>Ga0075370_10000348_pt1 | contig 16781 bp, 8 predicted proteins | sample EndMethybrTD3035_FD_71398 | JGI IMG/M metagenome (GOLD analysis project Ga0075370, IMG submission 71398) | Populus endosphere microbial communities from Tennessee, USA - Endosphere MetaG P. TD hybrid TD303-5 | ecosystem: Host-associated > Plants > Roots > Endosphere | place: USA: Tennessee... | reverse complement strand
TCGTCCCGCGAACGCGAGAGGCTCTGCATCAGCTCTTCGAGCTGGGAGCGCTGCAGCGCGACTTCGGCCACGCGGGTCTCGATCAGCGCCACGCGAGCCGCGGCGTCGCGCACCGTGTCGCTCGCCTGGCGCGCCAGCGTGCGCGCCTCCATCGATTGCGTGGTGGCTTCGGCGCTCTGGCGCACCAGCTGCTCCTTCATGCCGCTGACCTTGTTCCACAGCACGACGGTCATCAGCAGGGCGACCAGCGCCACGAAGGCCACCAGGGCGAATCCGATGCGGGCCAGTGTGGTGGCCGCCGCGGCCATGGCGGCCGGCGTCTGGTGCGGCGCGAGCGTGGCGGGCACCGGCGACGGTGCGGCAGCAGGAGAAGGAGAAATGTCGTCGGACGGGGACGCGGCGCTCATGCCAGGGATTCTATCGACGCGATCAGCGCATCCCGCAAAGGTGTGCAGACGCGCAACGCACCAAAACCCGCGGCCCGTGCGGCTTCGCCGATGCGCGCATGGGTTGCCACCGCGCTCGCGGCATGCCAGTCGGTGCCGGGCATCGCGCGCTGAAGATTCGCAATCGCCTCCGAGCTGCTGAAGAGCCAGATCGCGCGGCCCTCCGCGCCATCGACGGCCAGTCGATGTTGTCCGACATCCAGCGACGGAGGCAGGCGGCGGTAGGCCACGACGGTGTCGCGATGCCCGCCCGCGGCGTCGATTTCATGGGCGAGCCAATCGCGCCCGGCGGGGTGCCCCGCCTCGTCGCCGCCGCGGACGATCAGCACGCGCACGCCGGCCGATACCTGGGACTGCACGCGGTCCCACAGCGCTTCCGAATCGAAGCGCGTGGCCTCGGGCGGTGGCGCATCGATGCTTTCCGGCCGCACGCCGGCGCGCAGCAAGGCGCGCGTGGTGCCGGGCCCGGTGGCCCAGAAGCGGCGGCCGGCCATCGTTTCGTCGCTCGAATCCGCGTCCCTGTTCAGGAAGAAGTGCTCGACGGCCGTCGCGCTGACGAACATCAGCGCCGCATAGTCCTCGAGCCGCCGCCAGGCCGCGCGCAGCGGCTTCGCATCGCGAACCGGCTCGATCACGATCAGCGGCAGCGCCACCGCGTCGAGGCCGGCCGCACGCAGATCGTCGACCCATCGCGCGGCCTCGCGTGCCGGCCGCGTGACGATGACGGGCCGCGCAGTCATCGGACGACCACGGATTTCAGTGGGCGCCGGCGGCGCGCAGCAACGCGGCGGCGCGCTCGCCGAGCGCATCGGCCTGTGCAAAGTCGCCGGCTTCGGCCTGCGCATGGACCCGCACCAGCGGTTCGTTGCCTTCCGGGTCGCCCCAGGCGGCATCGATGCGCAATGCGCCGCCGGCCTGCCAGCGGGCATGCGCCGCGAGCGGCATCGAGCAGCTGCCGCCCATGGCACGGCTGACCGCGCGTTCGGCGGCGGTCGAGAGCCAGTCGCCCCGGTGGGCGAGCGGCGCGAGCAGTGCGATCAGGTCGGCGCGATCGGCGCGCACCTCGATGCCCAGTGCGCCCTGCCCGGCGGCCGGCAGCATGTCGTCGGGTTCGAAGGCCACGCGGATGCGGTCTTCGAGCCCCAGCCGCTTGAGGCCCGCCGCGGCGAGCACGATGGCGTCGTACTGCCCTTCGTCGAGCTTGCGCAGCCGGGTGTCGAGGTTGCCGCGCAGCGGTTCGATGCGCAGGTCGGGCCGCTTGGCGCGCAGCAGCACCACGCGGCGCAGGCTCGAGGTGCCGACCACCGCACCCTGCGGCAGTTCGTCGAGCGAGGCGTAGCGGGGCGAGACCAGGGCATCGCGCGGGTCCTCGCGCTCCAGCACGCAAGCCAGCACGAAGCCTTCGGGCAGGTCCATCGGCACATCCTTGAGCGAATGCACCGCGATGTCGGCGCGCCCTTCTTCGAGCGCGAGTTCGAGTTCCTTGACGAAGAGGCCCTTGCCGCCGACCTTGCTCAACGTCCGGTCGAGGATCTGGTCGCCACGGGTGGTCATGCCCAGCAGGCCGACCGTGTGGCCCCGTTCCTGCAAAAGCGCTTGCACGTGCTCGGCTTGCCACAGGGCCAGCCGGCTTTCGCGCGTCGCGATCACGATATTGCTCAAGACCGCTCCCAAAAAGTACATGTTTCCAGACCTCCGGAATGCTAGCATGTTGCGCCGCAGCAACGCAGGCGGCGCATCCATTCAAGTCCCCAGGAACAACATCGAATGAAAGCCAGCAAGACCCCTGCACGCCCCGCGCGCCGCCAGGCCGAAGACCAGCCATTGATCGACGACATCCGGCTCCTGGGCCGGATCCTCGGCGACGTGATCCGGGAACAGGAGGGCGACGAGACCTATGCGCTGGTCGAAAAGATCCGCACCCTGTCGGTGGCGTTCCGGCGCGATTCCGATCACGCGGCCGACCGCGCGCTCAAGAACCTGCTCAAGGGCCTGAGCGCGGTCGAAACGGTGCGGGTGATCCGCGCCTTCACCTACTTCAGCCACCTGGCCAACCTGGCGGAAGACCGCCACCAGATCCGCCGCCGCACCGAGGCCGATCGCGAAGGCGTGCAAGCCGACGGCGACCTGCAGACCGCCCTGGCCCGCATCCGCAAGGCCGGCATCAAGCCCGACGAGGTCGTGGCCTCGCTGGCCCACAGCTACGTGTCGCCCGTGCTCACCGCGCACCCGACCGAAGTGCAGCGCAAGAGCATCCTCGATGCCGAACGCGCCATTGCCTTGCTGCTCACCACGCGCGACGAAATCAAGCTGCGCCAGAACGCCTACGCGAGCGGAAAAGACGCGCTCTCGCCGATCGAACTCGCCGACAACGAAACACAGATGCGCACCCGCGTCACGCAGATCTGGCAGACGCGCATCCTGCGCTTCTCCAAGCTCACGGTGGCCGACGAGATCGAGAACGCGCTGAGCTATTACGAAGCCACCTTCCTGCGCGAGATTCCGCGCGTCTATGCCGATCTCGAAAAGGCGCTGGCCCACGGCGGCACCACGCCCTCGGTCGCGCCCTTCCTGCGCATGGGCCAATGGATCGGCGGCGACCGCGACGGCAACCCCAACGTCACCGCCGAAACGCTCGAGTACGCGCTGAGCCGCCAGAGCGAACTCGCGTTGCGCCACTACCTCACCGAAGTGCACTACCTGGGCGGCGAGCTCTCGCTCTCGGCCACGCTGGTCGATGTGTCGGTCGAGATGCAGGCGCTGGCCGAACGTTCGCCCGACACCAGCGAGCACCGCAAGGACGAACCCTATCGCCGCGCGCTCACCGGCGTATATGCGCGGCTGGCCGCCACGCTGCGCGAGCTCACCGGCACAGAGGCCGCGCGCCATGCCGTCGCACCGCAGAACCCGTACGCCAACGCCGAGGCGTTCCTCGCCGACCTGCGCACCGTGGAAGAGTCGCTCGACGAGAAGCACGGCAGCGTGCTCGCGGCGCAGCGCCTGCGCCCGCTGATCCGCGCGGTGGAAGTGTTCGGCTTCCATCTCGCCACGGTCGACCTGCGCCAGAGCTCCGACAAGCACGAGGCCGTGATCGCCGAGCTGCTCGCCACCGCGCGCATCGAACCTTCCTACGCCTCGCTGGCCGAGGAAGCCAAGCAGACGCTGCTGCTCAAGCTGCTCGACGATGCCCGCCCGCTGCGCGTGCCCGATGCCGACTACTCGCCGCTCGCGAAGAGCGAGCTGGCCATCTTCGCTGCCGCCCGCACCGCGCGTGCGCGCTACGGCGCCGCGGCCATCCGCCACTACATCATCAGCCACACCGAAACGGTCAGCGACCTGCTCGAAGCGCTGCTGCTGCAAAAGGAAGTGGGCCTGCTGCGCGGCGCGATCAGCAGCAACGCGGTCTGCGACCTGATCGTCGTCCCGCTGTTCGAAACCATCGAGGACCTGCGCAACGCCGCGCCCATCGTGCGCGCCTTCTATGCGCTGCCCGGCATCGCCGCGCTGATCGAACGCTCGGGCGCCGAACAGGACGTGATGCTCGGCTACAGCGACAGCAACAAGGACGGCGGCATCTTCACCAGCAACTGGGAGCTGTACCGCGCCGGCATCGCGCTGGTGTCGCTGTTCGACGAGCTCAACAAGAAAAAGGCCAACCCCATTCGGCTGCGCATGTTCCACGGCCGCGGCGGCACGGTGGGACGCGGCGGCGGCCCGAGCTACCAGGCGATCCTCGCGCAGCCGCCCGGCACGGTGCGCGGCCAGATCCGCCTGACCGAACAGGGCGAAGTCATCGGCTCGAAATACGCCAACCGCGAGATCGGCCGGCGCAACCTCGAAACGTTGGTGGCCGCCACGCTCGAAGCCACGCTGCTGCCGCAGGGCAAGTCGGCACCCGCCACCTTCCTCTCGGCCGCGGGTGAACTTTCGACCGCCAGCATGGCGGCGTACCGCAAGCTGGTCTACGAGACCCCCGGCTTCGGCGACTACTTCTTCGGCTCCACGCCGATCCGCGAAATTGCCGAACTCAACATCGGCTCGCGCCCCGCTTCGCGCAACCCCAGCCACAAGATCGACGACCTGCGCGCGGTGCCGTGGAGCTTCAGCTGGGGCCAGTGCCGGCTCACGATTCCGGGCTGGTTCGGCTTCGGCTCGGGCGTGGAGCAATTTCTCGCGTCCGCCGGCAACGCCGCGGGCCGCAAGGAACGGCAGGCGCTGCTGCAGCGCATGTACGCGCAGTGGCCGTTCTTTCGCACGCTGCTGTCGAACATGGACATGGTGCTCGCCAAGAGCGACCTCGCACTGGCTTCGCGCTATGCCGAGCTGGTGACCGACCGCAAGCTGCGGCAGAAGGTGTTCTCGATGATCGACGCCGAATGGCACCGCACCTCCGATGCGCTCACGCTCATCACCGGCGCGAAGCAACGGCTCGAGGGCAATGCGGAGATGCAGCGCTCGGTGCGCCACCGCTTTCCGTACATCGATCCGCTGCATCACCTGCAGGTCGAACTGATGCGGCGCTACCGCGCGGGCGATGGCGGCGAGCGGCTGCAGCGCGGCATTCACATCTCGATCAACGGGGTCGCGGCGGGCTTGCGCAACACCGGCTGATCAGGTGCGGACCACCAAAGACGAAGGGCGCCTTGTGCGCCCTTTCCTACGTCGGCAAGGGCAAACGCAAACAGGCACCTGTAAGGTCATTTAAAAGAGTACGGTCGGGCACGTTCACAGTTCTCGCAATCGCGCGGCAGCTCAAGGTCGTTACACAGGAGCCCGTTGCCATGTCCGTCCCGCAGTCCCTCACCCATTCGCAGGTCGATTTCGTCAGCGACGATTTCGAGGCCCTGGCCTCCCACATGCGCCACTGTGCGCGAGCGCACGGGCGATGGTTTTCGATGCGGAGCCACATGCAACGTGTGCGTGCACTCGCTGCGGGCCGCATCGTCACGATGGCCTGCGTGGCCGTGGTCCTGGGTATCGGTCTGTTCGCCATCGCTTGAGCGCCGCAGCCGTCGTCGACCGCCTCGAGGGGCTCAGCCAATACGCCCGGACCCTTCTTCTGGGTCCGCATGACCCCGTAGCACTTGCCATCCGCGCCGAACTCTTCGGCGCCCAGCGCTTCGAGCAGCACGGCCACAGCCTCGCCCGCGCCCAGGTGGTGGAAGCCGATCGCCGCCGCGCGCGCGAGGGGGCGCCCTTTTTTCCGCGCGTGGACGAGAACCTCGAGTCGCTGCGCAACGCCTTCGACCACATCGCGCTGGTCTCGCAGAGCGGCCGCTATGTGTCTCCGGCGGCCGAATGGCTGCTCGACAACTTCCACCTGGTCGAGGCGCAACTCCAGCAGATCCACGACGGCGTGCCGCGCAGCTATTACGCACGGCTGCCCAAGCTCGCCACGCCGCCGCTCGCAGGATTGCCGCGCGTCTACGGCATTGCCTGGGCCTACGTGGCCCACACCGACAGCGTGCTCAACAAGACGCTGTTCACCGCGTTTCTCAATGCCTACCAGGACATCGACGAGCTGACCCTCGGCGAACTCTGGGCACTGCCCACCACCCTGCGCGTGGTGTTGCTCGAAAACCTGCGCCGCGTGGCCGAGAGCATCGCCAAGAACAAGGTCGCGCGCGAAATCGCGCATGCGGCCTGGGATGCGGCGCCGCATCTTTCGGCGCAGGACCTCGACGTCCTGTACCGCGCACTGCAAAGCCACGGCCTGCAGGACAACTACCTCACGCAACTCTGGCAACGGCTGCCGGTCGAGCACGGCGAAAACATGCCCGCGCTGGTGCGCTGGACCGAGCACCACTGCCCCAACGGCCCGGCGCTGATCGGCGATGCGCAGAACGCGCAGGCTGCCGCCAACCTCACCGTCGGCAACATCATCACCACGCTGCGCATGATCGGCCAGGTCGAGTGGAGCGACCTGATCGAGCCCGTGAGCCGTTCGCTGCGCGTGCTGCGCCAGCTGCCGAGCTTCGCGCACGAGAGCGAAATCACGCGCCAGCAGATCACGCATGCGATGGAGCAGGTCGCACGCAGCAGCGACCGCCCCGAGCGCGAGGTGGCAGAGGCCGTGGTGCAGCTGGCCGCCAGCGCGCCGGCCGATGACGCCGGCGCCGAAACCGACCGGGCCGACGGCACCGCCGGCTACTACCTCTTCGGCCGGGGCCGTTCCGCGCTGCTCGCGGCACTGCAATCCAGCGGACCGGCGGACCGCGCCGACCGTCCGGTCCGCATCCGGCCAACCCGCAGCCACCGCGGCTGGCGCCTGCCGGTCTATGTGCTGGCCGTCACCCTCGGCACAGCGCTGCTGCTGGCTTCCGTGGTGCGCAGCCTGCCGCACCACGGCGACTGGACCACCGTGGCCGCGCTGGTGCTGCTGGCGTGGCCGCTCTCGGAAGCCCTGATCGCGCTGGCACAGCGCGTCATGGCGGAGTCGGTGCGGGTGCGGGCGTTGCCGCGCCTCGACTTCGCGGCCGGCATCCCCGAACGCCACCGCGCGCTCGTCGTCATTCCCACGCTGCTGAGCTCGGCCGCGAACAACGCGCAGCTTGCCCACCGGCTCGAGCTGCACTGGCTCGCGAACCGCGAAGAACACGCGCAGTTCGCGCTGCTGACCGACTGGGCCGATGCCCGGCAGGCCTCGCTGCCCGACGATCGACCGCTGCTCGACGATGCCCTGCAACGCATCGCCGCGCTCAATGCCAGGTACCCGGCCCCCGGCGGCGCGGCGCCGCGCTTCCTGCTGCTGCACCGCCCGCGCAGCTGGAGCGACACCGAAGAACGCTGGATGGGCTGGGAACGCAAGCGAGGCAAGCTCGAAATGCTGATGCGCCTGCTGGCGACCGGCGATGCCGGCGGCTTCCTGCCGCTCGCGCCGGGCCAGCGGCTGGCCGCGGGCCGCACGCCCTATGTGCTGACCCTCGACAGCGACACCGGCTTGCCGCCGGGTGCGCTGCGCGACCTGGTGTCGATTGCCGCGCACCCGCTCAACGCACCCGAGATCGATGCGCAGGGCCGGCGCGTGGTCGCCGGCTTCGGCATCCTCCAGCCGCGCATCGTGACGCCGTTCCCGATGCAGCACGAGCGCTCGCTCTTCCACTGGATGTTCGCCGGCCAGTGCGGGCTCGACCCCTATGGCAGCGGCGCCTCCGACATCTACCAGGACGTGTTCGGCAGCGGCTCCTTCACCGGCAAGGGCCTGCTGAACGTGCGCGCGATGCACGCCACCCTCGACAGGCGACTGCCCGAAGGCGCAGTGCTGAGCCACGACCTGCTCGAAGGCACGGTCGCGCGCTGCGCCATGGTGAGCGACGTGGTGCTGATCGAAGACCACCCCCACCATGCCGGCGTGGCCGCTTCGCGGGTGCACCGCTGGTCGCGCGGCGACTGGCAGTTGCTGCCGCTGATGTGGCGCGCCCGGCGCTTCGGCATCGACGCGCTGGGCCTCTGGAAGATGAGCGACAACCTGCGCCGCTCGCTGGTGGTACCCGCTTCGTTCGCGCTGCTGGTGCTCGTGGTCTTCACGCAGGCCCTGCCGCTCGGATGGGCGCTTGCCGCGGTCGCCTCGGCGCTCGTGCTCGGGCCCTTGCTCGGCGCCCTCGCCGGCCTGGTGCCGACACGGCGCGCCATCGAGCTGCGCCACTTCTTCGACGTGGGCGCCGTCGAGCTGTTGCGGGCCATGGCCGGCGCGGCCTGGCAGTTCGTGCAGCTGGCAGCGCAGACGCGCCTGCTGCTCGACGCGGCGTTCCGCGCGACATGGCGGTTGGTCGTCAGCCGCAGGCACCTGCTGCAATGGACCACGGCGGCGCAGGCGCAGGCCCAGTCCAGCCAGCAGTTGCCGCCCTTCCTGCGCGGCGCGGCCATCAGCAGCGTGCCCTGCCTGGCGCTGGCGGTGATGGCGCACTGGAGCGCATACCCGGTGATCGGGCCGCTGCTGTTCGCCGTCTGGGCGCTGGCGCCGTTCGCGGCGTGGTGGAGCAGCCGCGCCGATGCGGAAGTGCCCGACCCGCTCAGGCCGGAACAGCGCGCCTACCTCGAAAAGCTGGCGCACGACACCTGGCGCTTCTTTGAACACGTGGTGGGCCCGGCAGACAACCACCTGCCGCCCGACAACCTGCAGCTCGAGCCGCAGCCGACCATCGCCCACCGCACCTCGCCGACGAACATCGGCATGTACCTGCTGGCGACCTGCTGCGCGCGCGAGTTCGGATGGATCGACACCGCGGCGCTGCTCGCACGCGTCACCGCCACGCTCGACACCGTCGAGCGCATGCAGAAGCACCAGGGCCACCTCTTCAACTGGTACGACACGCAGACACTGCAGCTGCTGCCACCGGCCTACGTGTCCAGCGTGGACAGCGGCAACCTCGCGGGTCACCTGGTGGCCGTGGCCCAGGCCTGCCGCGCCTTCGTCGCTCAGGGCTGCCAGCGCCACGAAGAACCCGCACTGGAGGCGCTCGCGCAACGCTGCGACGCACTGCACGCCGGCATGGATTTCAGCGGCCTCTACGACCCCAAGCGCCACCTGTTCCACATCGGCCTGCGGGTCGAGGAGAACGTCCTCGACGCGAGCTACTACGACCTGCTGGCCTCCGAGTCGCGGCTGCTGAGTTTCCTGGCCATCGCCAAGGGCGACGTGCCCCGGCGCCACTGGATGGCGCTCGGCCGGCCGTTCCTGCTGGTGGGTTTCGAGCCCAGCCTCAAGTCATGGTCGGGCTCGATGTTCGAGTACCTGATGCCGACGCTCGTGATGTCGGAGCCCGCCGATGGCCTGCTGCAGGTGGCCAACACCGCGGCCATCGCCGAGCAGCAGGCCTTCGGCCGCGCGCAGAACCTGCCTTGGGGCATTTCGGAGTCCGCCTACTTCGCGCAGGACCATTCGCTGGCCTACCAGTACTCGCCCTTCGGCGTGCCGCGCCTCGCGCTGCGCCGCACGCCACCCGCCGACCGCGTGGTGGCGCCCTATGCGAGCGCGATGGCCGCCGTGCTTGCGCCGGCCGCGGCGGTGGTCAATCTCGAACTGCTCGAATCGCTCGGCGCGCGCGGCGAGTTCGGCTTTCACGACGCGGTGGACTTCACCACCTCGCGCCAAGCCGAGGGCCAGGACTTCACCGTGGTGCGCAACTTCATGGCGCACCACCAGGGCATGTCGCTGGTTGCGCTGTGCGATGTGCTGTGCGCCAAGGCGCCGCGCCGCTGGTTCGGCAGTGCTGCGCTGGTGCAGGCGCACGAGTCGCTGCTGCACGAGCGCACGCCGCGGCAGATCATCGGCAGTGCCGACCCGCGCACACCGCCCGAGCCCAGCCAGACCGAGCTGGCACCGCTGTTCCAGCCTCGGATCGTCGACCCGATGGCGTCCGGCTTCCAGCCCACGCACCTGCTGTCGAACGGGCGCTACACGGTGGCACTGCGCGCCAACGGCGCCGGCGTGAGCCGATGGCGCGCGTTCAACGTGACACGCTGGCGCGACGACCCGCTGCGCGACAGCCACGGCACTTTCTTCTACCTGCGCGATGTCGAGAAAGATGGAGGCCAGCGCGAACTCACCTCGCTCACCGCGCTGCCCGCCCCCGGCGCCGGCTGGAGCTACCGCACCCGCTTCCTGGCCGACCAGGTGCAGTTCGACGCGGTAGGCCCCGGCCTGCAGGTGCGCACCACCGTGCTCATCAGCCCCGAGGACGACACCGAGCTGCGCAACATCACGCTGCACAACTCGGGCGAGGAAACGCGCACGCTCGAACTCATCTCCTACTTCGAACCGGTGCTGTCGAACCCCAAGGCCGACGAGGCGCATCCGGCTTTCGCCAACCTGTTCGTCGAATCGCGCTGGGAGCCCGCGTGGCGCGCGCTGCTGATGTCGCGCAAGCCCCGCCTGCACGGCGACCCGGTGGTGGCCGCGGCGCACTTCGTCGCCTCGGTCGACGCGCATGTGCTGTCCATCGACTGCATGACCGACCGGCGCGCCTTCATCGGCCGCAACCGCTCGCTTGCGAGCCCCGCGCTCGACCCGCAGCCGCGGGCGGCCAACGGCACGCCGGTGAACGGCCTCGACCCCATCGCCTGCCTGCGCGTGCGCCTGTCGATCGAACCCGGCACCACCGCGCGCCTGAGCTTCGCAACCGCCGCCGACGAAAGCATCGAGGCATTGATGCCCAGCATCGACCGCTACCTGCAGCCGATGCACGTCGAGCGCGCGACGCGCATGGCCGCCACGCTGGCGCAGGTGCGGCTGCGCGACCTCAGCATCGCGCCCGCGCAGAACCTTGCGCTGCAGGACCTGACGACCATCCTCACCTACACCACGCCGCGCGTGATGAAGGACCGTGGACTCGTCGACCTGCGGCAGATCTGGCGCTTCGGCATCTCGGGCGACAAGCCCATCGTGCTGGTCTACATCCATTCGATGAACGGCATGGGCCTCATCAACGCGCTGCTGCGTGCGCAGCCGTGGTGGGGCTTCGGCGGCGTGGCCTGCGACATGGTGGTGCTCAACAGCGAGCCCAATTCCTACCTGATGCCGCTGCAGCGCGAGATCGAGCGGCTGCGCTCGCGCGTGGCGCTGCAGACCCAAAACAGCTTTCCGCGCAACGACACGGCGGGCTTCTACCTGCTGCGCGACCACGAGGTGGCGCCCTCGGAAAAGGCGGCGCTCTCGAGCCTGGCGCGCGTGGTGTTCACGGCCGACGGCCGCGCCCTCGAAGTGCAGGTGGCCGCGCTGCATGAAGCACGCAGCCCCGTGGCAGCCGACGACGGCAGCGCGCCGGTGCCGCAGCGCACGCCCCTGCGGATGCGCCCCGCTGCGGCACAGGCCGCGACGACGCCGATGCCGATGCCGGCGCCCACAGGCCGCTTCGATGCCGAGAGCGGCGAGTTCCGCTTCGAGGTCGACCTCGACAACCGCACGCCGCGTCCCTGGATCAACGTGATCGCCAACGCCGGCTTCGGCTTCCAGGTGTCCGAATGGGGCACCGGCTTCACCTGGGCCGGCAACAGCCGCATGCACCAGGTCACGCCGTGGTCGAACGACCCGGTGCAGGACCCGGCCTTCGAGCACTACCTGCTGCAGGACCTCGCTTCGCGCGAGCTGCTGCCGCTCACGCCGGCCGGCCAGGGCGTCGGCGGCGCGGACGATGTGCGCCACCGCGTGCGGCATGGCCAGGGCTACACGGTCTTCGAATGCCGGCAGCGCGACCTGGCCCTCGAGACCACCTTCTTCGCGGACCGCGACGATGCCGTCAAGCTGGTGCATGTGCGCGTGCGCAACGAGGGCTCCGTCCAGCGGCGCCTGCGCGCGCTCGGCATGGCCGAGTGGCAGCTCGGCGCCGCGCGCGGCGAACGCCGCACCGTCCACTGCTGGAAGCCCGAGGAGCAGCCCGCGGTGTTCGGCCAGCAGCGCGAATCGAGCGCAGGCTTCGGCGGCAGCACGGCCTTCCTGATGCTTGCGGGTTTGCAGGGCGTGACGACGGGGGCCACGCAGTGGACCTGCGACCGCAACGAATTCTTCGCCGGACACGGCATCGTCGAAGTGCCCGACACGCTGGCGCGGCGCGCCGGCAGCGGGCTCGATGCCTGCGCGGCCATCGGCGGCGAGTTCGTCGTCGGCGCCGGCGAGACCGCCGGCTTCACCTTCGTGCTGGGTCACGCCGACAACGCCGATGCCGCGCTCGAACTGGCGCGCCGCTGGCGGCAGCGCGACGTGCCCGAAGCCCTGGCGCAGGTGCGTGGCTTCTGGGACGAGCTGCTGGGCCGCCTGCAGGTGCGCACGCCCGACCCGCTGTTCGATGCGATGGTCAACCGCTGGCTCATCTACCAGACGCTGGCCTGCCGCCTCTGGTCGAAGGCCGGCTTCTACCAGGCCGGCGGCGCCTTCGGCTTTCGCGACCAGCTGCAGGACGCGATGGCCTTCGCGCTCACCGATCCGCCGCGGCTGCGCGAGCAGATCCTCGTCAACGCGGCGAGGCAGTTCCCCGAAGGCGACGTGCAGCACTGGTGGCACATGCCCGGCGGCGCCGGCGTGCGCACGCATTTCTCGGACGACCTGCTGTGGCTGCCCTTCGCGATGGCGCACTACGTCGAGGTGACCGGCGATGCGTCGCTGCTCGACCAGGTCGTCGGCTTCATCGAAGGGCCCGCGATTCCCGACGGCGCCGAAGACGCCTACTACCCGCCGCGGCACAGCGGCCGCACGGCCACCGTGTTCGAGCACGGCGCCCGCACCATCGACCGCAGCCTGAAGACCGGCGTGCACGGCCTGCCGCTGATGGGCACCGGCGACTGGAACGACGGCATGAACCGCGTCGGCAACGAAGGCCGCGGCGAATCGGTCTGGCTCGCATGGTTCCTGTGCAGCGTGGTCGCGCATTTCGCGCCCATCGCCGAAGCCCGCGGCGAGCACGAGCGTGCCGCCCGCTGGACCGAGGCACGGCGCGGCTGGATCGCCGCCCTGCACGACGCCGGCTGGGACGGCGCCTGGTTCCGCCGCGCCTTCTTCGACAACGGCGCGCCGCTCGGCTCGTCGGCCAACGACGAGTGCCGCATCGACCTGATCGCGCAGGCCTGGTCGGTGCTGTCGGGCGCATCGGACGAGGCCCACACCGGCCCGGCCATGGCCGCCATCCAGAAGCACCTGCACGACGAGCCGGCCGGCCTGCTGCGGCTGCTGACGCCGCCCTTCGCCAGCTCGACCGACAACCCCGGCTACATCCAGGCCTACCCGCCGGGCGTGCGCGAGAACGGCGGCCAGTATTCGCACGGCGCCGTGTGGGCGCTGATGGCGCAGGCGCTGCAGGGCGACCATGAAGCGGCCTGGCGGAGCTTCGAGGGCCTGAGCCCTGCGCACCGGGCAAAGCATCCGGAGCGCGGGCCCGCCTACGAACTGGAGCCCTACGTGATGGCCGGCGACATCTACGGCGCCGCGCCGTACGTCGGCCGCGGCGGGTGGAGCTGGTACACCGGCTCGGCCGCATGGCTGCACCGCGCCGCGGTCGAAACGCTGCTGGGCCTGAGCGTGAAGGGCCGCAAGCTCTCTCTGACGCCGCATGTGCCCGCACACTGGCCCGGCTTCGAAATCGCACTGCGGCTCGACCGGCACAGCCTGACGCTGCAATGGGGCACGCCCGAAGCGGCCGCCACGCCCACGCACCGTGTGGCGGTGGGCGAATGGATCGACTGGCAGGCGCTGCCGGCGGATGCGGTGCTGCGGGTGAGTTAAGGTCCACGGGCCGATTCCACCCGCAAGTTCATGACCACCATCCAGTTCCGCCGCAAGCTCATCGTCGTCATCCTGCTGTGCGTGGCCGTCACGGGCGCACTCATGCGGCACTATGCGGAGCGCGGCTCGACCACGCGCGACATCGGCACGCTGCTGATGGTGCTGTGGGTGCCGATCATCGGCAATGTCATCGCATGGCTCATCGGCAAGCGGCCGCGCCGCGCGCCGCCGGCCGAGCCTGCGACCTTCGATGCGGCGAGCGCCTTCACGCCCCATCTGCGGGTCGAGCTGACGCTGCGTCCGCCGGCGCTGCCCTCGCACGACGTGCCGCTTTCCGCGGGGGAATACCGCTGCGCGCTGGTGATCGACAACGAAGGCTTCTCGGCCCGGTGGTTCGTGCCGCAGGGCGCGGTGCTCGAACGCGGGAAACCGCATGCGCTCGAGGTCGAGTTCCTGACACCGGACATCGCACGGCCCCGCTTTCCGCGCGATGCGGTCTTTCGTGTGATGGTGGGCGATTCCTTCATCGCCGACGGCCGGGTGCTGCCGCCCGGATAGCGCAGGCCGTGGTGGCGATGGCCACCATCGGGAGGGCGCCAGCGGCCACCCGATGGCAAAAAGGGGCCGATTGTTCGCCCTGGGGAAACTGACTGCTGCCGCGAGGCCCCTTTGTCACAAAGGCGTCCGCTCCGACACTGGACCGCCTTCCGCAACAAGCATCGGCACACGCGTCGCCGATGCGCTCCAGGACCCCTTTCATGATGAATGCACCCAGCAGCAACCCCTGCGTCGACGATCTCGCGCCCGGGTTGGCCAGGTCGGCCCGCTCCGCCTGGCTCGCCGTCGGCTCGATCGCCGTCGGCACTTTCGCGATGGTCTCGACCGAGTTCATGCCCATCGGCCTCCTGACCGACATCGCCAGGGGCCTGAACGTGTCCGACGGCACGGCCGGCCTCATGATCACGATGCCCGGCGTGCTCGCCGCCTTTGCCGGGCCGGCGCTGATCGTCGCTTCGGGCCGCCTCGACCGGCGCACGGTGCTGATCGCGCTCACCACGCTCCTGATCGCTTCGAACCTGCTGGCCGCCTTCGCGCCCAACTTCGGCACGATGCTGGTCGCACGCCTGCTGCTGGGCCTGTGCGTGGGCGGCTTCTGGACCTTCGCGCCGGCCGCCGCCACGCAGCTGGTGCCGCAGGCGTCGCAGGCGCGGGCCATGTCGCTGGTGCTGGCGGGCGTGTCGGCGGCCACCGTGCTCGGCGTGCCTGCGGGCTCGTTCCTCGGCACGCTGTTCGGCTGGCGGGCTTCGTTCGCAGTGACCGGCGCGCTCGCGGCCGTGGTGCTGCTGGTGCAGCTGTGGCTGCTGCCCGCGATACCGCCGGTGCGCGCCATCGGTGCGCGCGACCTGCTGACGCCGCTGACGCGCCGCATGGCGCAGGTCGGCCTGCTCGCGGTGCTGTTCTTCATTGCCGGCCACTTCGCGGCCTACACCTACCTGAAGCCGCTGCTGCAGCAGGTGTTCGGCCTGGAACCGAACGCGGTCTCGACGCTGCTGCTGGTCTACGGTGCGGTCGGCTTCATCGGCACCTTCCTCGGCGGCAGCCTGGTGGCGCGCAGCGTGCGCGGCACCACCCTGCTGGCGGCGCTGATGCTGGCGGCGGCACTGCTGCTGTCCACGCTGATCGGCAGCGGCTTCGCGGCCGGCGCGGTCGTGGTCTTCATCTGGGGCGTGGCCTTCGGCCTGATCCCGGTGGCGCTCACCGGCTGGATGATGGAAGCCGTGCCCGATGCACCCGAAGCCGGCCAGGCACTGCTCGTGAGCGGCTTCCAGGTGGCGATCGCCTCCGGCGCGCTGATCGGCGGCGTGACGGTCGACAACTTCGGCATCTCGAGCGCGATGGTGCTCAGCGGCGTGCTGGTGCTGATCGCCGCGCTCATCGTCGGCACGCTGGGCCGCGCACGCGGCGGGGTGGCGCTGGCTACTTCGGCCGAGTAACCGGCCCGGCCTTCCTGCCGGCAGCGACGATCGCATCGAGCACCACGCGCAGCGCCTTGTTCACCGGCTTGTCCCGCCGGACCACAAGGGCCAGCGTGCGGTGCATGCGGGGATCGAGGCGGCTGACCTTCAGGCCGGGGTGGGCGCCGCGGCCCGCGATCGCCATGCGCGGCACGATGCCGTAGCCCAGCCCTGCGGCGGCCATCTCCTTCATCGCCTCGACGCTGCCCAGCTCCATGACGGGCTGCGGCTGCAGGCCCGCGGCGGCGAACCAGCGGTCGACCAGCCTGCGCGTGTTGGCCGCGGGCTCGAACAGCACCAGCGGCAATGCGCCCAGGTCGCCGGGCGTCACCCGCGCCTTCAGGGGCGCGAGGTCGCTGCGGCCGATGGCGACGAACTCGTCGTCGAGCACCGGCATCACGCTCAGCGACCGGCCCGCGGCGGGCAGCGTGACCAGCGCGAGGTCGATGCTGTTCTCCTCCACCTTGCGCACATGGTCCTCGGTGTTGCCGGTGCTCACCACGATGCCGAGCGCCGGGAACTGCTCGCGCAGGCCGCGCAGCACGGCCGGCAGGAAATACAGGCAGGCCGTCGCACCGGTGCCCAGCCGGACCCGGCCCGTCACGCCGCTGGCATGGTCGGCCAGCGCTTCGATGGCGTTCTCCACGGCGGTCTCGATGTGGTGGGTGTGCCGCAGCAGCTCCGCGCCGGCCGGCGTGGCCTTGGCGCGCTTGCCCACGCGCTCGATCAGGCGCACCGCCAGCCTGCGCTCCAGTTGGCGGATCTGCAGGCTCACCGCGGGCTGCGTGAGGCCGAGCCGGTCGGCCGCGGCCGAAAAGCTGCCGGTTTCGATCACCAGCCCGAAGGACTTGAGCTGGTCGAGGTTCAGTGTCTTGTCCAAAGTATTCCTTATGCTTTGCATAGGTTGACCAAGCTTCACTTATCGATGGCGGATCGTCAAGATTCGGGGCATGCCATCGCCAACCCTTGCCGCCGCCACCCTCGAGATCCTCGATGCCGAGCCGCACCACATGCCCTCGGTGCTGGCCATCTACAGCCACTACGTGCTGCACGACCTGTGCTCCTTCGAGGAGGAAGTCCCCACCGTCGACCAGATGCAGGCGCGGC
>Ga0075370_10000343_pt1 | contig 16803 bp, 14 predicted proteins | sample EndMethybrTD3035_FD_71398 | JGI IMG/M metagenome (GOLD analysis project Ga0075370, IMG submission 71398) | Populus endosphere microbial communities from Tennessee, USA - Endosphere MetaG P. TD hybrid TD303-5 | ecosystem: Host-associated > Plants > Roots > Endosphere | place: USA: Tennessee... | reverse complement strand
CGGACATCTCGTCCTCCTCGTTGCGCGGCGCGGGCACGCGGCGGAAATTGCAGTCGGTGAGGTATTCGATCTCGTCGTAATCGTAGAACACGACGCGGCCCAGGCGCGTGACGCCGAAGTTCTTCCACAGCATGTCGCCCGGGAAGATGTTGGCCGCGACGAGGTCCTTGATGGCGTTGCCGTATTCGACGACCACCTGCTCGATCTGCGCGGGGCTGGCGTCGCCGAGGTAGATGTTGAGCGGCGCCATGCGGCGCTCGATGTAGGCGTGGCGGATCACCAGCGTCTCGCCGTCGTCCTCCAGCTGGCTGCCGCAGAAGTGCTTCAGCTCGGCGATCAGCTCGTCCTCGAAGCGATGGCGCGGCAGCGCGACGTTGGAGAATTCGAGCGTGTCGGCCATGCGGCCCACGCGGTCGTGCTGCTTGACGAGCAGGTACTTGCCCATCACCTGCTCGCGGGTGGTGTCCTTGGGCGGCGGGAAGAAATCCTTGATGACCTTGAACACCACCGGGAACGACGGCAGGTCGAACACCAGCATCACCATGCCCCGGATGCCGGGGGCGATGCGGAACCTGTCGCTGGAGTGCCGCAGGTGCGTGAGCAGGTCGCGGTAGAACAGCGCCTTGCCCTGCTTCTGCAGGCCCACCTGCGCGTACAGCTCGGAGCGCGTCTTGCGCGGCATCAGCGTGCGCAGGAAGTGCACGGTGGCGCTCGGCACGCCCATGTCGACCATGAAGTAGGCGCGCGCGGCGCTGAACAGCAGCAGCAGGTCCTCCTCGCCGATCAGCACGGCGTCGATCGCCAGCAGGCCGTCGTCGCCGTGCAGGATCGGCAGCGCGAACGGCAGCTCGCTGAAGCCGTTGACGATCTTGCCGACCACGTACGCGCCCTTGTTGCGGTAGAACAGCGACGACAGCACCTGCACCTGGAAGTTGGCGCGCAGCCGCGCGCCCTTGAGCTCGCGCAGCAGCACGCGCACGACGTCGGCGACGTCGCGCGCCAGATCCTGGAACTCGAGCTCCAGCTGGAAGTTGGTGATGACGCGCAGGCAGGTCTCGTGCAGCGTCTCGCGGGTCGGGTAGTAGGCGCGGTAGGTCGGCACCGCACCGGGCTCGTCGTTCTCGAGGTAGTCGGTGGACAGCGTGGGCCGCACGAAGATGAAGTCGTTGCGGAAGTCGCGCCGGTGCAGGATCTTGGTCGACACCGAGTTGAAGAACGTCTCGCAGAGCTCGGGCTGGTGGTGCTCGATCAGCAGGCCGATGGTGTGCAGCTTGACCTGATGCCAGGTGTCGCGCGACAGCTCGGCCGCGCGGAACTCGGCGTGCAGGCGCTCCACTGCCTCGTCGACGCGCATGTCGTAGAACGCGATGCGGTCGCGCTGCGCCTCGAGCTGGCCGCGCCAGTCGGCCCTCTCGAAGCGCGCCTTCGCGCCGCGCGCCACCGCGCTGAACAGCCGGTAGTGGCGATCGAAGCCTTCGACGATCGCCTGGGCGATCGCGAACGCTTGCGGGTCGTCCAGCTGGTGCGGGAACATCGGCGCGCCTTCGGGTTCCTCAGGCCACCGGCAGGTAGCGCAGCCGCAGCGCGAACAGCGCGCGCTGGTATTCGGGCCCGACGTCGTCCATGCAGGCGACGGTGAAGCTGAGATCCTTCAGCAGGCCGTTGTGCAGGCCGTAGACCCAGCCGTGCACGATGACCTTCTGCCCGCGCACCCAGGCGTCCTCGACGACGGTGGACAGGCACACGTTGCGCGCCTGCTCCAGCACGTTGAGCTCCACCAGCGCGTCCACGCGCTGCGGCTCGGGCACCGCCTGCAGGAACTCCATGTGCGCGTTGCGCACGTCCTGCACGTGGCGCAGCCAGTTGTCGACGACGCCCACGCGCGAGTTGTTCAGCGCCGCCATGACGCCGCCGCAGCGCGAGTGGCCGACGACGATGACGTGCCTGACCTTGAGCGCGTCGACCGCGAACTGGATCACCGACAGCGCGTTGAGGTCCGAGTGCGCGACGACGTTGGCCACGTTGCGATGCACGAACACGTCGCCCGGCAGCAGGCCCACCAGCTCGTTGGCCGGCACGCGGCTGTCGGCGCAGCCTATCCACAGGTATTGCGGCGTCTGCTGCGTCAGCAGGCTCGTGAAGAACCCGGGGCTGCGCCTCTCGATGCCCTCGGCCCAGCGCACGTTCTTCTCGAAGAGGCCGGACAGGTCTTTGTCGTTGCTGTTGTCGTCGGACATGGGGATTTCAGGTCGTTGCTGCGCGGTGGTCCAGTTTACGGAGCGGCCGGTTTCATCGTGAGGACAAGTCGAGCGAAGGGACTTCGCGCGCCGCGTTCGCCGCCCCTCACATCGTCTCGGCGAACAGCTCGCGCCCGATCAGCATGCGGCGGACCTCGCTGGTGCCCGCGCCGATCTCGTAGAGCTTGGCGTCGCGCCACAGGCGGCCCAGCGGGTACTCGTTGATGTAGCCGTTGCCGCCGAAGACCTGCACGCCCTCGCCGGCCATCCAGGTCGCCTTCTCGGCACACCACAGGATGACCGACGCGCAATCCTTGCGCACCTGGCGCACGTGCGCGGCGCCCAGCGCGTCGAGGTTCTTGCCCACGGTGTAGCAGAAGGCGCGGCCGGCCTGCAGCACCGTGTACATGTCGGCCACCTTGCCCTGGATCAGCTGGAACTCGCCGATGGACTGGCCGAACTGCTTGCGGTCGTGGATGTAGGGCACGACGTTGTCCATCACCGACTGCATGATGCCGATCGGGCCTGCGGCCAGCACGGCGCGCTCGTAGTCCAGGCCCGACATCAGCACCTTGGCGCCGCCGTTGAGCTGGCCCAGGATGTTCTCGGCAGGCACCTCGACGTCCTGGAACACCAGCTCGCCGGTGTGGCTGCCGCGCATGCCCAGCTTGTCGAGCTTCTGCGCGATGGAAAAGCCCTTCATGCCCTTCTCGATCAGGAACGCCGTGACGCCGCGCGCGCCCAGCTCGGGCTCGGTCTTGGCGTAGACCACCAGGGTGTCGGCGTCGGGCCCGTTGGTGATCCACATCTTGTTGCCGTTGAGGACGTAGACGCCGCCCTTGTCCTCGGCCTTCAGCTTCATCGAGATGACGTCGGAGCCCGCGCCCGGCTCGCTCATCGCCAGCGCCCCCACGTGCTCGCCCGAGACCAGCCTGGGCAGGTACTTCTTCTTCTGCGCCTCGCTGCCGTTGCGCTTGATCTGGTTGACGCACAGGTTGGAGTGCGCGCCGTAGCTCAGGCCCACCGAGGCGCTGGCGCGGCTGATCTCCTCCATCGCGATCATGTGCGCGAGGTAGCCCATGTTGGCGCCGCCGTATTCCTCGGGCACGGTAATGCCCAGGACACCCAGCTCGCCCATCTTGCGCCACAGGTCCATCGGGAACTGGTCGCTGCGGTCGATCTCGGCCGCGCGCGGCGCGATCTCGGCCTGCGCGAAGGCGTGCACGGCGTCGCGCAGCGCATCGATGTCTTCACCGAGCATGAAATTCAGGCCGGGCAGGTTGCTCATCTCTCGTCTCCTGGGTGGCGCGCTGCGGGGGCGGCGCCGGGCAACAGTGGGGAAACCGGGGTGCCGGCGGCCGGGCGCGCGGCGCCGGCCCGCCCGGGCATCGGAAACCCGCAGTTTAATTGACGTTTACGTAAACGTAAATCAGGCTGCGGCCGTCACGCGCGCGCCACGCGTTTCGCGGCGGGCGCGGGCGGGACCACGCCGCCGGCCGCCTCCAGCAGGCGCTCGCAGCGCGCCTCGTGCTGGGCGATCTCCTCCAGCGTGACGCGGATGTCCTCCAGCTGCAGCTCGATCTGCTGGCGATGCGCGCGCAGCACCGACAGGAAGGCCTCCAGCTGCGGGCGGGTGTCCGACGGCGAGTCGTACATGTCCACCAGCTGCTTGATCTCCTGCAGGCTCAGCCCCAGGCGCTTGCCGCGCAGCGTCAGCTTCAGGCGCGTGCGCTCGCGCTGCGAATAGACGCGGTTGCGGCCGGCGCGGGTGGGCTCGAGCAGGCCCACGTCCTCGTAGAAGCGGATCGCGCGCGGGGTGACGTCGAACTCGGCGGCCAGCTCGGTGATCGTGAAGCTCTTGGCCGCGCCCTTGGCGGCGGACGCCTTCGCCGCCTTGTTCCTGCCTGAAGTACTGGGAGAAGCGCTCATGGATAGACTGACGTTAACGTAAACGGAAGTCTAGTCCACCGGAGCCCGCATGGCCAACGCCGACGAATCGAAACTGGCCTACCCCCTGGGCGACACCCTGCCCGCCGCCGGCCAGGTGCTGGACGTCGCGCCCGGCGTGCGCTGGCTGCGCATGCCGCTGCCGTTCGCGCTCGACCACATCAACCTGTGGCTGCTGCGCGATCGCGCCGAAGACGGCCGCGAGGGCTGGGCCGTGGTCGACTGCGGCGTCGCCAACGACGCCACGCGCGCCGCCTGGGAGCAGGTGTTCGAACACCACCTGGACGGCCTGCCCGTGCTGCGCGTGATCGTCACGCACATGCACCCCGACCACATCGGCAACGCGCACTGGCTCACCGAGCGCTGGGGCTGCCGCCTGTGGATCAGCGCCACCGACTGGTACGCGGCGCGCCTGGCCAGCCAGTCCACCACCGGCTTCGGCGGCGACGACGCGGCCGCGTTCTTCGCCGAGCACGGCCTGGTCGACCCCGAGGCGATCGCCAAGGTGCGCGGCCGCGGCGGCTACTACGCCTCGATGGTGCCGCAGGTGCCGCGGCGCTTCCGCCGCCTGATGGACGGCCTCGCGCTGCGCGTCGGCGAGAACGACTGGCACTGCATCGCCGGCTACGGCCACGCGCCCGAGCACATGGCGCTGCACTGTCCCGCGCTGGGCGTGCTGATCTCGGGCGACATGCTGTTGCCGCGCATCTCCACCAACGTCAGCGTGATCGACATCGAGCCCGAGGCGAACCCGCTGCCGCTGTTCCTCGCGTCGATCGCGCGCCTGCGCACGCTGCCCGCGAACACGCTGGTGCTGCCGTCGCACGGCAAGCCGTTCAAGGGCCTGCACGAGCGCGTCGACCAGCTGGAACGCCATCACGCGCAGCACTTCGACACCGTGGTCGACGCCTGCCGCGCGAAGCCCTGCAGCGCCGCCGACCTGCTGCCCGTGCTGTTCCGCCGCCAGCTGGATCTGCACCAGACCACCTTCGCGATGGGCGAGGCCGTCGCGCACCTGCACGCGCTGGCGGGCGTGGGGCGCCTGCGGGAACAGCGCGACGCGGACGGCGTGCGGCGCTTCTGCGCGCGCTGATCGCATGGCTCGCCCATGAAGAGGCGGGCCGAAAAAAACAAAGCCGATCGTCGTCAAACGATCGGCCCTGCTGCCGGTAATCTCCGGCTTTCGCTCCCTTGATGCTCCCCTGGCCCTGGCGGGTGATGACAGCATGCAGGCGCTACTTTGCCTGTGGAGAGCAAGCTCAGCATCCCTCTTTTGGGGGGGTGGATCGCCGATACCCCGGCAAGTGCGTAGTAATGGGCTAATACAGCCCCCGGCATTCAGCCCAATACGGGCACGGGTACGTCCTTGAGCGTGCTGCGCAGCTTCTCGTAATCGGGCACCACGGAACGCACGACGTCCCAGAACGCGGCGCTGTGATTCATCTCGCGCAGGTGCGCGAGTTCGTGCGCGACGACGTAGTCGATCACCTGCAGGCCGAAATGCACGAGGCGCCAGTTCAGGCGGATCGAGCCGTCGGCCGAGGCCGATCCCCAGCGCGTCTGCGCCGAACTCAGCGACAGCCGCGTCATGCGCACGCCCAGCGTCGCGGCGAAATGCCTGCAGCGCTCGCCGAAGATGCGCAGCGCCTGGCGCTGCAGCCAGCTCTGCACCACGTCGCGGATCTGCTCGGGCTCGGCCGCCTGCGGCAGGCCCACGCGCAGCACGAGGCGCGGCACGCCGGGCAGCGCCTGGGCGTCGGCGTCCAGCACGGCGCCGGCCACGCGCGGGTCGAGCACGATGATGACCGTCTCGCCCAGGAACGGCAGGGTGGTGCCGTCGCGCCACTCGATGCGCGCGGCCTCGACGCGGCGCGCGCGCTCGCGCTGCTCCTGCAGCTTGCGCAGGATCCAGCCGGACTTGGAGCGCACCGCCGCGTCGATGTTCTGCAGCGACACCCAGCGCGGCGCGTTGACCTGCAGCCCTTCGGCGCTGACGACGAAGCCGATGCTGCTGCGGCGCGCGCGGCGCAGCGCATAGGCCACCACGTGTTCGCCCAGTTGCAGCTCGCGCTCGGCCTGCGGATGCCTGAAATGCAGCGGCGAGGGCTCGCTGCGGCGCATGGGCGCCGGGGTATCGGCCCGGGCGCCGGCCAGGCTCTGCGGCGGCGCGGGGCGCTCGGCCGGCGCGCGCGCGGCCGGCGCCGGCGACGGCGGGGCGTCGAACAGCGAGAGCTGCGAGAGGTCGTCGGCCGGGCCGGGTCGGGACATGGACGCCAATTCTACGGTGCGGCCGGGGGAACCTCCGCGCTGCGGCGGCCTCGAAGTCTGGAGACAATGCCTTGCCATCCCCGCCGCCGGCGCCACCCTCGCGCCGGAGCCCAACGACTGAAGTCCCCGAAAGGATTCGCTTGGAACGCCGCCACTTCTCCGCCCTCGCCGCCGCCTCGCTGGGCCTGGGCCTGACCCGTCTCGCCGACGCCCAGGGCGGCGCGCCCGTCGCCGGCCGCGAGTACAAGCCGGTGTCCACGCCGGGCAACCCGACGGCGCCGGCCGGCACGGTCGACGTCGTCGAGTTCTTCAGCTACGCCTGTCCGCACTGCTTCGAGTTCGAGCCCGCCCTGGAAAGCTGGCTCGCGAAGAAGCCCGCCGGCATCCACTTCCACCGCCTGCCGGTGCGTTTCCTGCAGAACGCCGCCAACTTCCAGCCGATGTACTTCGCGCTGGAGGCGATGGACCTGGTCGACGCCATGCAGCAGAAGGTCTTCAACGCCGTGCACCTCGAGCACCAGCGCCTGGACAAGCCCGACGACATCGCCGCCTTCATGGCCAAGAACGGCGTCGACGCCAAGCGCTTCATGTCGCTGTTCGGTTCGTTCGGCGTGCGCACCAAGGTGCAGCAGGCGAACCAGCTGATGGACACCTACGGCGTCGACTCGGTGCCGGCCCTCGTCGTCGCCGGCCAGTACATGACCTCGCCCAGCCTGGCCAAGGGCGAGGAACGCACGACGCAGGTCGTCGAGTTCCTGGCCGCCAAGGCGCGCGGCGGGCGCTGAGCGCGCCCCGCCCGCGCGTCGCGCGTCACGCGCGCGCGTAGGCCGCCGGATCGAGGCGCCGCATCTCGGCCTCGATCCAGGCCTCGGCCTCGCGCATCATCTCGTCGGGCTCGCGGCCCTGCGGCGGGATCGGCTTGCCGATGGAGACGGTCACCACGCCCGGCTTCAGCCAGAAGCTCTTGCGCGGCCAGCAGCGCGCCGAATCGACGGCGATCGGCACCACCGGCACGCCCACCGCGATCGCCAGCCGCGTGGCGCCCGACTTGTACGTGCCCTGGCTGCCGCGCGGCGTGCGCGTGCCCTCGGGAAACATGATCACCCACTTGCCGAGCGCGCTCAGGCGCTTGCCTTGGGCGGCCACCTTGTTCCAGGCCTCCGTGCGCTTGCTGCGGTCGATGTGGATCATGTCCAGGCGCGACATCGCCCAGCCGAAGAACGGGATGTACAGCAGTTCCTTCTTGAACACGTAGGCCAGCGGATGCGGCATCAGCGACGGGAGCGCGAAGGTCTCCCAGGTCGACTGGTGCTTGGACGCCAGGATCACCGCCGCGGTCGCCTGCTGCGCCGTCGGCAGGTTCTCCATGCCGAGCACGCGCGCCTTCACGCCGCAGATCCAGCGCGAACCGTGATGCGCGAGCTTCACCCAGTTGATGCACCAGGTGTAGACGGCGTCGCTGCTCAGGAACGGGGAGCAGACGCACACGACGAAGCCCCAAGGAATCACGGTGATCGCCATGTAGGCAAAAAACAGGATGGAGCGAATGACGGAAAGGGCCTTGGTCATGCCTTGCAGTGTTGTTCTTGTGGAAGTAGCGGCTTCTCAGTTGCCGGTCACGTGGGCCGCGAAGGCGGACAGGTCCGCGTGCACGATGGTTCCCGGCACGGCCTGCAGCCATTGCGCAATGGTGGCGTCGTCGGCCTCGGCGGCGCGGCCGCTGCGCACCAGGTGAGGCTGGCAGCCGGCGGCCCTGGCGGCCTCGAGGTCGCGCAGCGTGTCGCACACCATGGGCACGGTGGCGAGCTCGACGCCGTAGCGCTCGCCGATGTCGTGCATCAGGCCGGGTGCGGGCTTGCGGCAGTCGCACTGCTCGGTGGCCGCGTGCGGGCAGAAGAACACGGCGTCGATGCGGCCGCCCTTTTCCGCCAGCAGCTTCATCATGTGCTGGTGCACGGCGTTGACGGACGTCATGTCGATCATGCCGCGCCCGATGCCCGACTGGTTGGTCGCCACCACCACGTGCCAGCCCGCATGGTTCAGCCGCGCGACCGCCTCCAGCGCGCCGGGGATCGGCTGCCATTCCTCCGGCGCCTTCACGTGGTCGCTGCGGAAGAAGTTGAGGATGCCGTCACGGCCGGTGATCACGAGCTTGGGGGCTTGCATGGGCATCCTCGGTTCCTTGCGATGCGATCAGGCGGACAGGCGAGAGAGGTCGGCGACGCGGTTCATCACGCCGTGCAGCGTCGCCAGCAGGCCCAGCCGGTTGGCGCGCACCTTCGGGTCGTCGGCGTTGACCATCACGTCGTCGAAGAACCTGTCCACCGGCGCGCGCAGCGCGGCCAGCGCCTTCAGGCTGCTGGTGTAGTCGCCGGACTCGAACAGCACGTCGGCGGAGCGGCGCACCGCGGCCACGTCCGACCATAGCGCGCGCTCGGCGTCCTCGCTGAACAGCGCGGCGTCGGCCCTGGCTTCGACCGGGTCGGCGCTCTTCTTCAGGATGTTGGCGATGCGCTTGTTGGCGGCGGCCAGCGCCGCGGCCTCGGGCAGCGCGGCGAAGGCGCGCACGGCCTCGAGGCGGCGCGGGATGTCGGCCAGGCGCTGCACGCCCAGCGCCAGCACGGCATCGACCTCGTGCGCCGAGTAGCCCTGCTCGCGCAGGCTGCCGGCGAGGCGGTCGACGATGAAGGCCGACACCGCCGCGCGCGGATCGGCGATCAGCGGGCCGAACGCCGGCACCGCCAGCGCCAGCAGCGTGTCGAGGTCCAGCGGCAGCGCCGCCTCGACCAGCATGCGGATCACGCCCAGCGCGTGACGGCGCAGCGCGAAGGGATCCTTGTCGCCCGTGGGCACCTGGCCGATGCCGAACAGGCCCACCAGGGTCTCGAGCTTGTCGGCCAGCGCGACGACCAGGCCGGCGCGGTTGCGCGGCAGCGCGTCGCCGGCGAAGCGCGGCTTGTAGTGGTCCTCGATCGCGTCGGCGATGGTGTCGCCGAGCTTGTCGTGGCGCGCGTAGTAGCCGCCCATGATGCCCTGCAGCTCGGGGAACTCGCCCACCATGTCGGTGACGAGATCGGCCTTGGCCAGGCGCGCGGCGGTGTCGGCCTGGTCGACGAGGCCGTGGCCGCCGAGTTCCGCCGCGATGGCGCGCGCGATCTGGCGCACGCGCTCGACGCGCTCGCCCTGGCTGCCCAGCTTGCCGTGGTAGACCACCTTGGCCAGCGCGGGCACGCGGTCGGCGAGCGACTTCTTGCGATCCTGGTCGAAGAAGAACTTGGCGTCGGCCAGGCGCGGGCGCACGACGCGCTCGTTGCCCTGGATGACCGCGCTCGGATCCTGCGGCCGGATGTTGCTGACGACGAGGAACTTGTTGGTCAGCCTGGCCGATGCGTCCAGCAGCGGGAAGTACTTCTGGTTGGCCTTCATCGTGAGGATGAGGCACTCCTGCGGCACGGCCAGGAAGTCGGCTTCGAACTGGCAGGTCAGCACGTTGGGGCGCTCCACCAGCGCGGTGACCTCGTCCAGCAGCGCGTCGTCCTCGATCGGCGCCAGGCCCTGCTCGGCGGCGGCCGCGGCGAGCTGGCGCACGATCTCGGCGCGGCGCTCGGCGAACGGCGCGATGACGGCGCCCTCGTCCTTCAGTTGCGCGGCGTGGCTGTCGGCGTCGCGCACGGTGATCGTGGCGGCCTGGGCCTCGAAGCGGTGGCCCTGGGTGACGCGGCCGGCGGACAGGCCCAGCGCGCTGACGGGCACGACGTCGGCGCCATGCAGCGCGACGAGGCGATGCGCCGGGCGCACGAACCTGACGTCCGTCCAGCCGTCGGCCAGCTGGTAGGCCATGACCTTGGGGATGGGCAGCCTGGCCAGCGTCTCGTCGATCGCCTTCTGCAGGCCCTCGGCCAGCGTGGCGCCGGCCACCGTGGAATCGACGAACAGGCTTTCGGCCTTGCCGTCGGGCAGGCGCTTGAGCGAGGGCACGGCCTCGGGGCCGAAGCCCAGCGACGCGAGCTTCTTGATCAGCGCGGGCGAGGCGTTGCCGTCCTTGTCGAACGCGACGGCCGCGGGCATCAGCTTCTGCTGCAGCGCGCGGTCGGCCGCCTTGGCAGCGACGCCTTCGACGTGCACACCGAGCCGGCGCGGCGACGCGAACGACGTGGCGGCCGCGTTGGCGCCGACCAGGCCGGCGCCGTGCAGGCTCGCCACCAGTGTCGAGGCAAAGGACTCGCCCAGCTTCTTCAGCGCCTTGGGCGGCAGCTCCTCGCAGACCAGTTCGACGAGGAGGTTCTTGGTGTCTTGCGCGCTCATGTTCAGGCTGCCTGCTTCTTCTTGTCGATCTGGGCGATCACTTCGTCGGCCCACGCCTTGGGCGCCATCGGGAAGCCGAGGCGCGCGCGGCTCTCGAGGTAGCTCTGCGCGACGGCGCGCGCCAGGTTGCGGATGCGGCCGATGTAGGCGGCGCGTTCGGTGACGCTGATCGCGCCGCGCGCGTCCAGCAGGTTGAACGTGTGGCCGGCCTTGAGCAACTGCTCGTAGGCCGGCAGCGCGAGCTGGTGCTCCATCAGGTGCCTGGACATCTTCTCGTGTTCGCCGAACGCCAGCAGCAGGAACGCGACGTCGGAGTGCTCGAAGTTGTACGTGCTCTGCTCGACCTCGTTCTGGTGGAACACGTCGCGGTAGGTGACGCCCGGCGTCCACTCGAGGTCGAACAGGCTCTCCTTGCCCTGGATGTACATCGCCAGGCGCTCGAGGCCGTACGTGATCTCGCCGGTGATGGGCTTGCAGTCGATGCCGCCCACCTGCTGGAAGTAGGTGAACTGCGTCACCTCCATGCCGTTGAGCCAGACCTCCCAGCCCAGGCCCCAGCAGCCCAGCGTCGGGTTCTCCCAGTCGTCCTCGACGAAGCGGACGTCGTTCTTCTTCAGGTCGAAGCCGAGCGCCTCCAGCGAGCCGAGGTACAGCTCGAGGATGTCGGCCGGCGCCGGCTTCAGCACGACCTGGTACTGGTAGTAGTGCTGCAGGCGGTTCGGGTTCTCGCCGTAGCGGCCGTCCTTGGGGCGGCGGCTCGGTTGCACATAGGCGGCCTTCCAGGGTTCGGGGCCGAGGGCGCGCAGGAAGGTGGCGGTGTGGCTGGTGCCCGCGCCGACCTCCATGTCGTAGGGCTGCAGCAGCGCGCAGCCCTGCTTGTCCCAGTAGTCCTGCAGGCGAAGAATGATTTGCTGGAAGGTCAGCATGGAGAGATTCGATGGGGCCGCGGCGGCCGGAGACAGAGGCCGCGCACGACGGGGTCGCGCGCGGTCGAACGGACGATTTTACGTGCGGCGCGCCCGGGCGCCGCGGCTCACATCCATTCGTCGGGGCAGCCGGGGTCGGGCGGGTAGTCGCCTTCGAGCACCTTGCCGGTGAGGGCGTCGAACGAGATCTCGAACACGATGCAGCGCTGGATCGTCTGGAAACGGTAGAGCCAGGTGTTGCCGCCCGGTGCCGGCAGCCGGTAGTGCCAGGTGAAGCTGGGCGGGCCGATCAGGCGCAGGACGTCGTGGCTGTCCATGCCCGGCTGGATGGCGGCGAAGTGGTTCTCGTCCAGCACGTTCTCCCAGTGCGCCACGCGGCCGGCGGCGTCCAGGTCGATCATGAAGGTCTGCTTGCCGAAGGGCATGCGGTTGTACTCGAGGCGCTCGTGGCCGTCGGGCATCGTGTAGGCGGCCGTGGGCGGGCCCATGATGCGCAGGACGTCCGCGCGCGGCGCGCCCGCGGGCACGCCGCTCGGCGAGAACGGCCGCATGGCGCATCCGGCCAGCGCGAGCGCGGCGAGGGTCGGGACGAGGCGGCGGGTCGGCATCGCGCAAGAATGCCAGATCGCCGCGACCGCCGCCCTCAGGGGCGCCGCGGCATGGACAGGCCGAACAGGATCTGCGCCAGCGCCAGGCCCCACAGCGGCCACAGGCGCAGCCGGGCCAGCCAGGAGGCGTAGGGCGTGTCGCCGATGCGGCCTTCGACGTCGGCATCGAGCTCGCCCTCGACGTCCGGCGCCAGGCGCGCGGTGACGTGGCCCTGCCAGTCGATGACGGCCGTGGCGCCGGTGTTGGTGGCGCGCACCTGGCCGCGCTGGAACTCGAGCGCGCGCATGCGCGAGAACTGCAGGTGCTGGTCCTGGATCATGCGGCGGCCGAACCACGCCAGGTTGGTGGCGTTGGCCATCAGGGTGGCCGCGTCCGGGCCGACCATGGACGGCGCGAAGTCCTCGCCGAACAGATCCTCGTAGCAGATCAGCGGCCGCACGCGCTGCGCGCCGACCGCGAACGACGCCGTGTCGACGCCCTTGGCCTGGTCGCCGATGGGGATCTTCATCATGTCGACGAACCAGTGGAAGCCCGGCGGCACGTACTCGCCGAACGGCAGCAGGTGGCGCTTGCCGTAGCGGTAGAACGTGCCGTCGGTCATGTGGTGCTTCGCGTCGAGGCCCACCAGCGAGTTGGTGTAGCCGCGCTCGTCGTCGCCGGTGAACACGCCCACCAGCGCCGACTTGCCGGCCTTGTTGAACGGGCGCTCGTAGGCCTGCCAGGTCTCGCGCGGGATCTGCACCGGCAGGATCGGCAGCGAGGACTCCGGCGTCACCACAAGTTGCCCGGGCGCGCTGCCCAGCTTGACGACGTGCCAGGCGAGCGCCTGCTGCACGTGCGCGGGCTCGAACTTGTCGTCCTGCGCCACGTTCGGCTGCAGCAGCGAGACGCCCAGCATGCCGGTGGAGTGCGTGAACGACTGCGGCAGCGCGAGGCCGACGAACAGCGCCGCCACGGGCACCGCCAGCGGACTCAGCGTGAACAGGGGCGCCCGCGTCTGCGGACCGCGCTGCGCCAGCAACACCAGCGCCACCGCGGCCGAGACGAACGCCGCCAGCGCGCCGATGCCGTAGACGCCCACGTACGGCGCCCACGTCGTCAGCGGCCCGGAGGTGTGCGCGTAGCCGCCGGCGATCCACGGGAAGCCGGTCAGGAAGCGGCCACGCGCCAGTTCGGCCATCAGCCAGACGGCCGAGAACAGCACCGCGTCGACCAGCGGCCGGTTGCGCCGCAGCCGCACCCACAGCCAGCCGGCGATCGCGTAGTACAGCGCCATCAGCGCGGCCAGCACCGCGACGGCCAGCGCCGACAGCCATGCCGGCAGGTAGCCATAGACGTGCAGGCTGATGTAGAGCCACCAGAAGCCCGCACCCAGCCAGCCAAAGCCGAAAGCCCACGCACGCGCCGCGGCCGCGCGCGCGCTCGCGTCGGCCAGCAGCGCCACCAGGGCGCCGGTGGACAGGATCTGCAGCCACCAGAACTCGGAGGGCGCGAACGACATCGCCTGGGCGACGCCGGCCGCCAGCGCGAACACGAACGCCACGCCGCCGCTCACGAACGGAGCGGACTGGCTGCGTCGGCGACCGGGCGCGCGGCTCACCCGCCGAGCTCTTCGGAGGCGTTTAGCGCGCTGTCGGGCGCAGGCCGCGTCACCTTGAACCAGCGCACGGCGCCGCCGCGAGTCAGCATCACGGAGAACTGCAGGCCGCCCAGCCGCGTCGTCTCGCCGCGGCGCGGCACGTGGCCCAGTTCGTGGGCGACGATGCCGCCTATCGTGTCGAAGGCGTCCTCCGGCAGCGCGACGTTCAGCGCGTGGTTGACCTCGGCGATCGACGCGTTGCCGGCCACTCGCAGGCTGCCGTCGGCCAGCGCATAGACGCCGCTCTCGGCATCGGCGTCGTCGAACTCGTCCTCGATCTCGCCGACGATCTCCTCGAGCACGTCCTCGATGGTGATCAGGCCGGCGGTATTGCCGAACTCGTCGATGACGATGGCCAGGTGGTTGCGGTTGCTGCGGAACTCGCGCAGCAGCTCGTTGAGGTTCTTGGACTCGGGCACGAACACGGCCGGCCGCAGCAGCGTGCGCAGGTTCAGCTCGGGCGCGCGCTGCAGCTTGAGCAGGTCCTTGGCCATCAGCGTGCCGATGATGTTCTCGCGCTGGCCCTCGTGGACCGGAAAGCGCGAGTGGCCGGTGCCGATCACGGCGGCCAGGAGCTCGTCGTACGGGGCGTCGATGGCCAGCAGGTCCATGCGCGGCGCGGCCACCATGACGTCGCCGGCCGTCATGTCGGCCATGCGCAGCACGCCTTCGAGCATGGCGCGCGATTCCGGCTCGATCAGCGAGCGTTGCTCGGCGTCCGCCAGGGTTTCGATGAGTTCGGCGCGCGAGTCTGGCCCGGGAGACAGGAACTCGACCAGGCGCTCGAAAAGGCTGGGCTTGTCGCCCTCGGCGTTCGCTCGCGCGGAGCGGCCGGGTCGACCTGGCTGGGGATCAGACACTATGGCTGTGTCGGGAGTGGCGGAACCGCGAGAATACCGCATGAAGGCGAACTCTTCTTGACAGCGCTACCCGCTTGAAAGAGAGTTCGCCGCCCCCACTTGCCCGTACCGGCGACCCGCCCGCGGGCCGCGCCAACGCAACGCATCCCGAGAAACCATGGCCGACACGCTCATCCCCGCCACCATCCTGACCGGCTTCCTCGGCTCGGGCAAGACCACGCTGCTCAAGCGCGTCCTCACCGAGGCGCACGGCCAGAAGATCGCCGTCATCGAGAACGAGTTCGGCGAGGAGAACATCGACAACGACATCCTGGTGAGCGACACCCAGGAGCAGATCATGCAGCTGTCCAACGGCTGCGTCTGCTGCACGATCCGGGAAGACCTGCGCGCCACCCTGGCGCTGCTGGCCGAACGCCGCCGCAAGGGCGAGCTCGACTTCGAGCGCGTCGTCATCGAGACCACCGGCCTGGCCGACCCGGGGCCGGTCGCCCAGACCTTCTTCATGGACGACGAGGTCGCCGAGAGCTACCTGCTGGACTCCGTCCTGACGCTGGTGGACGCCAAGCATGCCAACGACCAGCTCGACGCCCGCCAGGAGGCGCGCATGCAGGTCGGTTTCGCCGACCGGATCTTCCTCAGCAAGACGGACCTGGTCGAGCCCGCCGCCGTCGACGCGCTGGAGCATCGCCTGCGCCACATGAACCCGCGCGCCCAGATCCGCAAGGTGCATTTCGGCGAAGTGCCGCTGTCGGACGTGTTCGACCTGAAGGGCTTCAACCTGAACGCCACGCTGGAGATCGACCCCGAGTTCCTGAACGCCCAGGACCACGACCACGATCACCACCACGGCCACGAGGGCCACGACCACGGCCCCGGCGAGGCCTGCGACCACCCCCACCACCACGCCCACGACGACGACGTGAAGTCGTTCGCCTTCAAGTCCGAGCGCGCCTTCAATGCGGCCAAGCTGGAAGACTTCCTCGCCGCCATCGTCCAGGTCTATGGCCCGAAGATGCTGCGCTACAAGGGCGTACTATTCATGAAGGGCAGCGACCGCAAGGTGATCTTCCAGGGCGTGCACCAGATGATGGGCAGCGACCTGGGCCCGAAGTGGGCGCCGGGCGAGAAGAAGGCCAGCAAGCTGGTGTTCATCGGCATCGAGCTGCCCCGGGAAATCCTGCTGCAGGGCCTGGAAGGCTGTCTCGTTTAGGCATCTTTCTTGCCGTGGCCGCGCCACCCGGCGACATCGTTTCCGGCAGCGCGATGCATCATGGCTACAATCGGCCCGCCTTTTTGCAAGGTCAGCCCCGCGTCAGAACAACTACCCACTGTTGCTCGCTGCGGGTATAACAGCCTTCCGAGCGACCCTTCGCGAGGAGACCGACCGTGACCAAGACTTCGGCCAAGACGCCGGCATCCAGCACCGCCACGGCAACCGGCGCAGCCGCTGCTGCGCCGAAATCGCGCGCCCGGCCGGCCGCCAAGGTTTCCTCGTCCGCGGACGGCAGCACCGCCGCGGACCCTTCTCTCAAGAAGCCTTCCGCAAAGGCCGACATAGAACCGATGAACGCCGCAAAATCCCCCGCTACCGACCCGAAGCTGGCATCCGCCTGGAAGTCCAAGGCGGGCAAGGACCTGACCGAACCCGAGCTGCTGGCGATGCCGGACAGCGAGTACATGGGCGAGAAGCAGCTCGAGTTCTTCCGCACCAAGCTGCAGGCCCTGAAGGACGACCTGCTGTCCAATGCCGGCGAGACCACCGAACACCTGCGCGAGGACACGTCGATCGTGCCCGATCCGGCCGACCGCGCCACCATCGAGGAAGAGCACGCCCTCGAGCTGCGCACGCGCGACCGCGAACGCAAGCTGCTGAAGAAGATCTCGCAGTCGATCAGCCGCATCGACGCGGGCGACTACGGCTACTGCGACGAGACCGGCGAGCCCATCGGCCTGGGCCGGCTGCTCGCGCGTCCGACGGCCACGCTGTCGCTCGAGGCGCAGCAGCGCCGCGA
>Ga0075370_10000342_pt1 | contig 16835 bp, 17 predicted proteins | sample EndMethybrTD3035_FD_71398 | JGI IMG/M metagenome (GOLD analysis project Ga0075370, IMG submission 71398) | Populus endosphere microbial communities from Tennessee, USA - Endosphere MetaG P. TD hybrid TD303-5 | ecosystem: Host-associated > Plants > Roots > Endosphere | place: USA: Tennessee... | reverse complement strand
TCGGCGAGGTGCGGCTGGAGGAGCGCGGCGCGCTGGTGCGGATCGACCGGGCCTGACCCCGGTGGGTCAAGGCCGCAGCTTGGCCGGCAGCACCTTGTGGGTGCCGTCGCACCACGGTTTCGACGCGGACTTCCCGCACCGGCAGACCGCCGACACCGGCCGGGTCGTGCGGTGCTCGACCCCGTCGTCGTCGCGGACGACGTGGTCGCCGCGCAGCAGCATGGGGCCGCCCGGGCACAGCTCCACGTCCGCGCGCGCCCGCACCTCGGTCACGCCGCGACCCCCCAGCCGCTGAGCAGCCGCCGGGCGGTGCGGTTCTCCAGGTCCAGGCACGCCCAGGCCCCGAACCACACGTCGGGCTCCAGGCCGGGTTCCTCGGCGACGAGCCGCACGCAGACGTCGCGCAGGGCGACCTGCTCGTGCACGGCGTCCGCCTCGACGTGCTCGGTGTAGTAGCCCACGATCTCCGCGGGCAGACCGAGACGCTGGAGACCCTGCGCCATCCGGCGGGACGGGAGCGAGCTGGTCGCCTCGAAGGCGGCGAGGTGGCCCACCGCGGCACCCCTCAGGTGACGTCGCAGCCCGAACATGGACAACGCGTTGTTCTGCTCCAGCACCTCGACCGGCGCGTCGTCGACGTAGACGCCCGGTTCGGGACGCAGGCCGCTGGCCTCCATCCCACGCGCGAACAGGTGGCTGTGCAGCCGCGCCGGGTCGCCGACGCCGTACTCGTCGTACTGCAGCTCCACCAGCGGCGCCTTGGCCGAGACCGGGAGGCGCGGGATCACCCAGGTCGTGGGGTCCGCCTCCTTGAGGTGGTAGACCGAGCGCACCCGCAGCAGGTCGAGCACCTGCTCGTGGGTGGCCTCGGCCTGCACGAACCGGGCCAGCGACGGCCCGTCCTGGTCGGCCAGCCAGTCGAAGAAGCCCGTGCCGAGGTCGACCCCCTCCGGCACCCCGGGCCAGCGGTCGCGCAGCTGACGCTCCAGGTCGTCCTCGAGCCGCCGGCGCACCCGCATCAGCTCGGGCTCACCGTCGGCGCGGTCGTCGACCTCCACGAAGCCGCCGTACGCCAGCTCGTGCAGCACCCACAGGGTCAGCGCCGCGTCGTCGGCGGACTCCGGGGCCAGGTCGAGGCGCGGCACCTCGCGCTCGGGTACGTCGGCGAGGGCGCTCAGCACGGCCACGCCCAGGGCACCGCGCGGCTTCGGGAGGGAGGTCACGTACCGGAAGTACCCGAGCGGGGTCGCGGCTCCGCCTCGCAGACGCGGTTTCCACCCGTAGGGGTGGCGGACGCGCCGGGCGTGTGGGGCACCTGCCCGTATGACCACACTCACCGCGCTCGTCCTCGCCTGCACGCTGAAACCCTCGCCAGCCGAGTCGAGCTCGGTCCTGCTCGGCCAGCATGTCCTCGACGCGCTCGAGGCCCTGGACGACCATGAGGTGAGCGGGGAGCTGATGCGAGTGGTGGACCACGACGTCCGGTTCGGGGTCTCCACCGACGAGGGCGACGGGGACGGATGGCCGGTGATCCGCGAGAAGATGCTCGCCGCGGACATCCTGGTGGTGTCCACGCCGATCTGGATGGGACAGCCGTCGTCGGTCTGCAAGATGGCGCTCGAGCGGCTCGACGCTGAGCTCGGCGAGACCGATGACGAGGGTCGCCTGCTGACCTACGGCAAGGTCGGGCTGGTCGCCGTCGTCGGCAACGAGGACGGCGCCCACCACACCAGCGCGGAGGTCTTCCAGGCGCTGAACGACACGGGCTTCAGCCTGCCCGCCGCGGCCGTCACCTACTGGGTGGGTGAGGCCATGCAGGGCGTCGACTACCTCGACCACGACACGACGCCGGAGAAGACGAAGGGCACGACCCGCACCGCGGCAGCGAACGCGGCGCACCTCGCCGCGCTGCTGAAGGGTGCGGGCTACCCGGGGTCGTAGTCAGGTGCTGGACGTGAGCCCTGACGAGTACGACGGTCCCGCGCGCCGCGGGGTACCAGGTGGCATGCGTTTCGGATACTTCCTGTCCTGCGAGGAGTACTCGCCCGCCGAGATCGTCGAGCAGGCGGTTGCCGCCGAGGAGGCGGGATTCGAGGGCCTGTGGGTCAGCGACCACTACCACCCGTGGAACGACGAGCAAGGGCAGAGCCCGTTCGTGTGGGGCATCATCGGCGCGATCTCCCAGGCGTGCTCGCTGCCGGTGACCACCGCGGTCACCTGCCCGACGGTCCGTATCCACCCGGCCGTCATCGCGCAGGCCGCGGCGACCGCGGCAGTCCAGCTCGAGGGCCGGTTCACCCTCGGCGTCGGCAGCGGCGAGGCGCTCAACGAGCACGTCCTGGGCGGCCCGTGGCCCTCTGCCGACGTCCGGCTCGAGATGCTCGAGGAGGCCGTCGACCTGATCCGCGAGCTGTGGACCGGCGAGGTGGTGACCCGCGAGGGCAAGCACTACCGGACCGACACCGCGCGGATCTACACCCGTCCGGAGGAGCCGCCACCGATCTACGTCTCGGCCTTCGGCCCCAAGGCGCTCGACCTGGCGGCCCGGATCGGCGACGGCTTCATCACCACCCAGGACGACGCCGACGCGGTCGCGTCGTTCAAGGAGAAGTCGGGCGGCAAGCCGGCGCAGGGCGGCGTCAAGGTCTCCTGGGCCGACAGCGAGGAGGAGGGCGTCGAGATCGCGCACCGGCTCTGGGCCAACGCCGGGCTGCCGGGCGAGCTCGCGCAAGTACTTCCCAGCCCGCAGCACTTCGAGCAGGCGTCGCAGCTCGTCACGAAGGAGTCGACCGGCGAGAGCATCGTCGCCGGGAACGACGTCGACCGGCACGTGCAGCAGCTCCAGGACTACGTCGACGCCGGCCTCGACGAGGTCTACGTCGCCAACATGGGGCCGCACTACCTCGCGATGATCCAGGCTTACGGGCGGGACGTGCTGCCGCGCCTCCGCGGCTGAGCGCGGGGGCGGAAGGCGGCGCCGGGTCAGCTCTTCTCGGCGGCCGCCTTGCCGCCCTTGCGGCCGGCCTTCTTCTTCTGGGCAGAGGTGCCGCCCTGACTGCTGTCGCCGCCCTTGCCGCTCTGCTTGCCGCCCTTCGAGGACGCGTCCTCGGTGTTGGCGATCTTCGCCGCGCGCTCCTTGGACATGCCCTTGTCCTTCAGGGCCTCGTACTGCTTCTCGTTCTTCACGTTCGCTGACTTGCTCGGCATGACTACCTCCTGGGCGGGCCCGGTACCCGCCCGTCGCGACGTCGTCGGGAAGTCTGGACCGGCGACTGTCCTGCGATGCGTGATCGCAGGCCGAGACGCCGGCACTCTCTCGGTATCCGCGTGGTGGGCCGGCACCTCCACCCGGACGGGTGAAGCCCTCCGGCGCACCCCTGGGGTGGGTACCTGGTCGCGATGGCGAGGGCATGGATCGGCTGCTCGGGCTGGAGCTACGACCACTGGGTGGGCGTGCTCTACCCCGAGGGCGTGGCCAGGAGCCGGTGGCGCGACCTCTACGCCGAGAGGTTCGACACCGTGGAGCTGAACGCGAGCTACTACCGCTGGCCGGGGACGAGGCGCTTCGAGCGCTGGAGCGAGGTGCTGCCGGACGGGTTCCGGATGGCGGTGAAGGCCTCGCGGTGGATCACCCACGCGCGGCGCCTGCAGGACCCCGAGGACGCCTGGGCCCGGCGCCTCCACGAGGCCTGGCGCGGCCTGGGCGCGCACGCCGGGCCGGTGCTGCTCCAGCTGCACCCCGAGCACCAGCGCGACGACGAGCGGCTCGACGACTTCCTCGACAGGATCCCGGACGAGGTTCCCGTTGCGGTGGAGATGCGGCACGCCAGCTGGCACACCGAGGAGGTCTACTCCCTGCTCGAGCGCCACGGGACGGCGTACGTCGTCATGAGCGGCGCCCACCTGCCCTGCGTGCTCCGTGCCACCGCCCCGCTGGTCTACGTCCGTCTCCACGGGCCGAGCCCGGACGACCTGTACGCCGGCTCCTACACCGAGGCCGACCTCGCGTGGTGGTCGGACCGGATCCGCGAGTGGCAGGCGGGGGGCCACGAGGTGTGGGCGTTCTTCAACAACGACGGAGGTGGTCACGCGGTCCGGAACGCCACGCGGCTGGGGGAGCTCCTGTCCTGACCACGCAGGCCCAGGCTGGCACCGGGTACCGCGTCCCCATGAATGGCAGGCACCAGTGACACGTCGTCGGGTCCTCGCGCTGATCCAGGCCGGCGGGGTGGGCGGCCGGATGGACGTGCTGACCCGCGAGCGGGCCAAGCCGGCCCTGCCCTTCGCCGGCGTCCACCAGCTCGTGGACTTCCCGCTGTCCAACCTCACCCACTCCGGTATCAGCGACGTCTGGCTCTCCTTGCAGTTCCAGGGGTCGACGCTGCAGGAGCAGGTCGCCAACGGACGGCCGTGGGACCTCGACCGCAACCTTGGAGGTCTCCGGATCCTCCTCCCCCACGAGGGCACCGGCGGGATGGACGAGGAGGGGTTCGCGCGGGGCAATGCCGACGAGCTGTTCCGCTTTCGCGACCAGCTCTCGGACTTCGACCCCGACGTGGTCCTGGTGATGAGCGCCGACCACGTCTACCGCCTCGACTACCGCGACGTGCTCGACACTCATCGGGATGCCGGGGCCGAGTGCACATTGGTGACGACCGCACTCCCTCCCGGGGGCGACGCCGGGGACCACGGCGTCGTCGAGGTCGGGCAGGACGGTCGGGTGGTCGGCTTCAGCTACAAGCCGGAGGACCCGCCCGGCGGACCGGTGACGATCACGATGGAGGTCATCGCGTACGACCCGGCGGTGCTCCGGGAGGTGCTCGAGGAGATCCACCGCGAGACCGCCGCCGGGAGCGACGAGGGCGACACGGGGCTGGGCGACTTCGGCGACCACCTCGTTCCGCGGCTGGTGGAGCGCGGCCGGACCTTCGCCCACCACCACGACGGCTACTGGCGCGACCTCGGCCAGCCGCACCACTACCTGCGAGCGCACCTGGAGATCCTCACCGATGACGTGGACGTGCTGTCGGTTCCCGACTGGCCGGTGCTGTCCCGGCTCCCGCAGCGTGTCCCGGCCCGGGTCCTCGAGGGCGGTGTGGTGGTCGACAGCCTGCTCTCCCCCGGCGCCCGGGTGTCCGGTCGGGTCGAGCGCAGTGTCCTCGGACCCGGTGTCGTCGTAGAGGAGGGTGCGCTGGTCTCGGATTCGGTGGTGTTCACGGACTCGGTGGTCGAGAGCGGCGCCGAGGTGCACCGGGCCGTGGTGGACACCAGGTCGGTCGTCGCCGCAGGAGCGCGGGTGGGCGCGCCCGGCACCCGCGCCCTCGACGACCCGGACGCCGTGACCCTGGTCGGCTGCGACAGCCGCATCGAGCCGGGAGTGGTACTGGCCGCGGGCGCCCGCCTCGAACCGGGCACCGTCGCGGCGGACTGACCGCACCGCGGTCCCGCATGGGTACCGCCGGGCCGTGGACACCCGCACCGTCGGTGTCGAGGAGGAGCTCCTCGTCGTCGACCCCCGCACCCGGTCGGTGGTATCCCGGGCAGCCGACGTGCTGCAGGCCCACGACGCGCACGACGTCGCTCTCCCAGGCTCGGACGACGACCTCGACCAGGAGCTGTTCCGGCACCAGCTCGAGACCCGTACCGCGCCGACGAGGAGCACCGGCGATCTCGTCGAGCAGATCGTCGAGGCTCGACGCGCCGCAGGCGAGGCGGCGAGCGAGCGCGGCCTGGGCGTGCTCGCGTGCGCCACGGTTCCCACGAAGCTCGACGAGCCCGAGGTGACCCCTGATGCACGCTACCGGGCCATGCTGGAGGCCTACGGCGACGTGGCCCGACTGGGGACCACGTGCGGGATGCACGTCCATGTGGCCGTGACCTCCCCGGAGGAGGGCGTCGGCTGCCTGGACCGCATTGCGCCCTGGTTGCCGGTGCTGCTGGCGATGAGCACGAACTCACCCTTCTCGGGTGGTCGCGACACCGGCTACTCCTCGTGGCGGACCCAGATGTGGACGAGCTGGCCCAGTGCCGGACCGACGGAGCGCTTCGGCTCCGCCGAGTGCTACCGCCAGGCTGTCGAGCGGCTCATCGCCAGCGGAGCTGCGCGCGACCGCGGAATGCTCTACTGGGACGCACGACTCTCCGAGCGGCAGCCGACGCTGGAGGTGCGGGTCCTGGACGTGGTCACCGACCCTGAGGACGCCGGCATGCTGGCGGCGCTGTGCCGCGCGCTCGTGGAGACCGCGGCCGGCCAGTGGGCGGCGGGAGGCGATGCGTTGCCGTGGCGGAGCGAGGAGCTCAGGGCCGCGCGGTGGCGGGCTGCCCGAGACGGCCTGTCCGGGACCCTGCTGCACCCGGCGAGCCACGAGCTCCGGCCGGCGAGGGAGGTGGTCACCGCCCTGGTCCGTCTGGTCGAGGACCGGCTGGACCGAGCCGGTGACCTGGACCGGGTGGCGTCGGGAGTGGAGCGGGTCCTGGCCGGCACGGGAGCGGTGAGGCAGCGCGCCGCCTACGAGCGCGAGGGCTCCGTCGAGGCCGTGGTGGCCGACCTCTTGGACCGGACGACAGCGTCGTGGCGGGTGGACCCGGCCGGGTGAGACGGCCCGAGGGCCGTCCGCGGTGTGCGGACGACCCTCGGACGTCGGTCGACGGTGACTGCTGCTACGGCTGCTGGCTGACCCGGTCGGTCGCCGTGGGCGCCGTCGGGTCGTTCGCCTTCAGGTAGTTGACCAGCGCGTCGATGTCCAGGCCACCGACAAGCTTGTTGGTACCGGTCTTGAAGGTGGCGAAGTTGTCACCACCGTCCGCGAGGAACACCGTGACCGCGACCCGGTAGGTCTGGCCGTCGACCAGCGGGACCATCGGTGTGGCAGAGACGCCGTCGGCGTCGACCAGCACGTCACCCACCAGCGCATTGGCACCGGGCAGGGCCGCGTCCGAGGCGTCCCACGTGTAGCTCAGGCCGGACACCTGCAGGATCTTCCGCTGGTTGCTCGGCTCGTTCACGCCGTTCCAGCCCTCGTTGAGGATCGCCTTGATCTGCGCCCCGGTGAGGTCCATGGACGCCACCGCGTTGCTGAACGGCTGCACCGCGAACGCCGCGCCGTAGGTGACGTCCCCGTTGCCGTTCTCGGTCAGGTCGGCCCTGATGCCACCCGGGTTCGTGAACGCGATCACCGGCTTCTGGCCGTTGAGCACGATGCTCGGGTCGGCCTTCTGGGCGTCGGTGATCAGGTTGCCCAGCGGCGAGTCGCCGCCATTGGCGTCCGCGGCCCGGAGGATCGACGAACCCGTGAGGTGACCCACGACCGCGTCGGCGATCGGCTTCACCAGGGCGTTGTAGACGCTGATCAGCGTGTTGATCTTCTTGGACTGACCCTGACCCTCGCTGTTGCCCACGATCATGTTGTGGGCGTAGGCGGCCGGGCGGACGATGTCACGGGTCTTCGGGTCGATCAGGAAGTGCAGCTTGGTCACGATCCGGCCCAGCGACGAGGCGCTGGTCAGCAGCCGCGGCTTGCCGGCCGGGTCCTTGACCACGCAGTTGTAGGGCTGGTGGGTGTGACCGCTGATGACGGCGTCGATCGCGGGGCTGAGGTTCTTGGCGATGTCCAGCGCGGCGCCCGTCACGGCGTTGCAGTCGTTGTAGGCCGTGGCGTCCGTGGGCGTCACGCCCTCGTGCAGGAGCACGATGATCGACTTGACACCCTTCTTGCGCAGCTTGGGGACCAGCGCGTTGGCGGTCGCCACCTCGTCGGCGAAGTCGATCTCGGCGATACCGGCCTGGCTGACGATCGTGTCGGTGTCCTCCAGGGTCATGCCGATGAAGGCGACCTTCTGGTCCTGGACCTTCATGATCTTCGTGGCCGGGAACACCGGGCGCTTCCGGTTGGGGTCCTTCCACCGGACGTTGGCACCGAGGTACTTGAAGTCCGCGCCGGCGAACGTCCGACCGCCCGGGCAGGAGTTCTGACCGTTGGCGCCGTCGGGTCCGTCGGCCAGGCAGCCACCGGCCTGCATCCGCTTCAGCTCGCGCCAGCCCTCGTCGAACTCGTGGTTGCCCACCGAGGCGACGTCCAGCTTCATCGCGTTCATGGCCTCGATGGTCGGTTCGTCGTGGAACGCCGCGGAGAGGAGCGGGCTGGCCCCGATCAGGTCACCGGCCGCCACCGTGATCGTCTTCGCGCCCGCGGCGCGGGACTTCTTCCGCTCGGCCGTCAGCAGCGAGGCGAGGAAGGCGCCACCGCCGGCAGGCGTGCTGTTGATCCGACCACTGGAGCTCGTGGACGGGACCACCTCGAGCTGGCCGTGGAAGTCGTTGATGGCCAGCACGTCGAGCTTGACGTAGTCCTTCTTCTTGGCGAGGGACGCGTAGGCCTTGGCGCCTTCAGCCCCGGAGCGCGACTCGGGCGCGCTGGAGCTGGCGGTGGCGGCGAGGCCGAGGGACAGGGCCACCGCGGAAGCGACGGCCGCCGCGACGGCGCGGCGTGGGATGACTGACACAGGAACACTCCTCCGGACACGAGACCCCGGGATCGGGCTTCAGGCACTCTTACACAGGCTCTGTGATCTGGGTAACAGGGGGTCGGACGGGTCAGCGGCCCGCGAGGGCGCGGACGTAGGTGACGAACGCCGGGTTCGTGAGCGCCCAGGGCCCGCGGGCACCCCGGACCAGACCTATCGCCTCGTCGGGCGCGTACCCGAGCCGGACCAGGGTCGCGGCCACGAGCAGGCCGGACCGGTTGAGGCCCCCCGAGCAGCGCACCAGGACCCGGCGCCCGGCGGACACGGCGCCCGCAGCCAGCACACTGAGCTCGTCGATGCGGGCCGCGACCGCACCGTCCACACCCGCGTCCGCCATCCGGGCCACGTGGTGCTCGACGCCGTCTGGCGGCCCGTACCCCTCCCGTACCGCCAGGCTCACCACGAGGTCGAACTCGTCGGTGACCACGCACGCGGTCCGCGACTGCGAGCGCACGTCGTGGCCGCCCTGGAACAACCCCGGGACGACCTCGTTCCACGGGTCCGGGCAGAGCGGGATCGAGGTGGCCCGGCCGGTGCCCCGGCAGGCCGGGCAGTCCGGCACGTCCTCGGGCTCGGCGTAGCAGGCATGGCAGAGCACGGCTCAGTATCTCGCCGAGGACGGGCGTCAGCGGGCCGGGTCCGGGTCCGGCAGCCGGTCCGACCGGCCCGCCGTCATCAGGTCGACCACGGTGCGGTGGTCGAGCTGCCCGACGGGCCGGACCGCGGCGACCCGGCCCAGGTGGAGGACCGCGATCCGGTCCGCCACCCGGAACACGTCGTTCATGTTGTGCGAGATCACCACCACGGCGACGCCGCGGTCGGCGAGCCTACGGATCAGGTCCAGGACGACCTCGGTCTGCGCCACCCCCAGGGCCGCGGTCGGCTCGTCCATGATCACCAGCCTGGAGTTCCAGAGCACCGACTTCGCGATCGCGACCGACTGGCGCTGCCCGCCCGAGAGGGAACGCACCTGCTGCCGGATCGAGCTGACCGTCGTCACCGCCAGCGACCGCAGCGTGCGGTGGGCGGACTCCTCCATGCTCGGCTCGTCGAGCTGCAGGTGTCGCTGCCGTTCCCGGCCGAGGAACATGTTCTCGACGATGTCGAGGTTGTCGCACAGGGCCAGGTCCTGGTACACGGTCTCGATCCCCAGTGCCGCGGCGTCGCGAGGACCGTGCAGCTCGACGGGCCGTCCCTCCCAGAGGATCCGGCCGGAGTCGGGCCTGTGGATGCCGGCCACGCACTTGATGAGCACCGACTTGCCGGCACCGTTGTCCCCTGCCAGTGCGGTGACCAGCCCGGCGGGGACGTCCAGGGAGACGTCGGTGAGCACCTGGACCGGGCCGAAGCTCTTGTCGATGTGCTCGAGGCGGAGCAGAGGAACAGACATCGGGACCCCCTTGCCTGGGATGCCTCCACGCTCGCACCGGGAGGGCCGGCGCGGCAGGGCCCAACGGCCCGTGCGCTCGAGCGAAGGGCCCGCACATGCAGATCTCCCGGGGCCCCTGTCGGGACCCCGGGAGACTGCCGTCGCGCTCAGGCCTTCTGCAGAACCTGCTGCGGCTCGGGCCGCTCGGCTGACTGCCCGGCCTTGCGGGCGTGCCAGAAGCCGAGTGCGACAAGCACCAGCAGGACGGCGCCCGCTCCGAAGGAGACGATGGCGGCGATACCGGCGATGGTGCCGATCGTGGCGAACGCGTAGCCGTAGAGGAGCAGACCACGCAGGGTGTTGCCCATGAACAGGGTCTGGCGCAGCTGACCGAGGGCCTGGCCCTCCTCGGTCGCCTTCTCCTCCGGCGACAGCTGGATGAACTCGCCGCTGACCTCTTCGTACGTGCGACCGTCACTGGAGGCGTTCATGTGGACGAGGATGTAGTGGTCGGCGAAGGCCTTGGCCTCGGGGCCGGTGTCGAGGGGGCTGCCGGCGAACTCCTCGAGAGCCTTGGCGTCCTCCTTCGGCAGGCTCGAGAGGGCCTCGCCCTCCGGCATGGTGATGTCCTGCATGACGAGCTGGTCGTGGACCTGGTCGCCGATGAACGTGGTGGCCCAGGTCAGCAGACCGCCGGCCACGAGGAGGACCGCCGCGAGTGCGAGACCGGTCCAGGAGACGAGCTTGTCGAGTGCCGAGCGCATGATGACTCCTTCTGGTGGCGGGGGCCGTGTGCCCTCCGCGTTGATACAGACGCTATGAGCGGCAAGAGGTCCGCCGAGAGAGTCGGAGGGCCGGGCCTGGGAGGCCCTTGGTCCCGACCTTCGGCGGACCTCTGGCTCACCGTCAGAACTCGAACACCAACCTGGCGGGCGTCCGACCGTGGAGCACCTCGTCGATCGCCTCGTTGACCTCGTCGAGCTTGCGGCTCTCGGCGACCACGCGGGTCCGGCCGAGGGCGTGCAGGGCGAACACCTCAGCCAGGTCCTCACGGGTGCCGACGATGGAGCCGATGACCGAGATCCCCTTGAGGACGGTCGGGAAGATCGGCAGGCTCATCGGGCCCTCCGACTCCGGGGGCAGACCGACGCAGACCAGCCGGCCGCCGCGGCGCAGCGACGCGAAGGCCTGCTCGAAGACCTGGGGGATGACTGCGGTCACCACGGCCACGTCGAGCCCGCCGAGCGCCTCGATGGCCGCGACCGGGTCGCCGGTCCGCGCGTTGACGGTGTGGTCGGCGCCGAGCTCGGTCGCCAGGGCGAGCTTCTCGTCCTCGACGTCCACCGCGACGACCTCTCCCCCGACGAGCCGCGCGTACTGCACCGCGAGGTGCCCGAGCCCGCCGACCCCGAAGATGCCGACCCGCTCGCTGGGCTCGATGTGGGCGACCTTGATCGCCTTGTACGTCGTGACGCCCGCGCAGGTCAGCGGGGCCGCGTCGGTCGGGACGACCGCCTCCGGCACCGGGACGACGTAGTCCGCGTCGGCGACGGCGTACTCCGCGAAGGCGCCGTCGATGGAGTAGCCGCTGTTCTGCTGCTGCTCGCACAGGGTCTCCCAGCCCCGGACGCACGCGCGGCAGCGGCCGCAGGCGTGGCCGAGCCACGCGATGGCGACCCGGTCGCCGACCTGGCGGTTGGTGACGCCGGCACCCAGCTTCTCGACGAGGCCGACGCCCTCGTGGCCGGGGGTGAACGGTGGCGTGGGCTTCACGGGCCAGTCGCCGTGCGCGGCGTGGATGTCGGTGTGGCAGAGGCCGCAGGCCTCCATCCGTACCAGCACCTGACCGGGTCCGGGCTCGGGGACCTCGCGCTCCTGGATCTCCAGCGGCGCGGTGAAGTCGGTGACGACTGCTGCCTTCATCGGGGACTCCTCATCCTTCCAGTGGGCCTGCGGCGTGGTTGCCGAAGGGGTCTGTGTCACAGAGGTCGTAGGACCCGTCGGGCACGGCGTCGACCCAGCCCACCGACTCGACCCACACCAGGGGCCGGCCGCAGCGACGACACCGGCGAGAGGCGGGCTCGTGCACCCGGTCGACGTACCAGTGGGTCGCCGAGCTGTTCATCGCCGAGTCATCGCGGGCACGACCCGCAGGCCGTGTCGACCACGACGTTCCTCATGCCTCCACTCTCGTCGCGCGGGGCGGTGGGCACCGCGGGCGAAGGACACCGCTGCGCGGGACCTTCGGCCGTGTCGCCGGTCACGCGGTCCGGGCGATCGTCGAGCATGACCGCACGACGGCCGGTCGCATCGCGCCTCGACCACCTCGTGGCGTCGACGCCGGCCGAGCGGAGCCGGGCGGTCGACGTGGTGCGGGTGCTGGCGCTGGGCGCCGTCGTGCTCGGGCACTGGCTCAAGCAGGGCTGGTACGTCGACGCCGGCCGCGACCTGCACCGCGCGGGCCTGCTGGGGATCGCCCCGTGGACCCATCCGCTGACCTGGGTCTTCCAGGTGATCCCGGTGTTCTTCGTGGTCGGGGGGTTCGCCAACGCCCGGTCCTGGAGGTCGGCCCGCGACCGGGGCGTCGGCTACGGCGCGTGGCTGGCCGGCCGGACCGAGCGGCTGACCCGGCCGGTCGTGCCACTCCTGCTGTTCTGGGTGGTCGTCACTCCCCTCGCGCCCGTGGTCGGGCTGGATGGGGGCTGGCTGCGGATCGCCTCACTGACCTCGCTGGTGCCGACCTGGTTCCTGGCGACGTACGTGGTCGTCGTGGCCCTCACCCCGGTGACCCTGCACGCCTGGGAGCGCTGGGGCGTCCTCGCTCCCGCGGCCGGGACGGTGGTGGTCGGCGTCGTCGACCTCGTCAGCATCCGGACCGGCAGCACCGCCGTCGGTGCCCTCAACCTGCTGCTGGTCTTCGGGACCCTGGAGTCCGTCGGGTTCGCCTGGGCCGACGGGTGGTTCGCAGACCGGCGCCGCGCCGCCGCGTGCGCGCTCGGCGGGCTCGGCACGACGATGCTGCTGGTCTGGCTCGGGCCCTACGGGATGTCGATGGTGGGCGTGGACGGCCACGGCCTGAACAACACCAGCCCGCCGCGTGCGACGGTGCTCTCGATCGGGCTGTTCCTGGCCTGCGGCGCGATCTCGGTCGAGCCCTGGCTCGCACGGGTCGTCGCCCACCCGGGACGGTGGCGGGCGGTCGTGGCGGTGGAGGCGCGGCTGATGACGGTCTACCTCTGGCACCTGACCGCGCTGGGACTGCTCGGCGCGGCCGCGCTGGCCGCGGGTGGCACCGGCCTGACGGCGTACCCCGACACCCGCGAGTGGTGGCTGCTGCGACCGGCCTGGCTGCTCGCGCTGGCCGCCGCGACCCTGACCCTGACGGTGCTGGTCGGCAGGTGGGAGGACCCCACCGCCCGCCGGGCCGGGTCCGGGACATCCGCCACGCTCGCCCTCCTCGAGGTCGCGGTCGGCTGTGCCGGGCTCGGCTACCTGGCGAGCGAGGGCATGACCCGCGGTGTGACCAGCTGGGGCGTCGCCGCAGGCACCGCGGCCGCGCTGCTCGTGCTCGACAGGCTGCTGTGCCCGCCGCGCACCTGAGCCGGTTCAGATCTCCTCGGTCTCCATCCGGATCGCGCCCGCCGGGCACTCCTCCACGCAGATCCCGCAGCCCTTGCAGTAGTCGAGGTCGATCTCGTACTCACCGGGCGGGCCGATCTTCAGCACCGCGTTGTCGGGGCACAGTGCGTAGCAGTTGTCGCAGGAGAAGCAGCTGCCGCAGGACAGGCAGCGGCGGGCCTCGAACAGTGCGGTGTCGGCGTCCAGCCCGTGCACGACCTCGTCGAAGGTCGAGCTGCGGCGGGCCAGCTCCAGCGTCGGGCGGTGGGTCCGTGCCGCGTCCTCGAAGTACCACGTGTTGAGGGCCTCGTACGGTGCCAGGTCCGGCTCCGGGGGCGGCGGTGCGGCGCGACCGGCGAGCCAGGCGTCGATGCTCTCGGCGACCCGCCGGCCGTGACCGATGGCGACGGTCACGGAGCGCTCCCCCGCCACGACGTCGCCGCCGGCGAAGACCCCTGGCACGCCGGTCGCGAACGCGTGGTCGGTGTCGACGGTCCCCTCGGTCACGTGGCACCCGCTGTCCGGCCCGAGCAGGGACAGGTCGGTGTCCTGGCCCAGGGCCAGCAGCACGGAGTCCGCGGCCAGCCGCTCGGTGCGCCCGGTCGGCTGCGGGAACCCGCTGTCGTCCAGCTCCATCTGCTCGACGACGAGCCCGTCGGGCTCGACCCGCTCGATGGTCGAGAGCCAGTGGAACTCCACGCCCTCCTGCTCGGCCTGGGTGACCTCGTCGTCGTGGGCGGGCATCCGCTCGCGGGTCCGGCGGTAGACGACGACCGCGTCCGAGGCGCCCAGCCGCTTGGCGGTGCGCGCGGCGTCCAGCGCGGTGTTGCCGCCGCCGTAGACCGCGACCCTGCGGCCCAGCAGCGGCCGCTCGCCCGCCTCGAGGCCGTGCAGCATCGCCACCGCGTCGATGACCTTCGCGGCCGAGGCGGCCGGCAGGTAGGTGCGCCGACCGAGCTGCGCGCCCACGGCCAGGAACACGGCGTCCCAGCCCTCGGCGCGGGCGGCGTCGAGGTCGGTGACCGGCGAGTCCAGCTCGAGGGTGACGCCGAGCCCCAGGAGGCGGGCCACCTCCGCGTCCAGGACCTCGCGCGGCAGCCGGTAGCGCGGGATGCCGTACCGCATCATGCCGCCGGCGGCGGCGGCCGACTCCCGGACCGTCACCGCGTGGCCCTTGCGGACGAGGTGGTACGCCGCCGACAGGCCGGCGGGCCCGGACCCGATGACCAGCACGCGGCGGCCGCTCGGCTCGGCCGTGACCCGGACCCGCCAGTCCTGCTCGAGCGCCCGGTCGCCGAGGAACCGTTCGACGGAGTTGATGCCGACGGCCTCGTCCAGGTTGCCGCGGTTGCAGGCGGTCTCGCACGGGTGGTAGCAGACCCGGCCCGTGACCGCCGGGAACGGGTTGGTCTCCATGATGGTGCGCCAGGCGGCCTCGTAGCCCGCCCCGCCGCTCTCGGCCAGGTAGAGCCAGGTGCGCACGTCCTCACCAGCCGGGCACGCGTTGCCGCAGGGCGCCACCAGGGTCTGGTAGACGGGGCGCTCGGTACGCCAGGTCCCGGTCAGGTCCGACGCGCTGGTGCCGGGGCCGAGGCTCACGGCGTACGGGAGCTTCATGGCGTCTCCTCCCTCTCCTCGGGGCTCTCTCCCAGCAGCCCGAAGCGGGCGATGTTGCGGTCCGCGCGCTCCTGCAGCGCGGCGACCACGTCGGGGCGCCCGGGTGTCCCGAACAGGTGCGCGAAGCGGGCCTGCGGCCGCAGGTAGTCCTCGACCGGGACCTGCACGCGGATGGGTGTGCGCGCCGAGACCGCGCCGTCACGGGCCTCGAAGACCGGGAACAGTCCCGACTGGACCGCGAGCCGGGCCACCCGGATCGTCTCGGCCGAGGCGGAGCCCCAGCCCAGGGGGCACGGGACCAGCACGTGCAGGTAGCGCGCGCCGTGCAGCGACATCGCGGTCACCACCTTGGCCTCGAGGTCGTGCAGGTCGGCGACCGTGGCGGTGGCGACGTAGGGGACCTCGTGCGCCATCGCGATCAGCGGCAGGCTCTTGCCGGTCCCGAACGCGTTGCCGGCCGACGTGCCGACCGGGCGGGTCGTCGCAGTGCTGGCGGCCGGGGGCGTCGCCCCCGAGCGCTGGACGCCGGTGTTCATGTAGCCCTGGTTGTCGTAGCAGACGAAGAGCACGTCGTCGTTGCGCTCGAACATGCCCGAGAGGCAGCCCAGGCCGATGTCCACGGTCCCGCCGTCCCCGGCCTGCGCCACCACCCGTACGTCGTCGCGTCCGGTGGCCCGCAGCGCGGCGGCCACCCCGGACGCGACGGCGGCGGCGTTGCCGAACAGCGAGTGCAGCCACGGGACCTGCCAGGCCGACTCCGGGTAGGGCGTGGAGAACACCTCGAGGCACCCCGTCGCGTTCACGGTGACCATTCGGCCACCGGACGCGCTGGAGGCGGCATCGAGGACGACGCGCGCGGCCAGGGCCTCCCCGCATCCCCGGCAGGCCCGGTGACCGGAGGTGATCGCGTTGCCGCGCTGGGTGCTCGACTGGACGGCGCGCAGCTCGGGGTCGAGCAACCGGTTGCCTGCCGCGAAGGTGCCGATCTGGTACAGCGTGGTGCTCATCTGGACGACCCCTCCCCGGCCAGCTCCTGCTCCACGACCGCGCGGTCGAGGTCGGCGAAGTGCAGCACCTGCTCCGGCACCTCGCCCGCCAGCACGTCGGTCACCAGCGTGCGTAGGCCGGCGCGGGTGACGGGTCGCCCGCCGAGCCCCATCACGACGTCGTGGACCGCCGTCGAGGGCGGCAGGCTCAGGCGGACGTCGCGGCCGAGGACGCTTCCCGCGCCGACTGAGATCGCCCGGTTGACGACGGCGACCCGAGGGACGCCGGCCAGGGCCGCGCGGACCTCGTCGTAGGGCCACGGCCGGTAGCAGCCGATGCCGAGCAGACCGACGGGCACGCCCTCGGACCGCAGGTCGTCGACCACGTCGGCGGCCGAGCCGAGCGCGGAGCCCATGGCGACGACGACGAGCTCGGCTCCGTCCGTGCGGTGGGCCCGGACGAGCCCACCCGAGTCCCGGCCGAAGGCCGCCCGGAACTCGGCCGCGACCTCGCCCACGGCGTCCAGGGCGCGGAGCTGGCGCTCGGCCATCAGGTACTTCACCTCGGTGAAGGCACCCGGCCCCACCATGGCGCCGATGGTCACGGGGTCGTCGGGGGTCAGCCACTGCCGCGGGGCGAAGGCGGGCAGGAACGCGTCCACCTCGCCCTGGTCGGGGACGTCGACCTGCTCCATGGCGTGGGTGAGCACGAAGCCGTCCAT
>Ga0075370_10000341_pt1 | contig 16842 bp, 19 predicted proteins | sample EndMethybrTD3035_FD_71398 | JGI IMG/M metagenome (GOLD analysis project Ga0075370, IMG submission 71398) | Populus endosphere microbial communities from Tennessee, USA - Endosphere MetaG P. TD hybrid TD303-5 | ecosystem: Host-associated > Plants > Roots > Endosphere | place: USA: Tennessee... | reverse complement strand
CCGCGACGGCGGCCAACACGACGAGAGCGCCTGCGGCGATCCGTCGGGCCACCACGGTTCGGGTCCAGTCGGGGCGTAGGCGATCGGCGAGCCGGCTCAGCGCCGTCGGATTGAGCGATTCCCCCATACCGCCAAACTAGGCAGCCGTAGAGGATGTGCGCGGGCTGAACCCCGCGCCCTGTGGATAACTAGTTCGATGCGGCGGCGGCGGGCGCCGACGAACTCGAGGAGCTCGAACTGGAGTCGCTGGACGACTTCGAGGTGGACTTGTCAGAGGACTTGTCCGAGGACGAGGACTCCGAGCTGCCGGACGACCCGTTCGAGGATGACGACGACGAGGACGACGACGCGGAGCTCTTGGACGTCTCGCGGCTGTCGTTGCGGTAGAAGCCGCTGCCCTTGAACACCACTCCTACATTGCCGAACAGCTTGCGCAGACGACCGCTGCACTTGGGGCAGGTGGTCAGCGCATCGTCGCTGAACGCCTGCACCTCATCGAAGCGATTGCCGCATTCGGTGCACGCATAGGAATACGTGGGCACGAAAACCTCCGAGATCGTCAAACTTCTTAGCACTCTACCGGCTCAAGTGCTAGAACCGCTACGTGCCCGTCGGCATTCCCACCTGCTAACCGAGCGCCACCAGTCCTCTGCTCGGGGTCAGCGCATGGGTCATGCGCACATCGTGCGGCTCGGCGGGCAGGGCATCGACGAGCTCGTCATCGCGCACGACGGCGATCCGGCGGGCCCCCGGATCGGCCAGCGGTAGGGCACGGTCGTAGAACCCCGCGCCGCGGCCCAGCCGTACGCCGCGGCGATCGACGGCGAGCCCGGGCACCAGGATCACCGAGGCGTCGGCGATCGCGTCGGCGCCCAACCATGGTGGGGCGGGTTCGCGCAGCCCGAACGGCGCCGCGACAAGCTCGCCGGGCCGGTACCCGCCCCATTGCAGACCTTCGACGTCGCTGCGGGCGACCGGCAGAAGTACCCGCACACCGCGGCGGTGCAGTGAGTCGATCAGCTCGATGGATCCGGGCTCGGACCCGACCGGCACATACGCGCACACGCTCGCGGCGTCGTCGATGACGGCCGAAAGGTGATAAGCGAGAGCCTGCGCCTCGACGGCGTGCTGGCGCTGTGGCACTTCGCGTCGGGCCATCAAGATCGCCGTGCGCAGTTCGGCTTTCGTTCGCAACGCACCGCCTCCAAACCGCGGGACTTAGCAGGTTCAACCGACGTAAGGACACTAGTGTGTGAACGATGACACGGCCCGAGGTACCGATTCCGCAGACCGCTGTCGTCCCGGCGGCGGGCTTGGGGACACGATTCCTACCGGCCACGAAGACAGTGCCGAAAGAGTTGTTGCCCGTCGTGGACACGCCGGGCATCGAGCTGGTGGCTGCAGAAGCCGCCGAGGCCGGCGCCGAACGCCTCGTCATCGTCACCTCGGAGGGTAAGGACGGGGTGGTTGCCCACTTCGTCCAGGACCTCGTCCTCGAGGGCACGCTCGAAGCGCGCGGCAAGCACGTGATGCTGGAGAAGGTGCGTCGTGCCACCGCGCTCATCAAGGTCGAGTCGGTGGTCCAGGCTCAGCCGTTGGGCCTTGGCCACGCTGTCGGCTGCGTGGAGAGTGTCCTGACCGACGACGATGACGCGATCGCGGTGCTGCTGCCCGACGATCTCGTGCTGCCCACCGGTGTGCTGGAGACGATGTCGAAAGTCCGGGCCAAGCGCGGCGGTTCGGTGTTGTGCGCGTTCGAGGTGCCGCGCGACGAGATCAGTGCCTACGGCGTTTTCGACGTCGAACCGGTCTCCGACACCAACAATCCGAACGTGATGCGCGTCAAGGGCATGTTCGAGAAGCCGAAAGCCGAGGATGCACCCTCGCCGTATGCCGCCGCCGGCCGCTACGTGCTCGACCGGGCGATCTTCGGTGCTCTCAAGCGGGTTCCGCGCGGGGCGGGCGGCGAAATCCAGCTCACCGACGCGATTGCGCTGCTGATCAATGAAGGGCATCCGGTGCACGTCGTCGTCCATCGCGGTTCTCGACACGACCTCGGAAATCCCGGCGGCTACCTCAAGGCTGCGGTTGACTTTGCTTTGGAGCGCGACGACTACGGGCCCGAGCTACGGCGGTGGCTGGTGGAGCGCTTGGGGCTGATCGATTGCTGACCCGCAGCGATCGCCCTGACTCCTAGAAAGGCGTGTTGTGCGGTCGGTTGAGGAGCAGCAGGCCCGAGTAGCCGCCGCCGCGGTGGCCCCCAGACCGGTCAGAGTGGCGATCGCCGAGGCGCAGGGTTTGATGTGTGCCGAAGAGGTGGTCACCGAGCGTCCGCTGCCGGGATTCGATCAGGCCGCCATCGACGGCTATGCCGTCCGCAGCGTCGATGTGCTCGGCGTCGGAACGGGCGACGAGGAAGACGGCGACGACGAGTCCGCGACGGGCTCCGACGGTGAGGTGAGCCTGCCGGTCATCGGTTCGATCGAGGCCGGTGCGCGCACCCCCAGCCGGCTGCAGCCGCGCCAGGCGGCGCGGGTCCAAACCGGTGCGCCGATGCCGACACTCGCCGATGCGGTGCTCCCGCTGCGATGGACCGACGGCGGCGACTCACGCGTGACTGTGCTGCGCGGCGTGCGCTCCGGCGCCTATGTCCGCAGGACGGGTGACGACGTTCAGCCGGGCGACGTCGCGGTGCGCGCGGGCGCGATCATCGGTCCCGCCCAGGTCGGGTTGTTGGCCGCGGTCGGCCGGGACCGCGTGCTCGTACATCCGAAGCCGCGGCTTTCGGTGTTGTGCGTGGGCGGCGAACTCGTCGACATCTCCCGCACGCCGGGCAACGGACAGGTCTACGACGTCAATTCCTACGCGCTGGCCGCCGCTGGCCGCGACGCAGGCGCGGAGGTGAACCGCGTCGGCATCGTCGATACGGATCCCAAGGCGCTGCGCGATGTCGTCGAAGGTCAGATCAACCGCGCCGAAGTGGTGGTGATCGCCGGCGCGGTCGGTGGGGCCGCCGCCGAGGGCGTGCGAGCGGTACTCGCCGAACTCGGGGAGATGGAAGTGGCGCGCATCGCGATGCATCCCGGTTCGGTGCAGGGCTTCGGTCAGCTGGGGCGAGACGGCGTGCCGGTGTTTCTGTTGCCAGCCAACCCCGTCAGCGCGCTGGTGGTGTTCGAGGTGATGGTGCGTCCGCTGATCCGGCTGTCGCTGGGTAAACGGCAGGCGCATCGGCGAATCGTGCAGGCGCGCACCCTATCGCCGATCACCTCGGTGGCCGGTCGCAAGGGTTATCTACGTGGTCAGTTGATGCGCGATCAGGACACCGGGGAGTACCTGGTGCAGGCGCTCGGCGGCGTTCCGGGCGCACCGTCGCATCTGCTCGCGACTCTGGCCGAGGCAAACTGTCTGGTCATCGTCCCCAGCGAGGCCGAACAGATCCGCACGGGCGAGATCGTCGACGTCGCGTTCCTGGCCCAGCGCGGCTGAGCGACGCGGGCATACCGTCATGAACTGGTGGCGTAACAGCTCCGCGCATCCGGGATGGCCGCAGCCTGCCGGCCCGCTGCGGGTGCCCGCCGGGGTGGTCGGGTTGCGGGCGGTACGGCTGCGCGACGGGCCGCAGTGGAGCCGGATCCGGTTGGCCGACCGGGCTCACCTCGAGCCGTGGGAGCCGACCACCGGTGTGGAATGGCAAGTGCGCCATGCCGTTGCGTCATGGCCCGCGGTGTGCTCTGGATTGCGGGCCGAGGCGCGCAAGGGCCGGATGCTGGCCTATGTGATCGAGCTGGACGGCAAGTTCGTCGGCCAGTTGACGATCGGAAACGTCACGCACGGCGCGCTGCGGTCGGCGTGGATCGGGTACTGGGTGGCCCGTTCCGCGACCGGCGGTGGTGTCGCCACCGCCGCGTTGGCGTTGGGGCTGGATCACTGCTTCAACGCGGTGCGGTTGCATCGCGTCGAGGCGACGGTGCGTCCCGAGAATGCCGCCAGCCGCGCGGTGCTGGCAAAGGTCGGCTTTCGCGAGGAGGGCCTGCTGCGGCGTTATCTCGAGGTGGACGGCGCATGGCGGGACCACCTGTTGGTGGCGATCACCATCGAGGAGCTGAACGGCTCGGCGACGTCCGCCCTGGTGCGTGAGGGGCACGCGAGCTGGACGTAGCGTCCCGGGGCTCGGTCAGACGCGGGCCGGGCTCGCCGCCGAACTCGGCGGAGGTCGCCGTCGACTGTGCGGTCTCGTACGGCTGGCTCGGCGCGTTGCGGATGAAATCGCACACGCGGGGGTCGCGACGGAAGCCAATCTGTGGCAAAAGTGACACGTGTGACTGATGGTGCTTGTCACCAGCGAATTACAGGTGTGTAATTGTCTCGGCGCGCCGTCCACGGATGCGCAGGTCAGCAGACCTAGCCTTAACGGGGAAAGGAGCCGGCGACATGCCAAGCATCCCCCAATCCCTCCTGTGGATCTCTCTCGTCGTCCTGTGGCTGTTCGTGCTCGTCCCGATGCTGATCAGCAAGCGAGACGCAGTACGCCGCACCAGCGACGTCGCGCTGGCGACGCGGGTACTCAACGACAGTCGAACCCGGTTACTGCGGCGCAAGGCCCCCGCGGCCGGGCATGCCAGCGATCCGGACTGGCGGCCGTCGGCCGAAGACCTCGACGATGACCTCGATGACGATGTCGAAGAGGTTCCGTCGCGCCGGTCCGTCGTGCGGGTCGCCGCCGTCGAAATCGAGCAGGATGAGGATCCGGGCTATCTCGACGTGGACGTGATCGAAGAGGCCTCCGGCGCCCTGCCCGTGGGTGGGTCCGCGCGCGCCGAAACCGGGGAGCTGGCACTGGATTTCGGCGACTCCGTCGAGAAGCCCGTCGCCGAAGAACCCGTCGCCGAAGAACCCGTTGCCGAAGAAGTCGAAGAGGCCGACGAACCGCAGGCCGATGGCGAACCCGAACTCGACGGCACCGAGGACGAATACGAGTACGTCGCCGATTCCTCCGGTCTGGAGGCGCCGTCGGACAACGAGCTCGAGCTGGCCGACTCGCTGAGCGCCGCGCGCAAGCGGCGCTACGAATCCAAGACCGGCGCGGCGGTGAGCGCCCGCAAGTACAAGTTCCGCAAGCGGATGCTGACCGTCATGGGCGTGCTGGTGATCGCGGCCGTGGTCACGGCGTACACGCTCTCGCCGATCATGTGGTGGGTCAGCGCTGTCGTCAGCGCGGTGACCCTGTTCTACCTGGGCTACCTGCGGCGTCAGACGCGTATCGAGGAGAAGCTGCGGCGCCGTCGCGCGCAGCGCATGGCCCGGTCGCGGCTCGGCGTGGAGAACACCGACGACAGAGAGTTCGACGTCGTGCCGTCACGGCTGCGGCGGCCGGGCTCGGTGGTGCTGGAGATCGACGACGAGGACCCGATCTTCGAGCACCTGGATTACGCCTCGTTCGCACGTCACTACGACCTTCCGCGCGCCGCGGGGCAGTAGCCTCGCGGTTTTCGGCCCGCGGGTTGCGACTGGTAGCGTGTGCTACCGGTATCAGGGGCTATGGCGCAGTTGGTAGCGCGTCTCGTTCGCATCGAGAAGGTCAGGGGTTCGAATCCCCTTAGCTCCACAACGATTGAGGCAGATAAGCGGCTCCATCTCATTAGCTGCTTGAGGTGTCCCTGGCAGGCTAGTCCGCAATTGGTCCGCAACAGATTCGATCGCGACGTCGAGACGGAAGGCAACGCCGTCCAGATCCTCATCGAAAAGATCCGCGCACACGTCCAAGCGTTCGATGAGACCAGGATCCGCCTCCGCAAGAATTCGACGTTGGCGACCCGTAGCGCGATGGCTTCCCCCCATCGGAGCCCGCAGAATGCCAGCACGAGCACCGGCGCACGGTGTTCACCCGCCTCGGCGGCTAGCGCGAACGTCGGACGCAGTTTGGTATCGGTGTTGGCGCGCGGCGCGGCGCGGTTCTCGACGCTGCGCGCGGGATTAGTGACCAGCCGGTGCGCCTCGACTGCATCGCTCAAGATTCCTGATAGTACGGCGTGTGTACGACGGACTGTCGTCGTTCCTTGGCCTCGGCGCACCATTGCAGTGATCCAGGCTTCGACCTCGATTGTCGTGATCTCGGCGATGTGTCGCGTGGCCCATACCGGGTGAACGTTTGTCCGCCACGCGGATTCGAGCGTGCGATAGTGAGATGGTGCTGTCGACTGCTTCTTGTCTAGCTCTGCCGCGCGAGTTCGTCTAACGGTAACTCGGCCGGCACTGGGGGATACGAAGTCGCCGAGAGCATTTCGTACTTGTATGGTTGCCGCAAATGCACGAGTATCTCGCTTCGTTGCGAATCCCGCTTGTCGGTCTGTCGACGTTCAGGAGTGCGATAGCGAACCCGCCAGCGCCGACCGGACGTGGTCGCGTACGAAGAAGCTGGCGCCATAGGCCCTTCCAATGTCGTCGGTCGTATGTGGCAACGTCACTGAACCGGAGGGGATTCCAAACTGTGTCCTAGATGGCTGGGTGACCGCGGACGCCAGGGGTCACCTGAGCGTTGTGAACAACATCAGCGGGGCGGAGCCACTGGAGCGACCTTGAAGGGTCAGATAGCAAGCCTCCTGCGCGCCGATTGCGGCTCTTCACGGCCCTGCCCCAGGTGATTGATTCTCTCCCAACAGTATTGAAATCGAAGTCATCACCTGGGACAGGCCCCCGGGACATTTTGCTCGACGTCGGGTAGTAAGCGATTGTGATGCGCCGCGTCGGTTAGCCGTTGTCGCCGCTCCGTGTCGGGCTTCTTTACGCGGCGGTCGCCAGGCCTGAAGGGATCAAGCCAAGCCCTTCATACAAGCCCGGCAACTCTCGCTGGGCGTCGGGTAGGAAGGCGAAGATGACCCAGTCCTCTACCTGGCCTCGCGCGTTAACGAACGTGATGGGTGCGCCTTGTTGTTGTGCGAGTTGTTGGAGGTAAAGCGCATCAGGTGAGAGGAGTGAGTACTCGGCCGAATAAACAAGCGTTGGTGGCAGGCCGTCGAGTGAACCGTAGATGGGGCTGACCAGAGGATCAGTAAGGGACAGCCCGCCCGCCCATAAGGCAGCCGTGTAGTGGCCGCCTTGCACGTTGACCAAGGGGTCGTGAACCATCGGGATATTGGGATTGCTAAATGTGTTGTCGAGTCTCGGGGATATCAGCACCATGTGTCCCGGTATGGTCCTGCCCTCAGCGATCATCAATTGGACTGCCGACAAAGCGATCTGACCGCCCGACGAGTCACCGAGAACGCTGACGTTTTCTGCCCCGTACAAGTCAATCTGATGGGAAATCAAGTCTGCAACTTGCGGCACCACCGTACCTGCGGTGCCCACCGGTGCGAGCGGGAAGATTGGCACCACTACGGTTGCGCCGGTCTGGCGTGCCATGTTGGCGTATGTGGTCCATTGATATTGGTTGGCGTCTAGAACGTAGGAGCCGCCGTGCAGCGCCACTACGCGCTTGCCCGTCGCGTTTGGTGGCGTTAGTGTCACAACCTGCCAGCCGTCGAATTCACTGGTCGTAACTTGGAGTCCTAGCGTTACGTAGCCTGGTGGCTTACCGCGTTCGTTGAAGCGGTCCAAGATATCGCGCATAGTCTCGATGAACGACGGCATATTCGTCAGCAGAGAGACGAACATGTTGTTGAACATTGATGGTTTGCCTGTGAACGCAGCTTGATATTCAGCGGGTGTCATTGGTGGGGCAGGCGACAGAAGTGCCGCGATTGTCGTGGGAGCTTCGGTGTCCGCAACCACGCTCGTTGTGGTCTGCTCGGCTGCCGCAATGTTACTCGTGACACTGGTTTCGCGACGTGAGAGAGCTGTCAAAGCCCATGCGATCGTGCTCTGGACATCAGTCGGCACGTCACTGGCCGCCTCCGCAATTGCCACCTTCGCGTCGGCAGGTTCCTGCGTTGACTTTTCGTTGACCGACACGATCGGTGACGAAGTTGTCACGCTCGGAACGTACTGGGTCGGCGCGACGCTGTCGGACCGGGAATCTGTCGATTCTTCAGGTTCATCGACGATGGTCTCGTCGCTCGTCGTCGGCGTGGTTGCTTCCGTGTGATCCGGGATCGACGATTCGACCTCAGGTGTATCTGCCTCTGACGCCGATTCGCGCTGCTCTCCGTTATCCGCCGCAGTCTGCTCGTCTTTGTCATCATCGGAATTCGTCGACAACTTTCGACCGTTCGTCTTCTTGCCAGATGAAGTGGAGTCGCGGGAAGAAGAGTCTGACGAGGAAGGATTTGACGATGACGAGGGTGCATTCGACGACGGGTTCGACGAGGACGAATTCGAGCTTGTCGAAGAGCCCGACGAGGACGATTGCGAACCTGTCGACGAGTTGCCGGACGAGGAGTCCGATGACGATGATGAGCCGGAGTCTGATGCAGCGCCTGTATCAGCTGCGGCTGTGCCGCAACCGATTCCGGTCCACACCGCCACTCCAACGCCCATAGCTACGGCTAGCCCGCTAACCCTGCCTACGTACGTCGAAGCGTTCGCACCTCGCGTTGTCCTGTTGCGCCGCTGGCTCATAGTCGGATTCACGACACTTTTGTTCGTCACCGTATAGCTGCTTTCTCTATGGGTTGGTTACTTGATGGGGGAACACGGCGGGGTCGACAGAAGGAGGCATTACTGCTCCATAGACATTCGAGTCTGCAGTTTCGAAACGCTCTTCTGAGGTGTGTTGGTTCAAGGTGTTCTGCGCTGGCCGAAGGCATGGGCTCGAAGTCACCACGGCGCCAATGATTCTCGTTGTCTCTACCGTTGAGGCGGTCGGCGAGACTGCAGCAATCGAGTGCCGATTGTTGGTGTCATCGCCGACACTTCCCTGAAACACGCTCGCCAGCATCGCTTTGCGGCGGCCGCATGTCTTGGATAAATGCTCCGACAGTAAGGGCTGAGGCGATGAACTCGTGATTACGACTGCAGCCCGTGTTCTGCGGCGGGCCAAGCCACAGAATCGACGGCAAGCCATGCCGCGTTCGCGATGGCCGTCGGCGTTAGCCCGGAAAATGCCACAGCGTCCCGGCACAAGTGCGACTGATCGACAAAGCCACTCTCTGCGGCCACAACGGCGGGGCTGTCCCCTGCGGCGAGACGATGCGCCGCGTAGTCGAAGCGAATGAGCTTCGCGGCCTTGCTCGGTGTAATACCAACTTGGCCGACGAAACGCGACCACAGCCGCTTGCGGCTCCAGCCAACGTCGGTCGCAAGCCGCTCCACACGAACCTGACCTCTTCCCATCACCATTCGCGCCCATATGAAAGCGACTTCTGGATCCACAGATCGATGTATATCAATTTGACCGGCGAGCGCACTGTTGGTGATCGCGAACCGTTCACCCCATGTTTTCGCGGCTTGCAAGCGCTCCTGAATCCGCGAGCCATCCCGGCCCCAGAGATCCTCGAGCGTGGCCACCGATCCGTGTAACTCGGCGGAACCAAGGACTCGGTGCGCAGTCACCGGCGACATGCGCACTTGCAAGCAGTCGACATCTCGTCCCGATCCGCTCGCCCGAACGCGGCCGGGTGCTATTCCGGCGATGACGCTGCCCTGTTTCGAAACTCCGCGGGCGTCATCGAAGCGAAGAGCGCCTGCAAAATCAATGAACATCGTCACCGCCGGATACGGGATGACTTGAAGAACGACGGAGCTATCGGCTCGACCGCGGAACCCTGCGATGTCAATTCCTGCGAGACGAGTGGCAGGTGAGGGAAGTGCGATATCCACGAGCGCGCCGGCGACATCGATCGGTGCGAAAGGTCGGCTGTTTCCAGATGTGAATCGGTCAGGGCCGTTAGGTGTCTTCACGCTTAATCCCTCTCGATCCGTGAATGAAATCGACGCCTCGATCGCTCGAGCGCGGCCGCCCTTGCAGTAATGGCGAACGATGTTTACTATACGGTGTATGACTGGCAGGCCCAGGGTACGCCCGGAGCGGCTCTAGGAACGGGTGATCGTTGGTGCGGTATTGAAGATCGCCGGAAAGCGCTTGTCAGACTTGACGATGCGGGCAGTTAGCGATGAATTACGAAACGTAGGTTGGCGTCCGAGGAGATACTCAGATGCGAGTCTCCGGTGCCCTCGGGGCAACGACACCCAACCGACGACATTGACCTCGGCGACGGTCTTGTGATCAAGAATGGGCGAGCCCAGTCATGCGTTCTGGGCGGCGGCAAATATCGATCCGACCCACTACGACAACCCTCTGACCGTCGACTTCGACCGCGGACGGCAGAGTCACATCGTCTTCGCCAGTGGCACACATCGATGCCTGGGATCCCGCCTTGCCCGAATGGAGCTCAGGATAGCGATGGATGAAATCTTCGATCGCATAACTGATTACACCGTTCCGGCGATCGAAGATCTGGTCTATGACAACGTGTCGGTCCGGACCGTCACCCGCCTGCCGATCACTTTCACTCCCAGCTAGGGCAGTGCGGCAGTACCGGATCGCGCAGTGGTGTCTGTCGAACTAGCGACGTAGCTGACGGCACGGCTGTGGCTTGAACTCGCCCAGCCAGGTCCGTTACCGGACCCAGACATTCAGTCAGTGAGACTCAACCTGCCGCAGTGATCGGCTCGGCGGTCCGCCCGGTCAAATCAGTTGCGTCCCTTCGTCAAGACTCGGAGAAGGGCAACGGCGACCGCTTGCGCAGCGCCGGGGTCAACATGCGTGCTGGATCGGCTCGCTAGCGCTAGCGTTGTGAAGTCCGACTCGGTGGTCGACCTTCCTCATTGCTTCGTACCGCAACCTCGATGAGGTCGGTGATCATCTCTGCGCCGCGTGAGTTCTGATGAATGAAGTCCGCTGTGAGCAGCAGCTTACGACCGTTAGCTATTGAGTCGTAAGACCGGCGCAGTATGAGGTGCTGCAGAACCGACGTGACACGTTCCCTCAACCCCTCAGGAAAGGGCAATGCCGCCGCACCCGCGCTCTTTAGGACTGCCACCTGGTTTTCGTGGAGGGGCAGGTAAGCCAGTTGAAATTCGCTCGCCACCTCCCTCGTGCGGGCGCCCATTTCAGCGCTCGCGTGGAAAGCGCCAGACGTTGGATCTTGACCGAGCACAGGCGGCGATATCAGGATGACACGCGCGTTCGTCTCAGCTCGAAGCCGCGTGACGATCTGGCGCAGATGCAGTTCGAAATCTCTAGCAGAGGGGCGGTCCGGCAGATTCTTCCGCTTCATCATGGTCTTCGCATTCGCGTCCGACAGGGTGCCCCAGGCGTCGTTGGTGCCTATCATTAGCGTGACGACATCGGGTTGCGCATCGATTATTGGCGTGAGACGCATCAGCACGTTGAAGGCGCAATCACCGTTCACTCCGTGCGCTTCGACAGTCGCGATTTCCCTTATGCGCCTTGCGAGCATTGCAACATAGCTGACGCCGAACTGACCTCGCGTGTTGCTGTCGCCGACGCAACATACTCGAAGGCTCACCGGAATCTTCTCCTCATCGTCTTCGGTCCTTTTCGCAGTTTGTGGACATGTAGTTCGGTCGCCCCAACGGGCTCTTGTCCTCATCTGGTGACCTCAGCCCGTCGACGCCTGGCGCTACAAATAGCACTGCCTGCGTCGAGTCGATGACCGCGGGATAAGTTTTTCTCCCCGGGGCGGCCGACTCGTGATGTCCTAAGGCGGAGCAACTGCGCGGGATGCTGGTCGCGGCACATCGATTCTGCGACTCGCAGTCACGGATGTAGCGAAAAGATTCCTTGTTCCCAACAGAATGCCGGCGAGGTGCCTCAGCGTTCCAGCGGGAGCGCTCCGCTCGTCGAATGCCGTCGCCAACGATCACGAGAGGTCAAAAATCTTGGTGACAATGGTGACAATGGTGACAATGCAGTGTCGCACCGCCGCTTCCGTCAATCGCATGATGGTCAAGGATGGTTCGCCAACCGGCCTGAAGTCTTGGAAGTATGTTCCCGGTTGCTCAAGCAGAGTGACTAAATGTGGAAATTCGGCCAGGCGAATGCATCAACCCTCAACCACTGCGCGGCTGCAATAGCGGAGGCGTCGACCTAGTTAGGTCATTCACACGAGGCAGAGATGAGATTGATCGGCGAAGCCGCTCTGTGATGCGACGCGAGCGGCATCGACGCCCGGCGGCCGGGAGGTGCGCGGCGTGGTCGAAGCGCGCTAAACGTGCCCGCTAGCTTCGGGGTGACCCCTACTTGGTCACGCGCGTCGGCGCATGAGCGCGCTTGATGGTGACCGCTTGATGCCGTCACCGGCGTAACAGCGATCGAGCACCGACGTCAGCTGTCCTCAATAAAGCTATCCGCGATGTTGCGCAACACGCCGGTGCCGTTCTGAGGTGCAAAGCGTCAGTCCGCCTGCGCCTCAATCAGTGAAAAGGGCGCAGCCTCTGCTAACGGGTTAATCGCGGTGATCGTCAAGTTGGCTTGGCTGCACAGGAATTCGAAGTCAGCTCGAGTTCTCTCCCTGCCGCCGACGTTAACCAACATGTTGAGGTCGCTTAAATACGCAGTGGTGTCGGTATGCGCGTCAACGGTCTCGGGTAGCACCGGTTCGATAATCAGAACTCGTCCGCTCGGCGGAAGAACGTCGCGGCAATGCCGGAGAATCGTCACGGCGAGGTCGTCTGCGAAGACGTGCAGAACACTCTTGAGAATGTACACGTCCGATCCGGGCGGAACACTTTCGAGAGCATCGCCGGGAGCAACCTCACATCGATCGGAAAGCCCCCGTTGCGCGATCGTCTCGGCGGCGTGGCTGAGGCCCTCTGCGTTGTCGAAAACAACACCGCGTAGTTCCTCGAATGCCGTGAGAACGTGTGCCAATAGTGTTGCATCCCCACCGCCCACATCCGTTACCGATCCGAACTGCCCGAAATCGAAGGCGTTAGGGACCGCGACAGCGGTTCGTTGAACCGCTTGGCTCATGGCATCGTTGAATACAGTTGATAGCTGGGGATCTTCTGCGAGATGTGTCCAAAAGTTGTGACCGTACATGGCGTCGAAGGCCACATGGCCAGTCTTTAGGCTTTCGACGAGGTGGTCCCAGGGGCGCAAGATTGTGGGATCGGTGTAAAGGCGGACGAATGACTCCATTGAGTGGACGTCGCCACCATCTAACAGACGTCCTGCAGATGTCACTGAAAACAGACCTGCCATCTCCTCCTGAAGCAAGCCGAGACTGCTCAACACCCTTAGAAGTCGAATCATTTCCGTATCTGGAACGCCCACTTCAGCAGCAACGTCAGCTGCCTTACGTGGCAATTCTCCGACGACCTTCATCACTTTGAGTTCTATCGCAGCGCGAATCGTCTGAGCGGCCATCGCGCCGAAGGCGAGCTTCAGAATGATATCTCGATCAGCCAAGCTCGGGCTGCCTGGCAATGTCTCAGTCACATGATCTCCTGGGTGAGTGCCGCCACGGATGTCATGGCATGCGATCGGGTGCAGTGGCTCAAGGTATAGACCGCGCACCGCTCCAAGCAGTCTCGGGGGCGGGTGCGCTGACGTCTTGTAAAAAAGTCAGCTCGCTACTACAAGTTCATCCTTGACGACTTTGGGTCAGGGCATCTCAAAGTTCGCACTCGATCACACTTCTGCAACCAGATGCAGCTAGCGATGCGGTTGCGCGAGAACACTTGTGACGAACCGGTTTGGCGTGAGGATCGCTCCCTGCTTTGGGCTTACTCGACGAGAGAGACAAGCTGTTCGCTGGTTTGCCAGAGGTCTTCTGCCAGGCCGGCGTCGTAGGAGTCTTGCGATGACGCGGCCTGCTCTCCGCCGGAGAAATAGGTGCCTGTGGTATCCGAGAACTGGGATTCGTGTACGAGCGCTGCCAAGCGGCGGCCCGAAGTGCGAGTGCTGTTCACGAACGGGAGAAAGCGCATAGCCGAAAACACGTAGCGAAATGCCCAACGACCTAGGAGCGGGTAATCACGAGATAGGCCTGTGCTTGGCATCAGGCCGGGATCGAACGCGTTAACCGTTATACCCTGCTGGCCGTGGCCAAGACGTCTATCTAGCTCGTACGCGAATAATACGTTGCACAATTTTGAGGTGGTGTATCGGCGGCGTCCGTCGGCCGAGCTTTCTTGCTCAGTCGGCGTAGCGAGGTCAGCTGCGCGGGTGTACCTCGGAGCGGGCATACCGGTGAAGTGAGCGGGGTCATGCGTCGCACTGCTGACAACGATTATGCGAGCCGGATTGCTCAGATCCAAAAGGAGCCTGTCTACCAAGGCGAAATGACCGAGGTGGTTCACCCCAAAGGTCTTTTCAACCCCATCAGCAGTCTTTTGTGTCCTCGATACGACCTGAACACCGGCGTTACACACAATGGCGTGCAGCGGTGGCACGTCGGCATCTCGGAGCGCAAGCGCGAAGTCTCGCACTGACTCCAGCGAGCCGAGGTCCACCCTCATCACAGAGCACCTTTCAGGACGCGCGATCGCCTTGGCCGCATCGTTACCACGTTCTACGTCCCGCACGGCAAGAACCACATGCCACTCATCATTCGCGGCGACTAACGCACGTGCGCACTCCAGTCCCAAACCCGCGTTAGCCCCCGTGATGACAGCGGTTCGCAGGCTCACCCAACCCTCCAACCTTTAGACCTTAAGTACCTCTATCGCTCCTCCTGGGCCGCTGCTGTGTGGCGCGACGCGGAGTGTTGATCAGGGCGTCGCGTTCCCTGAGCGTCGGATTGCGCCGGTGGCGAATCTGGCGGCGGGGTTCGGGACCTAAGGCAGCGTTCTATGCGCGCCGCCGGTTGTATTGCAAAAATGTTCCGCGTCTCTTGGCATTCGCTCGAGGAAGTGAGCGCGTTGACGCGAAGTCGGCCTCCCGAATGCACTGAGACCCGTCATCAAGACCGGAGGTCCAATCGCGGGGCAGGAGGGCTACCGGCTCAGTTACAACGATTGATCGGGTGTAGTTGTCGGCGGGCCCCGTCGCGGGCGACTGCGAATGTCCAGTGTCGTCAGTTGCCTGCTCGGTTCGCGAATGCGCTACCGAGGCCGGCGAGGATTTGTCCGGGACGCTGTTGCTCGCCCTGCTGCGCACCGAGCACCACAATTGCTCCGGTGAGCACCGGCAGCGCCCACTGCAGGTACCGCAGCTGCCGCTGCGCGGACGCGACATCATTCGGCGTCGCCTCTGACGGCTCGGTCGCTCCGTCAACCAGATGTCCGTCGCCCTGAGCGGCCTTGGCACCGAGCATGCCGCTGTAAACAGTGGCTCCCAGCGCGGCGCCGGTGAGTGCGATTTTCGCGACGGTGTTCGACGTGACCCCGGCCTGGTGTTTGGCGCGATCACGGTTGGCGTACAACACGCCGGAGCCGCCGATCAAGTGCGCGCCGATGGCAAGAGCGTTGACAGGCGACCACTTGGCCCATCCCATGGCCGCGGCCCGGGCACGGTCCTTCGGGTCGCGGACGGCGTCGGCGGCGCCGTTGACACCGACTGCTCCCATCAACGATCCACCGAACCAGGCTGCGGCACCGAGATCGTGCAGGGACCGAACTACCGTATTGCGTGATGACATCTAGAGTCCTCTCTCAACTTTGAATGCGTCGACCGCAGGCGTAACGCTGTCCCGGTGGGACACAACCAGCGGTGAGGCGCGGCGTGGTGGGAAATCTTCACTTGCTAGTGATGTGCGAATCGGGACGGTTCAAACCTTAAGAGTCACAATTGTTTTGAGTGGTGACGAATGCGCCAAGTGGTAGACGTCTTCAGATCGGCATGCGGAAACGCGCGTGTCTCATAGTGGTGCTTGTGATTTCGTGATCATCGCTTGAAAAGGTTTTGGGCATTGCGGTTTCACCGTCTTGCAAGTTCTCGAGCGCCGCAACGGCTTAACCTAAGTTGATGTCTGAGGGCCGCCGCTCTTTCAGTCGACTTCCGTGGGCCCCCGGTTCGCCTCGACGCGCCGAACTCGGCGACTTTCCACGAATAGCCACGTCGCTCCGGTGACGGTAGCGACGCCGGCTACCACGCCGGCTGCGATTGCCCAGCCGGTGTGCGCAGATGCCATGGCGAACAGGCAGACCACCACAGCCAGTACGGCGAGTGCCATCGATGCCAATCCCGGCAGATCGCGCGCGTTCTTGAACCACTCGCCTGCGCGGGGCTGTGTGGTTCTTGAATGGTCGGTGGGATTCTTGTCTGTCTTCACAGCTCATTCCTCGATAGTCGGTGGTAGAGCACTGAAGGTGGATCCGTATAGCGCGACCCAACTGTCGGCTTGTGCGGGCTCATTTCGAACCGAGGGACTGGCTTAAGGTTCACGGCGTTTCCCGAAGTTCGGGTGTCACCGGCACGTTCGGCGCGAGCGAATGCTCTGCGAGGACAGCGGCGGACAGCTGACTCACCCGAACTGGCTGAATTTCCCAGCGTCTTTCACGGTACACCGCGTCCCAGCCGCTTCTGTTCGCTGCGAGCTTCGGCGCCGCTCTGCTCCACATCGGAGTCGATGTCGGGCCCGGTACGGCCCACATATTCGCCGTCGACACCGTCGTCACCGGCACGCGAGCCGGCAACGTGAGAATCGGAGGCCACGTCGGACTCGGCCTTCTCCCTGTGGGCCGCGAGCTCATCGCGCGCGCTCGTGGACAGATCGCCGATCCTTTTTTCATCTGGTCGATGAGAGTCAAAATGTCTCCGTTCAGCGCCCGTTGACGGGCGAGGTATGAAAGCGGTTATCCGCTAGCGGGCGGGGAGGGACGGCCTTTTTGGTTCGCGGCCGCCGCGGCAGGCGGCGCGTCGAACACGTTTCCGTCGGTGGAATCCGTTGGGCTCGAGCTGAAAGCGACTGCGCGCAGGAAGGGGCCGATCAAAGC
>Ga0075370_10000340_pt1 | contig 16849 bp, 15 predicted proteins | sample EndMethybrTD3035_FD_71398 | JGI IMG/M metagenome (GOLD analysis project Ga0075370, IMG submission 71398) | Populus endosphere microbial communities from Tennessee, USA - Endosphere MetaG P. TD hybrid TD303-5 | ecosystem: Host-associated > Plants > Roots > Endosphere | place: USA: Tennessee... | reverse complement strand
CCACCAGGCTCCAAAGGTACCCGTAGTACCCGGCACCGTAGCCGCCGGCGACATGGCTGAATCCGGCCGGGAACATCGTCCCCGGCACGTAGCCCAGGGGGGTCTCGCCCTCCATCCTGCGCCACAGCGCCATCGGCTCGGGCGCATCCGGCCCGTGCAGCGCCAGGTCGAAGCTCGCATACAAGTGCTGACGTGCGGTGAGGCTGCCCTTGGTGAATTCGCGGGCGGCGCGGGCCTTCTCGATCAGCTCGTCGGGCACCGGCGTGCAGGCCGGGCAGACCTCCTGGAAGAGCCTGAGCACCTTCTTGTCGAAGACCCAGTCCTCCAGCATCTGCGACGGCGCCTCGACGAAGTCGTGCTGGGTATTGGTCCCGGCGTTCAGCGCGTAACGGGTCATCGACAGGTCCGCATGCAGGGCATGGCCGAATTCGTGCAGCAGCGTGTCGAGCTCCTCGAGGGTCAAGCCCTTGCGGTCGAAGTTGACGACCAGTGCCGCCTGCGGGAGGCGGTGGGTCAACGTCGAGCCGCTGCGATAGGACCACACCGCCGCATGGCCGTACTTCCCGTCTCGCGGGTACAGGTCGACTATCAGGCTGGCGATGGCATCCCCGCTGGCCGCGTCGCTGACGGCGTAGGCCTGCGCCTCCGGATGCCATAGCTTGGCCTGCACGGGCGTGAAGCGGATGCCCAGCATGGTCTCGGCGATCCGCATGACGAAGCGAAGGCTCTCCTGCGGCGGGAAATAGGCCCTGAACGACTCCTGGTCCACCGTGAAGCGCTCCTTGCGCAGGCGCTCGGTGTAGAAAGCCACGTCCCATCGCTGCAGGTTGACCTTGTCCGCGGGCACCCCGAGCTGGCGGCCCTTGGCATCACGCAAGGCGGCCAGATCCCGTTGCTCGCCTTGCGTGACAGCCTGCTTCACTTCGCCGAGGAAGCGCTGGGCATTGGCAATGTTCTTGGCCATGTTGCGGCGAAGCTGGAAGTCCGCATAGCTGTCGAAACCGAACAGGCGTGCGTAATCGCGCCGCAGCCTGGCGATCTCGGCCAGCAGCTTGAGGTTGGCCGGGCCACCCTCGTTCATCTTGGCGCGCCACATCTTCTCCCGCGTGGCGGCGCTCTCGGCGTGCTCCATCACGGGGAAGTAAGTCGGATAGTCCAGCCCGAGAAGCAGGCGTCCCCTGGTATCCCGCCGGGCGGCCCTGAGCACCTGCTCAGGCACGCCGATCAGGTCGGCCGGCCTGAAAGCGAGCCGGGTCTTGCTGTCGCGCACGTTCTTGTCGAACTGCTGGCCCAGTTCGCTGATGCGATTGGCCAGCCGTTTGGCGCGCAGCTGGTCGAGCGGCTTCAGGCCGACGCCCGAATCCTCGAATCCCTCGAGCGTGACGCGCAACGCCTCGCGGTCGATATCGTCCGCCGCCGGCGAGGCCTTGGCTGCCCGGTACAGCTTTGCGCTCTGGCCCACGGTCGTGAGGAAGTCCTGCCACCGCAGTTCGCAAGCCTCGGCCGCGTCGCGCACCTTCTGGTCGGGATGGACGTTGCGGATGAATTCGACCGGGCCGTGGACGTCCTCCACCCAGCTGTAGAAGACGTCGTACTGCGCGAGCCAGGTCGGTGAGCCGCCCTCGCCCTCCAGGCTCTTCAACCGCATCCGGGCGCCCGAAAGCCCGGTGTCGCAGGCCTGCTTCACTTCGGCGGCGGACTTGAAATCCGGAAACGCCGGTCCCGGCATCTGCGCGCTGTCGGCGGCGTGGACCAGGGGGCTCAGCGCCCAAGCCGCGCCGCACGCAGCTATCAGCATCCGTAACTTTTTCATCGGGTTCCTGTCAGGTGGCAGTGCGGGGCGCACGAGAGGGCCCGTGCACTGAAAGCGGGCATTTTGGCTTGCCGCCACCCGGGCCATGGCCAAGACGCACCACCAGGCAAACCCGAAAACTGGGTGGAATACGGGCCCAAAACGTTTCCAAGTGTTTGAAAACACTGGCATTTCGCCTTGACAGCAAACTAGGGGGGCCCGTATCCTGCCGCCCGTGCCGAGGTTTCGTCATCTTCCGCCGGGCGCCCCAGCGCTCGGCCTCAGGGTCCGCTGTTTGTCGCTCATGGGCGCGATGACGCTGGCGGCCGCCTGCTGCCAGGCGGCCCCCCAGGGCAGTGCGCACGACCCCGTGATGCAATTGCTGCAGGATCGCGGGATGGTCCAGGCCGACGGCAACATCCAGGTCTCTCCTCCCGCCGCGGACCCCTCTCTTTTCGGCCAGGTCCGCGAGAAGACCACCGACCTGGTGATGGCGGCCATGAACTTCATCGGCGTTCGCTACCGCCGCGGCGGCACGACGGCGGAGAGCGGCTTCGACTGCTCGGGTTTCACCCGCTACGTCTTCGAGAACAGCATCGGACTGGTGCTGCCGCGTCGAGCGAACGAGCAGGCGCAGGCGCCAGGCCTGTTCAACATCGGCAAGGACGAACTCAAGCCCGGCGACCTGGTGTTCTTCAACACGCTTCGCCATGCCTTCTCTCATGTCGGCATCTATGTCGGGGATGGCAAGTTCATCCATTCGCCGCGCGCCGGCGGTGAAGTCCGCGTCGAAGACATGCGGGTCGAATACTGGGCCAAGCGCTTCAACGGCGCCCGCCGAGTGTCGCAACCCGGCGTGACGGATCCGGCGCTGGCACCCAGCTCCTGAAGCCCGGTTCGCCGAAAACTGACCCCGCTCAACGCCTTGCCGACGCACGCGCGGCACAATCGGCCGCATGGGTGAACGCGTCATCCCGCTGACCGACTGGCGTCGCGCCCACGTGGCCTCGCCGGCGACCATGATTCCTGTCACCGGATTGCTTTCCGATGCCTTGGGCCGGCCGCTGCGCGATCTGCGCATCTCGGTCACCGACCGCTGCAACTTCCGCTGCAGCTACTGCATGCCCAAGGAGGTGTTCGACAAGCGCTACGCCTTTCTGCCGCATGAGCAGTTGCTGAGCTTCGAGGAAATCACCCGCCTGGCCGGACTGTTCGCCGCCCACGGCGTGCGCAAGCTCCGGCTCACCGGCGGCGAGCCTCTGCTACGCAAGCACCTCGAGATCCTGGTCGAGATGCTGTCCGCCCTGCGCACGCCCGACGGGGATCCGCTGGACCTCACGTTGACAACGAATGGATCACTGCTCGCCCGCAAGGCGCGCAGCCTTCGCGCGGCCGGTCTCAGGCGCCTGACCGTCAGCCTCGATGCGCTCGACGACGTGATCTTCCAGCGCATGAACGATGTCGGCTTCCCCGTGGCCGAGGTCCTGGCAGGCATCGACGCGGCGCTGGACGCTGGCTTCGGCCCGATCAAGGTCAACATGGTGGTCAAGCGGGGCGTGAACGACCACGAGATCATCCCCATGGCCCGGCATTTCCGTGATCGCTATGGCGCTCAAGCGGTGCTGCGGTTCATCGAGTTCATGGACGTGGGCGCCACCAACGGATGGCGAATGGACGACGTGGTGGCCTCCGCCGAGGTTCTACGGCGGCTTCAGGCCGAGTGGCCGCTGGCAGCACTCGAAGCGAGCGCCACCGGCGAAACGGCCGAACGCTGGGCCTACGCCGACGGGCGCGGCGAGGTGGGCCTCATCTCCAGCGTCACCCGGGCCTTCTGCCACGACTGCAACCGCGCGCGGCTGTCGACCGAGGGCCAGCTTTTCCTGTGCCTGTTCGGCTCGCGAGGGCACGACCTGCGCTCACTGCTGCGCGGTGGCGCGGGCGACGCCGAGATCGCCTCCGCCATCGCGCATGTCTGGACGGCCCGCGACGACCGCTATTCGGAACTCCGTGGGACCGGGCAGGCCACCGGCCAGGGCGAGCGCAAGGTCGAGATGCACTACATAGGCGGATAAATGGGGCCCCCACGCCCCCTGCCGGGGGCTGCCCCCCGCGGGGGCTCGCGCAGCGGACCGGCAGAGCCGGATCCGCGCACGCCCTGATAAGGGGAGAGGCGCTGCGCGCGCCTGGGGTCAAGCGTTTGCGGAGGCCCGTGCCATTGAGGTCAGCGCAGCACTGACATCACGCCCTTGTTCGCCAGCGCATCGGCGCGTTCGTTGCCGGGGTCGCCGGCGTGGCCCTTGACCCAGTGCCAGCCGACCTGGTGCTGGGCGACGAGCGAATCCAGGCGTTGCCACAGTTCCACGTTCTTCACCGGCTTGTTGTCGGCCGTGCGCCAACCGCGCCGCTTCCAGTTGTGGATCCAGGTGGTCATGCCGTTCTTGACGTACTCGCTGTCGGTGTAGATGGCCACGCGGCACTGGCGCGTCAGTGAAGCCAGCGCCTGTATCACCGCCGTCAGCTCCATGCGGTTGTTGGTGGTCGAGCTCTCGCCGCCGAACAGCTCCTTCTCGTGGCCCCCGGCGCTCAGCCAGGCCCCCCATCCACCAGGACCCGGGTTGCCCTTGCAGGCGCCATCGGTGTAGATCGTCACTTCACTCAAGTTGTCGTTCTCGTTCACTGAACACTTTCTTCTTCGAAAGGCACGGTGCTGCGATTGAGCACCGGTGCCGCCTTGGGCTTGACCCGCTCGCTGCGGGCCAGGCCGATGAGACGCATGCCGCGCACCCGCTTGACCGCCACCAGGCAGTAGACGGCGCCGAAGACCGGCCACCAATGCGCGCCGACGCGGTCCATCCAGGCGAATCGATCGAGCCAGCGCTGCGATGACATCGGCGGACGCCAGCAGCCGAAGCCGCCCGCCTCCAACTCGAAACCCAGCAGGCGCAGCCAGTCGCGGGCGCGCCAATAGCCGATGAACTCACCGGCGCGAGGCAGGAAGAGCAGGCGCTGAGCGCTGTTGGCGCGGGCCAGCATGAGCCTCGCGTGGCCCAGCCGTTGCCGCACTCCCCAGAGGCTGACCGGGTTCAGTCCGACGATCACCACTTTGCCCTCGGGGCGCAGCACGCGGGCCACTTCGGCCAAGGTGCGATGCGGATCGGTGGCCTGTTCCAGTGTATGGGGCAGGACGACCAGGTCGAGCGCCTGGTCGGGAAACGGCAGCGCGTCGTATTCGCAGTGCAAAGCCACGGGCACCGGCCCCATGGACTGCGGCCCTCCGGGTTCGTCGGCCGGCGGCGGCAACTCGATCGGTGCCGGCAGCGTCAGGCTGTCGCTGGCCACCCAGCGTTGCGGCATGCGGTTGTTGCGCAGGGTGTCGATCTCGGGCAGGCCGACTTGCAGCGCATGGAAGCCGAAGATGTCGGCCACGGCCTGGTCCAGGCGCTCCTGCTCCCAGCCCAGCAGGTAGCGGCCGGGCGGGGTCCTCAGCCAGAGGCCCAACTCTATAATTGCGGCGTTTTGCGTCATGAATCTGGTCGCCCTGCCCGCCTTCGCCGACAACTACATCTGGATGCTGCACGACGGCCGCGAGGCTCTCGTCGTCGATCCGGGTGACTCGGCCCCTGTGATAGACGCGCTCGAGCGTCTGGGCCTGGCTCTGACGGCCATTCTAGTGACGCATCACCATGGCGATCACGTGGGCGGTCTCGAAGCATTGGTCGCGCGCCTGCAAGGCCCGATCCACGGCCCTGCGCACGAGGCCATGCCAGTCCAGTTGATCGGCCACGAGGCGGGAGACATGCTCTCGTGGCAGGGCATCTCGTTCCAGGTGCTGGATGTTCCCGGGCACACCGCGGGCCACATCGCCTACCACGCTGGAGCAGCCCCCGGAGGGCCGCTGCTGTTTTGCGGCGACACGCTGTTTTCGGGCGGTTGCGGCCGGCTTTTCGAGGGCACGCCGCGCCAGATGCACGACTCCTTGGAGCGGCTGGCGGCCCTTCCGGGCGACACACGGGTGTGCTGCGCCCACGAGTACACGCTGTCGAACCTGCGTTTCGCCCATGCGGCCGAGCCGGGCAACAAGGCCATCGTCGCGCACCAGGCGCGTTGCGAGGCCCTGCGAGCCGAAGGTCGCCCCACGCTGCCCTCCACCCTGGCGCTGGAGCGCAGCATCAACCCCTTCGTGCGCTGCTCGGAGCCGGCACTCGCCGCCTCGGCGCGCGCCCACGGCGCCCGCAGCGACGACCCGGTCGAGGTCTTCGCCGCGCTGCGCGAATGGAAGAACAACTACCGATGAAGCAAGTCCATTTCCGACGTCCGGCGCTGGCGCCGCTGCTGCTGGCCCTGGCGATGAGCCCGTGGTTCACCGGCTGCGCCACGACCGGCGAGCCGGCCGCCGTGGCGACCATCGATCCGCTCCCGGCCCCGCCCGTAGCCGCCGCAACGATGCCCTCCGAACCTGCTCCGGCGCCGGTCGCTGCCGCCGCCTCGGCGCCGGAGGATGCCGCCGACGAAGGTGGCGTGGTGGCCACGCCCATCGACCCGGTCGAACCCGATCGACCTGTGGATCTCTTTGACGATCGAGCCAAGGTCGACCTGTGGGCCCGCGTCCGCAACGGCTTCGGCATGCCGCAGATCGACAACGACCTCGTGCGCCGCAGCGAGCAGTGGTATGCCCAGCGGCCCGACTACGTGCAACGCATGACGGAGCGCGGCGGCCGCTATCTTTTCCACGTGATCGAGGAGCTGGACAAGCGAGGCATGCCCAGCGAACTGGCCCTGCTGCCCTTCATCGAGAGCGCTTTCAACCCTCAGGCCCAGTCGGTGGCCCGGGCCTCGGGCATGTGGCAGTTCATCCCGTCGACGGGCAAGGACTACGACCTCAAGCAGAACATCTTCCGCGACGACCGTCGCGACGTGCTGGCCTCCACGCGTGCCGCGCTGGATTACCTCGGCCGGCTGTACAAGATGTTCGGCGATTGGCACCTCGCCCTGGCTGCCTACAACTGGGGCGAAGGCAACGTGCAGAGGGCCATAGCCCGCAACGAGAAGGCCGGCCTGCCGACCGACTACCTCAGCCTGCGCATGCCGGACGAGACCCGGATGTACGTGCCCAAGCTGCAGGCGGTGAAGAACATCGTGCAGAACCCTTCCGCCTTCGGCCTGGAGCTGCCCGAGCTGAGGAACCACCCCTACTTCCTGAGCGTGCCGATCGAGCGCGACATCGACGTGAGCCTGGCCACCAGGCTGGCCGACGTATCGGTGGAAGAGTTCCGCTACCTCAATCCGCAGATGAACAAGCCGGTGATCCTGGCCGCCGGCACCGAGCAGATCCTGCTGCCTTACGACAACGCCAACCTGTTCGTTCGCGCACTCGCTTCGCACCGCGGGCCCATGGCGACTTGGACCGCCTGGGTGGCACCCAGGACGCTGCGGCCCGCCGATGCGGCCAAGCAGGTCGGAATGAGCGAAGCGGCACTTCGCGAGGTCAACCACATCCCGCCGCGGATGCTCGTCAAGGCCGGATCCACGCTGCTGGTGCCAAGGACCGCACGAAGGGACACCGACGTCTCCGGGCACATCGCCGACAACGCGATGATCGCGCTGGCGCCGGACGTCCCGCCGGTCAAGCGCCTGACGGTGCGCGCCAACCGCAAGGGTGAGACGGTCGCCGCGATCGCCAAGCGGTATGGCGTCAGCGCCAGCCAGGTCGCGCAGTGGAACAAGGTCGGCGTCAACTCGCAGTTCAGGCCGAGCGCCAGTGTCGTGCTCTACCTGCCGACGAAGGCGGCGACGCGGGTCGCCTCGACCACCAGCAAGGGCAGTGGTGCGCGCCCTGCGGCGCGGCCCGTGGCCCGCGCACCTGCGCCCAAGGCCGGCCCGGTGCGGATGACCCGCAAGTAGCGCTGCGCGTCAGCGCCTGTCGACCAGCGCGTGCGCGATGGTCGACAGGTCGACGTACTCCAGCTCGCTGCCTGCCGGCACGCCTCTCGCGAGCCGGGTCACCTTCAACCCCCGCGACTTCAGGCTTTCGGCCAGCACATGGGCCGTCGCCTCGCCTTCGGCGGTGAAGCTGGTGGCGAGGATCACCTCCTCGACGCCACCCTCGGTGGAGCGCGCCAGCAGACCGGGAGCGCCAAGCGCACTGGCACCTATGCCGTCGAGAGGGCTGATGCGTCCCATCAGCACGTAGTAGTAGCCGTGGTAGCTCCCGGTGCGCTCCAGGGCCGCCTGGTCGGCCGGTGTCTCCACCACGCACAGCTGTCGCGAGTCACGACTGTCGTCGCGGCAGACGGAGCACAAGTCCTCGTCCGTGAACGTATGGCATCGACGGCAGTGCTGCACCGACTGCACAGCCTCGCTCAGGGCGCGGGAGAGTTGCTGTGCCCCGGCCCGGTCGTGCTGCAGCAGATGGAATGCCATCCGCTGCGCCGACTTGACGCCGACGCCGGGCAACTTGCGCAGGGCGTCTATCAGTGCGTCGAGGTGGTTCACGCCCGGGTCAGAACGGCATCTTCATGCCTGGCGGAAGCGGCATGCCGGCCGTGATCTTGCCCATCTTCTCCTGGCTGGTCGCCTCGGCTCGGCGCACGGCGTCGTTGAAGGCGGCGGCCACCAGGTCCTCGAGCATGTCCTTGTCGTCGGCCAGCAGGCTCGGGTCGATGGTGACGCGCTTGACGTCGTTCTTGCAGGTCATGACGACCTTGACGAGGCCGGCTCCGGACTGGCCCTCGACCTCGATCAGTGCCAGTTCCTCCTGCGCCTTGCGCAGGTTGTCCTGCATGGCCTGGGCCTGCTTCATCAGGCCGGCGAGTTGACCCTTCATCATGGTCGTTTCCTTCGGTGGTGTGTGTGGATTCAGGCCGGGCGGATCGAGCCCGGCACGATGCGTGCGGTCGAGAACTGGGCGAGCATCGCCTGCACGAGCGGATCTCCCTGGATGATCGCCTCCGCTTCGCGCTGGCGCTGCGCCGCAGCTTCCGCATCGCGCCTGGCCGGCGAATCGCCCGGCGTGCCGGCAGTGACTTCGAGGCGCAGCGACAGGCCGGTTTGGCCACGCAATGCGGCCTGCAGCTTCTCCGCCAACGTCGGCGCACGCAAGGTTTCGCGCTCGACCTGCAGGCACCAGCGTTCTGCGTCTTCGGCCGGCTCGATCCGGGTCAGCTCCGATTGCATGGCGAGTTCACGCACCAGTGCGGTGACGGCGTTGGCCGCCACCAACGCCCCCACCAGCTCGGCCCAGCGGTCGCCCAGGGCGGTGCGCCGGACGGCAGGCACTTCAGGCGCCGCCGAAGCCGTGGCCGGCACAGCGACCGCAGGCTCGACGACGGGGCTCGGCGCAGACACGGCCTCGCCCTCGAAGGGGGCCTCGTCCATCCAGGGCGGGGGCTCCTCTTCCGCAGCAGCAGCAGGCCGGGAGGGCGTCAATGAGGCCCGAGGAGCCGGCGCGGGCACCGGCGGATTCGGTGCCGGCGCGGGCCTCGGCGGCGCTACGGGCGCACGCGTGACGACCGGCGGCGGCACGACCGCTCGCGCGCGCTCGGCCACGCGGGCCTGCAGGGCCGCCGACGCCGGGGCCGCTGCAGAGGCCGCCCGGGGCGACGAGACATTGCGGCCCCCGCCACCGTCCTGTGCCGGGAAGGCCAGGAAGCGCAGCAGCACCATCACGAGCCCGGCATATTCATCCGGAGCCAGGCTCAGCTCCGCGCGGCCCTGCAGGACCATGCTGTACAGCAGCTGGGTTTCATCAGGGGCCAACACCGGCGCCAATTGCCGCGCGGGATCGGTGTCGGGATCGGTCGCGTCCAGCGCGCCCGGGACCACCTGCTCGACGGCCATCTGCTGCAGCAGCCGGGCCATCTCCTCCAGCGTGCCGGCGGCTGAGAGACCCTGGCTGCGCAAGCCCTCGGCCTGGGCCAGCACGGTGGCACCGTCACGTGCGGCCAGGGCTTCGATCAGATGCTGGGCATGCCGGCGATCGACCGAGCCCAGCATGGCTCGCACCGAGGTTTCCTCCAGCTGGCCGCCGCCGTAGGCGATGGCCTGGTCGGTGAGCGAGAGCGCGTCCCGCATCGAGCCGCGCGCGGCGCGCGAGAGCAGTCGCAGCGCCCCGGGCTCCACCGGCACGTTCTCCTTGGCGAGCACGTTCTGCAGGTGCTCGGCCACCGTCTGGGGCGCCATGGGCCGCAGGTTGAACTGCAGGCAACGGCTCAGCACGGTGGGCAGCATCTTCTCGGGGTCGGTCGTCGCGAGGACGAACTTCAGGTACTCCGGCGGCTCCTCCAGAGTCTTGAGCAACGCGTTGAACGCGTCCTTGGTGAGCTGGTGCGCCTCATCGATCATGAAGACCTTGAAGCGGCCCACGCTGGGCTTGTAGGAGGCGCGCTCTATCAGGTCCCGCGCCTCGTCGATGCCGCGGTTGCTGGCGGCGTCGAGCTCGGTGTAGTCGATGTAGCGGTCGGCGTCGATCTCGCGGCACGCGGTGCACACGCCACAGGGCTTGGCCGTGATGCCGCCGGAGCCGTCGGGCCCGATGCAGTTCAGGCACTTGGCCAGGATGCGCGAGACCGTGGTCTTGCCTATGCCTCGGGTGCCGGTGAACAGGTACGCATGGTGCAGGCGCCCTTGCTCCAGCGCGTGGGTCAGGGCCCGCACGACATGGTCCTGGCCGACCATTTCCTCGAAATTGCGCGAACGGTATTTGCGCGCCAGGACCACATAGCTCATGAGGGTCGATTCTACGGGCCGGCCCATGCCCGCACGGCAGGCGCGCAGCCGCTGTCGAAGCGGCCGCGCCTCCGCCCGGAACGGTCACGGGTGACGCCTGGCCGATAATCCCGGCCCATGAGTTCCACGCCCTCTTCCCCCGGTACGCTGAGCTATGAACAGGCCGGCGTCAATTACGACCTGATCGATCCTCTCAAGGTGGCCGCGCAGCGCGCCGCCGCCGCCACCGCCGGCCACCTGGCCGGGCATGGGTTCAGTGAAGTGAAGGCCTCGCGCGGCGAGTCGGCCTACGTGGTGGACGTCGGGCCGTTCTACCTGGCCAGCATCGTCGAATGCCTGGGCTCCAAGGCGCTGGTGGCCGACGAGATGAAGGCGCTGACGGGCAAGAGCTACTACGACGGCATCGCGCAGGACACGATCGCCATGGCCGTCAATGACCTCATCACGGTGGGCGCCACGCCCCTGGTCGTGCAGGCCTATTGGGCCGCCGGCGGCAGCGACTGGTTCGGTGACGCCCAGCGCGCACAGGCGCTTGTCGAGGGCTGGAAGAAGGCCTGTGATGTCTGCGGCGTCGCCTGGGGCGGCGGCGAGACGCCCGCGCTGGCCGGCATCGTCGAATCCGGCCGCATCGACCTGGCTGCCTCGTGCACCGGCATCGTGAGCCCCAAGTCGCGGCTATCCGTCGGGGACGCGATGGCGCCCGGCGACGCGATCGTGCTGCTGGCTTCGAGCGGCATCCACGCCAACGGCCTGAGCCTCGCCCGCAAGCTGGTCGAGCGCCTTCCGCAGGGCTATCTCACCGAGGTGGCACCTGGTCTCTCGTACGGCGATGCCCTGCTGGCGCCCACCACGCTCTACAGCCCCGTCACCGAGGCCCTGGCCAAGGCTGGCGTCGCGATGCACTACTGCGCCAACATCACCGGCCACGGCTGGCGCAAGCTGCTGCGCCACCCGAGCACGCTGACCTATCGCATCCACACCGTGCCTGCGGTGCCGCCGGTGCTGAAGTTCATCCAGCAGCATGCGCAGCAGGATGACCGCGAGGCCTATTCGACGCTCAACATGGGCGCCGGCTTCGCGCTCTTCGTGGCGGCCGAGGACGCCGAAAGGACCGTCGCCATCGCGCAGGAGCAAGGCATTGCCGCCTGCGTCGCGGGCCGCGTCGAGGCAGGGCCCAAGCAGTTGCTGATCGAACCGCTGGGCATCCGCTTCGGCGACGACGACCTTCAGCTGCGCTGACGGCCGCTCAGCGCCGCAGCCCCTCGCCAGGGGTGCGGTGCGTGCGGTCGTACTCGACTCCACGCCGCACTTCGGCGATCGCCTTCTCGGTCGCGCGGATGGCGTCGGCGCGGTTGCCGCCCTTGTCGGCACTGGCCTGCTTCAGTTCGGCCAAGGCCTGCTCCAGGTGAGCCAGTGCCGCTTCCATGTGCGGCTGGGCGGACCATGCCGGGGAAGAGACGGCCAGCACGGCAGGAAGAACGGCGAAGGCGACAAGGCGTCGGGCGGACAGCATGGGTGCTCCAGTGATCGAAACGGGCGCCGAGCATAGCGGCACAGCCACCCGACGACGTAACAGTTTTCGCCCGGTCACGGCGGCGCGGCGTCTTCACGGCGAAGAGCGGACAGCGCTTGCTCGCACCGCTCGAGCGCGGCGAACGCATCGCGCGTGCCGGCCAGCAACACCCGCGCCGCATCGGTGGGCACGAGGCGCTTGCCTCTCAACTCGAACAGTCGCACGCCCAGCGCATCACTGAGCTTGCGAAGATGACCCGACAAGGTCGGCTGGGCCATGCACAGGGCTTCCGCGGCGCGGGTGGCGCTGCCGAGCCGGACGACCGCCTCGAAGGCGGCGAGATGGGGCAGCATGCCGTGGCGGAGATAGCGGCGCGGTGCGGCCGCCGGAGCGGGCTGGTACTCGTCCATTGCCATTCCTCGGTGAAACAAGGGAAGGCAAAGGTCTTGTCCAAGCCAAGGCTACCCGCGCGCCGGGGCTGCACAGCCGGTGGCTAGCGCAGCCCGTATTGACGACGTCGCGGCGTGCGTGGTGCCCGACAGGCTCGGGCGCCTCTCACGGAACTACTCCCGCTTTGCAGGTTTCCTTGTAGCACTCCACGTGCCGGGTCGCAGCGGGGGTTTTCATGGCCCTGAACGCGGGGCCCCTTCCATCGCGATTCGCGATGGATCGCGATTTGCGATCGATTCATCCCGACGCGGCCGCAGGATCGACCCATGGACCCGACGCAATTCATCACCGCCCTGGCGGCCATCGTCGTCATCGACGTGGTGCTCGCCGGCGACAACGCGATCGTCATCGCCCTGGCCGCGCGGGCGCTGCCGGCGGCCTTGCAGAAGCGCGCGATCGTATGGGGTGCGGTCGGAGCCATCGGCGTGCGCAGCCTGATGACAGTGGCCGTCGTCTGGCTGCTGAAGGTTCCGGGGCTGATGCTGGCCGGCGGCGCCCTGCTGCTGTGGATCGCGTACCGCCTGCTCCTGCCCGAGGAAGGCGGCAGCGATGAGCATGGTCCCGCCGCGACCACCTTCTGGGGCGCCATGCGCACCATCGTCGTCGCCGACGCGGCGATGGGCCTGGACAACGTGCTCGCCGTGGCCGGCGCGGCCCACGGCAACTACCTGCTGGTGGTGGTCGGCCTGCTGATCAGCGTGCCCATCGTCGTCTGGGGCAGCACCATGGTCCTCAAGGTTGTCGACCGCTTCCCCGGGGTCGTCTATCTCGGCGCCGCCGTGCTGGTCTGGACGGCGGTGAAGATGATCGGCCACGAGCCGGTGATCCGCCCGTGGCTGGACGAGACCCCCGTGGTCGGCGCGCTGCTGTGGCTTGCCATCCCGGCCGTGCTGTGGGCGGGCTTCCTGAAGAACCACCGGCGGCTGGAGTCGCGCATCCATGCGCGCCTGGCCGAGTTCGCCGAACGCAAGCCGCTGGGCGTGAGCGCGGCCGAGGAACTCCCGCCGGCCGCCATCGAATCCCTTGCCGAAGGAGAAAGCGCCATGCTTCGCGTCCTCGTCCCGTTCGACGGATCGCCCAATGCCCTGCGGGCCCTGCGCCATGCGGTGGCGGAGTACCAGCGGCACCACGAGCTCGAGTTGCACCTGCTGAACGTCCAGCCACGACTGTCGCGCCACATCGCCAACTACCTGAGCCGGCACGACCGCGATGCGTGGCACCAGGCGCAGGCCGAGGCGGCCATGGCAAGCGCGAACGAAGTGCTGGCGAAGTCCGGCGTGCCCTGCCGGACGCACTGGGCCGTGGGGGACCGGGCGCAGGAGATCTGCCGCGAGGCCGGGCGGCTGGACGTGCACCACATCGTCATGGGCACCGCGCGCAAGAACTCGGTGACTCGAATGCTGGAGGACTCGGTCACCAACCGCGTGCTCGAGAACACGCCGGTGCCGGTGGAGGTGGTGGCTGGCGACGCCGTCTCGCGGCTGGAACGCTGGGGACTGCCCGTGGGGGCATTGGCCGCCGTAGGCGGGCTGGTCTGGCTGGCTGTCGAGTGAGCGACAGCCGATCCGCAAGCCACGAATGCCGGTCCAGGCGTCGATACGGAGGGTCACCGATGGCCCCCCTCGCCTGCACGACCGCCGCGGCGCGGAGATTGCCGACGAGATGAACCGGCTCATACAACCGGTGTCAGCCCACCCTTCGGCCGACACAGCCCAGCTCGACTAGAATCGCGGGTGACGGGCCTCCTCGCATGGAAGCGCGGCCAACCGGGTCAGGTGGGGAACCAAGCAGCCCTAGCCGTTGTGACCAGTGCCGGGGTCAGGCTCGTCACCCTCCCCCTCTCTGCCCGCGGCGCTCAATAAGGCGGCGCCTTGCGCTCCCGCTGGGCCCGCGCCGCTTCCGTCCACCACGCCAGATCGTCCGCGAACCGCGGGAACGCGCGCTGCAGGGCATCGCCCGCAGGTCCGGTGGGTTGCCCGTCGGCATCCAGCGTCTGCGAGATCGGCCCCACGGCCAGGGTGCTGGAGACGACGACCATGCCCATCTCCGAAAGGATGGCGTGCCAGATCGAGCCTGAGCGCACGCCCGAGAAGCGGCCCGCCGAGTAGCTGGCGATCGCGGCGGGCCGCCAGAACCATTCCTCCAGGAAGTGGTCGGTCAGGTTCTTCAGCCCGGGCTGCGGGCCCCAGTTGTATTCGCCCGTGACGAAGACGAAGGCATCGGCGGTGCGGATCTTCTCTGCCAGCGCCTCCAGCGCCGGCGGCGCTTCACCCTTCGGGTACTCCTTGTACATCCGGTCCAGCATCGGCAGGTCGACCGCCTTGGCATCGATCAGCTCGACCTCGGCGCCCCGGGCCTTCAGGCCGGCCACCACATAGTCGGCCAGGCGGATGCCCATGCGATCCGAGCGGTAGGAACCATAGAACACCAGGATCTTGTCGGCCACGGGTCGGCTCCTCGGTCGATGGGATCGGCCAAGCCTAACCCATGGTCGCGGCGGCGGCGGCAGGTTTCACCGTTCGTCCGTGCCAGGCGACGGCCTGTCGCACACTCGCCGGCATCCGTCGACCGGCCCGTGCCGTAGCCAGCCACTTGGCTCACAGTGCGGCACCTTTCAAAGCCCCAGGGGACTCCGATGCTGTCGATCCAGAAGCTGAGCCATGTGTACCCGAACGGCACGCGCGCCCTCGACGACGTGTCGCTCGACATCCCACCCGGCATGTTCGGCCTGCTGGGCCCGAACGGGGCCGGCAAGTCCTCGCTGATGCGCTGCCTGGCGACGCTGCAGGTGCCCAGTGCCGGCAGCATCCGCTTCGCGGAGATCGATGTCCTGAAAACGCCCGCGGCCCTCAGGGCCACCCTGGGCTACCTGCCGCAGGATTTCGGTGTCTACCCGAGGGTGACGGCCGAGGACATGCTGGACCACCTGGCGGTTCTCAAGGGCATTGGCGGCCGGGGCCAGCGGCGGGACCTGGTGGACTCGCTTCTGCGCCAGGTGAACCTGTGGGACGTGCGCAAGAAGGCCATCGCCGGGTTCTCCGGCGGCATGCGCCAGCGCTTCGGCATCGCCCAGGCCCTGATCGGCAATCCCAGGCTGGTCATCGTCGACGAGCCCACCGCCGGCCTGGATCCGGAGGAGCGCAACCGCTTCAACAACCTGCTGTCGGAGATCGGCGAAAGCGTCGTCGTGATCCTGTCGACGCACATCGTCGACGACGTGACCGACCTCTGCCCCCGCATGGCGATCCTCGTCGGCGGCCGCATCGTGCAGACCGGCACGCCGGCCGACCTGATCGCCGCGCTCCAGGGCCGCATCTGGCAGGCCAGCATCGACAAGCACGAGCTCGCCTCGGCCCGCGAGCGCCAGCAGGTCATCGCGACGCGGCTGCGTGCCGGACGGACGGTGATCCGCGTGCTCGCCGACTCCCCGCCCGGCGTCGGCTTCACGCCCGTCGAGGCCGGCCTGGAGGATGTGTACTTCTCGACGCTGAGCCTGCACCGCCAGGCCGAGTCGGCCGAACTGAAGGCGGCCTGACCATGTTCACCGCCATCACCCGCTTCGAGTGGCGCTACCAGCTCAGGAGCCCGGTCTTCTGGGTCGGCTGCGCGCTGTTCTTCCTGCTCGCCTTCGGCGCCACCACGGTCGACACCATCCAGATCGGCAGCCGCGGCAACGTCAACATCAATTCGCCCTACGCGATCGTCCAGACGCTGGGGATCATGAGCCTGTTCGCGGTCTTCATCGTCGTCGCGATGGTCGCCGGCCCGGTGCTGCGCGACGACGAGACCGGCTTCGCGCCCATCCTGCGCAGCACGCGCATCGGCAAGGGCGCCTACCTGGGCGGGCGCTTCACCGGCGCGGTGGCCGCGGCGCTGCTGGTGCTGGCCTCGGTGCCCCTGGGTGTGGCCATCGGCTCCTTCATGCCCTGGCTCGACGCCGAGAAGGTCGGCCCCTTCATGCCGGGCCACTACCTGTACGCGCTGTTCGTCTTCGGCCTGCCGACGCTGCTGATCACGGGGGCCGCGTTCTTCGCGCTGGCCACCGCCACGCGCTCGATGATGTGGACCTATGTCGGCGCGGTGGCCATGCTCGTGCTGGCCAGCGTCACGCGCCTGTGGTTGCGCGACCTGCAGCACGACACCGCCTCGGCCTTGTCCGATCCCTTCGGCCTGTCGGCGCTGTCGATCACCACCAAGTACTGGACGGCCTCGGACCGCAACACGCTGCTGCCCCCGGTATCGGGGCTTCTGCTGGCCAACCGCCTGCTGTGGACGGGCATCGCGTTCGCCCTGTTCGCGCTGACGTGGCGGATCTTCCGCTTCGAGACGCCTTCCAGGCGCGCCGCGGCGGCGCCTGCCGACACGCCTGC
>Ga0075370_10000339_pt1 | contig 16887 bp, 21 predicted proteins | sample EndMethybrTD3035_FD_71398 | JGI IMG/M metagenome (GOLD analysis project Ga0075370, IMG submission 71398) | Populus endosphere microbial communities from Tennessee, USA - Endosphere MetaG P. TD hybrid TD303-5 | ecosystem: Host-associated > Plants > Roots > Endosphere | place: USA: Tennessee... | reverse complement strand
GCATGCGGCAGACTTGAAAGACCGCACTGGCGAGCTTTCTCCCTTTGATGTCGAAGCCATAGCCGAAGAGCTGGCCAAGCCTTTGACGAAGAACTAAGGCTAGCCTCGTTTGATGAAGCAGCTGAAGGTGGCCGCTTTCGACTTCGCATAAAGGGTCCTTACCTCCACATGTTTCCGCTCACCTACGCATGCTAAACAGTCCGGCTCACGTTGAGTTCGTCGCATTTTGCCCCGGCGGAGCGCGCCACCAAGGATTCTGGTCCGACGTGGCGGACCTGGATAGAAGTGCAATGCGTGTCATCGGCTCGTAGACGGAGTTCTCCGCACTCCCCGAGCCAACCGGTTCGTTGGCGAGATGCTTTGGCGCTCCAGGTGATTTTACTCTTGGCTACTGCGAGGCATTTCCAGCAGCCTTTTCAGCAGCGCGGGATGACTGAGAACCGCTCGCAACTCCGACCTGTCGAGCCAGGCTGCGGCATCCTCGAAGTTCTCGCATTCCTCTATCTTGGCGCGGGCCGTTGCAAGAGCCACGTTGACGGGGGCAAACCTGCGAGGTCTTGCAAGCGACAACGAACTCATGTGGTCACTGAGCAATTCCCGATCATGGCTGAGCTGGTCGAGAGCCCCGGCCGTTGCGGCGGGCGCGGACGCGGCGAGTTCGTTTGCACGCAGAACCACGCCAGGCGGACGGTTGGTTTCCGCCGTGGCAAATAGTCCGGGCGACTCGAGGCGCGAAGACGTGATCATTCCTAACGGGATTGAAAGAAGAAGACCCAGCACGACGGGTGACATCCACAGCAGCAGCGGCAAAGAGGCGGCATACGCGCTGAGCGAGAGCACCAGGCCGCAGAGCGTCGGCCCGGCGAGCTTGCGATAGATTTCTCCGCGAGCAAGCTGTCCATCGTTTCGGCGCTGCACCTGCCATCCCGCATCACGCCCAATGAGACTTTCCACGACGGATTTAGTCTGGAAGATCATCATGGATGGCGCGATCAGGGCCGCAAGAATCGTCTCGCAAAGAATCCCCGCCAGCACGCGAGGGCTTCCGGCAAATTGGGCGCGCTCGTCGCGATCGCTGATCAACACGATGTAAGCCAGCAGCTTCGGCAGGATCAAAAGCCCCATCGTTGCGGCGAAGACCCGGGCCGCAAGCACCGGATCCTGTTGCGGCCAGGTGGGAAACAAACTGAATCCCTTCGGAAAGTATTCGGGTCGGATGAAATGCGCCTGCAGCGAGATAAGCAAGCCGAGGACCAGGAACAGAAGCCATAGCGGCGCGGAGAGGTAAGACCCGATGCCGGTGAGCAGATGCAGCCGGGACACCCAGTGCAGCCCGCGTGCCGGCAGGACCGCGAGATGCTGAAGGTTGCCTTGGCACCAGCGACGGTCTCTCGCTGCAAAGTCCAGCACCGATGGAGGGACTTCTTCGAAGCTGCCGCGCAGGGTCGGCGCCATGTAGATCGCCCAGCCCGAGCGGCGCATCAACGCTGCCTCGACGAAATCGTGGCTTAGAATATGGCCCCCGAAAGGCTTGCGACCGCTCAGCTCCGGCAGGCCCGCGGCCTCGGCGAAGGCTCGCACCCTTATGATGGCGTTGTGGCCCCAATAATTGCTGTCGCCGCCGTGCCACCAGGCATTGCCGGCTGCGATGAGGGGGCCATACACACGTCCCGAGAACTGCTGCAGGCTGCTGAACAATGTGCGCGCGTTGACGATCACTGGTTGGGTCTGGATCAGCGCAGCGGCGGGATGGGTTTCCATCGCATGGACGAGCCGGACGATCATATCGCCCTCCATGAGGCTGTCCGCGTCGAGAACAATCATGTGGTCGTAAGCTGCGCCGAATCTCCTGACCCAGTCGGCAATGTTGCCGGACTTCCGCGCCGTATTGTCGGGACGATGCCGGTAGTACAACCGGTCTGCGTCAACGGCGTGGCGCAGCCGAATGAACGTCTTTTCTTCACAGATCCAGATGTCGGGGTCGGTCGTGTCGCTCAGCAGGAACCAGTCGAACTTCTCTCCAGATCCGGTCGCCTCGACCGATTCATACATCGCGCGCAGCCGCGCCATCAGATGATGAGGGTCCTCGTTATAGGTCGGCATCAGCATCGCCGTGCGCGCTGTGACAGCAGGGAGCGGGCCGGCGGGGTCGACCGGCAGGCCAGGCGTCCGGCGCATCAGCAGCACGAAAAACCCGGCGAGCGCGGACATGAAGGAGAAGGCAACCCAGGCAAGCAGCACAAGGAAGAGACCGAGCAGCACCGCCTCGAGAACGGTCACACCACCGACTTTCACGACATCGTGCATGCCATAGCCGCCCGCCAGCATCAGCAGGATTGTGCCCAGGAAGATGAAGAGACGGCGAAACGTCGAAACGCGGGTCGAACCGGTCGGCGCCCGCCCGGGCGTTGCCGTGCGGTCCAGCCGGCACGGCACCATCGATAGCGGGCTTTCCGGCGGCAGGAATCGGCGGCCGTCGGTGCGCCGCGGAGCCGGCGACTGGTTCAGGGCGTCCATCGATAAACCCACACCTCGGAGACCGGCGCCTCGTTCTGCGCCAGGAAGGCGCGCAGCTCGATGGCTGTCTGTCCCTTGACCGAGCATTGAAAGCTCAGACGCCACCCTCCTGTTGCCGGATTGGGTTGCGTCACGACGTTGCTGATCTCGGATTTTTCGGCGGTCACAACCCCTTTGATCGTTTTGGGATCGACGCTTTTGAGCTGCTCGCCCATCAGCTCCAGGACAAACAGTTTGCTGTCCTCGCCCCGGCTGCCGACCCCCGTTCGCATGAATCGCGCGAGCGCCTCGGGTTTCGGTGCATCCGGTCCCCAGTGCAGGCGATAGGTGAAGATATGCTCGCTCTTGGCCGTCAGCGGCTGCTTCGGTTGCCAGAACGCGGCGATGTTGTCGTGGACCTCCTCCTTGGTCGGGATCTCGAACAACTTCACGGCCCCTTCGCCCCAATCGCCGATCGGCTCGAACCAGAGGCTTGGGCGCCGTTCGAAGCTGGATTCGAGATCCTGATAGGCGGCGAAATTCCTCTCCCGCTGCATCAGGCCGAAGCCCCCCGGATTGAGGTCGGCGAAACTGCTCACCTGCAGATCGTGCGGATTGTTGAGCGGACGCCAGAGCTGCTCGCCTCTCCCGTTGAAGATCGCAAGTCCGTCGGAATCGTGAACCGCGGGGCGGAAGTCGTCGAAATCCTTGCGGTCGTTTGGCCCGAAGAAGAACATGCTGGTCATCGGCGCGAGCCCGGCATGCTCCACGTCGACGCGCGGGTAGAGCGCCATCTCCACGTCGAAAACAGTGGTTTGCCCAGGTCGGACCGTGAAGCGGTAGCTCGCCGCGGCGCCCTTGCTGTCCAGCAGCGCATGCACCACGATCGAGGAGGCATTGGGCGCCGGCTTTTCCAGCCAGAACGCCTTGAAGAACGGGAACTCTTCGCCTTTGCTTTCGCCGGTGTCGATCGCCAGTCCGCGCGCGGACAGACCGTAGGTCTGACCCTTCGCGACCGCCCGGAAGTAGCTTGCGCCGAGGAATACGCAGACTTCGTCGTAGTAGTCCGGTCTGTTGATCGGAGCGTGGATGCGGAATCCAGCAAAGCCAATGTTACCATCCGGCCATTGTCCGAGACCTTCGCCGAACGAGAAGTCCTCCCGGCGGTAGGGCACCGGCATGACGCTTCTGTTCACCACCTGGAAGATGTTCACCCGGTTCTTGTAGAAGAAGCCGCGGTGGAAAAATTGCACCTCGAACGGCAGCTTCTCGTCGCGCCACAGCGCCTTCTCCGGCGCAAAGCGAATGGACCGGTATTGGTCGTAGTTGAGATTTTTCAGCGCATCCGGCAGCTTCTCGTCGGGGGGCTCGAATGGCTTCGTCGCAAGAGTCCGGGCAAGCTCGCGGACATAGGAGGGGCTGAAGGGAGGGGTTGTGCCCGCCTCGGCCTCCGCTGCACGCGGCAGGATAGCGGCAGCTGAAACAGCCGCCGACGCGCGAAGAAGTTGCCGTCGATTCACGCTCGCGTCTCCCGTTGGAAAGGGAGGAGAAACGGTCCATGTTCCTCGGAGTTCCATTGTGCCGGTAGTCGGCACGAAGGTCGTCGGGGCATGGGCAAGTGCGCCGTAACGGAGCCCAAGATTCCAGAAACCGTCGCCCGACACGAAGGCGGATGGATCACCCGCCACTCAGCGAGAGGCTGATGCGCGTAACGATCCCATCCCACACGCGCTCTTCGCTGGCCGGATAATTAATCAGCACGCAATGGACCAGCTCGCCAGAGAAGTTGCAACGGTCATACCAGACCTTGTCGCCCTTGTAGCTGGAAACCGCAAAGAACCGCGGCGTCACTCTCTTGTACTGAATGCGCGAAGGCGGTCCTTTCTTCGCGAGGAAAACAGCGGGCGAATCGCTCCCGACGTTGGGAGCAGCCTGTATCGTGAGGTCGGCGCGGCCGTCGGCAGTTCGAAAGCGTTGCCCGTAACCGTCCGGCCGGCCCGCTTCTTCGGTGAAGATCGAAGAAGGGAAGTCGACCGACGTGCCCGTCTGTGGAATGCGGTAGGTCGTCCACCTTATGGGCTGCCCCGAAACCGAAGCGGCCGAGACAGCGAAAATGGCCATCGCCAGAGCTGTCGCTTTCATCAAAGCTCCTCCTTCGCAGACCCCCACCGAGACATAGGCAACGAGCCGGCTGCATCCCTTCACACCAGGAAAAGCGGCGAAGCCAATTACGTTCCAAGAAGCTTGATCCTTAGAGGGCATGCGCACGCGGGATGTCGGCGCATTGCGTGAAGAAGTCGGGCCGGCGACGAAGCAGCAGGACGAAGCGTCGGGCGCGACCGACACATCGCGCGGCCGATGGTCTCGCCGAACGTGATTCAGTCCGTTGCCGAAGGGTCGATTGCCACGCCGTGGCGTCGAGAGGTCATGGGCCACGAGATTTTTCCCCGAGGCAGCTTCCCGTCGGCGGACCAACCGGGACCAGCCGCCCCGAATCGGACTTGTTCGCCTCGTGATGCCGATGGCGCAACCGGCTGCAGCGCCAAGCTTGCCGTGGCCGGGCATGGGCCCGCGACGCCGCCGACGATGGCTCCCGCGATGGTTCCTTTCGCCGAGGCTTCCTTTCGCCTGGGGCTCCGGAGGAGGCGAGAGCGTCGCCGATGAGCATGGCTTTCATGACGGCTCACCGAATTTGCTTCCAAGTCAATCGTCGCAGCGACGGCCCGTTCCTCACCCTCCTGCGAGTGGAGACCAGTCAGGAACGAGTGAGGGCCACGCTCCGTTGTCTCGTATCGATCCTGACCGAAGAGGAGGACGGCTATGGAAACGGAGAGGCGTGAAACGGGAACGCTGATCGGCAGCGACAAGGTCGAAGGCACGGCGGTGTATGGCGCGGGCGACCAGAAAATCGGGTCGATCGAGCGCGTGATGATCGACAAGGTAAGCGGGCGGGTGTCGTATGCCGTTCTCGGCTTCGGCGGGTTCTTGGGCATCGGCGACGACCACTACCCGCTGCCATGGCAGTCACTGAAGTACGACACGAACCTTGGCGGGTATCGGACCAATCTCAGCGCCGACAGGCTGCGAGGAGCGCCGCACTACGGCAACGATAACGACTGGAATTGGGACGACCCAACGCGAGCGAGAGCGGTGAACGACTACTATTCCGGCTTCTAGCCTTGCCGGCGGTCGAGGCCCTTTGTTGCGGGCGCGCTTTTGGGCCGCACGCGAAGTCGAGATAGGCTACGGCGAACTGGCGAAGCGAGAGCAGAGTTGGAGGTGTGTCGAGCGGCATGCGCACTCACGTGCTGTTATGGTTGCGGGGCTTGGGATTCCCCGGCCCTCCGGGTCCCGCTTCTAGGCTGCTCGAGCCGCCGGACAGCCTCAGCGCGATGGAACCTACAGGCTTTTCCGATCTTGAACCGAATATTTCCAATCGATGGAGGGACCTCATGCCCCGGGGCGACAAGTCCAGTTACACCGACAAACAAAAACGCCAAGCCGAACACATCGAGGAGGGCTATGAACACCGCGGCGTTCCGGAGAAGGAGGCCGAACGACGCGCCTGGGCGGCCGTGAACAAGGAAACCCATGGCGGGAAGAAGAGCGGCTCCGGCCGCGGGACCAAAGAAGACCATTCGCCGTCGAAGAAGGGCGGCCGCTTGGGCGGTGCTGCGTCTGCCAAGCGCCCCCCTGCGGAACGGTCGCGATCGGCCAAGAAGGCCGCGCGGACCAGAAAGCGGCGCGCCGCCTAGATTGCGCGCAAATCGCGGTCGCACTGACCACCCAGGAGTTGCCCAATGGCGGATAGGTTCAAAGGCAAGGTCGTCATCGTCACGGGATCCGCTTCCGGCATCGGAGAAGCGACAGCACGCCGCTTCGTTGCAGAGGGCGCGAAGGTGGTCCTGGTCGACCGCAACAAAGACACGCTCGAAAAGGTCGCCAAAAGTTTGCCGGCCGATCAGGTGATGGCCTGCGCCGTCGATGTGTCGGAGTCGCGCGCCGTCGACGGAATGGTCACGGCGGTCGTGGACCGTTTCGGCCGGTTGGACGTCATCGTGAATAACGCCGGCGTTCATGCATGGGGGCGACCCTGCTTCCATCACTGACGAGGAATGGCGGACGGTGATGTCGAGCGACGTCGACGGCGTGTTCTACGGCTGCCGCGCGGCACTGCCCCACCTCGAGAAGACCAGGGGCTCGATCGTGAACACGGCATCGGTCTCCGGGACCGGTGGTGACTGGGGCATGAGCCCCTACAACGCTGCGAAGGGCGCCGTCGTCAATCTGACGCGCGCGCTCGCGCTCGACCTTGGCAACAAGGGCGTCCGCGTGAACGCGGTCTGCCCGAGTCTCACGCGCACGGGCATGACCGAAGACATGATGGGCGACAAGGAGCTGCTCGCGAAGTTCGCCGAGCGGATCCCGTTGGGCCGCGTTTGCGAACCGGAGGAAGTCGCCGCCGTGATCGCGTTCCTCGCGAGTCAAGACGCAAGCTTCATGACCGGCGCTAACGTAGCGGTGGACGGAGGCGTGTCCGCCTCTAACGGGCAACCGCCGCAGGAATAGCCGCGGAGACCGGTTTGCGAGCGCTGTGTCGCCGGAACGTGCGAGTGCGTGGATCAGGGGACGCTAAGCGCATCCAGCGAGCTTGCAGCATCTGGCCTGGCTGTCTTGGCGGCTGATTCGAAACTTCCCGGCCTTAGTCCGTCGGCTCTGCTCCCGGGGCGCTCCTGGACCCGAGAAGCTTCAGCGCCGTATCGATCTTGGCGAGGAGCGCCTGGATTTCGGCGCGCTCGTTCGCGCCGGGTCCGGCTTCAAGCCGCGCCAGCAATTGCTCTTTCTGTCCCAGCAGCTTCGCAAGAGCGGACATCCGATCACCGCAATGTCGACCGTATCGAAAGGGCCGCTCGGAGAGCGGCCCTTTCTTGGTCACCAGCTACGGGTGCCGAAGCTTAAGCCGATGCTCGGTCCGCCGCCGTAGTAGCCGTAGCCGCGATCGTAGTAGCCGGGGCCGCCGTAGTAGCCGTAACTGCGGCGCACTACGTACCCGTCATCTCCGCCGTAATAGCGGGGGCCGCGAGTTCGGAAGCAACGGCCGTACTCGTTGCAGACGAGCCGGACTTGGTCCACTCCTGAGATCTCGGTCGGCCCCACCGCAGTTGGGCTGAGCGGGGCCGCGATCGCAGCCGATCCCAAAAGGCAGGCGGCGAGCATTCCCAGTGCAATGGTCTTCATGAATGTTCTCCTTCCTTGGCGAGGTCAGTCGATCTCTTCGATGATGCGACGTTCCTGCGGTTCGACGATGTAGGTTCGGCTATCCCGGTGAATGTATCGGTACTCCCGCAGGCTCGGCGCCTCGCGATAGACCTCGTCGGGGAAGGCATCGATTTCCACGCCGTCCGGCAGGCGCTCGCCCCGGCGGATCTCGGTTCGCACTGTGCTGCCGGTCGTTTGCCGCTCGCGCTCGACGGGACGCGCCTTGACGTGCTTGCGGATCACCTCGCGATCACGATCGCTGAACGTGGTCTTCCGCTGCTCGGTGCGCGTCGGAGCGGCCGCCGTGGACCGGCCCGAGTACGGCAGGACCGCGACGATCTTGTAGCTGGAGGGCTCCACGATCACGATCTCGTCCTTCACCAGGACGAAGTTATAGCCCCGGTACTGGGGCACGATCTCGACGACCTCCGCCGGCAGCGGCTGCAGACGGACATCCCGCGGCACGGCAGTGCCCACGGCCAACGAGAAATTCACGTTGTTGAGGGGCTGCACGTTGAGGTGCGAAATCGAAGTGCTGATCCGCGTCCGCTGCTGATCATTGATGTTCACCGAGGCATTCACGTTCGTGTTCGACGAACGATCGGCCGTATTCTGCTGGGTGCTCGGCTGCTGGGCCGTGTTCGTCGAGTTACTACCCGTCGGAGACTGCGCCTGACTGGCGCCCGAAGCTGGCGGGTTCGCGCTCTGCGCCCTGTTGTCCGTAGGCGGGTTGGTCTGCGTCTGGTTCGAAGGCACATTGGTCTGGTTGGAGGGCTGGCTGGTCTGCGCCTGATTGGTCGAGTTGTTCGGGGTGGGCGCCTGCGTGGTGTTGGTGCCCGTACCGGAATTGGTCGTTTGGCCTGCAGCGCTCTGGCCGGTCGATGACGGAGACTGCGTCTGGGCCGAATTGGTCGAAGGATTGGTCCGCGCGGATCCCGAAGGTGTTGAAGAGGACGGCGTCGTCGAGGTGGAATCCGGCTGACGCTGCGTAGTTGACGGATTGGAGTTCGACGTGCTCGGAGAAGATTGCGCAAGAGCCGAAGTCGCGATCGCGACAGCAGCCGTCGTAGCCAAGAATAAACGCTTGTTCATCTGAACCTCCTAAATGCGGATGTCGATCAACCTCCAATGCGGCGCGCAGTTCCTTTTCGGGAAAACTCGGCAACTCTCGTGGCGTCGGGACGTGAATTTCTTCCGGTAGACCGAGATCGCCCGAAATGCCGCTGGGGCGCTGCAACCGCGAACAAACGGAACTTCAGTCAAACCACGCCGTTAGCAGCGACTACTTACGAATCATTTGAGGAGGACACACCATGAAGAAATTGATCGTGTGCGGCGCGCTTGCCGCTTTCGCTCTCGGCACGCAAGCCGCCAGCGCCGCCGAGTTCTACATCGTGCGCGACGCGACCACCAAGAAGTGCACTGTCGTCGACACCAAGCCGACCACCACGACCACGACGGTGGTGGGCAACGGCGTCTACAAGACCAAGGTCGAGGCCGAATCCGCGGTGAAGACTACCAAGGTGTGCACCGAACAGTAAATATCGCGGGCCTCAGGCGGCAACTCGAAAAGCGTTCGGACAGCAATTGGAGGATTTTGTGGGCCGTTCCTGCCGTCCTCGTTGTTGGCGGCCTCGGCTATTTCTCAATTCACATGCACTGAACGACTGCGCGCGTGAGCGACCCGCCCGATGATCCGGGCGGGTCTTTTTTTCCCGACAACCGTCGGTGGCTCACGGCCGACAAAAAGGGCCCCGTGACGGGGCCCTCCTCTCCGTGAACTCTCGTCCTATTTAGTTGTAGTCCGAGTATTTGAACTGCGGGAGCGCCTTCAATTGCTCCTTGTTGCCGCTCATGACGGCGTGGTCAGGGACCCAATCGTTAGCGCTGCGGTTCGTGGTGGTTGTCGCTGCGGCGCCGGTGGTGGTGTCGCGCGACGTGGTCGAGGTGCTGGTCGAGCTAGTCCGGACCGGCTCTTCGACGAACTTCAGCTTATCCATCGAGACGGCGATGTCGTGCTCGCCCATCCCCAAAAAACCGCCGATGCCGATCACCACCGCGTTGATCTTGCCGCTCTTGTCGACGAGCAGCTCGTTGATGTCGCCGAGCTTCTCGTTGGCCTCATTGTAGACGTTCAGGCCCATGAGCTTCGAGGCGCGCCAATTTCCCTTGAGCGCGATCTTCGCATCGGCTGGGTGGGTGGCCGCCGGCGCGGCGCGCTCGGCCGGCTGAGTGGATTGCGCGTACGCAGCGCCGCCGATCACAGCAGTGCCAAGCAGAACGACGGCAAGAAAGCTTTTCATCGATTATCTCCTCCAACGTGAGCCAACATCCGTACAGATGCCGGCGCCAACGCCCGGCGCTGCCACTTGTTCCTGAATTGACTCTGCTCAGAACGGTGCTCTCGCGAATGATTCGATAAGCGCTGCGGACGCCGGCGTGCGCTACCGACGTTCGGTGGTTACAAGCCGGACGGGAATGCGCTTACCGTCGGAGCGGAGGCAAGCTTCCGAGAAATCCGGCCAAACCTGCTTCGAACAGTCTCCCGCTTCCTCCGCGGAATCGCTTGCCGGCTGGACCTGCGGCTGCGGAGGAGGCGCCTCAGCCGCAGGAGCCGCCGTCGTTGCGAGCAGAACGAAAGCTGCCGTCGCGGAAATAATGGTTTTCATGCGTGTCTCCTCGATCGCTAACTCAACGACCGGAGTCCGAAGCCGTTCCGATGGGTCGAGAAGACTGAGCTGCCCCCTTCGCGAATCCTTCGTCTCCTCTAGGTATCTGAACACTCTCAGCTGCGCGGCCTCCGCGAGCGACCAACTCGCGATATCGGATCTCGTACTCCCCCGCCATCCGGCTCGCGGCGAAGCGCTCCTCAAACCGGGCGCGGACTGCTCTTCTGTCCAGCCGGCCCAGTTCGTTCACCGCCCCGATCGCCTCCTCCTCGTTGTCGACGATAAAGCCGGTCACGCCGTCATCCACCACTTCCGGCACCGAGCCCGAGCGGTAGGCGATGACGGGCGTCCCGCACGCCATCGCTTCGATCATGACGAGCCCGAAAGGCTCCGGCCAATTGATCGGAAACAGCAGCGCGGCGGCCCCGGCGAGGAAGGGCTGTTTCCTGACTTCGTCCACCTCGCCAACAAGCCGGACCTCTTCGCCATCGATGTTCGGTTCGAGCTTCTGCTTGAAGTAGGCCGTCTCCGCGCGAGGTATCTTGGCGGCGATCCGCAGCGGCATCCGCGCGGCCCGCGCGATACGTATGGCGGCTTCCGGTCCCTTGTCCGCCGTCAGCCGCCCGAGAAAAGCCAGGTACGAACCATGGTCGTAAGAGGGCCGAAACAGATCCTTGGGCAGGCCGTGCCGAATCGTCGCGATCCAGTTCGCATCCGGAAGCGGCCGACGCTGGTTGTCGGAAATCGAAACAAAGCCCGCGTTCGGAAAGGCCCCGATCACCTTCGATAGACCGGGAAGGTCGAGGCGGCCGTGCATCGTCGTGAGGAAAGGCACCCCGGTCCGGCTGAGCACGGGAAGTGGCAACCAGTCGACGTGGGAGTGGATCACGTCGAAGTCGCTCGCGCGCTCGGCAATGGCTTCTATCAGCAACGCACAGGCGGCGTTCGGGTCCGCGCCCCTCCGGCCCAGGCGCAGTGCGCGCGGCCACACCGGGCGCAGCTTTCCTTTCGTCTTCGAATCTCCGCTCGCGAACAGGGTGACGTCGTGTCCGAGGCCGACCAGCTCGTCCACCAACCAGGCGATCACCCGCTCCGTGCCGCCATAAAGCTTTGGAGGAACGCTCTCGGCCAACGGGGCCAGCTGGGCAATCCGCATCGGCTAGGCCCCGAACATGAGCCGCAGGATCGTCACGATACCCGCGGAAACAAGGGATGAAATCGCAAGCAGCGTCCACCTGGGCCTTATGCTTCCGCGGACCACGCGCGCGACGAGCATCTTCATCCCCATCAACATTCGTCTTGGGGAAGCCCGTGCAGGTAGGCTATTCCGTAGCTGGCGAGTTCTTCGGAATCGCTCTCTCGCTCTTCCCCTCTCCTTTGCAGGTGGCGCTCGAGCAGGCAGCGACGGCTGTCCTGTGGATCGACGTCGGAGTGCCTCGCCCGGTACACCGTCCAGGCGGTCTCCGCGGCCCTCTTCAAGGCGACTTCGTCGACCATCTTCACCTCCGGCGACCGCACCAATCGCTGGCAACTCAAGAGAGTTCGGAAAGTTTCTAGTTTTTCCCGGTCGTCGCGGGCTCGGCAGAGTAAAGGCTCAAGAAGGTCGGGGCGCCTTCGCTCTGGCCCGTTCGCGTGCGGCTCGACGCCGCTGCAGGCGTTGGCTTCGGCCGGACCTTCGGCAGGCAAGAAGCGGGGGCGCAGGCGCTGCAGCCGACGGCCCTACAAGGGGCATCTCGATCCCCGTCCGCGTCTCGGAAGGTTTGGCTTCCATGAGCTCGAGCTCGACACTTTCAAGTGACGCTGCCCTGGCGGCGAGCTCCCATCGCCCCCACGCCCACCGATAGCAACCATCGCCTATTTTTTCCGTTATCGGTGGGGCGCGAGCAACGTGAAAGGATTTTCGATCAAAAAGATTGCAAGGTCGGCTCTGATGGTCTGCGCTCTTGGTCTGAGTTCGTTCGCGGCGACTTCGACTACGCTTCAAGATCTGAAACATGTCGCGGGTTTGCACGGTAAGCAGAAATGCCGGACGAACGTAGCCGCTTACTTGAGGAGGCGTTGCGATGTCGGCGTTTGGCTGCGTCCATAAATGATCGAGATGCAGCCGCGAAGATCGAGGCGCTGGCTGAGGACTATGAAAGGCGCGCCGCGGCGCTCAGCGTTTCCAAAGAAGCGAACCACCCAAAGGGTTCGAACGAGCCCTGATTGCGACAAGCATCCGACTGTGTTCAGCAAGCCCACACCTCTAACAAGCCTACACCTCTAACGAGCCAGACGCCGGATTGCCTTAGCCGCCCGGCGTGGACCATGCCATCCGAGAAACTTTCGCTCCTTGTTCTCAAGCGCATTCGTCGCTCGAAAGAACTGTTCAAGGTCGTCGCGCGCATGGGACGGCAGCTTGCGAATATCCTTGAGATCCGTTTCGAGCGGCGATCGGTCAGGCACGGCGAACACCCGGTCGTTTCGCTCTTTCTTGCCTTTGCTTTTTTGCTCGACTTCGAGAATGCCGACCGGGCGACAGAGGAGCACGACGCCCGGATAAGTCTGCGCGTCATGCAAGATCAGCACATCAAGCGGATCGCCGTCCTCGGCTTTGGTCGAGGGAATGAAGCCCCAGTCGTAGGGGTCGATCAGACCTGCCATCAGCGGCTTCGCCAGAGCAAAAACACCAAGCTTGGGATCGAAATCAAGTTTGCACGAGCTGCCCCGCGGCGTTTCGACGACGGCGTATTATCGTCGTCGGCCCAACTTGGCAATTTCGTCAGATCGGTCATCGCAACAGTCAATCACGCATTTCGCACCGGCAACGGGGACGGGCCCGACGAAGTCGCGTCGGTCAGGCCCCCTGCTGACATCACGCGGCGGTGGACGCTTTCTTGTTCACGCCCTTGCGCAGTGCGACGGTATTGAGCTTGGTATTCGCCGCCTTCTCTTCGTTAAGATTTGTGGTCAAAAAGCGCACGATATCGTCGTGGCCAAGTTCTTCCGCCCAGGCAAGCAGCGTACCGTAACGGCATATCTCGTAATGCTCGACGGCCTGCGCGTTCGCGACGATCGCCGCGTCAAGCACCGTCTTATCTTCGATCTCGCCAGCCGTCTCATTCGCTTCCTTGATCAGACCATCGATAGCGGGACATTGCGTGCCGCTCGGCCCCTTGCCTAGCTTCTCAAAAGCCTTTTCGAGACGCTCGATCTGCTTGTTGGTTTCTTCCAAATGGTTCTTGAGGCCAGCTACCAGATCGCGGTTGGTGGCCTTCTCGATCACTTTCGGGAGCGCCTTTATGATCTGCTGCTCGGCGTAATAAATGTCCTGCAAGCCGTGTAGCAGCAGGTCATCCATTGTCTTGATGTCTTTCGTGAAGAATCCCATGGCTTCGCTCCTCGTTCTTAAAGCATGGGAACGCGCGCTTGCGAACCTTGTTCCTCCGCGGGTCCGCCCAAGGACCACCCCTCGCGTCTTCGGGATTGACGAATCTCGCTGCACGGGAACGGGGTTGCGGCGGCCGGCCGCGTGGCAAGAAGGAACTCTAGCATCAAGCCGGTGTTTTGCTTTTTTGCGGAGTCTTGCATGGTCAGCACCTCGCTATGGATGGATACCGAGATATTGCCGGGGGCGAGTACGCTCAAAGGTGATGTGCATTGCGATGTAGCTGTTGTCGGCTCGGGGATTGCCGGCCTGTCGACCGCCTACGAGCTCTCCAAGCGTGATCGGTCGGTGATTGTCATCGACCGTAAGGGCATCGCGAGCGGCATGACGGCGCGCACCTCGGCGCATCTTGCGCCGCTTTGCGATGATTTGATGAGTGAATTCAGGAAGCTGCGTGGCCCGGAAATCGCAAAGCTGTTCTACGAAAGTCAGGCGGCGGCCGTCGACCGTATCGAGGAAATTCAGGCGAGCGAAACCATCGCCTGTGACTTTCGGCGTCTCGATGGGTATCTCTTTCAGGGCCACGGCATGCCGGCCGATGTGCTCGATGAGGAGCTGGAAGCGGTGCGCGAAGTCGGTGCGCCCGTCCATCGGCTGGTCGGCGTTCCACTCAAGGGATGTGAGAACCGTCATGTGCTTCGCTATCCGCGCCAGGCGACCTTCCACCCCCTCAAATATCTCGCCGGCGTAGCCGCAGTTTGCCAGACCCACGGCGTCCGCTTCTTCGCTAACAGTCCGGTCGAAGAGGTTGCGCAAGGGGATGGCGCGGTTACGCTGCGAACCGCACAAGGACAGATCACGGCCGGTAACGCCGTGATCGCGACCAACGCCTCAATTGCCGACCGCTATCAACTGCATTCCAAAGTCGCTCCCTACCGCACCTACGTGCTTGCTTTCGCGATCGCACGGAGCGAATTCCCCGACGCGCTCTATTGGGATACCGAGGATCCCTATCACTATGTGCGGCTGCAACCAGGTTCCGACGAGCATGACGTCGTCCTTATCGGCGGCGAAGACCACAAGAGCGGCGAAGCAAATGACGCCGAGAAGCGCTTTGCCAAATTGGAGAGCTGGGCGCGCGAATTGATCCCTGCCCTTGGCAGGATCACACACCGCTGGTCCGGCCAGGTTCTCGACACCATTGACTATGCCGGCTTCATCGGCCGCGAGCCTGGCAGCGAACGCATCTACCTCGCGATGGGGGATTCGGGTCAGGGGCTGACCCATGGCGTGATGGGCGCGATGCTGAACACGTCCCTCATTCTCGGCGAGCACAACCCCTGGGGTGCTGTATATGCGCCTGGCCGCACACCACTTGCGGCCGCCAGGAATTTCCTGCGCGAGAACCTGACCATCCTACAAAACCTTGCCGAGTATGTGGCACCGGGTGAAATTGCCTCCCTTGAGAAGATTGAGCCGGGTGGGGGCGCCATCCTACGGCGGGGCTTCGAAAAGATTGCCGCCTACAGGGACATGGCCGGCGAACTGCACCTTCATTCGGCAAGCTGCACGCATATTGGTTGTCATCTGCACTGGAACAGCTTCGAGACCTGCTGGGACTGTCCATGCCACGGCTCGATCTTTGCGCCAAACGGACAACCGATCAATGCGCCAGCCGTGTCTGCCTTGCGACCCGTGAAAGTCTAGCGAAACTGGTTCCATGCTCAGGAGAGTTTCATCTTCAAGGACGAAGACATCGAGCAAGATGATTTGCGCAGCTCCCGCACACCTTGGGCAGCCCTGCCTCCGCCACCAATGGAGCCTATCGCCGACAGCTTTCGTTGCCAGGCTCTGGTCATCGGCGCCGGCATAACCGGCGCTCTGGTGGCCGAACGCCTGACACGACAAGGGTATCAGGTGGTCATCATCGATCGCGAGCTTCCCAGCCTCGGCAGTACAGTTGCGAGCACCGCGATGCTGCTCTGGGAGACCGACCGTCCTCTCTTTGAACTCGCGCAGCTCTATAACTTCGAGAAAGCCGTCCGCTGCTATCGGGCCAGCCACCATGCCGCGCAGGGCCTTTTGTCCCTGGTCGCACGTCACGGAATTGCGTGCCAGATGCGGCCACGCCTTTCTCTCTATCTGGCCGTCGATGAGAGCCCGAAGGTTGTTCGGGATGAATATGCGCTGAGGAGCCGCGCTGATCTGCCGACACTGTTTCTCGATCATGCCGAGCTGCTCAACCGGTTTGGAATCGCGCGGGCGGGCGCCCTTTTGTCAAGGGACGCAGCCGACGCCGATCCGGTACAGCTCACACGTGGCCTGCTTGAGGTCTCTCTTCAGCGCGGCGCCCGCCTCCTGAAGGCCAACGCGGTTACGTACGACAGCGCGGCGTCAACTGTGACCGTCGGCCTTGAAAACGGGCTTTCGATCGAAGCGCACCACGTGGTGCTCGCGACCGGCTATGTGATGCCGGGTATCGTAGGCTCCACATCGCACCAGCCGGCCTCCAGCTGGGCAATCGCGACCCGACGGCAGCCGAACGCTCTGTGGCCCGAGCAAGCGCTGATCTGGGAAGCGACCCGCAATTATCACTATGCGCGCACTACGCCGGATGGCCGCGCCATCTTTGGCGGCGAGGACGATGATGCAATCATCGATCCTGAAGCTCGCGCTGCCGCGACGCCGGCAAAGGTAAAAGCGCTCAAGGAGCGCTTGAATGCGCTTTGGCCCCGCGCATCCACCGAGCTGGCCTTCAACTGGTCCGGCGCGTTCGATACCACCCGTGACGGGTTGCCGCTAATTGGCGCTGTGCCCGGCTACAGAAATATCCTTGCCGCTTTCGGCTATGGCGGCAACGGGATTACCTTTAGCTTCCTCGCGGCGGAACTGCTGTGCACGCTGCTTTCAGGAGGCTCTTCGCCCCTGCTCGACGTTCTTGCGCTCGACCGCGATCTCCCCAGCTAACGACGCGCTACGCGTGGTCAGGCGGCAGCCCCGCCGGGTCCTACACTGATCCGCAAGGGCCGGATGCGACGAGGGAAATGCTGCGCTTCTTCCTCGAGCATTCGCTCGGTGGGTAGTCTGGCTTCACTG
>Ga0075370_10000338_pt1 | contig 16919 bp, 17 predicted proteins | sample EndMethybrTD3035_FD_71398 | JGI IMG/M metagenome (GOLD analysis project Ga0075370, IMG submission 71398) | Populus endosphere microbial communities from Tennessee, USA - Endosphere MetaG P. TD hybrid TD303-5 | ecosystem: Host-associated > Plants > Roots > Endosphere | place: USA: Tennessee... | reverse complement strand
CCCACCAGGAAGTGGCCGAAGGCCTCGATCACCTTGCCCGCCGCGTCCGGCCCGGTGTGGCCGTGCAGCAGCACCACGCGAGTGGAGGCGACGTTGAGCGACAGGCGCAGCAGCGTGGTCAGCAGCAGCACGGTCGGGAATGCGGCGAAATCAAGCGGGCGCACCGCGTACACCGAAGCCAGCATGACGATCAGCGCCAGCGCGATGTTGAACGTGAACAGCAGGTCGAGGACGAAAGCCGGCAGCGGCAGGATCATCATCGCCAGAATCATGATGATGAACGCCGGTGCGGCAAGGCCGCGCCACGGGAAATTGCGCAGGGCGGCGCCCTTCATCGCCATGGTGCTCATGCCTGGCCTTTCGCGGGAGTGTTATGCGGGTCGAGTTCGGCCGGCACTTCGATGGCGGCGGGAGCCTGCGGTGCGCGGCCGGCGACCAGGTTGCGCAGCTGGTAAACGTAGGCCAGGGCCTGGGCCACCGCGTTGTAAAGGGCCGCGGGAATCTCTTCTTCGAGCTCGGCGTGGGCGTAGAGGGCACGCGCCAGCGGCGGGGCTTCGAGCAGCGGCACGCCGTGCTCTGCTGCGATTTCGCGGATACGCGCGGCCACTTCGTCCATGCCCTTGGCCACCACCTTGGGGGCGCGGGCGCCGTTCTGGTACGACAGGGCGACGGCGTAATGGGTCGGGTTGGTGACCACCACGTCGGCCTTGGGCACGTTGGACATCATGCGGCGGCGGGCGGCTTCGCGCTGGCGCTGGCGGATCTTGCCCTTGATGTGCGGGTCGCCTTCGGTTTCCTTGGCTTCGCGCTTGACCTCTTCGAGCGACATGCGCAGGCCTTTGGCGTGGCGCCACAGTTGCAGCGGCACGTCGGCACCGGCCACCAGGATCAGGGTGGCGGCAAAAAACAGGAAGTCCTTGGTGATCATGGTGCCGGCCATGGCCAGACCTGCGTTGGAAGACTGGGTCAGCGGGGTGACCAGGGCGGCGGCGTCGCGGTATATCACCCAGCCGCAGGCGCCGCCCACCAGGCCGACCTTGAACAGGGCCTTGACCAGTTCGGCCAGGCCCTGGGTGGAAATCAGGTTGGAGATGCCCTTGATCGGGTTCAGGCGGTTGAAATCCGGGGTCAGCGGCTCGGTAGTGAGCAGCCACCCACCTACGGCCACCTGCGAAATCACGCCGGCCAGGAACAGTACGCCGAGGATCGGCAGCCCCAGCAAGGCGCCGCGCAATGCCAGGCCGCTGGCCTGTTCCAAAGCAACCTTGGAATCAAAGGCAGCGGCGCGGTTGAGGGTAAGTCCTTGTTCCAGAAAGGTGGCGGCATCGCGCACCAGCGCGGGGCCGGCGATGATCAGGGCGCTGGCGCCGGCGATCAGCAGGAGAGCGGTGGTCAATTCACGCGAACGGGGCACCTGGCCGCGTTCGCGTGCCTCGTCCAGCCGCTTCTGCGAGGCTGGTAATTCCCGTTCGGTGTCCTGGTCCTGCGCCATTTCGGCCCCTCTCGATTAACGGCTCAATTATTCCGTTGCAAGAGGGTGCGGCATGCGCCAAACAGGGGGGTAAATCCCCGTTTAATCGGGCACTCCGGCTGGACTTCCGCCGCTTAGAGTGGCTCCATCCGTTGAACCAAGCAGAGCGGTTTACGGAACAAACCACCCGATAGACCAGCCAAGGAGTACGTAATGGGACAATTTGACCGCGCCGGCTTCGCTGGCCATACAGGCGATTGGGCGGAAGACCACGCCGAAGCCGGTTTTCACACCCTTGGCCGGATCGGCCAGGCACTCGATTCGGCCACCAACGCCGAAGACCTGGAAGCGGCGGACGAAGAACTGTTCGAGGACGACCTGATCTCCCTGATCCTGCATCGCCCAAGCCGCCAGTTCAAGCAGCGCCTGTAAGCCCCCGCGCTATCCTTCAAAAACGCGCCCACGGGCGCGTTTTTTATTTGCCCGCCCGGCACAAGCCGCGCGGGGCTGTCGTGCCCGGCTAGTCGTTGAGCAATACTTCGGGTTTGAAGCCGAAGCGCAGCGCGCCCCAGTGCCGCCCGCCGATATGGATCGGCATCGACAGGTCGTTGAGGATTTCGCCGGTGTCGCGCCGGTAGGTCTGCAGCAGCAGGCGCGCGGTGTTCTGCGCTCCGCGCGAGCCGGTGGTGTCGGTAAACATGCGCTTGTCGCGGCTGGCCAGCAGGTCCACGGCGCGGTCGCCGGTCAGCGGCCGCGAGAACTTGCTGTTATGGGTCGGCGCATAGGCGCGGGTATCGATGCACAGCGCGTAGGCGCCGCCGGCGGTTTCAAGCACCAGCTGGTCGTAAAGCGGCTGCAGGTCGGTCTCGCACAGGCTGTCATAGCAGGTCTTGAACTTGGGCGGATCGGTATTGGGGATCGGCCGGTAGGCCTGGTCGAACACGTCCACGCCGCGCGCGTGCAGCGCCGCCAGGCGCTCGGCGCAGCGGTCGCGATAGTCGGCCACGCGCAGCATGATCTCCTCGAACCGCCCGCTGCCGATGCGGAAGCGCGCCGCCAGCTCCTCGATCTTCTCGGTCGCGCCGGACAGTTCCAGGGAAGCGCGCTGCGACTGCGCCATGCGCGCCGCCACGTCGCTGGACAGCTCGCGGATGGCCGAGACCTGGGCGTGGATCTGGGTATTGGCCTGCGCCACGCCGTCGACGGCGCCGCGCACCGTGTCGATCTGCCCGCTCATGGCCGAAAATTCGCTGACCATCGCGGCAAAACGGCCGGAGGATTTCTCCACCACCGCGCGGGTGTGCTCGACTTCGCCGTGGATCTGCCGGGTTTCGGTCCGGGTGCTTTCGACCAGGCTGGCCATGGTCTTGATGGAGACGTCGACTTGCAGGGTGGCGGTCTTGACGTGCTCGGCGAGCTTGCGTACCTCGTCGGCCACCACCGCGAAGCCGCGGCCGGCCTCGCCGGCGCGCGCCGCTTCGATCGCCGCGTTCAGCGCCAGCAGGTTGGTCTGGTCGGAGATCGCGTTGATCAGCTTGACCACTTTCTCGATGCCGCGCGAATTGCTGCCCAGCGCCTCGACGGTCTCCTCGAACGCGGCCAGGCGGCGCTTGACGGTTTCGATCTCGCGCGCCACTTCCAGCAGTTCGGCATAGGACTGGTTGGCGGTGCCCACATGCACGGCGGTGGCCGATGCGAGTTGCTGGGTATGACCGCCGATGCCGGCCAGGGTATGGGTGACCGCGTCGCTGGCGGCGAAAATCTCCGCCGTCAGTTCGCCCTGGCGCAGCGCCAGACGGGTCGATTCGCTGACGTCGCCGGTGGCCTTGGCGGACTCGAAGGCCACCTGCACGCTCATCTTGCGCACCTCGCCGATCACCTGGCGCAGGCGCGCGGCAAACGCGTTGTAGCCCTGCGCCAGCTCGCGCAGCTCGTCATGGGTGGCCAGCGGCAGGTCGCTCCCCAGGCCGCCCTCCCCCGCGCCAGCCTCGCACATCAGGGTGCGCACTTGCTGCAGCGGGCGCGCCACGCGCCAGTACAAATAGGCGTATGCCAGCACCGCGGTGGCCAGGAAGCCGGCGCACAGCGGCGCGGCCTGCGGCAGGCGCACCGCGATGATCAGGGGGAAGATGGCCGTCAGCGCCAGCGCCCCGGCGAATTTTTTCGCCAGGCTATTGAGGCAGGTGCGCTCCAGGGCAGCGTGTGCGGCAAGCAGCATATTCATCACATCTCCAAAAAAGGCTGCCGGGCAAACGCCCGGCAACCCGCATGTCAACTACCGGCTTACAGCTTGCCCTGCAGCATTTCATGCATTTCCAGCACCAGCACGACCACGCCTTCGCCCGATAGGGTGGCGCCGGCCACGCCCTTGGGCTTGATGCCCTCGAGCGGCTTGATCATCACCTCGTCCTGGCCGACGAAACTGTCGACCGCCAGCACGTAGCCCTTCTCGCCGGTGGTGGCGACCACGCCGACCAGCGCCTCGCCGACGCGCGGCCGGTTCAGCATGTCGTCCAGGCGCAGCACCGGCAGGGCCTCGCCGCGCACCACCAGGGTGGGCGCGCCGGAGACGTGCTGCACCGTTCCCGGATCGATGCCGATGATCTCGCGCACCGCGGTGAGCGGCATGGCGAAGGTCTGGCCGCCCTGCTTCATCATCAGCACCGGCAGGATCGCCAGGGTCAGCGGCAGGGAAATCGTCACCTTCGAGCCTTCGCCGACCTTGGAGGACAGGTCGATGCGGCCCTTCAGGCGGCGGATGTTGGTCAGCACCACGTCCATGCCCACGCCGCGGCCGGAAACTTCGCTGATTTCGCTTTTGGTCGAGAAACCCGGCAGGAAGATCAGGTTCAGGCTCTGCCGCTCGTCGAGCGTGTTCGCCTCTTCCATGCTGATCAGGCCCTTTTCGACTGCCTTCTGGCGCAGCACGTCGGCGCGCATGCCGCGGCCATCGTCGGTGATCTCGATAATGATGTGATCGCCCGACTGGCGCGCCGCCAGCAGGATCGAGCCGCGCGCCGGCTTGCCGGCCGCTTCCCGGTCCGCCGGCGTTTCCAGGCCATGGTCCACCGCGTTGCGCACCAGGTGCACCAGCGGGTCGTTCAATTCTTCGAGGATGGTCTTGTCGACTTCGGTGTCGGCGCCCTCGATGATCAGCTCGCAGTCCTTGCCGAGGGTGCGCGCGACATCGCGCGCCAGGCGGCTGTACTTCTGGAACACACGGCCGACCGGCTGCATGCGCGCCTTCATCACCGCCGACTGCAGGTCCGAGACCAGCGTGTCGAGCTGGCCCAGGACGGTGTCCAGTGTCTTGACGGTGTCGCCCTTGCGCTCGCCTTGCAGCATCGCCGAGCGCAGGCAGTTCAGGCGGTTCTTGGTCAGGCCGATTTCGCCGGACAGGTTGAGGATCTGGTCAAAGCGCGTGGTATCGACGCGGATGGTGCCGTCCTTGCTGTTGGCGCCGCGCGCGTCGCCGCCGGCAGCTGCCGGACGAGCGGCGGCGCGGGTGACGCTGGCCGCGGCGGGGGCTGCTTCCAGCGCCGCCGGCTGCAATGCCGGCACGCCGGCGTCATTGCCGCTGAGCACCTTGTAGAGGCCCGGCCAGTCGAATTCATCGCCTTGCGGCTGCGCCGGGGCGGCCGGTGCGGCCTTGGCTTGCGCCGGCGCGCTCTTGCGCGGCGGCGTCTTGCCCAGCAGGCAGGCATCGAGCGCGGCGAGCATTTCGGCCGGCGCCGGCTGCGGCGAGCTGAAGCCGGACATCTCGCCCATCATGCGCTTGACTTCGCCGGTGGCATCCAGAATCACGTCGAGCATCTCGGGGGTGAGCGCGAGCTTGTCGCTGCGCAACTGGTCGAACAGGTTCTCGGTGCGGTGGCACAGTTCGACCATCGCCGGCGCGTCGAGAAAACCGGCGCCGCCCTTGATGGTGTGAAAACCGCGAAAAATGGTGTTCAGCAGGCCCTTGTCCTGGACGTTCTTTTCCAGTTCAATCAGCTTCTGGTCGACGTCGTCGAGCAGCTCGCCGCCTTCGGTGAGAAAGTCCTGCAACAGGTCCTGCATATCGGTGAGAGCGTTCATCTCGGCCTTCTTGATTTGTTTCCGCTGGTTGTCCGGCCCTGACAGCGGCGACGCGATGTCGCCACGCATCAGGGTCTTTCCCGGCAATTGCTTCGATCAACTGCCCGCCTTGACGGGCACTTTCCTGCGTTCGGCCCCGTCAACAGACGGGGGTTGCTTTTGCCGGCCGACTCAAAACCCGAGGCTGGCCAACAGGTCGTCGACCTGGCTCTGGTTGGTGACCACGTCGTCGCGCTTGGTGTCGATCACCGGGCCGTTGAGCCAGGTGTCCTCGACTTCCGCGCGCTTGTCCGGCGGCGTCGCGTCGATCAGCAGCTTGACCAGCTGGTCTTCGATGTTCTGCGCGATGCCGGCGATCTTGCCGATCACCTGGCCGGTCAGGTCATGAAAATCCTGTGCCAGCATGATGTCGGTGAACAGCGCGCCGGCGGAACTGGAACGGTCCGGCAGGCCGCGCAGGAATTCATGGGTCGCCTTGGCGGTGGTCTTGAATTCCTCGAAACCCATGCGGCCGGCGAACAGGTCGTCCCAGCCGCGCGCCAGTGTGGCTGCTTCGGATTCGACCAGCTGCTGGATGCCCAGGCCCAGTTCGGCCTTGGTCAGCGCCTTTTCGGCGGCCTGGCCGGTCAGGTTGGCGATGTAGGTCAGGCGGGCACGCGCATCGGGCAGCGCGCCGATGGCGTTGTCGATGCCCTTGTCGTAGCCCAGCTCGCGCAGGGCGTCGTGCAGGTTGCGCGTCAGCGCGCCGACCCGCTTGAATATGTCGTAGGGCTCGGTGCCCGACTGCGCATCGGCAGCGGGCTCCGCGGCCGCGGCGGCGGGAGCCGGCGCGGCGGGCGGTGCCACGTTCTTCTGTTCGGCGTCGCGCTGTTCTGCGATCTGGTCGAACAGGGCTTCCAGGTCTTCGGTTTTGTCGATTACGGCGCTCACGTGGATCCCCTTAGCCTTTCATCTTTTCGATGATCTTGTTGACCTTCTCTTCCAGCGTCGCCTTGGTGAACGGCTTGACGATGTACCCGGCGGCGCCGGCCTGGGCGGCGGTCACGATGTCTTCCTTCTTGGCTTCGGCGGTGACCATCAGCACCGGCAGGTGCTTGATGGACGCGTCGGCCTTGATCTGGCTGAGCAGCTCGAAGCCGTTCATGTTCGGCATGTTGATGTCGGAGACGACGAAGTCGAACGAGCCGGACTTGAGCTTGACCAGCGCCGCGGCGCCGTCCTCGGCTTCGTCGGCGTTCGAATAGCCGATCTCCTTGAGCAGGTTGCGCACGATCCGGCGCATCGTCGAAAAGTCGTCGACGATCAGGATTTTCATGTCGGTGGTCATGATAGGGTCTCTCTTGGGCTTAGGCGTGTTGCAGCATGCCGGTGATCATCTTGGCGAGATCTTCCGGATTGAATTTCGGCACGTAGGCATCGACACCGACCTGCTGGCCCAGCTTCTGGTTGGCCACGGAGGACAGCGAGGAGTGCATCAGCACGGGAATGCCTTCGAAGCGCTTGTCGTCCTTGATGTGGCGGGTCAGCACGTAGCCGTCCATTTCCGGCATCTCGGCGTCGGTGAGGATCAGGCCGATCGATTCCTTGACCGTCTTCTTCTCCTGGTCGGAGCGGGTCGCCAGGGCGGACAGCTTTTCCCAGGCTTCCTTGCCGTTGATCGCGTACTGGTAGGGCAGCTTCATCTTGTCGAGCACTTCGATGATCTTCTTGCGCGCCAGGCCGGAGTCGTCGGCGAAGAACACGGTCGCCTGCTTGGGCTCCTCGATCGCTTCCAGGTGCGGCACGATGTCCTCGCCGATCACGTTCGAGAGAATCTGCTCGACGTCCAGGATCGAGACCAGCTTGCCGCCGGGCAGTTCGGTGATCGCGGTGATCAGGCCGACGGCGTTCATCGCCATGCTCTGCGGGGACTTGACCAGTTCCCAGTCGACGCGCACGATGCGGTCCACGTCGGCCACCAGGAAGGCCTGGGTGTGGCTGGAGAATTCGGTGATGATCAGCTTGGTGCGCTCGCCTTCGAAGGGCAGGTTCAGGCACACCGCCAGGTCGATCACCGGAATGATGCTGCCGCGCAGGGAGATGATGCCTTCGACGCCGGCGGGCATGTTCGGGGTCTTGGTGATCGGCATGGTCTCGCAGACCTCGCGCACCTTGAACACGTTGATGCCGAAGGTCTCGTTGCCGCCCAGTGCGAACAGCAACAGTTCCATTTTGTTGGAACCGGCAAGGCGTGCCTTCTGGTCGATCATGTTCAAGAGTTGGTAGTCGCTATGTCCCATGGTGTGCTCCAAGTAAAGATTTGATTGTGGTGAAGTGCAAAAAATGAAACGCTGTTTACCGCGGTAAGGTCGGGGTGAGCGTGACCGGCCGCTGCGCCGGGTTGCTCGGTACTGCGGGAACTTCGGGAATCACTGCCGCAACCGGAGCGGCAGGTGCCGGCGCGACGCCCGGCGCCGCGGCCAGCGGCGTCCTCGTGCCGGCGCCGGCCAGCGCCTTGGCGCCGTTCGGGTCGGTCACTTCGATCGCCGGGCCTTCGCCGGTGACGGCCTGCTCGGCATCGCGGTTCATCACCACGATGCTGATGCGCCGGTTGGCGGAGTCGTATGGATCCGCGGGGTTGGCCATTACCGAGGAGGCCAGGCCGACCACGCGCAGGATTTTCTTTTCTTCCATGCCGCTCAGGAGCAGTTCGCGGCGCGCCGCATTGGCGCGGTCCGCGGACAATTCCCAGTTGCTGTAGCCGCGATCGCCGCCCGAATACGGGGTGGCGTCGGTGTGGCCGGAAACGGTGAGGCGGTGATCGACGCTGCCCAGCGCACGGCCGATCTCGCGCAGGATCTCGCGCGTATAGTCCTTGAGCGCGGCGCGGCCGGAATCGAACATCGGGCGGTTCTGTTCGTCGACGATCTGGATGCGCAGGCCTTCGATGGTCAGGTCCAGGCGGATCTGGTTCTTGAACTGCCACAGCGCGGTGTTGGCGTTGATGGCCGCCTCGATGCGCAGCTTGAGTTCTTCCAGGCGTTCCTTTTCCTGGCGCGCGTACTCGGCCTTGGCCGCCTGCAGGTTGATGGCGCGGCGCTCGGCGGCGTTCTCGCCGTTCTTCACCTGGCCGGTCTGGCGGGTCAGGTCCTGGCCGCCGCCCTGGATGATCGAGGAGCTGTCGCCGGAACCGTTGCCGCCGGCCATCGCCACCTTGAGGGGCGAATTGAAATAGTCGGCGATGCCCTTCAGGTCGCCCTTGGAGGTCGAGCCGAGCAGCCACATGAGCAAGAAGAACGCCATCATTGCCGTGACGAAGTCGGCATAGGCGATCTTCCAGGCGCCGCCGTGATGTCCGCCGGACACCTTCTTGATGCGCTTGATGACGATGGGCTGGAGCGGCGCGTTGCCGTCCTTGCCGCCTGGTTTGGCCATGATGGTCTACTTGCCCTTGCTTTGCTTGACGTGTTGTTCCAGCTCGGTGAAGCTGGGCCGTTCGGTGGAATACAGCACCTTACGGCCGAACTCGACCGCAACTTGAGGGGCATATCCGTTCATGCTTGCCAACAGCGTGACCTTGACGCACTCGAACTGCTTGGCGCCTTCGGCGATTTTTTGCTGCAGCAGGCCCGCCAACGGGCCGACGAAGCCATAGGCCAGCAAGATGCCGACGAAAGTGCCCACCAGGGCGCCGCCGATCATGCCGCCGAGCACCGCCGGAGGCGCGCCCACCGAACCCATCACGTGCACCACGCCCATCACCGCGGCGACGATGCCGAACGCCGGCAGGCCGTCGGCGACCTGCTGCACGGCGTGCGCGGGCACATGCGCTTCCTGGTGATGGGTCTCGAGTTCCTGATCCATCAGGGACTCGATTTCCATCGGGTTGAGGTTGCCGCTGACCATCATGCGCAGGTAGTCGGTGATGAATTCGACCAGGTGGTGGTCGGCGAGGATGGCGGGGTATTTGCCGAACAGCGTGCTGCTCTCCGGGGTCTCGACGTCCTTTTCGATCGACATCAGGCCTTCCTTGCGGATCTTCGACAGGATCTCGTACATCAGGCCCATCAGGCTGAGGTAGCGTTCCTTGGTGAATTTCGAGCCCGCCAAGACGGTCGGCAGTACCTTGAGCGTCGCCTTGGTTACCTTGCCGGTATTGGTGACGACAAATGCGCCGATCGCGGCGCCCATGATGATCAGCAACTCGAACGGTTGCCACAGCGCGTGCAGGTGGCCGCCACCGGCCATGTAGCCGCCCAGCACGGAGGCCATGATGATGATGTATCCGACGATGACCAGCATGCTATAGGCCCGTGCTTTCTATTCGGTTGGTTCACAAATGCGCCGGCATGCGCCAGCAGCCACCGGTTCAATCCGGGCCGTTTTGCGCATCCATCGCCTGCAGACCAAATTTATCAACCCGGGGCACGGTCCGATCGCTGAAACAGGGGGGCGATCTCGGCCCATTTCTCGAAACCCAGTTCCTGGACCTCGAAACCGTGGGTATCGGGACATGCGTCGGGCGCGTGTCCGGCCGGAATACTCCAATAAGGAGCCGCGCCGCGGCCCTCGGGCGGCCAAGGAAGGTGGGAATCCTGCGGAACTGCCGCGGCAACCAGCCGCCAGCGGCCGGTGCGGGTGTAGTCAAGACGCTGCATGGTGTTTCCCTCGCTGCTTTTGATTCTTGTCCGGTGCGGCCTGCGGCCGTCCGGTTGCTGCAAAGTCCCCTCAGGCGGCAACAGCTTCCGAATCCGCAACGGCGTCGAGGCTTTCGGCTTCGTGCGCAAGGGCAGCGCTCTTGGTCTTGCCGGCGCGGGAAGGCATGTTGCACAGGCCGCACACGTAGTCTTTGGTCAGTTCAAAGGTGTGCACGACGAAATGGCCCTTGCACTGGTTGCAGCCGGTGGTGGTGAGCATGCCGGCGTTGACGAACTTGACCAGGCGCCAGGCGCGGGTGATCGACAGCACTTCGGGCATTTCCAGTTGCACCAGGTATTCGCGGTACAGCTTGTAGGCGCGGATCACGGCGTCGATCTCGTCGATCTCGGAGGAAGTGATCAGCGACTGGTACAGGTTCATGAACAGCGAAGCGTGGATGTTCGGCTGCCAGGTCATGAACCATTCGGTCGAGAACGGCAGCATGCCCTTGGGCGGCGACTTCTTCTGGATTTCCTTGTACAGCTTGAGCAGACGTTCACGCGACAAGGTGGTTTCAGATTCGAGGACCTGCAGGCGCGCACCGAGGTGAATCAGTTCGCTGGCCAGGCCGATTTGGCGGGCTTCGCCCAGGATGGTCTTGGTCTTTTTCATGATTAGGCCACCTCGACAGCTTTGCCGGCCATCAGGATCGCGGCGTGCATGCCTTGCGCGGGCGACTTTTCCTTGGTGTGCGAGAGCAGCAGGTTCCACACCATGCTGTCGTCGAAACGGAAGCGGCACATCATCAGGTTGGAAGCGGCGATCTTGAGCAGCTGGCCGGCGGTGAGCTGCTCGATGACACCGGCGACATCTTCGGACAGGCCCAAGCGCACCAGCGCTTCGGCACGGTCGGCGCGGATCATGTTCTGCGCCAGGATCAGGTAGGAGAGGTTCGCTTCGCGAATCTCGTTTTGCAGGTTCTGGATGTTCATTTTCGTGGCCCTCGGTGGTTTGGTTTGTGTGTCGACTGATGTGCGTTTCAGTGACGCCATTGTTGCTTTGGGGCCGTTTTTTCTTAATTGGAAGACCTCCCTGTTTGGGGTGGGAAGAGGCCGGTGCGCGCACTTAGGGCAAAGCGGCGGCAGCGCTTAGGCGGATCGGACGGGAGCGCCGTCGGAAGTCTTCCTACACGGCGTGGGCGAAGGTAACCGGATTTGACTGGGCTTCTCACGAAGCCACTCTACGGCCTTGTTGCAAAAGGGATTTTTATGGCCATTGCCCCTATCTCCCGTAAGCCGGACGGTGCCTGCCTGGCGGCATTCCAGAACACAGGACCGGTCGTTTTCGCGGCCGTTTGGGCTCTTTGGGAGCCGACAGGACAGCAATGTAAGACACGCGCAAAGGGCCGGTCGATGGATTAACGGCAGCAAGCGGGGTTTATTTAGGCCATCGACGCCGGTTCGGTGCACATATATTTGCTACACGACACCAGTGGCAGCCGTGTCGCCGGTTTTGCCTGCGCGGAAAAGCGCGGGAACGGCGCGTGGCACCGGGGCATAGAGGCCCCGCTTGAAACTCCAGGGTGCCGGAAACGAGCGCGCCGTATCCATTAGTAGTGCGGCGATGCGCAGGAAAAGGCGGGATGGTCCCACCGGTTCCCGCGCAGTGCGCCCGGGCGCGACAGCAATTTATTCAATGCAACTCACTCTTCCGGATTAAGGAGAATCACCATGGCAGCAACCATCAACACCAACGTTGCGTCGATCAATTCGCAGCGTAACCTCGCCGCATCCAAAATGGACCTGCAGACCACGGTCCAGCGCCTGTCTTCGGGCCTGCGCATCAACAGCGCCGCCGACGACGCCGCCGGCCTGGCAATCGCCACCCGCATGGGCTCGCAGGTGCGCGGCATGACCGTCGCGATCCGCAACGCCAACGACGGCATCTCGCTGGCGCAGACCGCCGACGGCGCGCTCGCCTCGGTGGGCGACGCTCTGCAGCGCATGCGCGAGCTGGCGGTGCAGGCGCGCAACGCCACCAACGGCAACGGCGACAAGGATTCGCTGGACAAGGAATTCGGCGAGCTGGCCAAGGAAGTGCAGCGCGTTCTCGGCGGCACCACCTTCAACGGCAAGACCATCCTGGGCACCAACGCCGGTTCGCAGGACTACCAGGTCGGCGCGGGCACCACCAGCAACGACCTGATCACGGTCACCACCACCAACATGACCACCAACGCCAACCTGACGTCGGTGGCGGGCACCGACAACGCCGGCACCGCACGCGCCAAGATCGACAACACCTCGACCACCAGCTCGCTGGGCACGGTGATCGACAACATCGATAAAGCCCTGGACACGGTCACCAGCGAGCGTGCCCTGTACGGCGCCACGCAGAACCGCTTCAACAACGTCATCAACAACCTGCAGATCGCCGCGGAGAACCAGACCTCGGCGCGCGGCCGCATCATGGATGCCGACTACGCGGCCGAAACGGCCAACCTGTCGCGCGCCAACATCCTGCAGCAGGCCGGCACCGCGATGCTCGCGCAGGCCAACCAGATGCCGCAAAGCGTGCTCTCGCTGCTCAAGTAAAGGCGCAAGGCAACCCGTATCCGTAAAGATTGAACCAGGTTAATGAATGCGCCGCGCCGGCCGTAAAGGGCTGGCAGGCGGCAATTCTTGACAGCCGCCCCAGGTACCGATCGCAAAGTCCGCCCTAAAGTTTTCCCCCGGGCTGCACGATAAAGGAACTAACAGCGGTTTGAATCCTTCCAGATTCCGAACCGAAGTTGCAGACCAAAGGGGTGCGAACCCCGGTCTTGCTGAACCGTCAGGGGACCAGTCAGGTCTGCATTCATTCACTTTGGATTCAATTTCCGGATAAAGGAGCATCATCATGGCAGCAGCAATCAACACCAATTCCGCTTCGCTCGTAGCTCAGCTGAACCTCTCGACCTCGAAGGCTGCTCTGCAGACCTCCGTGCAGCGCCTGTCCTCGGGCCAGCGCATCAACAGCGCGGCCGACGACGCCGCCGGCCTGGCGATCGCGACCCGCATGGGCTCGCAAGTCAAGGGCATGAACGTCGCGATCCGCAACGCCAACGACGGCATCTCCCTGGCGCAAACCGCCGACGGCGCCCTGGCTTCGGTTTCGGACTCCCTGCAGCGCATGCGTGAACTGGCTGTGCAGGCCCGCAACGCGACCAACGGCAACAGCGACAAGGATTCGCTGGACAAGGAATTCGGCGAGCTGGCCAAGGAAGTTCAGCGTGTCCTGGGCGGCACGACCTTCAACGGCAAGGCTGTCCTGGCCGGCGGCGCGGGCGCTCTGGACTTCCAGATCGGTGCCGGCACCACCACCAACGACACCATCACCGTCACCACCACCAACATGACCACCAACGCGAACATCACCGCGGTGGCGGGCACCGACAACGCCGGCGCCGGCCGTGCCAAGATCGACAACACCGCCGCCGCCAGCACCATCGGCACGGTGATCGACAACCTGGACAAGGCGATCGACACGGTCACCAGCGAGCGCGCCCTGTACGGCGCCACGCAGAACCGCTTCAACGGCGTGGTCAACAACCTGCAGATCGCCGTGCAGAACCAGGACACCGCCAAGGGCCGCATCATGGACGCCGACTACGCTTCCGAGACCGCCAACCTGTCGCGTGCCAACATTCTGCAACAGGCCGGCACCGCGATGCTCGCGCAAGCCAACCAGCAGCCGCAAAGCGTGCTGAGCCTGCTCCGCTAAGGCAACAAGCGTGGCCGCCCCCCTGATCGGCTACGCCGCTGTCCCCTCGCAAGAGGGGGCAGCCGGCTGCGGGCTTGCGGTGCGAACCGCACGCCCGTATCCGGCTGCTCAGCTGTCAGGATGAAACCATCATGAGAATCGATACCGCCACCACCGCGCTCTCCGAAGCGCCGCGCGCCGCGCCTGCGGCAGCGGCGCCGGCCGACCCGGTGCTGCAGTTCGCCCAGGCCGCGCGCGCCGCCGACAGCCACGTGTTGGATGAGGCGCTCAAATCGGCCAACGAGGCGGTGCGCCAGATGGCCACCAACATCAGCTTCGAGAAGGACGATTCGACCGGCCGCCTGGTGGTCAAGGTGATCGACGCGGAAACGCAAAAAGTGCTGCGCCAGATGCCCTCCGAGGAAATGCTCTCGCTGGCCAAGGCGATGGACCGCATGCGCGGCCTGATGATCCACCTGAAGGTCTAGAAACGCGCCATGGCATCGATCACTACCGGCACCAACATCGACGTCAACACGCTCGTCACGCAGCTCATGCAGCTGGAGAACCAGCCGCTCAAGCTGATGCAGACCCAGCAGAAGAGCTACCAGACGCAGATCACCGCCTATGGCAAGCTGCAAAGCGCGATCTCCGCGCTGTCCACGGCCACCACCGCGCTGCAGTCGACCGGCACCTTCGCGCAAAGCACCGCGACCGCCGGCGACACCAGCATCCTTTCGGCCAGCGCCGCCAGCGGCACGGCCGCGGGCATCCACAGCATTGAAGTGCAGACCCTGGCGCAGACCCAGAAGCTGGCCTCCGGCCGCTTTGATTCGGCCGACAGCGCGGTCGGCACCGGCACCCTGAGCTTCACCTTCGGCAGCACCACCGCCGGCGTATTTGCCGCCAATCCGGCGAAGAATTCGTTCACGGTCACCATCGACAGTTCCAACAACACCCTGGCCGGGCTGCGCGACGCCATCAACAAGGCCGCCGGCGGCGTGGCCGCGACCATCGTCAACGACGGGACCGGCTACCGCCTGGCGCTGGCGCCGACCGAGTCGGGCAAGAACAACGGCCTGAAGATCACCAGTGTCGACGACGACGGCAACGCGCTGGACGCGGCCGGCCTGTCCAAATTCGCCTTCGACCCGGCTGGCAGCGCCGGCGCGGGCAAGAACCTCGCCGAGAACACCGTCCCCGTCGATGCGGCATTGCTGATCGACGGCATCGCCGTCACCAGTTCGAGCAACACGGTGTCCGGCGCCCTGCCTGGCCTGACCCTGAACCTGACCAAGACCAACGTCGGCGCGCCCACCAGCCTGACCGTGACCCAGAATACCGAGGCGGTCAAGACCGCGCTCAATGCCTTTGTCACCGCGTACAACTCGTTCAATACCCAGGTCAAGAGCCTGACCTACTACGACGCGGCCAACAAGAAGGGCGGCGACCTGCAGGGCGACGCCACCGCGCGCAGCATGATCAACCAGGTGCGCCACACCCTCACCTCCCCGGTCTCCGGCCTGGGTGGCGGACTGTCCGGCTTGAGCCAGGTCGGCGTCAACCTGGGCACCGACGGCACCCTGTCGCTGGACAGCGGCAAGCTGGAGAAGGCGCTGGCCAACCCGGCCTTCAACGTCGGCGCGCTGTTCGCCACCACCGGCACGGCCACCGACAGCCACGTCAGTTTCCAGAGCTCGCTCAACAGCACGCCCACCGGCAACTACGCCATCGCGATCACCCAGCCGGCCACCCGCGGCAGCCTGACCGGCAACGCCGCGGCGGCGCTGACGGTGGCGGCCGGGGTCAACGACGCCCTCAGCCTGACGGTGAACGGCCAGGCCGTCAGCGTAGTCCTGAACGCCGGCACCTACGCCAGCGCCGACGCGCTGGCCGCCGAGATCCAGTCCAAACTCAACGGCTCGGCCGCGCTGACCCAGAGCGGTGTCAGCGTCAACGTCGGCCAGAGCGGCGGCGTGCTGGCGATCAACACCTCGACCTTCGGCGCCAGTTCCAGCATCGCGGCGCTGGGCGGCTCGGCAGCGGCGCTGTTCGGCGGCGCGCCGGTCGCAAGCGCCGGCCAGGACATCGCCGGCACCATCAACGGCGCGGCCGCCACGGGCGCCGGGCAGACCCTGATCAGCAGCGACGGCCTGCGCCTGCGCATCAATGCCACCAGCGCCGGCAGCCTGGGCAGCCTGTCGCTGACCAACGGCTACGGCGTGCAATTGGGCAACCTGATCAGCGGCCTGCTCGACACCACCGGGCCGCTGGCCACCCGCACCACCGGCCTGAACGCCAGCATCAAGCGCAACAGCGCGCAGCAGGACAGCTTTACCGCGCGCATGACCACGCTGGAAGCGAACTATCGCCGCCAGTTCAGCGCACTGGACGCCGCGCTGTCGCAGATGAACACCACCAGCAGTTTTCTCACCCAGCAGCTGGCGTCGATTTCCTCCTCTTCGTAATCAACTTTCCCCGCCCCCGGCCGATATATGAAACATCCAACTGCCCTGCCGCGAGGAAATGCCATGTTTGCCGCCTACCGTAATCCCGCCCGTGCCTACGCCGGTGTCGCCGTCGAAACCTCTGTCGCCGCGGCGCGTCCGATCGACCTGGTGGTAATGCTCTACGAAGGCGCGACCGAAGGCCTGACCAAGGCGATTGCGCACATGGAAGCCGGCAACATCGCCGCCAAGGGCGAGGCGATCACGAAGGTGATCCGCATCATCGAGGAAGGCCTGAAGGCCGCCCTGGACACGCGCGGCGGCGATCTGACCGACCAGCTGCGCGACCTGTACGACTACATGAACCGCCGGCTGCTGGTAGGCAGCCTGCAAAACGATACCGCGCCGCTCGAAGAGGTGCGCAGCCTGCTGCGCGACCTGCAGGGCGCGTGGGACGAGATCGCGCGCCGGCCGCGCCCCGCCGCGGTGGGCGCGGCGCCGCGCCTGCACGCGTGAAACCAAGAACCTGGCACTACTGAAAGGCCGTCACATGGATATCATCGCCC
>Ga0075370_10000337_pt1 | contig 16921 bp, 23 predicted proteins | sample EndMethybrTD3035_FD_71398 | JGI IMG/M metagenome (GOLD analysis project Ga0075370, IMG submission 71398) | Populus endosphere microbial communities from Tennessee, USA - Endosphere MetaG P. TD hybrid TD303-5 | ecosystem: Host-associated > Plants > Roots > Endosphere | place: USA: Tennessee... | reverse complement strand
CTTCTTCGATCCAGGCTTCGGCCATGCGCAGGCGGGCGGCACGGGCAGCCGCGCCGTTCTCGAGGTGCGCAGCCACGAGGTGCCCTTCATCCTCGAACACGGCCAGATCGTCGGCCGGCTAGTTTACGAGCACATGTTGCAAAAACCTGATGGCCTCTACGGCAGCGGCCTTGGCTCCAACTATCAGGCACAGGGCCTGAAGCTCTCCAAGCATTTCCGCGCGGAGTAATGGTCCTGTCGGGTGCTTGACACCCGGTAAGAACTGTCCGATGTCTTGTGCGCGGCGCGGGTGTAGCTCAATGGTAGAGCAGCAGCTTCCCAAGCTGAATACGAGGGTTCGATTCCCTTCGCCCGCTCCACCCTATTTCTCAAGGCCTTCCGCCGTTTCTTGTCGTCGAAAAACTTGTGAGTTTTACAGCGAGTTTTACAGGAAACGTTCTTTTTTTGATCTTGCCTTAAATGCTTCATCAATTTGGGCTAATGGAAACGTAGTGTGAAATTCGGCTAATATGAATTTGGCGATTTTCTGGACGCAGTTACAAAAAAAGCGCGCGTGTTAATAAAATCGCAGAATAATTGCGATAGGCTATGGACCAATCGCCAATTGTGCGCATAATAGCGGCAACATATTTGAAATATGGCTTGACACGATTTATTTTTCGTATATCGGCGCGCTGACATACAAAAAACAAATCTGTCACCCATATATGGAACAGATAGCGACGAGAATGGTTTTCGTTGTTCAGAAGGAGCGAGTTATGGAAACTAATTTGCAATGCACCAAGCTCGCTGCGCGATTCGAAAAGATGGCCGCAGACGGGCTTCTAGATGTCAAGTTCTTCGTTCGTAACCAAGATGAAGCTTCTGCAGAGTCGGTTTGTGAAGAAGTGAACCGACTTTATGAAGCAGTTGATCGCGGTGAAGAAGTTGATCTTGACTTTCGCGATTCAGTTCGCGCATAAGATGTGACAGTTTCATTACGGTCAGCATCGAGCCCCGGAAGAAATTCCGGGGCTTTTCTTTTGTGAGCTTAAGCATGATAATCAGTGGCGAAAAAGCGCTCGAAGCATTCAAGAAGATTCATTACGTACGCGAAGAATACGCCACGTATGTTAACGGTGCCAACCTCAACCGGATTTCGGTAGAAGACTTGTACGCCGTGGTCTCGAACATGTACCAGATCGGTATCAATAAGAAGAAGGTTACCTTTGAAGGTAACTTCCTGCGAGGCATGATTGAGCGCTACGAAGGGCGAGCTATCGTGCGAGTGCGTGCAAATCAGGATGACGATTGGCTGAGATTTACCGCAGTAAAGGAACTTTGCCACGTCATCATCGATGAAAAAGAGGACTGGTCTGTCCTAGGTGTCCGCACCATCGAAGATTTACTCATTGAGTATTTTGCCAACATCGGCGATGTCGCGAAGGGTGTTTCGCAATCGGAGATGCTGGCTGAGGTCGCTGCGCTTGAGTTGCTTTATCCTTACGAGTGTCGGGCGCACGATCTAGCGCAGATGGCAGCTAAAAAGACGACAATCATTAAGATTGCCAGTTACCATCGCGTGCCGCCTGCTATGATCTCGCGAGCCGTAGATAACTATTATCACACGGTCGTCGCGGGTCCGATCTGGAAGCAAATTCTCGGCGATTGATCCACGCTAAGTTGTGATAACGTAGACGGGGCCAGCCCCGTCTATTTTTTGTGAGCCTCATTCAGCTGCCGTATCATTTCTTTTGTGGCAGAAGTTCTGCCCACGTAACGGCGAATAATTTTCTCGACCGTCTCTTCCTCCCACGCCATTATTTCGGCGATCACGCGCACCGACAGGCCCGCGATATAGAACTTTGTTGCGGCGGTCCCTCGCAGGTCGTGGAAATGCAGATCGCGTTCAAGCATCTTCGTCTTTTCTTTCGCCCGCCAAAACATCGTATTCAGCCCGCTCGGCTTCCATGGCTTCTTTTTGGAGCTGGTAAGGATGACGGGGGAGCGCTTGGGGATGCGGTCGAGAATTTCATTCAAAGCATCGTAACGCGGTATGATCGCCTCGCGCTTATGCTTGCTCTTCCCAGTCGAAATGATGATGGCATCGGGGCCGACATGGGACCATGATAGTTTGAGAAGATCGCTGACACGCAAGCCGGTATGCGCGGCAAGGTCGATTACCCATTTCACCTCGTCAGAACATTCGGCTTTGACCTGCGCAATGTCGGCGTCCGTCCAGATGATTTCTGAGCGGTCGGAGCTATAAAGATGCTTGATGCCTTCGGCTGGATTGGCGCTAAGCTTTCCCATCGGGTCAACGCCATGGGATAGGATGCGGGAAAGGACCTGCATGCCCGTGTCGGCGGCGCGGGGTGTGTCGCTGTACTGGCCGCGCCATTGCCTGATGCGGGGGCGAATCTTGTCAGTGCGGTTGAACTGCGCAATGCTCAGATTACCGAAGTGTTCGGAAATGCGATCAATCCAAGGCGCCCAGACGCGCTTAGTGGAATCTGCGAGCTTCTTGAACTCGGTTGCTTTGTAGTGGGTGATAATTGAGCGGAAGCGTCCGCTTTCTGGCTCCATGCGGCTGGCAATCGCTTCGTTATAGGATGCCATGAAAGCCGCCGTTCCCGGTTGGCCGTCAAGCCTTGGGCCGCCGCGCCAAGCATAATAGTAAACATTGCCTTTGGCCTTGACGGTGTGAATGCCCTTTAGCTCAACTGTAACCATGCTTTTTGTCAAACTCCGCAAGTTCGCGGTCTAGATCGTCTTCGTCGTTCTGTGCCGGTAGCGTAAAATGCCATCGAAATGTACCGTCTGGCAATGTGTCCAGCGCGGTCGGCGTCATGCCGTTCTTTTTCAAGGCCTCAAGCGTAGCGGTCACGTCGCGAACTCGAAGGGTAGGGCGACGTTGTTTTCTGTGAGCGGCTGGTATGGCGGCGGTCATGTTGTACCGTTCTCAGTGACTTTGATTGTAAGCGCGGGCGGGTGTCGCCCGCGCTTTGGTTGAAATCAGGCCGACATTTCCGGCTTGCCCGCGAACTTCGGCAGGGCAAGTTCCGCGGCGGTTTCGTGCAGGGCAAAGTTGACGGCCTTGGTGATGTGGATGTCGGGCCGGTAGAGCATGCACGTCCACGAAAGCGTGCCTTCACGAAGGCGGTAGCGCAGGCGCACAGGCAGGCGGATGCTTTCGCCCTGGAAGAACGGAGCGATGTTGAGGACGAAGACGCCCGGCACGGTGATCGGGTCGCCGTTGGCGTTCTTGTGGTCTTCCTCGAAAACGATCTGGCTTTCGCCCGTTTGCAGTTTCAGGGCCGTCTTGACGCGAGTTTCCGCGTTGATCTGCAAACCCTGCGAAAGCACTACCAGTTCATTCGGATAGGCAATCTTCGCCCGGAAGAGCAGTTCGAGGTCTTTCACCTCGTCAGAGTCCGGCGAGGCCAGTTCGGCGATATGGTCTTCGATGAATTCCGCGAACTCGTTTTGCGTCAACGCTTTGCCGTGGATTCCCTGCCAAGCTTTCCACTCTTCGGAAAGCGGGAACGCATAGTGTACGCGGTGCTTGCCATTGTCCGGGTCGTTGCCGTGGTAGTCGATAACGGCGGTGAAGGCGGGGGTACGCCAGTCCGTCACGGCAAAGATCACGCTGTTGTCTGTCTTGTGGCGCTCGACCAGCTTGACGAAGGAATCCAGCGTCTCAACATTGGCGGTGCCCTGCTTGCGCTCCGGGCGGGTGCGCCATGGCGCAAAGACTGCCGACACGTCTGATAGCTTGCCACTGGTCGGGTCCAGCAGCGCGGGGACGGTCGGGGGAATACCCTTGGAGTCGGCAGGTGCCGGAACCTGCACAATCGCGGCGTTGGTCTGCGCCGCAAGCTTTGCGATCTCGGCGACGGCGGTTTGGGTGAATTGGTCCATTTCGGTTCCTCTGTTGGTGCGCCGGTCACTAACCGGTCGCGGTTGCTAAGGTTGGAAATCAGCCTGCGGAGACTTCGCGCGGGGAAAACATGTCGTGCTGGCGAGGATGCTCGGTCGAAAGCGCGCCGTCTTCGACAACCCAAAAGACCGAGTTCTTGCGTGGAAGCTTCGGGGTTTTGGATTCCATGTCGGCGGCAATCGTCACCATGCCGTCCTTGACGGACAGCGAGAGTTTCAGGGTGACGGAACCCTTGAAAGACTGCATGGGGTTGGCTTCGGACATGTCCGAAAGCTTTTCCAACGTCTGACCGATCTCTGCGGAAAAGGCGGGGTTAAGCTGGCCGTTTTCCAGCATGCCAATGATGGTGGAGGCATCGCGTATTTTCTTCATGCGGATGGTTCCTTGTTGTTTAGAGGAAGGTCACGCGCGCCCAGCGGCGTCGTGGTGGCGCTTGATCTCGGCGAGGCTGGTGGCGCAAAGCGCCGCGCCGCCGATGACGGAGAGGAAGAGGACGGCGCAAACGCAGGCCAGAAAGAACAGGCCATAGGCTGGCGTTGCCTGCTGCGGGCGTTCGGTCGGAATCATGGGGTAAATCTGGATCAAGGCTGTCTCCATCCGTTCGGGAAACCGCCTCGCTGGAGGCGGAAACCAGAGCGGACGTTTCAGGCTGCCTCTCGCGCATCCTCGACGCGCATGTCGTGGAACCGCGCAATAGCGGCATCACCGCAACGATGGATTTCGTCGGTGGTAAACCATTCCCGCAGGTCGGCTTTGGTGCAGCCTTCGCCCACGCGCTGGATGGCCTCGGCCATCGCGTGCGTCAGTGCAGTGTCGTTCGCGGTATTTATATGCATGCTTTGACTCCGTCGTGTTGAGGGAGCCGGGCGGCATGTTCACGTCGAGAATGCAGCGCCCGGCAGTATGCCCGTACCGCCGAGGGTTTGGCGGATCAGACACGGCGGATAATATGCGCATACGGATATTATTGTAAATAAAAAATCCGCGAATGCATAAAAATAAACGTCTTCGCGGATAATTATGAATAGTTACCTAGGCTTGATCCAATCAATCGGCGCTACCCATTCGACCATTTCGTCAGTCATGTCGGGGTAAAGCGCATTTATACTGCTTAGCGTCCATGTGTCGGGCGAACTGCCAGGGCGGATAATTTTCACGAAAATCCTGCCGTCGGCGAGTTGCACGACAGCTCGCCGATTTACCATGTCAGATGGAGGCAGCAGCTTGGAGTAATATAGCAGCGTTCCCTCTTCATACGCCGGGAACATCGATTGCCCGGAAACTTCGACCGCGATAGTTTCAGGACGAGACCCGGCAGGGGCTTCAACGTAGTCGTGTCCACCATCATCGATAGCATAGACTTCCTGTCCCGCCCCCACCTTGCCTTTCAAAGGCACACGCCGAGTAGGCTTGGAGGTTGGGTCCGCAAACTCTTTGGTGTGCAACTCTCGAATCGCGTCGCGATGCGGCCCTTCGGGGTCGGCGCCTGCCTTCCAACGATGGACGGTGGATTGTGACACACCGAAGTGTGTCGCAAGCTTAATCTGGTTCCAGTGTTTGAGCGCTAAAAGCTCGGCAACTTGTTTTGCTGTGTCCATGCGTTTACGCATAATCCAATACCTCGCCGTATAAAAATCTGTTCGCGGATATTTCATGCGTTGCAAAATATCTGTTTGCGCATATTATGCGCGTATGAACGAAATTCGGCACATTCGAAAAGCACTCTTTGATGTCAGTCAAACTGACTTCGCCGCCATATTGGGCGTTGCGCAGTCGACTGTATCTCGTTGGGAGAGAGGGGTTGCGCCTTCTCTCGAAGAGATGCGGGCTATCCGTCGCGCTGCTTTCGAGCGGGAGATCGCGTGGAATGACAGCTATTTCTTTCAGATACCGATGGAGGCAGTCGAGTGAACGGCCTCGTTTCCCCTTCTTGCGGCCAATCCTCCCGGCCCGCTGCGACCCGCGCTGGTGCGCTTTTCTTGTTCTCGCCCGGCGCGGGCAACTCTCGTTTTGCATGTGGGCCTCCGTAACTTCCTGACGCCCTGAAACTCTCATCTCCATTCAATTCCCACCACGGGAAAAACGCCGGGATTTTCCCGGCGCGGGAAAGGTATTGTCTCATGATTTCAAACGCATGGTTTCACCGGATCAAAGCCGCGCAACGTGACCTTATCCGCCTCGTGGGCGGTATCGAGCGTGCTGCGGAAATTTCCTCGATTTCGAAAAGCCACATCGGGCGCATGAACAATGCGACCGACCCGGAATTGATGCCGCTGCACGCTGTCTATGCACTGGAAAGCGAATGCGGCGTGCCGGTCGTCACCTCTGCGATGGCGGAACTTAACGGGCGGCGGCTGGCCGACCCGGAAAACGAGCGCGCCGCCGAACAGTGCGTCGTCGTCACCTATTCCGAAATGGTCCGTAAGGCTGGTGACCTGATTTCCGGCGGCGCGGTTGCGATTGCCGACATGGTGGTGACGCCAGCCGAAGCGACAAAAATGGACCGTGACGCAGCGGAACTGGAAGCTGGTCTGGCGGCATTTCGGAAGGCGCTCGCCAGTGTGAAAGCCAAGGGCGGTCACAAGGTCGGGCTTAGCGTCGTCGGGGGTGCGGAATGAAGCGCCAGACCGATCCGGCTATTACCGAACTGATGAAGCGCCCCTTGTCCGAACGTGCAAGGGGCTTTTTACGGCATGTGAAATGCGAGGGCGGCAAGTTAGATTTGTCCGCCCTTGGCCTCGCTTACCATATCGTCGCCGAAGAATGCCGCAACTGCGGCTATCTCCACATTACCGCCGATGGAGAGACTGCGAAGCTTACCGGCTTGGGGCAGGCGTACCTTGATCGTTTGATGAGGTCGCACTGATGGCCCCTTACAAGCAAGTCAAGCTTCCCAAGCCCGGCCCAAGCGCCGTTGTCATCATCAGCGCCGCCGTTCGCGACGGTGTGGTGACGGTCGAATCGCAACAGCAAGGTGTTGCGGCAAACAAGTCTGTAAGCAACGGCTATCTTACGCGGGATAAGAAGCACGGCAAAACCTATTATCCGACCGACCGCGCCCGCGAAATGCTGGCTATGCTGGAAGGCATTGCGGAGCCGGGCGACATGCCGGAACGCAAAACGGAAGCCGCCGTGGTGCCGGTCGCTGACGTTTCCGGGCTGGTCGCCACGGTAGAACGGGCGCGGGCGCTTCTTGATGATGGCGATATCATCAACGCCCGCATCGTCGCGTCTGTCGCCTATAATCAGGCGAAGACCGCCGCACAGTTTGCGGAACAGATCGGCGCAACGGAAAAGCTGATCGCCAAGGCTCGGCGCATGCAGGCGGACGCGCTCTTGATCGAAGCACGCGCGAAAATCCTTATTGCCGACAAATGGGACGAAGCGCAGGCGGCAGGCCAAGCGTCGGTAGGCGGAAGGCCCAAAACCGTTTCCGATGGAAACGGTTTTACGTCCGATGAAACTGGCCTGTCCCGCAAGGAAATCCACGAAGCCCGCAAGCTTGCTGCGGCGGAACATCGTGAACCCGGCATTGTCGAACGGGCGATTCAGGCGCGGCTTGCTGCCGGGCTTGAGCCGACGAAGGCAAATCTTCGCGCGGCGGTCGGCACGGCCAGCGCCACGAAGGAAGAGCGCGGAGCGAACCTCTACGAGACACCGCCCGAAGCGATGTTTACGCTGTTGGCGCTGGAAGAATTCACCACATGCGTCTTGGAACCAGCCTGCGGGCGCGGAGCGATATCGCGTATGCTGGAAGCGTTTCATTACGCCGTGGTGCTGGCCGATATCAACGACTACGGCACGGCGGACAGCAACGGCGAATTGCAGGCGGTGCAGGACTTCTTGACCTCGCAGCCGCCGGAAGCCGGCTCATACGATATCGTCACCAATCCGCCTTACGGCGATATACTCAATGCCTTCGTGGCCTACGCCCTGCGCGTCTACAAGCCGCGCAAAATGGCGCTTTTGCTCAATCTGAATTTCCTTTGCGGGTTCGCGGACGATGACCGCAATTTCGTCATGGATGATTGCCCGCCCGCTCGCGTCTACGTCTTCAAGCGCCGCCTCCCGATGATGCACCGCGACGGATGGGACGGAAACAAGGCCAGCAGCCGTATGAATACGGCGTGGTTCGTATGGGAACGTGACGAGGCCGGAAATTACGGCAGCGCCACCATTGTCCGCCGCGTGGACTGGAAGGATTTCCAGCCGCAGGAAGCCGCCGAGACGGCGGAAAGCGAGGCGGCGTGAACGCTTCCTTCCCAAAATCACAATTCAGGATCGCCAAGCCTCTCAAGGTTCTGATCGGCTGCGAAACGTCCGGTGTAGTCCGCCGCGCTTTTGCCGCGCTGGGGCATGATGTCTGGTCCTGCGATCTCCTGCCCGCCGATGACGGTAGCAATCGCCATATCATTTGCGATGTCCGCGATCTCCTGAATGAAGGCTGGGACTTATTGGCGGTGATGCATCCGCCCTGCACCCGGCTTTGCAATTCGGGCGTGCGGTGGCTGAAAGAGCCGCCAACAAACGCGCCCAATGAGGCGATGGACGCGGAACGCGCCGAGTGGGCGCTGCTCTCCCGTGATGAAAAACTGGCGATCATGTGGCGGCTCCTGGATGAAGGGGCTGCATTGTTCTCCGATTGCTGGAATGCACCGATCCAGCGCATCGCCGTCGAAAATCCCGTGATGCATCGCTATGCCAAAATGCGGATCCGCAACTATCACAAGGCGGCGCAGACCGTGCAGCCGTGGCATTTTGGCGATCCTTCCTTCAAGGCGACTTCGTTCTATTTGCGCGGTTTACCGCCGCTGGTGGCAACGAACCGGCTTGTTCCGCCGAAGCCGGGAACAGATGAGCATAAGCGCTGGTCTATCGTGCATCGCGCTCCGCCCGGCGTTGATCGTTGGAAGATTCGGTCGCAAACCCATCCGGGTATTGCGGATGCGGCGGCGTTTCAGTGGGGCGGCTATGCTCTCGGGGTGGCGGCATGAGCGTTTACGTTGACGACATGCGCGCGCCCTTTGGAAACATGGTGATGTGCCACATGTGGGCGGATTCGGATGACGAATTGCTTGCCATGGCGGACCACATTCGCGTCAAGCGGAAGTGGATTCAGGGGCATCCGGTTCTTTCTTTCGGCTCGCACCGAAACGCCAGTTGGGTTCATTTCGATATCGCCCTCTCGAAGCGCACCCTTGCGGTCAAATTTGGTGCCATCGAAACAGATCGTTTCGGCCCGGCAATTCACACGGCGAAGCTTCGGCTTGCGGCGGCAATCTCTGCCGGCAACGACGATGCAATCCGGGCAGCACGCGAACGCCTTGCGTCATTTGAGGCCATTCGTGTCCGGCACCACGGCGCGCAGGCGCGTCAAGGTGGACTTCGCGAGGGTGACTTTGCCGCGTCGGCTGATCTGCTTTGCGCGGAGCCGCTGTTTCACCGTTTCCTAGAAATGCGGGACAAGACGCGCGCGATTTACAACCAAGACCATGCCGACACCGTGCTGAAAAGCCTGATCGGCATCGCCAGCAAAACACAACTCAACACGGACGAACGTGCGCAAACGGTTTTTATCGAGCTGCGGACGGATTTCGGTGTGTGGAAAAAGAGGGTTTCCGTGTGAGCGACCGCATCTTTCCAGAAGTTCCGATTTCCTACGGCGACAAGTCCACGAAGGCCATGCAGATCACCTGCGCCAGCTGTGGTGCTGTCGCCTATTTCCCGCATCAAACCGGGATCAATCGCAAGCCGCCAATCGCGGCAACTCAGCATTTCCAGAACAAGGGATGGGTGGTCGGCAACAATCCGCGCAAGGATTTCTGCCCGATCCACGCCGCCCCGGCCAAGCGTAAAGGACAAAAAGCCATGGTGGACACGGTAGCGACGATTGCAGACAAGCCCCGTGAAATGAGCCGCGATGACCGGCGCATTATCAACGACAAGCTGGATGAGGTTTACGCCAAGGACGCCTACAGATCACCCTGGACGGATGCTGCCGTTGCCAAGGATTTGGGCGTGCCGCGCGATTGGGTGGCGCAGGTGCGCGAACAGTTCTTCGGACCGGCAGGCTCGAACCCGCTTTATGACGAGTTCCTGAAAGAGACCGCGCAGATGGAAGTTGCCTTCCGCACTTGCGAGGAAGCGACCGCCCGCGCCGAAAAGGCTGCTGCCGACCAGCGGCGGGCGCAGGGCGATCTTTCCAAGGCGATGGACAGCTACCGCGTTCTGGCGCGCAAGGTGGAGCGGGAAATCAGCCGATGACCGAACTCATGCCTATTGTTGAACTTCTGGCAGACTGCCAGACGGATGCGGCGCGCGCGGACTGGCTTTTGCGCGCACCGCAGGGTGTCATTTATCGCGACCATACCGATATCAGGCGGGTTTTGCAGGCGGCGCATTTCTCGCTCGGCGTGGACGCGCTGGACGTGGAATTTGCGGCCATCAATGCCACGCGCCTGCCGGACGGCGGATTGCCGCATACGGTCGTTCTCGGCGTCCACGCCGTGCGCTCTTTCTTGCGCGACGTGGTGCGGAAAGGCGGTGTGCGGTGATGGAACCAGATCACGGCGCAACGTCGCGTGCATGGTCTTGGCGGCACGCGGTTGCTAAATCCGGCCTGCCGCCCATCACGCGCCTTGTGCTGCATACGCTTGGCCTGAAAATGGATGCGACCGGCGGTTCCTGCTACCCGCCGATTTCGGACCTTGTAGACCTGACGGGCCTCGACAAGAAAACCGTCATGAAACACCTCGAAATCGCCGAAGAAAGCGGTTGGATCGTAGTGACGCAACACGGCTTTCGCGGCCAGAAATGGAAGCGGAACGAATACGTGGCGCGCTGGCCGGGTCGCGACCTTTCCGGCAACGCAGCCGGTACCGAAGACAATGAAGGTGGTGGAAATCCTCCACCACGTTCCAACGATGTCGCGAGCCGTCAAGGTGGTGGAACTGTTCCACCACGTTCCGCCGAAAAGGTGGTGGAAATGGTTCCCGAAGGTGGTGGAAATGACGACCGGAAGGTGGTGGAGGAGTTCCACCAAGATAAGAATCTTCCAGATACTCTTCCAAACAACTCTCCCTCCGCTGACGCGGAAGAGGGAGTTTTGAAAAAGGTTGATCGAAAGAAGATTGAGCACGCTTTCACGCTCTGGTTTGCGACGTGGAAAAAGGGTGACGTGGAGTATGCCCGGAATGCATGGTTCGCGCTTTCGCCGGAAGATCGTTCCGAATGCGTGGAGCGCACACCCGCTTATCTTCGTTGGGCCAAGCCTTCCGACCTGATGGCCGCAGCGGTCTATCTCAAGAACCGCCATTGGCGTGACCTGCCGGAACATGCTCTTGCGGAGCCTGTGCAGACGCGAGGCATCGCCAAGGTTTGCGGCAAGCTCTGGATGGGGACGCGCCTTGAGGCTTTGTCGAAAGAGCCGACCGGCCCGCTGCACCTCACCACCTTTGACGAAACCCGCATCGCCAAGGGCATGATTTCCCGCGAACAGCTTGTGCACGAAAAGCGCCGTGACAACGGTTGGCCGGTCGTCAGCGCTATGCGGGACCACGCCCGCCGCAGGGAACCATACACGACCTCGCTGGCGCTTCTCCCCGTCGTGCAGGACTTCCGGCAGGTGCATCGGGATAGCGATGTGTTTGCAGCGTGGAAGCGCCTGCATGAGCGCAATGGCTGGCCCTTTATCGAGCATCCGCCCGAATGGGTCTATTTCCCCCCGGTCGATGACGGGGCTGACGATCTCGAAGCGGCAGTTGATGCCGCGCTTTCCAATTTTCTCATCACCATCAGCGAGGGACGCTCCAATGATGCATAACGTGAAGATTTATGCCGCCAGCAAGCCGGTCAACCCGGAGCTTTATGACCTGACGCGCTTTGCGTCTCTGTTCGACCAGATGCGGAACACGAAGCGACTCAACGTCACCATGCTTTCCATGGCGGCGGAGAATCAGCCGGGCAAGCGCGAATGGTTTGTGGTTGAGACGAAGCACAAAGCGGAAAAAGCTGTTGAAGACGCTCTCGGCAAAGCCGGGGTCAATGTTTTTTTGCCCATGGAAAATTGCGGTAAACATGTCGTACGTGGTCGCGTCATCCACCATGTCATGCGTCCGATGATGCCCGGTTATGTGCTGGTCAACATGGTTTACTCGCCCGCCGCAGTCTGCGGTATTGCCCGGCTGGAAGGCGTCGCGGGCTTCGTCGGCGGCATGATCGAGCCGCACCGTGTATCAGACGAGGAAATGAATCGATTCAAGCTCTTCGGTACTCAAGAGATCAATCTCGATTTTGAGCATTGCAAGAGCTTCCGGCGTGGTGACAGGGTCTGCTTTGGCAGTGGACCGTTCACCGGTTTCAGTGGTCACGTCGCCAAGCTCCGCAAGGACAAGGTGGTTGACGGAGAGCGGATTGCGACCGGAGCCATTGTGTCGGTAGAGATGTTTGGCGCGGTAACCCCCGTCGAAACCTCTCTTGCACTGCTCGAAAAGTTGTGACTATGGATAGTGAAGGATGATCTGCTGATCCTGTGCAAGCGCGTCGGTCTCGACCGGCGAGTGGAGTTAAAACCTCCCACGCGGGTATGCCGGGTAGACCCTGCCTTGACCCTCTCGCCAGAGAGACCGATTCAAGGCCAGTGCGACAGCTATATCCATCGGCGGACTTGAGTGAAGGCGACCCTAACTAGGTCGCCTTTCTGCATTCTAGGTTATGGGCAGACTTACCACACTCAAGCCAACGCTCGACACGTTGCCTCCTCGGCTGGGTCCCGCACCTGGTGATGAGCAGGATCGCAACAAGCATCGGCAGACGGCAGAGCCTTGGCGCAAGTGGTATCAGCTGGTGCGATGGAAGCGTCTGCGCATTGAGACATTCAAGCGCGACCTGTTCACTTGCCAGATGGCAGGCTGCGGCAAGATCGAAGGCAACACATCGAAACTCATCTGCGACCACGTCACACCCCACAAGGGTGACGAGGCGTTGTTCTTCGATGAGAAGAACCTGCAAACGCTGTGCAAGCCATGCCACGACACATTTAAGCAACGAGAGGAGCGGTCGCGACGCCGCTTCTAGGATTACCCGCCCGCCTCGCTCTGGGCAGATGCCTGTGAATGACCGATGGTTTGAACTTAACTGTCAACGGTCGCCATTGCCATGGCAGGATTGAGCAGCCCTTGGGCAAGGCACACTTTAGGCCTGCTGACCGCTTGCGTTGGGTGGCAGGGACACGCCGGAAGCGCGGGATGCGCGGTCAACCTTGCGAGAGCGATTAGGGACACGGGATCAACGTGGGCGGAGGAAGCAAGCGGCACCTTCAGTTCGATGGGGGGGGCGGTCGAAAGTCTGAAAGGTCGCCTACCTCCGCACCCGCGTCCCCCTCACGTAGAGATTTTTTTCTGATGAGCGAAGATTTTGACCTGTTCGGCCAGCCTATTCCGGACTGGCAGGGGAAGCGCGGACGCCCGCCTTACACGCCCACTGACAGAGACCGCAATAAAATCAAGCTCTTGTTGGCGCTTGGTTGGTCGATCGAGCGGATGGCTAACGGCATTGGTGTCTCCCCCGCCACTCTGAAGAGGTATTTTAGAGCCGAACTGAAAGAGCGAGGCAAGATGCGCGACCGGCTGGATGCGCGCCGCTACGAGATTGCGATGGACCAGGCGAATGCCGGTAACGTCGCCGCTCTTAAGGAGCTGGGCAAGATGATTGACCGCTCAGACATGACGCTTGCTGACGCAAGGATAGCCGATGCTCAAGCAGACAAGGCCACAAAGGAAAAGGTTGGCAAAAAGGAAGCGGCGAAAGAGGCCGCTAAATCGGCGGGCGAGGGCAGTAGCTGGGGTAACGATCTCCTGCCCGGTGTAAATAGGGTGCAATGATGGATACAGCGTGGGTTCCGGCCTCGACCTGGTCAACGGCAGTGCCAGATTGGAAAGACCGGATCCGCAATAAGCGGTCCCTCATTCCTGATCTTCCTCTCTACGATGTCGTCGCCGAAAAGGCGCTTCGCATTTTCAAGCGCTTACGGGTTCCCGATATCATCGGAAATCCCACGTATGGCGAGGCATGCGACGATTGGGTCTTTGATTTCGTCCGCGTCATCTTCGGCAGCTACGACCCGGAAAAAAAGCGCAGAGCGCTGCGCGAATTCTTCTTGCTCGTGCCGAAGAAGAACGGGAAGTCTTCGATTGCGGCCGCCATAATCATCACAGCCGCAATCATTAATGAGCGTCCTGAAGCGGAGCTGTTGCTGATCGCGCCGACGAAGACGATTGCGGAGATATCCTTCAAGCAGGCGGTTGGAATTATTCGGTTGGACAAAGAGCTAACCAAGCTTTTCCAGCCGCAGGACCACATCAAGAAGATAACCAATCTTCGAACGCTTGCCATCATCCAGGTGAAAGCTGCGGCGGCAGATGTCATAACCGGATCAAAAGCCACGTACATTCTGATCGACGAAACGCACGTCTTCTCGACGATCTCCAAGGCGGCAGACATCTTCGTTGAGATCCGTGGTTCACTGGCAGCTCGACCGGACGGCTTTCTTCTTCAGATCACAACGCAATCGAAGTCGCCGCCGGCTGGTGTCTTCAAGGCAGAACTGCAGAAGGCACGCGACGTTCGAGACGGCAAGTTTGAGTTTCCAATGCTCGCCGTCCTCTACGAACTCCCCGCTGAGGATGCAGTGGATGGCGGCTGGATGCGCCGCGACACGTGGGGTTTGGTCAATCCGAACCTTAACCGATCAGTTAATGAGGAATATCTGGCTGGCGAGATTGCAACCGCTCAGCGCGAAGGACCGGAAAAGCTGGCGCTGATCGCATCCCAACACTTCAATGTGGAAGTTGGGCTTGGGCTACACGCTGATCGTTGGCCTGGCGCCACTTACTGGGAGGGCGCCGTCCAAGAGGGAATGAACCTCGAAAAAATCATTACTGATTGCGATGTGGCTGTTATTGGCATCGACGGAGGCGGCCTCGATGACATTATGGGTCTCGCCGTGATCGGTCGTCAGAAGCTAACTCGAAACTGGATGCTCTGGGTTCGGGCGTGGGCACACACTGATGTTTTCGAGAGGCGAAAGGAGATCGCTCCGCGTCTTCGGGACTTTGAGAAGGACGGTGATCTTATCGTCTGCTCAGACGACGAGGGGGCAGATCAGGATATCACCGAAATGGCCGATATCTGTGAGCGGCTTCTGTTGGCGGGCCTTCTTCCTGAAAAGGCAGCTATCGGCCTCGATGCTTACGGGGTGGCAAGCCTTCTCGATGCTCTGGCTGAACGTGGAATGTCGGGTGATTTGACCATGGCAGTCGGTCAGGGGTGGAAACTTCAGTCTTCGATCACAACGCTACCACGCAAGCTCAAGGATCGGACGCTCATTCATTGCGGCCAGCCGCTAATGGCATGGTGCGTGGGGAATGCCAAAACGGAGCTTCGCGGCTCAAACTATATCGTCACAAAGCAGGCGGCAGGCGCCTCCAAGATTGACCCGCTGATGGCGGCATTCAACGCAGCGATGCTGATGTTCCTCAATCCCGAACCTTCTGGCACGGGGATGGACGATTATTTCCGAGAGATGGCAGGTGGCTAGTGAACCCTTTCCGCAGACTTGCGTTCAAGGCGGCTTCGACGATGGCGCGAATGCTGTCGATCGAGAACACGGAGGGCTGGCATGCGTCGGGGATTGGCGATGCCGGAGAGCCGGTAACGGATTCCAGCGTTCTTTCGATTTCTTCGGCCTGGGCATGCATTAATCTGCTGTCTGGCACGATCGCCAGTCTGCCTCTGATGGTCTACCGGCGCGATGCAAAGGGCATCAGGGAGGTGTACCGAGAACATCCGCTATATCGGTTGCTCCACGACAGCCCCAACTATGACCAGACCGCCGTGGATTTCTGGGAATTTATAGCGGCGTCAATCGAAATGAGGGGTAACGCTTACGCGCGGATTGAGCGAAACAGCCGTGGCATTGCCTCGCTGATGCCGGTCAACCCAGCCCTGATGGGTGTTCGGAGGCTCCAGAACGGGTCAATCGAATACCGCTGGTCTCAGGATGGGAGATATTTCGTCGAGACCGACAAGACGATGCTGCATATTCGTGGCTTTGGCGGCAATCCTCTCGGGGGTATGTCTACTCTGCATTACGGGCGGCACACCTTCAGCTTGGCTCGAGCTGTCGACAAGTCAGCGTCTTCGACTTTCAAGAATGGTATGCGCCCCTCAGGCGTGTTGACATTCGATAAGTGGTTGACGCCAGAGCAGCGCAAATTAGCTGAAGAAAATCTGGCGTCGAAATTCCAGACAGCCGCCGATACCGGCAAGCCGATGATTCTTGAGGGTGGCACGAAATGGGAGCAACTGACTCTCGCCCCTGAGGATGCGCAGATGCTGGAATCCCGCAGTTTTTCGGTGGAGGAGGTTTGCCGCTTCTTCGGAGTACCGCCTTTCATGGTCGGTCATACCGAGAAGACGACGAGCTGGGGATCGGGCATCGAGCAGCAAACGCTTGGTTTTCAGAAGTTTACGCTTCGCCGCCGCCTAAAGCGTATTGAGCAGGCCATCGAAAAGCAGCTGCTCACCGCTGCTGATCGTGCTTCTGGCGTGTCTGTTGAGTTCAACCTCGAAGGATTGCTACGCGCCGATAGCGCCGGCCGCGCCCGGTTCTACCAGCAGATGACGCAGATCGGCGCCATGACAATCAATGAGGTTCGAGACCTGGAAAACCTGCCGCCTGTCGAGGGCGGAAATATTCCTCGCATGCAAATGCAGAACAAGCCGATTTCCGAGATTGATGAAGAGGCTGTTCGGCAGCTGATCGCGCAAGAGAGGGGACAACCTCAATGACCATGCTTATGAAGTTTGGAACGGCTTGCCTGTCCATCAAGGATATGAAGGAAAGCGGCGAGATCGAGGGGTATGGTTCCACGTTTGGCGGCGAGCCCGATAGTTACGGCGACGTGATTGCGCCGGGTGCTTATAGCGACTCCCTTGCCGCAC
>Ga0075370_10000336_pt1 | contig 16950 bp, 18 predicted proteins | sample EndMethybrTD3035_FD_71398 | JGI IMG/M metagenome (GOLD analysis project Ga0075370, IMG submission 71398) | Populus endosphere microbial communities from Tennessee, USA - Endosphere MetaG P. TD hybrid TD303-5 | ecosystem: Host-associated > Plants > Roots > Endosphere | place: USA: Tennessee... | reverse complement strand
GATCCCACCACGACGACCGAGGACCTGAGGACGATCGCGACCGGAGTGGCCCGCGGAGCGCTGCTCGAGCTGGCCGACACCTCACACCTGGCGCCGGCCGAGCGTCCGGCCGAGGTGGCCGCCCTGATCAGACGTCACGCGCTCGGAACGGAGACAGACATGACACCCGGCTACGACGCCGGCATGACCGTGCGGCGCGAGGTGCTCGGAGACGAGCACGTCGACCGGGCGATCGCCGGCACCACCGACCTCACCCGCGACTTCCAGGACCTGATCACCAGGTACGCCTGGGGTGAGATCTGGACGCGCCCGGGCCTGGACCGGCGCAGCCGCTCGATCGTCACGCTCACCGCGCTCATCGCTCGTGGACATCACGAGGAGCTCGCCATGCACCTGCGCGCCGCCCTGCGCAACGGGCTGACCGTCGACGAGATCAAGGAAGTGATCCTGCAGAGCGCGATCTACTGCGGCGTCCCGGACGCCAACACCGCGTTCCGCATCGCCCAGCAGGTCATCGAGGACCCCAGTGACTGACGCCTACATCTACGCAGCAGCGCGCACGCCCTTCGGCCGCTTCGGCGGCGCCCTCGCCGACGTCCGCCCCGACGACCTGGCCGCGTCCGCGGTGACCGCCGTGCTCGCGAAGGCTCCCGACCTCGACCCGGAGCGGATCGGCGACGTGGCCTGGGGCTGTGCGAACCAGGCCGGCGAGGACAACCGCAACGTCGGCCGGATGGCGGTGCTGCTCGCCGGGCTGCCGGTCTCGGTCCCCGCCGTCACGGTCAACCGGCTGTGCGGGTCTTCGCTCGACGCGGCCATGCAGGCGTCCCGCACCGTCGAGTCGGGGGATGCCGACGTCGTCCTGGCCGGCGGTGTGGAGTCGATGACCCGGGCGCCCTGGGTGCTGCCGAAGCCGGCGCGCGCCTACCCGGCGGGCAACGTCACCGCGGTCTCGACCACGCTCGGCTGGCGGCTGGTCAACGACCGGATGCCGGCGGAGTGGACGGTCTCGCTCGGCGAGGCCAACGAGCTGCTCGCCGACCGCTTCTCGATCTCGCGCGAACGTCAGGACGAGTTCGCGGTGCGGTCGCACATCCTGGCGCACGCGGCCTGGGAGGCCGGCTTCTACGACGAGCTCGTCGTGCCTCTCGACCAGCTGGCCCGCGACGAGGGCATCCGGGCGGACTCGACGACCGAGAAGCTGGCCGGCCTCAAGCCGTCGTTCCGACCTGACGGCACCATCACCGCGGGCAACGCCTCGCCCCTCAACGACGGCGCGTCCGCGCTGCTCATCGGCTCCGAGTCCGCCGGGCTGGGTCGGCCCCTCGCGCGGATCGCCGGTCGTGGCACGCACGCGCTCGCGCCCCAGGACTTCGGCTTCGCCCCGGTCGAGGCCGCCGAGAAGGCCCTGGCGCGCGCCGGCATCGCCTGGGAGGACGTGGCCGCGGTGGAGCTCAACGAGGCCTTCGCCGCGCAGTCCCTCGCCTGTGTCGACGCGTGGCAGGTCGACCCTGAGATCGTCAACGCCAAGGGCGGCGCCATCGCGATCGGCCACCCGCTCGGCGCGTCCGGCGGCCGGATCCTCGGCACGCTCGCGCACCGCCTGCGCGAGTCCGACGGCCGCTGGGGGGTCGCGGCGATCTGCATCGGCGTCGGCCAGGCCCTGGCCGTCGTCCTCGAGAACCCGCACGCCACCGCATGAGCGCGACGCGGTTCTACGACGACGCGGACGCGGCGGTCGCCGACGTCGCGGACGGCTCGACCGTCCTGGTCGGCGGCTTCGGGATGGCCGGCATGCCGGTCGAGCTCATCGACGCGCTGATCCGCCAGGGCGCGACCGACCTGACCGTCGTCAACAACAACGCCGGCAACGGCGACACCGGACTCGCGGCGCTCCTGGCCAAGGGCCGGGTCCGCAAGGTCGTCTGCTCGTTCCCCCGCCAGCACGACTCGTGGGTCTTCGACGGGCTCTACCGCGAGGGCAGGGTCGAGCTCGAGCTCGTGCCGCAGGGCAACCTCGCCGAGCGGATGCGCGCCGCCGGTGCCGGGATCGGCGCCTTCTTCTGCCCGACGGCGGTCGGCACCCCGCTGGCCGAGGGCAGGGAGACCCGCGACATCGACGGACGAACCTACGTCCTCGAGTACCCCATCCACGGCGACGTCGCGCTCATCGGCGCGCACCGGGCGGACCGCATGGGCAACCTCGTCTATCGCAAGACCGCCCGCAACTTCGGGCCGGTCATGGCCACCGCCGCGGCCGTCACCGTCGCCCAGGTGCGCGAGGTCGTCGACACCGGGCAGCTGGACCCCGAGGTCGTGGTGACGCCGAGCATCTTCGTCGACCGGGTGGTGACCGTGTGAGCCTCGACCGTCCGCTGACCAAGGACGAGATGGCGGCGCTGGTGGCCCGCGACATCCCGGCCGGGTCGTTCGTCAACCTCGGCATCGGCCAGCCGACCGCGGTCGCCGACCACCTCACCGCAGACTCGGGCGTGGTGCTCCACACCGAGAACGGGATGCTGAACATGGGCCCGGGCGCCACCCCCGGCGAGGAGGACTGGGACCTCACCAACGCCGGCAAGCAGGCGGTCACCGAGCTGCCGGGTGCGTCGTACTTCCACCACGCGGACTCCTTCGCCATGATGCGCGGCGGCCACCTCGACGTGTGCGTGCTCGGTGCGTTCCAGGTGAGCGCGACCGGCGACCTGGCCAACTGGCACACCGGGGCACCCGACGCGATCCCGGCGGTCGGCGGTGCCATGGACCTGGCCATCGGGGCCAAGAGCGTCTTCGTGATGATGACGCTGTTCGCCAAGGACGGCACGCCCAAGCTGGTACCGACCTGCACCTACCCGCTCACCGGGGTCGGCTGCGTCGACCGCGTCTACACCGACGTCGCGACCTTCGACATCACGCCCGGCGGCGTACGCGTGCGAGAGACCTTCGGCGTCACCGAGGCCGAGCTCGCCGAGCGGCTCGAGGTCCTGGTCTGAGTGGCTGCGTCCGGGTGAGCACCTACGCCGTCGGTCGGCGAGCCGTCGTTGCCGGGGGTCGCAGCAGGAGAGCCGGATCGAGGGTGCGCAGCTTGTCCGGCTGGAAGCCGTTCTCCACACCCCACAGGACCGCCTGCGACCTGGACGTGACACCCATCTTGCGGTAGGCCATCCGGATGCAGGTCTTGACGGTGTTGATGCTCACGTAGATGCGCGCGGCGATGTCCTGGTTGCTGAGGCCCTGCGTGATCAGCGCGACCACCTCAGCCTCCCTGGAGGTCAGGCCAGCAGCTCGCCCCGGCCAGTCGCCCTCGTCGCCGGCGCTGCTCTCGTGGTCACCGGTGAGGACGACCACCTCGCCCCTCATGACCCGATCGAGGGCACGGACGACCTGGGGCCCGGTCAGCACCTTCGACAGGTAGCCCCGTGCGCCGTCGCGGAGCGCCTGGGCGATCAGCTTCGGTTGCAGGTTCCAGCTGTAGATCACGACCTTGGCGCCGCTGTCGCGCACGAAGTCCGCGAGGTCGATGCCCTGGCCGTCGATCTGGCCGAAGGTGTCGTACAGGACGATGTCGACGTCGCTGATCACCGGTTCCGCGACCCCGGTCTCGACGACGTCGACGCGCTGATCCGCCAGGAACGCCGCGACGCCGGCTACGACTACTGCGTAGTCGTCGACAATGGCCAGGCGGATGCGCTCCCTCATGCCGATGTCACACATCGCAATCTAGACCTGGTCGTCAAGTCGACCACGACGCCGCGGTCTGGCCGCGGGATCGGCGCTACGGGGTCGCGGAGACCTCGTCCGTCGCCGGTGACGTCGGCGTCGGCTCCGCGCTCGGCGGGACGTCGGGCGCGGGCGGCGTCTCGGTGGACGGCGACGGGTCGGGCAGCGGGTGACCCTGCGGAAGGACGACGATGAAGAACGGGGCGGACGTCGAGCCCTCGGCCAGCGGCCGGTCGACGAACCGCCAGCGGTAGAGCGCGGTCCGGGTCGGGGTGATCTTCGCGACCGGGTCGCCGTCGCCGACCGGCACCACGCGGATGTTCTCCCACGTCCCGGAGTCGGTGCGCCGCTCGAGGATCACCGTGGCGTGCGGGATCGGGACGGAGCCCGAGGTGTACAGGGCCCCGTGCACGGTGACCGGGTCGCCGGCGTTGACCGCGGCCTGCGAGGCGGCGATGGTCAGTGCGGTGGCCAGGCCCTCGAGGTCGTACGTCGTCACGCCGCGCTGGCGGGTGCCGATCCGCATCGCGTCCATCGAGAACGGGTTGCCGTCGCAGCCGAACGTGATCGCGTAGAGGCCCGGCCCGTCGGAACCGTGGGCGCCGAGGAAGGCGCGCGGCTCAGCCGTGACCGGGTCGAACGCCAGCAGCGGCGCCCGCGTCGACATGTCGTACTTCGTCCACGTGTAGGACAGCGACGTCGCCTCGACGCTCGTCCAGCCGCCCGCCGGGACCGAGAGCGGGGCGACGCCGAACCACATGAGCGAGGTGCCGGAGTCCGCGGACTCCTGGTAACCGACGACCGCGCGCCCGGTCGAGCCGGCGGGGGCGGAGACGGCCAGCGACGCGGTGGTCGTGTCAGCGAGTGACGCGACGATGTGCTGCGACCCGACCGCCGTCCCTCCGGCGAGGTCGTAACCGAGGCTGCGCGCGCCGGACGGTGCCCGGCCGGGGCCGAAGCCGATGGTCGGCGCGAGCACCTGCTCGTCGCGCGTGAACACGTCCGTGCACCCGACGTACGCGAGCTGCGCCCAGGGGTCGGTGAACTCGGTTCCGTGCACCACGACGGTGCTGTCGGCGTGGGCCACCGCCGGTAGGCCGAGCGTCACCACCGCGGCGGCCACGACCGCCGTGCAGGCACGCGAAACTCGACCAATCATGTAGAGAATCCTAGTCGGGATCCTGCCGCTTTCCATAACCCAGGTGGGCTATTCGGGCGACTGTTCCCGATCTTGTCTCCGGTGTGTCAGGAAGTATTCACCCAGCAGGGTGGAGGCGTCATCGGCGAGCACGCCGGCGACGACCTCGGGCCGGTGGTTGAGCCGCCGGTCGCGCACCACGTCCCACAGGCTGCCGACCGCGCCGGCCTTGGGGTCGTACGCCGCGAAGACCACCCGGTCGACCCTGCTGAGCACCGCCGCGCCCGCGCACATCGTGCACGGCTCGAGCGTCACGACGAGCGTGCAGCCGTCGAGCCGCCACTCGCCTCGTCGACCGGCTGCATCGCGGAGCGCCACCACCTCGGCGTGCCCGGTCGGGTCGGCCTCGGCCTCGCGGACGTTCCGGCCACGGCCGAGGACCTCGCCGTTCCCGTCGACGACGACGGCGCCGATCGGGACGTCGTCCGTGGCGAGTGCCCCGCGCGCCTCGTCGAGTGCAGCACGCATCGCGGCTTCCCAGCGTTGTGGCACCGGAGCAGCCTGTCAGGCCGAGGTGAGGCCGACGAGAGCGTCGAACTGCTCGCCGAACCCGAGCAGCCGGGCCACGTCGGACAGCATCTCGTCGGGGTAGAGCTCGTCGTCGTCCAGCAGGTCGCCCAGCTCCGCGGGCGCGATGCCGAGGTCGCTGAGCAGGTCGAGCCGACCCGCCGGGACCACGTCGTCGTCGTCCTCGGGCTGCGGCAGGCCGAGATGCTCGACCGCCGAGCTCGCGATGTCCCAGTCGTCGGCCGCCGTGATGTCGGACAGCAGCACCCGGGTCACCGCACCCTCGACCCGCACCAGGACGAAGAAGTCCTCGTCGATGGCGACCATCCCGAGCGCGCCGTTCTCGCCGGGGAAGCGGCGCAGGGCGTCGGCCAGCGTCTCGATGTCGATGAGGTGGTCGTGGGTCAGGTCCTCGACGTGCCAGCCCGCGGCGTCGCGGAACGCGGCGACAGCGATGTCGATGCCGTCGTCCTCGACGTCCACGGTGGTCACGCCTTCAATGTGACAGAGACGGCGGATCGCGCCAAGCCATTAGGGTCTGGAGCCATGCGCACCCAGGTCGTGGACCACCCGCTCGTCGCCCACAAGCTCACCGCTCTGCGGGACGAGTCCACCGACTCCCCGACGTTCCGGCAGCTGGCCGACGAGCTGGTCACCCTGCTCGCCTACGAGGCGACCCGTGAGGTGCGCGTCGAGCCCCACGACATCGTCACCCCGGTCTCACCGACCACCGGTGTGAAGCTCGCCGCCCCCAAGCCGCTCGTGGTGCCGATCCTGCGCGCCGGGCTCGGGATGCTCGAGGGGATGATGCGGCTCCTGCCCACCGCCGAGGTCGGGTTCGTCGGGATGGCCCGCGACGAGGAGACCCTGCAGGCGGTGACGTACGCCGAGCGGCTGCCCGAGAACCTCGAGGGCCGGCAGTGCTACGTGCTCGACCCGATGCTCGCGACCGGCGGCACCCTCGCGGCGGCCATCAAGTTCCTCACCGACCGCGGGGCCAACCACATCACCGCCATCTGCCTGCTGGCCGCGCCCGAGGGCTGCGCCCGTCTCGAGGCGGACCTCGAGGGGCTCGACGTCCCGGTCACCGTCGTCGTCGCGGCGATGGACGAGAAGCTCAACGAGAAGGGCTACATCGTCCCGGGCCTCGGCGACGCCGGTGACCGGCTGTACGGCGTCGTCGGCTAGCTAGTCCCACACCCCGGTGGCGAGGAACAGCGCCATCATCAGGACGGCCAGGCCGAGCAGGGCGTAGACGGCGTCGCCGTCGTGTTCGCGGCGTGGGGGCCGAAGGATCGTCTCGTGAGCGTTCTTGATCAGGTGATACGGGGTCTGGTGCGGGGGCACATCAACCACCTCTCAGGGATCCCTCCCAGAGTGCCCGTACCGCGCAGCGCCCTCCGCTAAACCTCTCAGAGCGCCTTGGTCGCGGTCAGCACCTTGCCGAGGGTGTCCTTGGCGTCGCCGAACAGCAGCGTGGTGTTCGGCTCGAAGAGCAGCTCGTTCTCGATGCCGGCGAAGCCCGGGCGCATCGAGCGCTTCAGGAACACGCACTGCTTGGCCTGGTCGGCGTTGAGGATCGGCATGCCGTAGATCGGGGCGGACGGCGTGTTCCGGGCGGCCGGGTTGACCACGTCGTTGGCGCCCACGACCAGCACGACGTCGGCGTCCTTGAACTCGTCGTTGATGTCGTCCATCTCGATCAGCTGCTCGTAGGGCACCTGGGCCTCGGCGAGCAGCACGTTCATGTGCCCGGGCATCCGGCCGGCGACCGGGTGGATCGCGTAGTCGACCTCGACGCCCTTGGCGCTCAGCACGTCGACGAGCTCGCGCAACGTGTGCTGGGCCTGGGCCACCGCGAGCCCGTAGCCGGGGACGATGATCACCCGCTCGGCGTAGTTCAGCATGATCGCGACGTCCTCCGGCCCCGCCGACTTCACCGGACGGTCGGACGCCTCGCCGGCGCCGAGGGTCGAGCCGCCCTTGAGCGCGCCGAAGAGGATGTTCGCCACGGAGCGGCCCATGGCACCGGCCATGAGCAGGGTCAGGAACGTTCCGGAGGCACCGACGAGCGTGCCCGCGACGAGCAGCAGGGTGTTGTCGAGGACGTAGCCGCCGCCCGCGACGGTGAGACCGGTGAACGCGTTGAGCAGCGAGATGACGATCGGCACGTCGGCTCCGCCGACGGGCAGGACGAGCAGGATGCCGACCGCGAGACCGACGAGGGCCAGGACGACCCCGACGCCCATGGACGGGTCGCGGACGAGCACGATCGACAGCGCGACCGCGGCGATCAGGCTGCCGCCGAAGACGACCGGCAGGCCGGGGAAGACCACCGGTCGCGACGTCATCAGCTCCTGGAGCTTGGCGAAGGTGATGATCGAGCCGGCGAACGATACCGAGCCGACGAGGATCGTGAACGCGGTGGCGACGAGGACGAAAGTCTCGACGTCGGAGCCGCCGTCGGCAGTGATCTCGTGCAGCTCGAGCAGGGCGACCAGGGCCGCCGCGCCACCGCCGACGCCGTTGAAGAGCGCGACCATCTGCGGCATCTGGGTCATCTGGACCCGGCGGGCACCGACGAAGCCGCCGGCCGAACCGACTGCGACCGCGACCAGGATCAGCGGGACGTGCTTCATCTCGTCGATGTAGAAGAACGGGATGGTGCAGGCCAGGACGGCTGCCGCGGCGCCGATCAGGTTGCCGGCACGGGCGGTCTTCGGGCCGGACAGCCCCTTCAGCGCGAGGATGAAGGCGACGGCCCCGACGAGGTAGAGCAGCTGGGCCCAGGTGGGGATGCTCATGCGGAGCCCCCAGCGTTGGACGGAGCCTTCGGAGTCTTCTTGCGCGTGAACATCTGGAGCATCCGGTCGGTGACCACGAAGCCGCCGACCATGTTCACCGCGGCCAGCACGATCGCGATCAGCCCGACGACGAGCGCGACGTTGTTGTCGGTCGAGCCGGTCACGATGATCGCGCCGAGCAGGATCACGCCGTGGATCGCGTTGGCACCGGACATCAGCGGTGTGTGCAGCGTCGAGGACACCTTGGAGATGACCTCGATGCCGACGAAGACGCTGAGGATGAAGATCGTCAGCCAGACGACGCCTTCGTTCATGAGGTGACCTCTCCCTCGATGGCCGCCCGGGTCGGCTCGTGGTGGATGGCGCCGTCGTGGGTGACACAGGACTTGTCGACGATCTCGTCCTCGAAGTCGGGGGCGAACGACCCGATGCCGTCCTCGCCCGTGGTGGTCATCAGGGTCAGGATGTTGACCAGGTTCTGGGCGTACAGCTTCGACGCGGGTCCCGGCATCGATGACGGGACGTTCTTGCCGCCCCAGACCTGCGCGTTGCCGATCCGCACCACCTCGCCGGCCACCGCGCCCTCGACGTTGCCGCCGGTCTCGGCGGCCAGGTCGACGACCACCGAACCGGGCTTCATCTGCTCGACCATCGCGGCCGTGACCAGTCGCGGAGCGGTGCGACCGGGCACCGCCGCCGTCGTGATGAGCGCGTCCGCGTCGGCGACGTACGGCGCGAGGCGGTCCATCTGCAGCTGGGCGCGCTCCTCGGTCATCTCGCGCGCGTACCCACCCGCGCCCTCGAGGGTGTCCAGCTCCAGGTCGATGGACTTGGCGCCCATCGAGCGGATCTCCTCGGCCGCGGCGGCGCGCACGTCGTAGGCCTTGACGACGGCGCCGAGCCGCTTCGCCGTCGCGATCGCCTGGAGGCCGGCGACGCCGGCACCGAGCACGACGACCTGGGCGGGCTGGACGGTGCCGGCAGCGGTCATGTTGAGCGGGAAGAAGCGGCGCAGCATCCCGGCCGCGACGACCGCGCAGCGGTAGCCGGACACGAGCGCCTGGGACGAGAGCGCGTCCATCGACTGTGCCCTCGAGATGCGGGGGACCAGCTCCATGGCGAACGACGTCGCGCCCACGTCACGCAGGTCGGCGACGAGGCCGAGCTCCTGGTTGACCGGCAGGAACGAGATCGTGGCGGCGCCCCGCGTGAGGCGGCGCACCGCGTCACTGGGCAGCGGCTGCACGGACAGGACCACGTCGGCCGTACCGATCGCGTCGTGGTCGATGGTCGCGCCGGCCGCGACGAACTCGGCGTCGGCGATCAGTGCGTGCTTGCCCGCATCCGGCTCGACCGCGACCTCGTACCCCAGACCGGTCAGCTTGCCGACCAGCTCGGGCACCATCGCGACACGGGTCTCGCCGTCCCGGGTCTCCTTGGCTACGCCGATCTTCACGTGGCGGACCCTACCGAGGTCAGCCGGGGCTGAGTGGGAGTGTGTCGATCGTCTCGTAGCGGGGGCGCCCGCGCGGTCCCTGGCCGAGGAACGACTCGACGAGCTCGATCCGGTCGGCGCGCCAGGGCGGGCCCTCGTAGCCCTCCAGGAGCCGCACCCACCTCGCGACGTCGGCGGGGTGCCGCAGCCGGGCGGTGGTCACGTGCGGCCGGAACCGGCCGCCGCCGACCGCGATCCCGGCCCGGCTCGCAGCCGCCCGGGTACCGGTCGCCAGGCGGTCGAGCTCGGTCCGGCCCTGCTCGTCGAGCTCGAGGCCGGCCCAGAGGATCCGCGCCGCGGCCACGCTCGGGAACGCTCCGCCGCCGACGATCCGGGTGTCGAACGACGTCCGCCTGGCCGCCGCGCGACCGAGCCGCTCGAGGAGGTCGTCGAGCTTCCGCTCCGGGACGTCGGCAAGGAACGCCAGGGTGACGTGCATCTGCTCCGGCAGCGCCCAGCGGAAGTCGGCGGCCCCGCGCCGTACCTCGAGGAACGCGTCCAGGTGCTCGATCGCCTCGTCGGGCGGCTGGACCGCCACGAACAGTCGCGTCATCCTCCGGCCGCGGTCACTTCTGACCGGTGAGCGCGAGCGTCCCTCCGAGGCCGATCATCATCAGGCCGCCGCTGCCCTGCATGCGGCGCAGGCGCCGCGGCTCGCCCCCGAACCACTCGCGGGCGGTGCCGGCCGCATAGGCATAGGTGCTGTCGGTGCTGAGCGCGACCGCCACGAAGATCAGCCCGAGCAGGACCATCTGGACCGGGATGCTGCCACCGTCGTGGTCCACGAACTGCGGCAGCACCGCGGCCAGGAAGACCATCGACTTCGGGTTGCTGACACCGACCATGAAGCCGTCGCGGAGGATGCGGACGGTGCTGCGTGGCGTCGCCGCGACGGCCGCGACGTCCTCGCCGCGGTGCCGGAACGCCTGCACGCCGAGGTAGACGAGGTACGTCGCGCCGACCAGCTTCACGATCGTGAAGACGACCACGGACCCGGCGACGAGCGCGCCGATGCCGAGGGCGACGGCGAGGACCAGGGGCAGCAGCCCGAGGCTGTTGCCGAGCACGCTCAGCAGGCCCGCGCGCCGGCCGAGCGACAGCGACCGGCCGACGACGAAGAGCACCGTCGGGCCCGGGATCAGGGCCAGCAGGATGGAGGCCAGCCCGAAGGCGAGTGCCTGTTCGAGGCTCAGCATGCGGGAAGCGTGTCAGACCTGGGTGCCGACGAGCGACCCGATTCCGTAGGTCACGACCATGGCGATCGTGCCGCCGGCCACGTTGCGAACCACGGCGCGGCCCGGGGGACCGAAGGACAGGCGCGCGCTGCTCCAGCCGGTGACGGCCAGGGCGACCGCGACCGCGAGCACCGTCACCACGACCCGGGCTCCGGCGCCGACGAGCATGATGGTGAGCAGCGGGAGCAGGGCACCCAGGGTGAACGCGACCATCGAGGCGAACGCCGCGCTCCAGGGGTTGGTGATGTCGTCGGGGTCGATGCCCAGCTCGGCCTCGGCGTGCGCGCCCAGGGCGTCGTGCGCCGTCAGCTGCTGCGCGACCTGGAGGGCGAGGTCCTCGGTCAGACCCTTCCCGACGTAGATCCCGGCGAGCTCCTCGAGCTCCTCCTCCGGCTCGTCCCGCAGCTCGCGACGCTCCTTCTCCAGGAGCGCCAGCTCCGAGTCGCGCTGGGTGCTGACCGAGACGTACTCCCCGGTGGCCATGCTCAACGCGCCGGCAGCGAGCCCGGCCACACCGGCGATGAAGATCGAGGTTCGGTCCGTGGTCGCGCCGGCGACGCCGACGACGATGCCGGCGGTCGACACGATGCCGTCGTTGGCGCCCAGCACGCCGGCCCGCAGCCAGTTCAGCCGGCCGCGGAAGCCCTCGTCGTGCGGCTCGTCCGCGTGCGGCTGGGCGTGCAGCGCGTCGAGTCCGTCCGTGGTCACAGACAGATCGTCCCGACTGGAGCCGGGGCCTGCAACGAAGGACAGGCTGGGCTCAGGGTGCTCAGACCCCGGCGAGGACGGAGGTGCCGGACAGCTCGTAGCCGATCAGCACCGCGTCGACGACGACGGACATCGCCAGGAACCCGACCGCCGCGTGCCGGGCGAACGGGTGGCGCAGCGTCAGCACGAACACCCCGAGCAGCAGGAGCACGGCGAGCCCACCGGCGAGGTAGATGAGCCCGTCCGTGGCGGTCCCGTTGGTGTGCGTCCACCAGATGCCCATCACGGCGCCGTTCGCGGCCAGCACGGTCAGCACCGCACCGAGCACGTAGATCGCCTCGGGGACGTGGTGCGCAGGGGCGACGGGAGGCGTCACCTGCGTGGTCATGCGGAGATGATGCAGGGCCGTGTGTGCCCTTGTGAATATCGACTTGTCACTCGACTTTGCGCGGCATCAGCAGGCTGACCGCCACCAGCACGAACGCCACGACCGCGCTGCCGATGAAGGTCGTCTCGATCGCGGGGCCGAGCACGGACGGCGCGAGGTGCTCGAGGTCCGGGTTGGCGTGGCCGGTCGCGTCCGTCACGTGCGCGTTGACCAGCGCACCGAACACCGCGACCCCGATCGCGCTGCCGACCGTGCGCGCGAACATCGTCGCGCCTGTCGTGACCGCACGAGACTCCCAGCCGACCGCGGCCTGCGCCGCGATGACCGAGGGCGCGGCCACGAACCCGAAGCCGACACCCATCACGAAGCACGGCACGGACAGGTGGAACAGCGAGCTGTGCTCGTCGATGGTCAGCAGCAGCAGGGCCCCGACGAGGCCGAAGACCGAGCCGATGAGCATGGTGTTGCGGAACCCGATGCTCAGGTAGAGCCGTCCGGCGTTCGAGGCGGAGAGCGGCCAACCCAGCGTCAGCGCGGCGAGCGCGAAGCCGGCCATCAGGGCACCGTGCCCGAGCACGCCCTGCGCGTAGAGGGGGATGTACGACGTGAGGCCGATCAGCAGCACGCCGACGACGAGCGCGGAGAGGATCGCCGGGAGGATCACCCGGTGCCGGAAGACCCACAGCGGCAGGACCGGCTCGGCCGCGCGGCGCTCGACCTGGATGAAGAGCCCGATGGCCAGGGCGGCGGCGGCGAACAGCGCGACGCTCACCGGTGACGACCAGTCCCACTCGACGCCGCCCTCGAGCAGCGCCAGCAGGAGCGCTGCGCCACCGACGCTGAGCAGCACGGCGCCGAGCACGTCCAGCTTGTGCGACGCCTTCTCGATCCGTTCGTCGAAGTTGCGCACGAACATCCAGAGGACCGCGGCCCCCACCGGCAGGTTGATGAGGAACACCCAGCGCCAGGACAGGTAGTCGGAGAAGACGCCGCCGAGGGTCGGCCCGACCACCGACGACATCGCCCAGACGCCGGCGAGGTATCCCTGGACCTTGGCTCGCTCGGCCACCGAGTAGATGTCGCCGACGATCGTCATACCGATCGGCTGGACGGCGCCGGCCCCGACGCCCTGCACCGCCCGGAACACGATGAGGGAGGTCATGTTCCAGGCGAGCCCGCAGAGCAACGACCCGAGCAGGAAGACACTGACACCGATCAGCATCATCGGTTTGCGCCCGTACTGGTCGGCGAGCTTCGCGTAGAGCGGCACGGTGACCGCCTGGGTCAGCAGGTAGACCGAGAACAGCCAGGGGAACTGGGTGAACCCGCCCAGGTCCTCCACCACGGCCGGGACGGCGGTCGCGAGCACCGTGGCGTCGATGGCCACCAGGCCGACGCTCAGCATCACCGCGAGCAGGATCGGACCGCGCTCGCTGCGCAGCCCGACGTCGGCGCGGCTGACTGTGGGCGAGGTCACGTGGGACCGGAACCCGGTTCGGTGCGTCGGCATTCCCGGCCCGGGTACCTCGGACGCGTGGACGTCGGTGTGCTTTGATCGTTCCAATGGAGAGCTGGCCCGGTAGCGCCTACCCGCTGGGGGCGACGTTCGACGGCAGCGGGACCAACTTCGCGCTCTTCAGCGAGGTGGCCGAGAAGGTCGAGCTGTGCCTGTTCGACGTGGGGACCGGCGGGGCCCTCACCGAGACCCGCGTCGAGCTCAGCGAGGTCGACGCCTACGTGTGGCACGCGTACCTGCCGTCGGTGCAGCCGGGGCAGCGGTACGGGTATCGGGTGCACGGGCCATGGGACCCGACCAAGGGCCTGCGCTGCAACCCCAACAAGCTCCTGCTCGACCCGTACGCCAAGGCGACGACCGGCGAGATCGACTGGGACCAGGCGCTGTTCGGCTACGACTTCGGCGACCCCCCTGACAGCGACTCGCGCAACGACGACGACTCGGGTCCGCACATGACCTACGGCGTGGTGATCAACCCGTTCTTCGACTGGGAGGGCGACCGGCGGCCGGCCATCCCGTACAACCAGACGGTCATCTACGAGGCGCACGTCAAGGGACTGACCCAGCTGCACCCCGACGTCCCCGAGGACATGCGCGGCACGTACGCCGCCATCGCGCACCCCGCCGTGATCGCGCACCTGACCCGGCTCGGGATCACCGCGATCGAGCTGATGCCGGTCCACCAGTTCATCCAGGACAGCACCCTGCTCGACAAGGGCCTGCGCAACTACTGGGGCTACAACACCCTCGCGTTCTTCGCCCCGCACGCCGACTACGCCGCGACCGGCGACCTCGGGCAGCAGGTCCAGGAGTTCAAGTCGGCCGTGAAGGCGCTGCACGCCGCCGGCATCGAGGTCATCCTCGACGTGGTCTACAACCACACCGCCGAGGGCAACCACCTCGGGCCGACGTTGTCCATGAAGGGCATCGACAACCCGGCGTACTACCGGTTGGTCGAGGACGACCAGCGCTACTACATGGACTACACGGGCACCGGGAACAGCCTCAACGTCCGGCACCCGCACTCGCTGCAGCTGATCATGGACTCGCTTCGCTACTGGGTCACCGAGATGCACGTCGACGGCTTCCGCTTCGACCTCGCCTCCGCCTTGGCCCGGGAGTTCTACGACGTCGACCGGCTGGCGACGTTCTTCGAGCTCGTGCAGCAGGACCCGGTGGTCAGCCAGGTCAAGCTCATCGCCGAGCCGTGGGACATCGGCCCGGGCGGCTACCAGGTCGGCGGGTTCCCGCCGCAGTGGTCGGAGTGGAACGGCGCCTACCGCGACACGGTCCGGGACTTCTGGCGAGGCGAGCCGTCGCTCGGCGAGTTCGCGTCGCGGGTCGCCGGCTCCTCCGACCTCTACGAGCACTCGGGGCGTCGCCCGTTCGCGAGCATCAACTTCGTCACGGCCCACGACGGCTTCACCCTGCGTGACCTCGTGTCGTACGACGAGAAGCACAACGAGGCCAACGGCGAGGACAACAACGACGGCGAGAGCCACAACCGGTCGTGGAACCACGGCGTCGAGGGCCCGACCGACGACCCCGAGATCCTCGCCGCCCGGGCCCGCGAGCAGCGCAACTTCCTGGCCACGCTGCTGCTCAGCCAGGGTGTGCCGATGCTCGCCCACGGTGACGAGCTCGGCCGCACCCAGGAAGGCAACAACAACACCTACGCCCAGGACTCCGAGCTCAGCTGGGTGCACTGGGACGCGGTCGACCGGCCCCTGCTCGAGTTCACGACGGCCATCGTGAAGCTGCGCCAGGAGCACCCGACGTTCCGCCGCAAGCGCTTCTTCACCGGTACCGAGGCACTCACCGGTGCCCAGGGCGAGGAGCGGCTCAACGACATCGTGTGGCTGCACCCCGGCGGCCACCCGATGGAGGAGGACGACTGGGCCGACGGTGCCCAGGTGATCGGGATGTACCTCAACGGCGACGGCATCGCCGGCAAGGGCAGCCGCGGCGAGGACGTCCACGACGACCACTTCCTGCTCTACTTCAACGCCGACGGCCCGGTCGACCTGACCCTGCCGCCCGCGGAGTACGCCGCCGCCTGGGACGTCGTCATCAACACCGGTGGCCTGCCGGCGACCGCGCTGCCCGCCGGCAGCGCCTTCCACATGGAGCACCGCAGCCTGCTCGTGCTCCAGGAGCACTCCGAGCCCGAGGCTGCCCCGGACTCGTCGGTCGCCGCGTCGGTGGCCGCGTCGGTGGCCGCGGGTCGGGGTACGGGCTGACCGTGAGGGTCCCGGCCAGCACGTACCGCCTGCAGATCACGCCGACCTTCGACCTCTTCGAGGCCGCGCGCGTGCTGCCGTACCTGCACGACCTCGGCGTCGACTGGGTCTACCTGTCGCCGATCCTCGAGTCCGAGCCCGGTTCCACGCACGGGTACGACGTCGTCGACCCCACTCGCGTCGATGAGTCCCGCGGCGGTGCGGCCGGGCTCGCCGAGCTCTCGGCGGAAGCCAGGCGGCTCGGCATGGGCGTGCTCGTCGACGTCGTCCCCAACCACGTGGGCGTGGCATCCGACGCCAACGCCTGGTGGGCCGACGTCCTCGAGCACGGCCGCGAGTCGGCGTACGCGCCGTTCTTCGACGTGGACTGGGAGCACGGCGGCGGTGAGATCCGCACCGGAGCGGACCTGAACTACCGGCGCTTCTTCACCATCGAGACGCTCGCCGGCGTCCGGGTCGAGGAGCCGGAGGTGTTCGAGGCGACGCACCGCGAGATCGGGCGCTGGTTCGACGAGGGTCTCGTCGACGGCCTGCGAGTCGACCACCCGGACGGGCTGCGCGACCCGGCGGCGTACCTCGAGGGACTGCGCGAGCTCACCGGCGGCGCGTACGTCGTCGTGGAGAAGATCCTCGAACCGGGCGAGGCGCTGTCGCCGTCGTGGGCGACCGCGGGCACGACCGGCTACGACGTCCTTGGACAGATCGACCGCGTGCTGACGGATCCTGCAGGCGAGGCCCCGCTCTCCGCGGCGTTCCCGGTCGACTGGGACGAGCTCGTCCACGACACCAAGCGCGCGGTCGCCGACACCGTGCTCGACCCGGAGATACGAAGGGTGGTGCGGGACCTGTCCGGCGAGCCGGCCGGCCAACGGCGCCCCGAGCCCGCGTCGCTGGTCGACGCGGTGGCCGAGCTGGCAGCCTGCTTCTCCGTCTACCGCTCCTACCTGCCCGAGGGACGCGCGCACCTAGACCACGCGTTCGCCGACGCGCGCCGCCGTCGACCCGACCTCACCGCTGCCTTCGACCGGGTCCAGCCCGCGCTCCGCGACGCTGCGCACCCGGCCGCGCTGCGCTTCCAGCAGACGAGCGGGATGGTGATGGCCAAGGGCGTCGAGGACTGCGCCTTCTACCGCTACCCG
>Ga0075370_10000335_pt1 | contig 16965 bp, 21 predicted proteins | sample EndMethybrTD3035_FD_71398 | JGI IMG/M metagenome (GOLD analysis project Ga0075370, IMG submission 71398) | Populus endosphere microbial communities from Tennessee, USA - Endosphere MetaG P. TD hybrid TD303-5 | ecosystem: Host-associated > Plants > Roots > Endosphere | place: USA: Tennessee... | reverse complement strand
GCGCTTGCGGGTGGACCAGGCCGGCCTGGCGCAGCTCGCGCCAGAAGTCCGCCGGTACCGAGGTCTCCAGCGCGGCGCGGTCCTCGGCGATGCGAGCAGGCTGGCTCGCGCCGGGAATCACGCGAAGGCCGCGGTCTTCCTTGCCTCGGACGACTCGTCGTTCATCACCGGCATCGAGTTGTTCGCCGACGGCGGCATCGCGCAGGTCTGAGCCACGCCATCGATCTCCAACCAACCCGCAGAGAAATCCATGAAGACCGCGCGAGATGGCGGTCAGCGGCGATACGGGTTGTCGGGGCGGCGGTCGTAGCGGTTGGGCACCCCGTCGCCATCACGGTCGCGGTCATAGCGATTGGGAACGCCGTCGCGGTCCCGGTCGTGACCGTAGCGTGGCGAATGGGCCGGTAGAGGCACCACCACGCAGGCGCTGAGGCCCGTCAGTGCAGCCGCGCCGAGGGCGATGAGGGAAAGGCGCTTGAACATGGTTCGTTCTCCTGTAGTGGCGTAGTACCGTCTTCGCACTCAGTGGTGCTTCGAGCTCTGCGCCGCGGTCTTGGTCTCCAGCTCGCGCTCGATGGCGCGCAGCGCCTCTTCGAGGCGGTCGACGCGTCCGCTGTGCCATCCCTTGAACGAGTCAGCCAGCTTGCGCTGAAGCCGCTGGCGGCGCTGAGACAGTTCGCTTCGGCTCATGTTCGTTCAATCCCAGCCGTGATGGTCTCGGTACGGCGAACGGTCCCAATGGTGGTGACGACGTTCCCACTCGCGGCGCTGCCACTCGCGATGGCGCCACTCTCTTTCACGCTCGGCCTCGTACCGATACGACGACTGCCACGGACGCTCGTAGACCACGACCGGAGGTTCCTGGTAGACAGCACGCGGTTGAACATAGACCGGCTCGGCGCGGATGAATGGCAAGGGCGGCGGCACGAGGACGGGGAGGCCCGGAAGGCCGATCGAGACATGCACGTTCGGGCTGGCTTGCGCGACCGAAGCGGCGCCGAGAACGGCACCGATCAGGACGGTGGAAGCGATGAGTCTTTGGAGGAAGGGGCGCTTCATGTTGGCTCCTTGTGTTGCGGTGAGGTCATCTTGCGCGACCCCCCGTGAACGTCACCTGAACGAAAGCGAAATTTCTCAGGCCGTCCACGGGTTGTCGGCTGCCCTGGCTCAGCGGCGATACGGGTTGTCCGGGCGGCGGTCGTAGCGGTTGGGCACCCCGTCGCCATCACGGTCGCGGTCATAGCGATTCGGAATGCCGTCGCGGTCTTGGTCGTGCACGCGGCGTTGCCACGCGTGATGGCGCCACTCTCTTTCACGCTCGGCCTCGTACCGGTACGAAGGCTGCCACGGACGCTCGTAGACCGCCACCGGCGCTGCCTGGTAGACCGCACGCGGCTGCACGTAGACAGGCTCGGCCCGCATCACCGGCCCCGGCAGGCCGATCGAGACCTGCACATCGGTTCTGGCTTGCGCTACCGATGCAGTGCCGAGGACGGCGCCGATCAGGACGGTGGAAGCAATGAGTCTCTGGAGGAAGGGGCGCTTCATGATGGCTCCTTGTGTTGCGGTGAGGTCATCTTGCGCGACCCCCCGTGAACGCCACCTGAACGAACGCGAGATAGTGTGACCGGGCCCTAGGCCGCCCGCAGGATGATCTCGACCCTGCCCCCGCCGAGTTCCGAGCGGGTGAGGATCAACTCGCCGTCGTGGCTGGCCACGAGGTCGTTGACGACTGCCAGGCCCACGCCGTGGCCCGGGACCTTCTCGTCGCCACGCACGTGCAGTTGCAGGATGGAGCGCGTATCGCCGAACCCCGGCCCGTCGTCGTCGACACGGACATGCAGCGCATTGCCCTCCCGGCGCGCGCTCACGGCAACCTGCGTTCGCGCCCACTTGGACGCGTTGTCCAGCAGGTTGCCGAACATCTCGAAGGCATCGCCTTCTTCGACCCGCCAGGCGAGCCCGGCAGGCACGTCGAACGAGAACGCCAGCCCCTTGTCGGCATAGACCTTGAGCAAGGAGTCGCGTATGCGTTCCAGTACCGGGCCGATGGGCAGCCAGGGCGCGAAGCGCGAGGCGCCGCTGGCCGCCGCACGCGCGAGTTGATGCTGCACGATGTCATCCATGCGGGCGACTTGCTCGCCAACGATGCCTGGCAGGTGCGTCGGCTCGCCCAGCGCGGTGCGCAGCACGGCAAGCGGTGTCTTCAGGCTGTGCGCGAGAAAGCTCAGTGCCTCCCTGTAGCGCGTCTGGCGCATGCGCTCCTGGTTGATGAGCGTGTTGAGGTTGTTGGTCAACGCGGTGATCTCGCTCGGATACCGGCCTTCGATCTCCGTCTGCTCGCCGTGCTCGATGCCACGTATTTCTTGGGCTACGCGCCGCAGCGGCGCCAGGCCCCAGCCGAGCAGCAGCGTCTGCGACACGAGCAGCAGTGCCGCAGCGCCGCCGAGCCACGTCCACAAGGTGCGCTGGAAGGCGCCGACTTCCCGATCGAACTCGGCCTTGTCTTCGACCACGGAAAGCACCAGCGGTGCGGACTGCGCGCGCTCGGTCCAGTTCACGCTGTAGCCGATGGCCAGATAGTCGTGGCCGCCGGAGGCGACGAGTTCCGAACGCCATTGGCCGATCGCGACGTCGCGCAGGAACGGCGGCTGGATTCCGACGCTCGATGCAGACTGCCAGTCCTCGCGTCGCGCCACGTTGACGATGTTCGCGTACAGGCCTGACCCGGGCAGCGACAGGCGTGGCTCGGGAAACGACGGCGGAAGCACCAACGCGCCCTGCGGGTCGAGTTCGATACCGGCGAGGAGCAGGTACACCGTGCCTTGCAGTTGCGCAAAGCGCGCGGTGCGGACGCTTTCTTCATGGGCGCGCTGCACCGCCCAGCCGGCACTGGCCACGAAGGCGATCAGAACCACCGTGGCGCCGACCATCAGGCGCCCGCGAATTGAGCCGGGCCACCTCATCCGAGAGTGAACCGGTAGCCCCGTCCGCGCAAGGTTTCGATCGGCGACAGCTTGCCACCAGGGTCGAGCTTGCGCCGCAACCGCCCGATCAACACCTCGACGACGTTGCTGTCGCGGTCTTCGTCGTGGGGATACAGGTAGTCCGACAATTCCTGCTTGGTCACGATGCGGGCTCGCTCGCGCACCAGGTATTCCAGAAGCCGGTATTCGAAGGCAGTGAGCTCGATCGCCGCGCCGTCCAGGCGCGCGTTCTGTGCCGAGAAATCGATGGCGATCGGCCCGAGCGTGAGCACATCGGACGTCGCCTTCATCGAGCGCCGCAGCAGCGCCTTGATGCGTGCAGCGAGTTCAGGGTATTCGAAGGGCTTGACCAGATAGTCGTCCGCACCGGCCTCGAGGCCCACCACCTTGTCCTGCCAGCTGCCGCGCGCCGTGAGGATCAGGATGGGAATGGCTCGGCCATCCGCTCGCAGCGCCTTGACGACGTTGAGCCCGCCCAGCTTCGGCAACCCGAGATCGACGATCGCCAGATCGACCGGATACTCGCGCGCCTGGAAGAGCCCGTCCTCGCCGTCTGCGGCCTGGTCGACCCGATAGCCGTCGGCCTCCAGCTGGCGCGCCAGCCCGAGCCGCAAGGGCGCTTCATCCTCGACCAGCAACAAGCGCATCGAGGCCCCTGCGGCTCAGCCGACGACTCGCCCGCTCGCGGCGTCGATCAGGATCACCCTGACCTCGCCCTGCGGCGTGACGACCTTCACGCGCCACACCGGGCGACGATCGGCTTCGGTCTTGTCGACCGACAGCACGCGGCCCGTGGCGACACGCTGGGCTGCGGCCGCGGCTTCGTCGCGGCTGATGTCGGCCCACGCAGGGGCAGCCACCACGATCAACAGTGCGCACAGCGGCTTGATGAGAACGTTCATGAATAAGCAGATCCCGGTTTGGCCTCTATCGTCCCACAGGATCCACCGACACGCGAACCTGCACGAACCGTCCGGGGTTCTCGTGCATCAGCGTCGTGAACTGCTGGCCGTGGTAGTCGTAGGTGACTTGGTAGCCGACGATTCGCGTCTGGACGTCTTCCACGTCACGGCAGGTCGTCACTTCGCGTGCCGCGGGCACGGGTTGCCAGCGATCACGGTTGGCGAGGTTGTCGCCGGTGAAGGCTCCCACGACAGCGCCCACCGCGGTGGCGGCTTCGCGGCCGTGCCCGCCGCCGACCTGATTGCCGATGAGGGCACCGACCACGCCGCCGAGGACGGCGCCACCGTAGTCTCGCCCACCGCCGCGGCGCGGTTCACCGACCCATTGGTTGCTGCACTCCTGGCGCGGCACGCGCACGCTTTCGTACTGCGGATCGACGCTGACGACACGCGCGTTGTCGACGTACGCCTGGGCATGCGCCGAGAGCGACGCAACTGCGAGGAACGAGACGAGGGCGATGCGCTTCACGGATGACTCCTTGGGTTGGCGATGAGCGCATCTTGCGGGCCCTATCGTGAACCCAAGCTGAACGGGTGCGACAGGCCCGCTCCTGCTAGCCTCGGCCCCCGCTCCCCATCCGACGACAAACCCCGAATGCTTCTTGACATCGGCCCCCTGCGCAGCAACACCGCCTTCCGCCGCCTCTTCGCGAGCCAGTTCATCTCCGGCCTGGGCACCATGGTCAGCTACGTGGCCGTGCCCTGGCAGCTCTATCAACTGACGCACTCCAACGCGCAGGTGGGCCTGTTGGGCGTCGTGCAGCTGGTGCCGGTCGTCGCCTGCGGGCTGCTCGGCGGCGCGGTGGCAGACCGCGTGGACCGCAAGCGCCTGCTGATCGCGTCCGAGGCGCTGATGGCGCTGTGCCTGGCGGGCCTGCTGGCCAACGCGTTGACCGCCGCACCCAGCGTGCTCGCGATCTACGCGCTCGTGGCCGTGTTGCAGGGGGCCAGCGGTTTTCACCGCCCGGCGCTCGAGGCGCTGACGCAAAAACTCGCACGGCCCGAGGAGTACGCGGCCGTCGCGGCGCTGTCTTCGGTGCGCGGCACGGTCGGCATGGTCGCGGGGCCGGCGCTGGCCGGATTGCTGCTCGCGCGTTGGGGCGCGGTGGGTGCCTATCTCTTCGACTTCTGCACCTTCCTCGCGGCGCTGTTCTTCATTTCACGCATTCCGCGGGCAGCCATCGACACGGTGGAGGCGCCGAGCGAGCGTCCGCATCTTCTTGCCGACCTCGCCGAAGGCCTGCGCTTCGCGTGGGCGCGCCCCGAACTCATGGGAACCTACATCGTCGACATCGTCGCGATGGCCTTCGCCTTCCCGGTGGCTCTCTTCCCGGCGATGGCCGCAGCCGATGGGCGCACCGAGGCCGTGGGCTGGCTGCTGTCGGCGATGTCGGTCGGCGCACTCGTCATCGGCCTCTTCAGCGGCTGGACGAGCAAGGTCATGCGCCACGGCCGTGCAGTCGTGATCGCCGCGGCCGTGTGGGGGCTCGGCATCGTGGCGCTCGGCTTCGCGCCCAGTCTGGCGCTGGGTCTCCTGTGTCTTGCGGTGGCCGGTGCGGCCGACATGGTCAGCGGCGTGTTCCGCGGCACGATCTGGAACCAGACCATTCCCAACACGCTGCGCGGCCGGCTGGCCGGCATCGAGATGATCAGCTACCTGACCGGTCCGCTCATCGGCAACACGCGCGCCGGCTTCATGGCCGATGCCTGGGGTGTGTCGGCCTCGGTGTGGATCGGCGGCGCGATCTGCTTCGCGTGCGTCATCGCCACGGGCTTCGCGCTGCCGCGTTTCTGGGCCTACCGCAGCACGCCGGAGCAAGCTGCACGCGTTGCTGCAGCCTGACTGCTCGTCATCCGTTCTGGAGGCTTGCCCACTCCTCGTCGGTGTACAGCCGCGAGCGGGTGAGGAACCGCAGCCCCTCGGATCCTTCGAGCGAGAACATCCCACCCCGCCCGGGCACCACGTCGATGATCAGTTGGGTGTGCTGCCAGTACTCGAACTGAGGCCCGCTGATGTAGAACGGCGTGCCGCCGATGTGGCCAAGGAGTTTGTCGTAGTCGCCCACGACGAACTCCCCTGCCGGGTAGCACATCGGAGCGCTGCCGTCGCAGCAGCCCCCCGATTGGTGAAACATCAGCGCGCCGTGCTTGGCCTGCAGCTTCTCGATCAGCGCGAGCGCGCTGTCGGTGGCCGTGACGCGCGAGACCTCGCCCATGCTCAGAAGAATCCGAGCTTGTTCTCGCTGTAGCTCACCAGCAGGTTCTTGGTCTGCTGGTAGTGGTCGAGCATCATCTTGTGGTTCTCGCGGCCGATGCCGGAGTTCTTGTAGCCGCCGAAGGCCGCATGCGCCGGGTAGTGGTGGTAGCAGTTGGTCCACACCCGGCCGGCCTGGATGCCCTTGCCCATGCGGAATGCCGTGTTCATGTCCCGGCTCCACACACCCGCCCCCAGGCCATACAGCGTGTCGTTGGCGATGCTCAGCGCTTCTTGCTCGTCCTTGAAGGTCGTGACCGAGACCACCGGCCCGAAGATCTCTTCCTGGAAGATGCGCATCTTGTTGTGCCCTCTGAACACCGTCGGCTTCACGTAGTAGCCGCCTTCGAGGTCTCCCTGCAGCATGTTGCGCTCGCCGCCGATGAGCACCTTGGCGCCTTCCTGCTTGCCGATGTCGAGGTAGGAAAGAATCTTCTCCAGCTGCTCGCTCGAAGCCTGCGCGCCGATCATCGTCTCCATGTCCAGCGGGCTGCCCTGCTTGATGGCGGCGACGCGCTGGATGGCTCTTTCGATGAACCGCTCGTAGATCGACTCCTGCACCAGCACACGCGACGGGCACGTGCACACCTCGCCCTGGTTGAGCGCGAACATCGCGAAGCCTTCGAGCGCCTTGTCGAAGAACGCGTCGTCCTTGTCCATCACGTCCGCGAAGAAGATGTTGGGCGACTTGCCGCCCAGTTCGAGCGTCACCGGGATGAGATTCTGGCTCGCGTACTGCGAGATCAGCCGGCCGGTGGTGGTCTCGCCGGTGAAGGCGATCTTCCCGATGCGATTGCTCGATGCGAGCGGCTTGCCGGCTTCCAGACCGAAGCCGTTGACGATGTTGACCACGCCAGGCGGCAGCAGGTCGCCGATGAGCTCCATCAGCACGAGGATGGAAACGGGCGTCTGCTCCGCGGGCTTGATGACAACGCAATTGCCGGCCGCAAGCGCCGGCGCCAGCTTCCACACCGCCATCAGGATCGGGAAGTTCCACGGAATGATCTGGCCGACCACGCCGATGGGCTCGTGGAAGTGATACGCGTAGGTCTCGTTGTCGATCTGGCTGATGCCGCCTTCCTGCGCACGCACGCATGAAGCGAAGTAGCGGAAGTGGTCCACGGCGAGCGGCATGTCGGCGAAGGTGGTCTCGCGGATCGGCTTGCCGTTGTCCCAGGTTTCGGCGGCGGCCAGCATCGCGAGGTTCTGCTCCATGCGGTCGGCGATCTTGTTCAGGATGTTCGCGCGCTCGGTCGGCGAGGTCTTGCCCCAGGCCGCCTTGGCCGCATGCGCTGCATCGAGCGCACGCTCGACATCCGCCGCGGTCGAACGCGGGATCTCGCAAAAGGTCTTGCCGGTGACCGGCGTGATGTTCTCGAAGTACTGGCCCTGCGTCGGCGCAACCCATTCGCCGCCGATGAAATTGCCGTAGCGCTTCTTGAAGCTCACTGCGGTTCCGAATTTGCCGGGTTCGAGCATGTCCATGTCTTCTCCAATAGCTGTTGACGAGTGGCGGCGATGCCGGCCGGCATCGATCGTGTGGTCCGCGCCGAACACAGCGCATCTCGCGTGCCAGCCGCCAAGAACGCGGCGAATGCGTTCGGCAAGCCCCCGGAGCGCGGGAAACTACGGCAACGTTGTCTCAAACTGCCACACCGCGGGGTGCGACGTTGTCCCTTTCCGGGCCGATGTCACAAGCCACGGCTCCATCGAGCGATCACGCTCGCAGGTGAAGCGCGCAAACCGCGCAAAGCATGGAAGTTGCTTGGGGCGGCTGCATGGAACACACGATGCAGCGTGAGGCAAGCGGGTCGAGTCGCCGGCGAGTCGCGATCGCGCTGGCGCTCGCTGCGCTTGCGACACCCGCTCTCGCGGAACAGGCGGCCGACGAGATGTTCGGCTCGCTGATCTGGCCCGACCTCCAACGAGAGTTCCTGCACGGCGGCCCGGTGGTCTTCGATCCGCGGGTGCAGGTGCGCGGCCCGGCGTTCGCGGAAGACCCGATGAACGTGCCGATCACGGTCTCGGCGCAGGGCCTGCGCGATGTCGATGTGATCACGGTGATCGTCGACCGCAACCCCATCCGCAAGGTGCTCGAGTACTTCCCGCTGGGCGCGCTGCCGGTGGTGAGCTTTCGCTTCAAGCTGGAACAGGCAAGCCCCGTGCGGGCCGCCGTGCGCACGCGCGACGGCGTGTGGCACGTGGGCGGCGTGCTCGTCGACTCGGCCGGCGGCGGTTGCACCGCACCGAGCCAGACGCGGCGCGACGGCAGCTGGTCGCGAAGCCTCGGAGAGCTCAGCGCGCGAGTGTTCGCGCAAAGCGTGACGGTGGGCGGCAGCTCCGCAACAACACGCCTGAAGCTGCGCGTGATGCACCCGATGGACACAGGCCTCGTCAGCGGCATCCCCGCGTTCTATGTCAACCGGCTCGCGCTGCTCGACAGCGGGGGCCGCGAGTTGATGCGCTTGAACGTCTTCGAGCCGGTCAGCGAGAACCCGGTGTTCAGCTTCGACTTCGGCGAGCGGCCCGTCGGCGCGCTGCGCCTGGTCGGCACTGACAACAACGGCAACAGGATCGGAGGCCGCGTCGAATGAAGCTGCGGCATTCGTTTGCGTTCGCGCTGCTACTGGTGGCGCTTTGCGCGCTGCCCGCTCTCGTGTTCGCGCAGCGGGCCGATCCACGAACTCTCGACTACGGGCTGCGCGCGCGCGAGGTGGCGTCGGGTGTCTTCGTCGTCGAAGGAGCGAACGCCGATTTCAGCGTCGCCAACGGCTGCAACATCATCAACACGGGCTTCATCGCCACGGGCGCCGGCGTGATCGTGATCAACACCGGCCCGTCGCGCCGCTACGGCGAACAGTTGCGTTCGCTGATCGCTCGCACGACGAAGGAAGCGGTGGTGCGCGTCGTGAACCTCAATCGGCATCCCGACTACTTTCTAGGCAACCAGGCATTCGCCGACGTCAAGCGAAGCGCAACGCCGACCACGCGCGCCGGCATCGAGCAAGATGCCAAGGCCTACGAGGACAATCTCTACCGCCTGTGCGGCGACTGGTTGAAAGGCACCCAGACACTGCCGCCAGACACCGATGCCGCAACCGGTGCCGAACGCGTCGGCGAGCATCTGCTGGAGTGGGTGGAGCTGAGCGGGCACACCGACAGCGATCTCGTGCTCATGGACCGCACGCGGGGCGTCGTCTTCGCGGGTGGGCTCGTGTTCGCGCAGCGCGTGCCGACCACGCCCCATGGGCAGCTCGACGCCTGGCGCGAGAGCCTTCGCACTCTCGCTGCGTGGCCGCACACGACGCTCGTGCCCAGCCACGGCACGCTGCACGCCGAGCCCGATGCGATCGCGATGACGCAGCGGTACCTCGACTGGATCGACAGAGCCCTGCGCGATGCCGCCGAGGCCGGGCTGGAGATGAACGACGTGCTGGGCCTGCCCGTCCCGGCGGAGTTCCGCGGCTGGGCAGCCTTCGAGACCGAGTACGTTCGCAACGTCGCTCACCTGTACCCGCGCTACGAGCAAGCGGCGCTCGCTCGTCGTCCGTGAGCCGTGAGCCGTGAAGCTGAGCCGGGCTGTCACACGCTGGCGCGCGCACTGTTCGATGCTGTAGCAGCAGCGCGGAGAAACCCGCGCTGCAGACTCGCCCGCGCATCGAAATCGCCTTGTTTCTCCGAGCCGAACTGTCCCTTCGCACCTTGCGCGCATTTGGCATGGTTGTTGCCCTCTTGAGCTTCGGAGGCCGCGCGCCACGCGACCTTTGAATCCAACTCGAGGAGACATCTCATGCGCTTGAAACTACTGTGCGTCCTGGTTCCGCTTGCTCTTGGCTCGCTCGGCTCGCGAGCCGCGGTGACCGAAAAGATGATCGAGGACTCGGCCAAGTCCGGCAACGAAATCCTGTCGTGGGGTCTGGGCACGCAAGGTCAGCGCTACTCGCCGCTGAAGCAGGTGACGACCGCGAATGCGAACAAGCTGGCCCCGGCCTGGGCCTTCTCGTTCGGCGGCGAAAAGCAACGCGGCCAGGAGTCGCAGCCGCTGATCCACGGCGGCAAGATGTTCGTCACCGCTTCTTACTCGCGCATCTTCGCGCTCGATGCCGCGACCGGCAAGAAACTGTGGAAGTACGAGCACCGGCTGCCCGAAGGCATCATGCCGTGCTGCGACGTCGTCAACCGCGGCGCTGCCTTGTTCGACAACCTCGTGATCTTCGCGACGCTGGACGCACAGCTCGTTGCGCTCGACCAGGCGAGCGGCGACGTTGTCTGGAAGGAGAAGATCGACGACTACGCCGCGGGCTACTCCGCCACCGCCGCGCCCATCATCGCGCAGGGCCTGCTGCTCACCGGTGTTTCGGGCGGCGAGTTCGGTGTTGTCGGCCGCGTCGAAGCGCGTGATCCCAAGACCGGCAAGATGGTCTGGTCGCGTCCGACGGTCGAGGGCCACATGGGCTACGTCTATGACAAGGACGGCAACAAGAAAGAGAACGGCATCTCCGGCACGACCGGCAAGACCTGGCCCGGCGACATCTGGAAGACCGGCGGCGCAGCCACCTGGCTCGGCGGCAGCTACGACGCGAAGACAGGCCTCGCCTACTTCGGCACCGGCAACCCTGCGCCTTGGAACAGCCACCTGCGCCAGGGCGACAACCTCTTCTCGTGCTCGACCGTCGCCATCGACGTGAAGACCGGGCAGATCAAGTGGCACTACCAGGGCACACCGAACGACGGCTGGGACTTCGACGGCGTGAACGAGTTCGTCACCTTCGACATGGACGGCAAGCGCGTGGGCGGCAAGGCCGACCGCAACGGCTTCTTCTACGTGATCGATGCGAACAACGGCAAGCTCGAGAATGCGTTCCCGTTCGTCAAGAAGGTCACCTGGGCCACCGGCATCGACCTCAAGACCGGCCGGCCCAACCTGGTTCCCGAAAATCGCCCCGGCGATCCCACTGCAAGCGCCGACGGCAAGAAGGGCAACGCCATCTTCTCTGCGCCCAGCTTCCTCGGCGGCAAGAACCAGATGCCGATGGCCTACTCGCCCGACACCAAGCTCTTCTATGTTCCTGCGAACGAATGGGGCATGGAGATCTGGAACGAGCCCATCACGTACAAGAAGGGCGCTGCCTACCTCGGCGCGGGCTTCACGATCAAGACGATCAACGACGATTACATCGGCGCGCTGCGCGCGATCGATCCGAAGACCGGCAAGATCGTCTGGGAAGTGAAGAACAACGCGCCGCTGTGGGGAGGCGTGCTGACGACGGCCGGCAACCTCGTCTTCTGGGGAACGCCGGAAGGCTTGCTCAAGGCGGCCGACGCAAAGACCGGCAAGGTGGTCTGGGAGTTCCAGACCGGCTCGGGCGTCGTCGCGCCGCCGGTCACCTGGATGCAGAACGGCGAGCAGTACGTGAGTGTCGTGTCCGGCTGGGGCGGCGCGGTTCCGCTGTGGGGCGGCGACGTGGCGAAGAAGGTCAGCTTCCTCGAGCAGGGCGGCATGGTCTGGGTCTTCAAGATTCCGAAGGCCGGCGCAACGACCGCCAGCGCGGACGAGCCGGCACGCAGCGTGAAGACCGCGAAGGCCGGCAAGCCTTCTGCCCTCGTCAAGGTGGCGCACGCCAACTGATCTTGCTCTGAACCGGGCCACGCGAAGCGCCATGGGCGCTTCTCGCGCGCTTCTCGTGGCCCTTCTCTTGGAGAACTCCCCATGGACTGCATCTCTCGCCGATGCTTCGTCGGAACTCTCGCGGCCGGCGCGCTGGCCGGCTCGACAAGAAGCTTCGCGCAGGCCGGCGCGCACGTCGCCGAAACCGACGAGCAGGCGATCGCGCTCTCATACAAGCACGACACCACGAAGGTCGATGCCGCGAAGTTCCCGAAGCACAGCGCCGCTCAGCGCTGCAGCAACTGCGCGTTCTGGCAGGGCAAGCCCGACGATGCGTGGGCAGGCTGCGCGATGTTCGGGCGCAAGCAGATCGCCAATGCAGGCTGGTGTCAGGCGTGGGCCAAGCCGCCCGCCTGACCTACTGCCACGACTCCAGCTCCAGCGTGCGCGTTCCGCCCGTCAGGAAGGCGGAGCCCGCCGGCTCCTTGCGTTCGAGGCGCACCAGGCCGACGCCTTCGCAATACCACTCCAGCGTCGTCAGCGGCATGTCACGCCAGCCGCTTGCCGGATCGGCGTAGACGCGCACGCTCGCATTGCCGCGCACGCGCAGGCAATGGCTGAAGCGCCCGGCCGGCGTGTCCACCGTCTCGTCGAGCGCATCGATCTGGTAGGCCATCGGAACGCTCGGATGCGAATGGCGGATCTCGCGCGGAAACTCGTTGCGGCGCATGAGCAGGTACGACGTGGTGGTGGCCTGCCAATGCGTGCCCACTTCGTACGGCGCCTTGAGCACGAAGCGCGCGGGCTTGTCCGGCCGCGGTTCGGCATCGAGATCGGTCTTGCTGCCGACGCGGTAGATGCCGCTCGCATCGCTGCGCAGCCAGTAGTCCACGCCGTTGTCGCTGCGGCGCCGCCACGCTGCGGCATCGCCGAGCGCCGTCACGGTCTGCGCGCCCAGGCTGCGCAGCGTCAGGGTCTCGCGCTCGCTCGCGCCGTCTTCGCCCTGCGTCGTCACGCGGTAGGTCCAGCGGTGGCCGGCCTCGAGCGGAAACCACGCGTCGCTCGGCGCCGTGCGCGGGCAGCCGCCAACGACCATCAGCGCTGCGACCATGCAAAAGCGATGTGCACCCATGTCACTTCTCCGGCAGTTGCGGCTGCGGCAGGTCGCGCAGCTTCACGACCTGCTCGTCGCTGCCGGGGCGCAGCCACGACAGGCCCGACTTGCCGCGGCGCGGTTCGCTGCTGCCGAGCTGGCTCACGCCTTCGCGGATCTTCTTCATGCCTTCGTTCAGCAAGGCATGCACGTCCTTGCTGTAGGGCAGCCTGAACGCGCGCGGTTGCGCCGCAGGCTTGCCGTCCTCGAGCGCGTTGACCCACACGAAGACGGCACCCGGCCGCTTCGCGTTCGGCTCGTCGATCACGGCCGCAAGCAGCACGAACCGTTCGGGGAGACTGTCGCCGCTCGGCCAGCCCCAGACGTCGTGCACCACTTCGTCGGCGAAGAAATAGAACGCCGTCACGCCGACCACGAGCATCGCCTTCAGCCACGCGGGCCAGCGAGACCACAGCAACGCCAGCAGCGCGATGAACACCAGCGCGACGAAGCCGAGAACGACGGGAAGGGTCATCGGAACCTCGCAGCGCCGCTCACAGCCGGCGTACCAGAGACTTCGGCAAGGTGTTCGCGTTCACCACCTTGCCGTCGGGCAGAACGGTGAAACGCGCGGCGGTCGCCTCGTCGCCCTGGCGCGCCAGCGTCAGCTGCCCATGGAACACGACCTCGGCGCGCGGATTCACCTTGATCACGGAGACCGTCACCTCGACCGGCTGGCCATCGCGCGACTGGTAGTACTGGACGTTCACCGTGAACTCGCCGGGCACGATGCCGCGCACCGTCACCACCTCCTGACGGAACGGGCTCTGGATGCGCTTGCCGTTGATCACGATCGCGTCGTTCGCGTCGCCGCGATCGTCGCGGTCCAGGTACATCAGGCCGGCCTCGCGCGCGCGAAACCAGACCAGATCGCCCTTCGGGTCCTCGACCCAGGTGTCGATGTCGTTCGGGTTGAGATCGGGCCAGCTGACGGTGACGATGTATTCGGCCTTGGAGGGGATGTCGCCAGCCTTGAGCGCCTTCGGGTTCATCGCCAGCAGCGCGACGATGAAGCAGAACACGAACGCGATCAGCATGTTGAACAGCATGTCGTAGAACGGATCGACCTCCGCCTCGCGCGTGTGCCGGCGCCTGCGCATCACGCCCGCACCTCGGCGCGCTGGCGTGCGAGGCCGAGCTGCTGGATGTCTGCCACCAGCAGATCGGCGAAGCGGTCAAGCCGCGTGAGCTGCAGTCCGAGGAGGATGTTGCCCACCAGGCCGACCATGGTCGTCAGCAGCGCGACGCCGAGACCGGTCGTGAGGCTGCGCAGCAGGTCCTGCGACTGCGCGGCATCGAAGCTCTGCAGGCTGCCGATGTTCAGCGCGAGGATCGAAAAGCCGATCACCTTGCCGAGCAGCCCGAGCTTGAGCTGGATGCCGTTGACCCACCACGCCGTGCCGTGCGCGCCGTGGCTGCGTTCGAGCAGCAGGTCGAGCGCGGTGGCGCTGTCGGCGGCGGGGCCCGCGAGCGCGGCGCAGTAGTCGGCCGCCCAGCCGCTTCCATCGGCGAGCGCCCTGCGCTGCTGCTGGAGAACGCGCGCACGTGCGCCGCACCACAGCGTCGCGAGCGCGAACACGACGATGATCACGAAGGTGATGCCGGTGGGGTCTGAGCGCAGCAACAGCCCCCAGACGCCGCGCACGCCGAGCAGCCAGGTCGCGAACGCGAACACGCCGCCAAGTGCCAGCCACTCCAGCCACAGCGGCTCGGGCACCGGTTCGCCGACGCGGCGTGTGCCGAGCCCCCTGATCAATCCGGCCGCGGCGCTCTTCACAGCTCGATCACCATGCCGTCGTGCGCAACCTCGATGCCGTGCTCGGCCAGCGCGCGCCGCTGCGTTCCGGCTTCGTCGAGGATAGGGTTGCTGTTGTTGACGTGCGTGAGGATCTTGCGCTGTGCGCCGGTCGCATCGAGCACGTCGATCATGCCGGCGCGCTCGCCGTGCCGGTTTTGCGGCAGATGGCCGAGATCGCTGGCGCTCGCAGCGCCCAGGCCGGCATCGCGCAACTCGTGCTCCTCCCAGAACGTGCCGTCCACCATCAGGCAGTCGGCGCTGCGCATCCATTCGAGCTCGGCCTCGCCGACATCCGCCAGCGCCGGCGAGAAGAAGAAGCGCTGGCCGCTGTGGGTGTCCTCGATCTGCAACGCGATGCTTTCGCCCACGGTCTCGGTGCGTTGGCGCGCATGGCGTGGCGTGCGGCCGGAGATGGCGAGCGCGCTGAAGCGAAGGCCGTCGAAACCCGGCACTCGGAACTCCGCGGCTGGCGAGTCGCCGGCGATCGGCAGCATGTGCCAACGCACGTCGCAGTACTCCTCCAGCACGTTGAGCAACGGCAGCCCCGCGGTCAGGTCTTCGAACACCAGCGGCGTCGCGAACAACTCCAGGCCGGCGCTTTCGCGCAGGCTCAGGAGCCCCGCGACGTTCTGCAGCTTCGAGTCCATCAGAACGACCGCCTTGATCGGCGAGCCGCGCAAGGTGCCGCGCGGATGAAGCCAGTGATTGGCGCGGATCTGCTGCGCGATATCCGGCGAGGCGTTGAGCAGCACCCAGTCCCGCCCGTCCTGCGAGACGGCGATCGAACTCTGCGTGCGTGCCGCAGCGGCGAGTTCGCCGCGCCTGAACGATGCGCACAACCGGCAGTGGCAGTTCCATTGCGGAAAGCCGCCGCTCGCACTCGAACCCAGCACGAGGATCTTCATGCCCGCGCCGACCTTGCGCGTTGACGTGGCCGCATCGTCTATCTCCCGTTCTTGTCGTTGTGCTGCGCGGCAGGGAGCTTGCTTTCCCATGACTCGTTCGAGTCGAAGGAGCACCCTTGTTCGTCGCAACTCTGCTGGCTGTTCTGCAATACCTATGCCGGCCGTGCCAAGAGGCAGAAGAGGCAGAACGCCGGTCGCGGGATCGCGTTTGCTCCAGCGCGGAGCATTCGCATGGAGCGATGACACAGGGAAATCCCTTCGCGTTCGAACGCTGTCGACGCTCTGCGTTGCGGTGTTTGTTCATCGTGCTCTCGCCGAACGTTGCCTCGGCCACCTGCGTGGCCAGCAGCGATGCGTTGCCGCCTCTGCTGCCGGTCGCGACGAACGTCTGGCGCGTTCCTGCGGCAGGCACCGAACCCGACCCGACCAACGGTGGCGCAACGATCCAGCTCGTGCTGGTGAGAGACGGAATGCGGCTGTGGCTCGTCGGCTCGGGCCCGACGCCGGCGTTCGGTGCAGCGCTGGCCTGCGCCATCGAGCGCATGACCGGGCGGCAGGTCACCGACGTCGTCAACACCCGCGCGGCACCGGAGTTGGCGCTCGGAAACTTTGCGTTCCCTCGCGCGCGGCTGTGGGCGCTGCCAGACGTGATCGTCGCCATGCGTGCGCGCTGTGCGCAATGCCAGGACCAGCTGCGCTCGCGCATCGGCGCTGCGGGAGAAAGCCTGCATCCGGATCGCATACGAGCGCCGACCTTGGCCGTCGGCAGGGCGACTCAAGCCACGGGGCGACTCGGCCCGTTCGTGTGGCACGCGCTGCCGCGCCGCAGAGGCGAACGCACGCTGGTGCTGCGCCATCGAGGCATCGTGATCGCGCAGGGACTGCTGTGGCCGGGCGACGTGCCCGATCTGCGGGACACGCACGCAGCCACGATGACGACAACCCTGCATCGCCTGCGGGGGCTCTCGTCCGGCGCCATGCTGCTCGGAGAACGGGGCGCTCCTGCGGCAGCGGCGCAGTTGGATTCGCACCTCGCCTACCTCGAGGGGCTGCGCAACTCGCTCGCGTCGCAACTGGGGAGCACTGAAGGGGCATCCGTCTCCGCGGATCTGCCGGCCTTCGCAGGATTGCCCGGTTACCCGACGACCCACCCGCTCAACGTGCAGCGGATGTGGCGCGAGCTCGAGCTCGAGCTCTTTCGCTGACTGAACGCGGCCGGCTCAGGACGAGCGCTCTTCGGTGTTCCAGCGCAGCTTGCGATAGATGGTGTTGCGGCTGATGCCGAGCTTCTTCGAAGC
>Ga0075370_10000333_pt1 | contig 16989 bp, 17 predicted proteins | sample EndMethybrTD3035_FD_71398 | JGI IMG/M metagenome (GOLD analysis project Ga0075370, IMG submission 71398) | Populus endosphere microbial communities from Tennessee, USA - Endosphere MetaG P. TD hybrid TD303-5 | ecosystem: Host-associated > Plants > Roots > Endosphere | place: USA: Tennessee... | reverse complement strand
GCTACAGAGAGGTGCTACACGGCACCCGGAATCATGGGCAACATTCATCCGTTCCTTCAGCGACGCGGTGACCGGTTCTTCTTCCGAATTCAAGTACCTGCAGCGCTGCGCCAGGCAGTGGGCCTGCGCGAGCTCACGGCCGCACTGCGGACCGGCGAACGGTCGATTGCAGTACCTCGTGCTCTCGCGCTCGCGGCGACCGCCAAGCGCCTCTTCCATGACCTCAAACAATCGTCCATGACACCCGACGAAATGACAAAGTTGCTCGAAGCGGCTCGAGCAAAACTAAGAGTGGACGCCATCAAGGAGGAGAAGGACGCGGAGGTTGATGAGGCCCACCGCCATCGCATTGCTGAGCGTAGGACGCTGCAGGCAAAGATCGACGCACTAGAGAGCGCCCTGGCTGCGACCGTTCGCGCGAGTTCGCACCCCGCCCTGGCCCAACCCCCTCAGGATGGTCGGGCGACGACCGCGAAGCCGGAGTACCAGCCGCTGCATGCGCTCATCGATGCGCACCTCCAGAGCTATCCGAAGGCCCGCAAGGCTCAGATGTTCAAGAAGGTCCAAGCTGCTCTTGAGCTCCTGCGTCAGCTCATTGGCTCGAAGCCCATCGATCAGCTTCGGCAGAGCGATGTCGTGGACTACTTCAACGTCGTCATGGGGCTCCCGCCTCGCTGGGCCGAGCGCTGTGCAAAGGAGCGCCTATCGCCTCGAGAGCTGTCGAGGATGACCCACGAGGTGACCCTGAGCAAGAAGTCGTTCGACGACAACTACGTCGTTCCCGTCCGGCTGTTCATCAACTGGGCGATCACGAACTGGCAAGACCGCGGCTTTCCCACGACCCTGACGACTGCGGCTATTGAATTCGACGGCGACGACGACGGCGGGAAGAACATGCAGCGTGCCATGACGGACGCCGAGCTGGAGATCCTCTTCCACGGCCCGGAGCTGCAGGCTGCCCGATCGAGCGAGCAGGCAGCGCACAAGTGGTGGTTGCCGGTCACGGCTTTCTACACCGGAGCACGAGCGAACGAGTTGGCGCAGATCAACCCGCAGACTGACGTGCTCGTGGACAAGCCAACCGGTATCCACTACTTGCGCATCACTGACGAGTCAGAAGGACACGAGCGGATCAAGAAATCCGTCAAGACCGGCGTGGCCCGATCCGTTCCCTTGCATCCTGAACTCATCGACCTTGGCTTTCTCGACTATGTGGAGGCGCTCAGGAAGCGCAAGCAGAAGCTCTTGTTCCCCGCGTGGAAACCGACCAAGGGTCGTGCAAGCATTCTGGCGGAGCGTTGGTTTCGCGGGCTGCTCGCAAGGGTCGGCTTGAGAGACGAGACGCCGGGTAGTCGTCTCGTTGGCCTACACGCCTTCCGCCACACACTGCTTGCTCGAGCGGCCAATTCGAGCCCACCCGTCGACGCCGGACCGATTACCGGACACGCCGACGCAAACAGAAGCGCAGTCCAGCGCAACTACGAGGGCGAGTTGGCGATCGCGAACAAGCTGCGCCGCCTCGAGGCGATCCAGTTCAACTTCAAACCATAGCCTTCGGAGGGCCTGAAAGGCTTCACTGGCCGACTCGGCCTCCCTAGAAGCTCCAAGGGATCGACCCCCAGCCAGACGGCGTCGATCCGGATCACTTGAGCAGGTCGCGAAGCCAGCCGGCACACTGCGCCGATGCGGCCAAGGGCCACGTCACGTTGACGGTCAACGCATCCGCGCCGGACTTCGATCCGGAGGTCGTCGACCACCGCTATCGCTACAGGTGCCATCGCCACCGGGATGTACGTCGTCATCTCCGGTGTCCGGACACGACAAGCACAGCACTCTGAGTTGATCCAAAACAAGCGAGCGTCTCGTTGCTGGATCTATCCTGGAATGAACAAACTAGGAGGAAATGCATGTTCCGTCGCCTTCTTTTGCCCCTTTGCTTGCTGGCCGCGTTGAGTAGCGCCTCCTATGCGCTTGACATCAAGGGGCTTCATGTTGACCAGCCCCTCAGTTGCACCCAACTCCACGCCATCGACGAGGGTCAGCCCACATGGTCATCCCGCGGCGGCAGAACGGCTGCCGATTGCAACGACACCCTCCTCTTTGCCGCAGTCTCATTCGGGAATGGCACAGCCTTGATGATGGTGCAGCAGTCCGAGAAGCAGGTGCTGCTGTCCGTCACTCTCACCGGCTTCGACTTCAATGACACCCTCGCCGCGCTCACCGTCAAGTTTGGGCGCCCCAAGATCACCGAGACCGTCATCCACAACCGGATGAATGCGGCCTTCGAGCAGACCACGGCCGAGTGGGTGGATGGTGATGTGAGGCTACGCCTCAAAATGCACGGGATAACAATCGGCAAGCCTGTATTGCAACTGTTCGGAAAGCAGGGCCTGAAGGACTTCATGGAAAAGAAGGAAAACGCGGCCGCCAATGCCGCTTCAAAGCTGTAGGCACAAGAACACTTCTGTCGATTGCGGTTCGCCCCATCGAAATGAGGCCTCCGCGCCATCACCATCCTCGCGACTTTGCCGGACACTTCGGGGGGACCGCGGGCGCGAGCGGTCTGCACATTTTGCGGCCGGTCCCGACGAACTCGCAAATCAACGATCCGCTGCGACCGATGCAAGCAGCAACTGCAGCCCCCCTAAGCTTCCAGACCCGACCACTGCGTCCTTGCTGCTGTGATTGACCCAGAGGTAGGAGACGAAAGGGACGAGGACCGGGTACTGGCACATGTCAAAACGATCGTTCAACGTGTTCCACGTATCTAGGCGCCGACAGCCAGCCTGTTAATCCTCCACGATTAGTTGGCCCGCGCGTTAAGGCGCCGAGCCAGCTGGCTCCTGCGCGACGCGGGCCGGGAGGCGAAGCTGACAGCGCTCTAGTCAGGACAGGACCGCCGCGAAGGGCAGCTCTGCAAGCCTCAGGGCGCCATCGCAGAACAGCTGACAGTCGCGGCGCCGAGAGCGAGGCGCGCCGATCCGCGCGGGCGCGACCGCCCCGCGTAAACTTCTCAGCAACCTGTCGTGGCACTGGTGCACACGCGCTAGTGTCGTCCCATCAGTACACGCCGAAAAACTCTCTAGAGATGCTCACCGGTTCGCACTCGATCACTGGCGCAGCCCTTCCACTTGGCGACTTCACAATCCGCGCAGTGATCGATTGGGTCGAGTTTGAGGTTCACCTCTCACACACTTCGCAGTTCCGGCACGTGCAGGATCGAATCGAACGTGTGATTGGCGACAAAGTCCTCGTTGCTCCCATCGGCGCAGACGCGAGCGGCACGACCCAGACGTTCCAGTTCAAGCTACAGGATCCACTGGGCCCTGCCGACGCCGAGGCACAACTCCAGAACATCTTCGATGACCTCGCCGAACCGCCTCGCATCGTTGCGGTGGAGGTCGCCGTCGATGCCTATCACCGCCGACAGGATCCGGCCGCTCTCGTTAGTGCGGCTTGGGACTTGTTCCGTCGCTTTCAGCGCTTACCGAGCCGCGGCGCACGGGCTACTGGGCCATCTGTCGACGAAGACTGGGTTCGTAGAAATCCAGGAAAGAAGAAGCCAAGGGGCTTTCGGGATGAACTGGGACGTTCGGAGCACGTGGGACGGTATTTGGCCGAAGGCTGGACCATCAACGTCGGCCGCATTGACGCGTCGTTCACCTGTCGGTTTCAGGTGAAAGTGGACGATCACAAGAAAGGGATCTCGGGCAGGTCCGCACTATTACCCCGTGAACACAGAGCCAGGGCAGAAGTAACGCTTCGCGGACCGCGCGTGCCGTTCTCCTCTTTCGATCAATGGCGCGCGTTTCGTTTCGAGACCCTCACCGCCTACTTTTCGTGGCGGACGAGCGTACCCAATCGCGCGGCCCGGAACACCTTGATTCGCGACCAAGTACTGAACTGGGGACACTACGAAGACGAGCGGATCGGCGGTCCAACAGGGCGACGCGCCAAGTTCCCGAGATGGACGATGCCGGACAGGGCGTTGAACGCCGCCGCGAAGAACGCGCTCAAGATGTTGGATCGCGAACAGCGACGTTCCCGACGACTACAGAAATTCGACCAGTTTTGATGTCGCGGTCCGTGGCGCTCTCGAGGGAACGACCCTGCGATGGAGCGCTTCTCCTTCTAACCACGAATCACTGCACGAGACAAGATGAACCAGACGCAAACGGGGGACTGGATAGCCAGAATCCTTTGGGCCGAGCGAAGCGCTCAAGACCCGAGCTGCTATCACTCTCGGAACGGTCATCTTTGGGTTCGCTCGGCCTGATGTCGCCCTCGGATTGCGCTTTCTATGGGTAGATGCCGGCGGGCGACGGGCAGTCCTTCGCCCAGTGGTCGCTCGCTTGTTGGCATGCACCGCCTCAGTGAGGAACCAGCGTAGCAGTGCTCGGTCCGATCGGGCACCTGCAGTCTGAGCCTCGCAGCTCGGTCTCCCAGAGCTTCGCTTCCCGTGCGTCTCGCTCAGCCCCGTTCAGGTTCGCAGGGACCGCGTTCCGTGGACTGACCCGTCGGCTCGACCCGGGAGCTTCCCTCGGCCGTGCACACGGTCGTTGGTCGCTCGATGATCGAGTTTCCCTTTGCGCCACGGCACGAATAGTTGCCACAGGTCGGCTGCGCTTCGGCCGTGCGCATCCCGGTCCGATGAACGTGAACTTGTTCCGGACGAGACCTGCACGCCTCGACCAGGAACTTCGGCTGCTGGGACCGAGCCTCGGCTGCGTGAACTTTCCCGCGCACAGGTCCGAGACCTCGCGACGACAGTGACTGCTCGATCAGCAAGGTGCTGGTCGTCAACCAGCCGAGACGCAGATGACCATGATGACAACCGAAGCAGCCCGAACCCTTTCCTCACTGATTCAAGAGCGACAGGAGGAACTCGCGAAGACTGACGCTGCGATCGCGGCCGACATCGGCCTAGCACGGCCCGGCGCGTTCACGCTGATGAAACTGGGGGACATGAGGCTGCCCATCACTCTGGTCCCGGCGTTGGCGGTGTCGCTCGACGTACTACCCGAAACACTCCTGCGTCTAGTCATGCAGGAACAGCTCCCGGACACCTTGCAGGTGATCGATGAGGTGTTCAACCCGTTGGCGCTGACCGATGCCGAGAAGCGGCTGGTCTTGCACTGCCGCAAGCTCAGCGAAGGTCGTGAGGCCGTCCCGATCGTCTTCGATGGCGGGCCAATCATCGCGCTCGTGACCGCCTGAGGTTGCCATGACTGACCAAGCACACCAGTCACGCGCGAACAAGCCGGGTTCTGCACCACTTCTGCGCCCTGAGCATTTCAAGGGTCTCCGTACCTCGCTGGGAAGCACCGGCCTGGCCTACTCATCTCGCATCGGTCACGAGGACCGCGAAGAATCGTGTCCTGAGATCGGCGAGACGGATGCAGACATGCGTGCCTATCTCGAAAACCTGCGAAGTGCTCGTCCGCCCTCCAAGGTTGTAGTACACCCGCTCACGCCGAGCTCCCGAGAGTTGGGCGACCTTCTCAAGTCAGCCGAAGCTGGACTCGCGCCCAAGCGCAGGTTCAACGTGGATCTATCCATGCCGGACGAGTACGAGCGGCAATGGACGCGCGATAGTGCGGACGACGACGACAGCGAGGGTCAAGCATTGGCGGCCGTCCTGTTCGATCCAGTCGCGCCAATCGGCTACTTGGGCTTCTCGGTCCTACTCTTTCGCGAGCGATCAAAGCGTGAGGTAGACCTGACCTTCATGCTGGACCTCGTGTATGTCATGCCGGACCACAGAGGCAAAGGGTTCGGCCTTGACCTGTCGGTCGCATGCGGCCAGATCCTTCGGGATCTGCTCAGAGCCACCTATCGTGCTGTCCCTGCGGGCACCACGATCACACCTCGCGTGAATGCCGACTGGGAGTCCGCTGGCGGCGAATGCATCACCCGTCATCTAGTCGACTGCCTTGAATTCGAGCGAGACCTGCTGCGCGAGTTCGGGCGCAGACGCACGGTCCGCGTCAATGCGGTAGACGTGGATGCCGGATACTGACGCGGCGCAGGTGACCGAGCGGATACGCAGGCGGCAGGGAGAAGGGCGCGGAAGAAGGGGCACCGGGGACCTTGCACCCCTATGCCTCTCCGGCGTGAATGAGGAGCATGGTCAGGCGTTTTTCGTGCCGTTCCGTGGGCATGCTTATAGGGGCGCACGGCCGCCTTCTTCACAATGAAGGGATGACAGCGAACTCGACCGCCTCCGCGCGACCGCGTCCATCAATCTGGGGGCCCCTGCGCGAGCGGCCGTTCGGCGCACTCTGGCTCAGCGGCGGCATCTTCTTCATAGGCAATGCGATGCACAACATGGCGGCATCGTGGCTGATGATCGAGCTCACCGGGTCATCGTTCCTCGCCGCCCTGGTGCAGACGGCCTCCTTCCTGCCAATGTTCCTGCTGTCGCTGCCGGCCGGCGTGCTCGCCGATACAGTCGATCGCCGGCGCCTGATGCTGCGCACACAGGGCGTCTACGCCGTCACCGTCCTGCTGTTGACCGCCCTCGCCTTCTCGCGCGGAGTTGGGCCGTCGACTCTGCTGTTGTTCACCTTCGTGCTCGGCGTGTGCACGGCGGTGCAATCGCCGTCATGGAATTCGGCGGTCAGCGACACCGTGTCGCGCGAGGAGCTGCCTCACGCGATCACACTGGTGGCCATGGCTTTCAACGGCGCGCGCGCTGTTGGCCCGGCGCTGGCCGGCGTGGTGTTTGCGTGGCTCGGCAGCGGCGCGGTGTTCGTGCTTGCCTTGCTCAGCGCTCTGGTCATGATGCATACCACGCGCCGTTATCCGCCCAAGCCGCACCCAAAAGGCAAGCTGCCGGTCGAGCGGCTATGGGCAGGCATGCTGGCCGGCTTGCGCTACGCTCGCCATTCGCCTGCCACCTTCGCGCAGCTTGTGCGCACGCTGGCCTACAGTGGTCTGGGCTCGGCGCTGTGGGCGCTGCTGCCGGTCATTGCGCAGCGCCAGCTCGGTCTGGGCGCCGCAGGCTTCGGCCTGCTGATGGGCTGCCTGGGCACCGGGGCCGTGGCCGCCGGCTTCTTCATCGCGCGACTGCGCTCCCAGCTCGGGCTCGATGCGCTGGCCGCGGGCTGCTGTGTCATCTTCGCGGGCGCGATGCTCGTTGCCGCGCTGTCGACCTGGCATGCATTGGTGTATGCGGCCCTGGTGCTCGGTGGCGCGGCGTGGATGGCGATGATGTCGACCTTCAATGCGGCGACGCAGACGAGCGCTCCGCCCTGGGTGCGAGCGCGGGCCGCTTCGCTACACACGTTGTGTGCGCTCGGCTCGTTCGCCATCGGGTCGGCCTTGTGGGGTGCGGTCTCCGGCTTGCTCGGACTGACAGCCACCTTGTGCCTGGCCGCCGCCGCGATGATCGCCAGCATCGCCTTGGCCCGTCCTTTCCCGCTGCGCATGGGTGCGGAGAAGGAGGTCACTCTGGCCACGCCGTGGAAAGACTTGTTCGTGGCGCACGAACCCGACCTTGAGGCCGGCCCCGTGGCCGTGGAGATCGCCTATCGCATCCATGCCGACGACGCGCCGCGGTTCCTTGAGGTGGTCCAGCAACTGGCCGTGCCGCGTCGGCGAGATGGCGCGACCTTCTGGCGCATCTACCGCGACCTCGCCGACCCGTGCTGCTACGTCGAGCGCTTCATCGTCACCTCATGGGCCGACTATCTCCGGCAGCGCTCGCGCTCGACGGTGGCCGACCAGGAGCTCGAAGCCGAAGCGCGCCGCTTTCAGATGCCGGGCTATCCGGTTTCGATGCGCCACTACATCGCTGAGCGCTGAACCTGAGGCTTGCGCATATCTTCGTTTCGCTCCCTAGGCACCTAAGTTTGGGGAGCGAGTGTGCTCGGTGTCGCCAGCTGTCTGACGGCCCAGCGCGAGGCGCGATCTTTCCCTATGCCTCTTCGATGTGAGCGAGGAGCGTGGTCAGGCGTTTTTCCTGGTGATCCTTGAGCGTGCTTGCACCGTTTCTGCTCTCGTCCGGGGCTGCTTGCACCCGAGGCTTGCACTCTTCAGTCCCAAAGCGGGTAGTTCAGCCCGTGCGACTCGGTCCCGCAAATCCATCGCTCAGCGGCAAGAACCTGGTGGATCTGGCGCAGCCGCGGCCGCGGCAGCCCGATCGACGCCAGGCCGGCCATTGGCTAAAGTGCACCCTTGGGTACAAGGGCGGGCAGCCGATGAACAATGAGCATGTCTTGCTACTTTGCGACGTGGTCGACAGCACCGCACTAACCGAGCGCCTTGGCGACACGCGTGCGGCACAACTGTGGCGCGCCCACGATGGAATGGCTCGTCAGTTGCTCGCGGTCTGGCGCGGCCTCGAAGTGGACAAGACCGACGGCCTCTTCGCATTGTTCGACGCAGTTGCAGACGCGCTGGGCTTTGCGACCGCCTACCATGAAGCGCTCGGCCAGATGGATCCACCATTGCAAGCTCGCGCGGCGATTCATCGTGGCGTCGTTCTATTGCGCGAAACCCCAGCCGCCGAAGTGGCTCGCGGTGCGAAGCCGCTAGATGTTGATGGAATCGCCAAGCCGCTGACCGCGCGCATCGGCGCACTGGCGCTGAGCAGGCAGACCCTACTCAGCGAGACCGCCGCCTTGGCACTTGCGTCCGAAACCAGGCTCAACCCGCTCGGATATTGGCGCTTCAAGGGCTTGAGCGAACCGATAGCGTTGTTCGAGCCCGCAGCGCTGGCGCTTGGCCCGCCGCCAGACGCTGAGAAGGCATGGTGCGTCACCCACGACGGCGACCGTTGGTTGCCCACGCGCGAGGTCCCGAACAGCCTGCCGGCCGAGCGCGATGGCTTCGTCGGCAGGCGCAATGCGTTGGCTGAACTGGCCGCCGCATTTGCCAGCGGAGCGCGCCTGGTCACTGTGCTGGGAGTGGGTGGCAGCGGGAAGACGCGGCTGGCGCTGCGCCACGGTTGGGATGCGCTCGGCGGGCACCCAGGCGGTGTGTGGTTCTGTGATCTGTCTCAAGCCGTGACCTTCGACGGGATCGTCCATGCCGTGGCACAGGGAATCCAGTTGCCGCTTGGTGCCAGCGACCCGGTGCACCAAATCGGCAACGCTATTGCCAGCCGAGGGACCGCGCTAGTGATCCTGGACAACTTCGAGCAGGTGGCCCGCCACGCCGAGACCTCGCTTGGGTGCTGGCTGGAGCAGGCTAGCGCGGCGACCTTTTTGGTCACCAGTCGGGAGGTTCTGGGCATCACCGGCGAACACACAATGGCGTTACCGCCGTTGCCTGACGACGATGGCGCTGAACTCTTTGTGCAGCGCGCGTGCAGTGCAGTGAGCGACTTCAATCCCGACTCCGACAATCGGGGGGTCATTGTCGAGTTGGTGCGCCTGCTCGATGGACTGCCGCTGTCGATCGAGCTTGCGGCTTCGCGGGTACGGGTAATGACGCCGCGTGCCATGCTGGCACGCATGGGGGAGCGCTTCAAGCTGCTGGCCACACCTGGCGGCCGACGCGATCGGCAAGCCACGCTCCGCGCGACGCTGGATTGGTCGTGGGAATTGCTCAGTGAGGCCGAGCGCGCGGCGCTGGCCCAGCTCTCGGTCTTTGAGGGAGGTTTCACGCTCGAGGCCGCAGAGGCGGTGGTTGATCTTGCGGGCACATGCGAGTCGCCTTGGGTGGTTGATGCCGTGCACGCGCTGGTGCAGAAGTCATTGGTGCGTCGAGTGAGTCAACAGCGCTTTGACTTGTTGAGGACGGTGCAAGAGTACGTGCACCCCGCGTTGAGCCGTTTGAACTCTCAGCCAGCGACGGTGCACGCACGTCACGCACGCTATTTCGCGTCTCTGAGCGAAAGCGCAGCCATCTCCGATCGCTGCGCTGACGCTGACAACCTGGTTTCGGCGTGCCGTCGAGCCGTTGCAAATGGGAGCAACGACGATGCCCTTGGCAACTTGGTCAACGCGTGGGCCGTACTGCGCCTGACCGGGCCTTTCAACCTCGCATTGCAACTGGCGGACGCCGTGGCCGCACTGCCTAGATCGGATGCAGAAGCCCACGCCGGTGCCGACGTTGTGGCCGCCAGTGCGCTCGACGCCATGGGGCACAGCGCAGAAGCACGGGCTAGGATCCTGTCGGCGTTGCAGCGACTGCCGCCGGGCGCCGCCACGGTTGCCAGAGCGCGTTGCGTGCTCGGAGAGGCTACAGCGAATCTGGGGCAATTCGCCGCTGCCGAGGGCGAGCTAAATGCAGCATTGCAGGCCGCCTATGCACAGGACGACCTCGAGACTCAGTGCCGGGCGCACAATTCAATTGGTGCGCTGGCATCTCGCCAGGCCCGGCCCGACCGGGCGCGTCCACACTATGAACAAGCATTGCAAGTGGCACAGCGCCTGGGTGACAAGCGATGGCAGGGCGGCCTGCTTGGAAACCTGGGCATGCTGGATCACATGGCCGGAAAAACCGATGAAGCGCGCTCGAAGTACGAGCGTGCGCTAACCCTCGCAGGCGAGACTGGAGACCGGCGCTGGGAAGCCAACGCGCGCTGCAACCTCGGATTGCTACTCCATGATGAGGGCCGAAGCGCGGAGGCCTTGATTCACTTCGAGGCCGCGCTCGCGATGGCGCGACACATGGGCCACAGGTTGTTGGAGGGCACGGCGCTTTGCAACCTGGGCCTGCTGCACGAGGCGCGCAACGACCTGGAAGCAGCGCGCATGCAGCACGAAGGTGCGGTGCGCATCGCCCAGGCCTGCGGTGATCCTCGCTGCGAAGGCCTGTATCGAGCCTATCTTGGCCTGCTGCTGGCGCGCTTGGGCTTGGCCGCCGATGCGCAAGCCTGTCTGGAGGCCGGGGCCGCGCTGCTGCAAGGGGCGCAGGACACGGCGCACCTCGCACTGTTGGAATGCAAGCGTGCGGTGGCTCTGGTCCTGCTCCGTGAAGCCGAGGCGGGCCTTGCAGCGCTGCGTAGGGCCGAGTTGCTCATCCCAGCAGACTCGTCGGAATCCGGATCCGAACTCGTCCTGGCGCTGCAGGCTGCACACGCGGCCTTGCGATCGGATCCGTTGCAAGCACTCAAGGTAGATTAACGATCAGCGGATCCTTGGTGCCGCAAGCGAGATTGCCGGTCTTGCGGTACACGTACGCGGTGTATCCGTTATCAACGGACGCAGTCTGCTTGCCGGTGGACTGCCACTGATACTGGTCGTCCTTGCCCGCAACGCTGAACTTCCCGTTTTCGAATGCAGGGTCGCCGTTGGGGACTTTGTTGGGACTGATAACGACAGCGGATTGGGTGAATCCAAAGTCGTTGCTATTCAGGATCTTCCAGCGCACCACTTGCTTGGTTTGCGGATTGCTGTGCAATCGGATCTCCGACACTGGAACCGCCACCTCGCATTTCCCTTGCCCTCCTTGGCTGGGCGAAGTATCCGGATTGTCGACAATGGTCAGAAAGATCTCACACTCCGGCGACGCTCTTGGACAATCACCATTCAGGCCGGCGGCAACACTCTTGAAACGCGCCTTCGGTGCCACATCAGGCTGCCGGTCGGCGGCCACGGTGGGCGCCACACCACAGCCAACTAGCAGCGCAAGGCATGCAATCGGCAAGTACCAGATGCGCATGTCGTCCTCCAGGTTTGAGTTCGGGTTCCCAGTTTCGCGTATCTGGCCTAGCTTGCCAATTCTGGCGTCCTGCAAGTGGAGGACGCCGACCAAGACGGCCGCTCCCCGCGATGTGGCACGCCAGCTGTGTTGAGCTTGAGCCCCGGAACGGTTGACCAGCAAGCGGCTTGTTGCAAAGAGCTGTTCTTCGCTGACAACAGCCCACGGGCGGACTCTAGTCGCGGTGCTACGGTTCTCCGGGGGCAGCGCTCGGGCTCTCCAGGCGCGGACCAGCGCGACCACCAAACATGCAGCCAGCATCGGCTGCGACGACCCATTGGCGGTCGCTCAGAGCCAGCAAGACAGGGAGCTCGCCACGAGTCTCGGACGGCCAGGGAAATGCGATCGGGCGAGGCGCACCGACTGCCAGCAGTCTGCCAGTAACCGGCCGTTCACCAAGAGGGAAAGGCTGGCATCCAGGCGACCCACTAACGTGAGCGTGGCGGAACTGTTCGGGGCGGAATGCCTACTTCACGCGTGGGCCCTCTTCGCAGACCAACGACGCGTTGCGCAGCAGCTTTTTGACCAATGGCTCCTGCACCGCGTTCGGCGCGTAGACGTAGCGCTCTGCTGATGACACGGCGCTCACGTTGGCGGCCCTCACGAAGGCCGTGTCGTCGAAGGCCCTGACGTTCTCGAAGATTTGGTTGTCGTTGAAGGCGAAGAACATTCTTCTCGGGCCCAGCGGCAGCGCGAGCAGGAACTTGGTTTCGAAACTGCCGGCGAGAATTAGGGGGCGGTCTCCGATGAGCAGGTCGAACCTGGACTTCTCAACGGTCCTGATGACCCAAGTACGTTCAGCACTGCCAAGTTGAGCTTGGCGGAGCGTGCGAGCCTCGGCAGTGTCATCACGCCAAGGTCGTCGAGTACGTCAGGCTGATACTTTTCGACCCACTCGCGCAGCGTCGCTTCAGGCTCGCTGCCGCGCGCCGCCAAGTATTCCTCTGGTGCTTCATCAAGCCCAGCGGACAGAATCTCCCGGCCGCGTTTGCGCAAGTGCGCAACCATTGCGGGCCCGCGCAGCATCAGCGAGATGAGGAACGGCGACCAAATCATCTTCTCGTCGCGGGTCAGGCTGCTGACGCCCTGCTTGAGAATTTTGGCGTGCACCAGTGCTGCTGGATCGTCGATGTGCGGCCCCAGGAAGTCGCGCTCGACCTTGACGTTGGGCTCAACCTTGGAGCGCTCCAGCGAGTACAGGTGCCTTTCCTTGGCGACCGCCTTCGCTTTGTACCGGCGACTGACCAAGTGGCCGTGCACCCAGCGGAACGCAGTCAGCTTGTCATCTGGCGGGGTGTGCCACTGCTCCAACAGAAACTTGGGCACGAAATGCTGGTTTGCGTGTGACACAGCGAGGCATCGTAGCGCCTTCTGGCCCGCGGGCGGTGGAGCCGTTGCCAGTCGTCCGTGAAGGTGCGTATGGGCCGTCCGGCGCCCTCGATGAGGCCGACTATCGCGGTTTCACGCAGCCAGACGATGCTCGTAGTACGGCCGCTCACGATCGTCGAGGATCGACACGCGCGCGCCACGCCGGCTACATTGCCCAAGATGAAGACGAGCACCCTATCATTCGTGGCGGCAAGAGCCGCAATCCCAACGGACGTACTGTCTCGATCCGGAAAGGTCTTCTATTCCGGGCGAGATGCGTTCTCTTCACCTGCGGTGCTCTATGTGCTGGGCGGCAACCCTGGTGGCGACCCGGCAGATCTACACGAAGGGACCATCGCCTCCCACACCGAGTGGGTCGCGAATGCAGCACCCGGTGATTGGTCGGCCTACCGCGACGAAAGGTGGAAGGGGAAGGCGCCTGGCCGCCATGGGATGCAGCCGCGAATCCTTCACATGTTCGAGGTGCTGGGCTGCAATCCCGGCTTAGTGCCGGCGAGCAACGTTGTTTTTGTTCGCTCTCGCCGCGAGGGCGACATCACCGCCGAATTTGAGGACCTCGCGGGGAGCTGTTGGCCGTTTCACAAGTACGTGATCGAGAACCTTCGCCCGAAGGTCATTTTTTGTCTGGGCAGAACGGCAGGAGACTTCGTGCGCTCTCAACTTGGCGCGCATCAGCAATACGCCACGTTCACCGAGCAAAACAATCGAAGGTGGCAAAGTCATGCCTACCGTTCACAAAGCGGCCAGATCGTGGTGGTCGCGACCCATCCAAGCATCGTCAACTGGAACGCAGCGGAGACTGACCCAACTGGATTGCTTGCTGCAGCGTTACAAGGTGCTTGAAAGCAGGCGAGCTACGCGCTCCCCTCATCGAAGTAGTCAGAGTCGATCTTTGGAATCCGCACCGTCCGAGACGTAACGCCGACCTCGCAGTCGATCATCAGAGTAGCGAGCCGCTCGCCGTCGATCAGGACAATGCCATCCACGGACTTGGCGAAGTCTCTCGCCTGCGTTGTATACGTTGACGTAGTGATGAAGACACCCTTCTTTGCCTCTGGCCTGCGAGAGCCCCATAGAAGGCTTGGAGTTGAGGACGACCAATCACTCGGGTCGCGGCTTCATTGAATCAACTCGTCGGCGCGCAGCAGCAGCGATTGTGGGATAGACAAGGCGAGTACCTTGGCGACCCTGAGATCGATCACGAGCTCGAAGCGGTCTGGGCCCTCAATTGGAAGTTCGCCCGCCTTGTCTCCCCTTAGGATTCTGTCGGCAAGACGCACAGCGCGCGGAAAGTAGAGCTCGACTATGGGCCCATAGCTCATGAGCGCACCCGCGGGGGTCATCCAGCTCTTCGCAGACACGATCGCGGGCAGCTGATACTTGTGCGTTGCTGCGGCGAAGTCCGCTGCCGCGGCGCCGGTGAAGGTGGACACACTCAGCTGCGCAATACCGGCCCTGGGCCTTCCACTGAGGCCGCGCAACGCCGCGTCGAAACTGCTGATCGTTCCAACCTCCAGCACTGCGACCTGAAATCCTCTAGCCCGGGCCACCGCCTTGGCAACCTCCAGTTGGTCTCCGGTCCCGATGTCTGACAAGAAGGCGAGGCGTTCGATGTCAGGCGCGACTTCGCGTAGCAGGTCAACCCATTTGCCGACAATAGCGGGCTGGTTCAGGAACAGACCCGTCACGTTACTGCCCGGCCGGGCCAGGCTGGCAGCAAGTCCGGCGCGCACCGGATCGATTCCGAGATCGATTCCGACGATCGGCGTGGTTCGGGTGATTTGGCTCGTAGCCATGATTGCCGCGGCGCCTACGACGATCAACACACCGACATCGAGAGCAATAAGTTCCGCCGTGAGAGCAGGTAAGCGACGGGCATCACCTTCGGCCGAACGAAGGAAGACCGTCTCACCTTCCACGTAGCCAAGTTGTTGCCAAGCCTGACTTAGGATCACCAGAGTCGAATGGTTCCGTGCAATGGTTCGCGAATGCAAGTAGCCGATCCTGCGCATCGGTCGCGGTGTCTGTGCCACTGGAACGGTGGGAGCAGTGAGGAGGCTCAGAACGCAGAAAGTGGTCTCACGTCTTCTCATTCGATCACCTCGTCGGCGCGCGGCCGCAGTGGCGATAGCGGGGGCGCTCTACCCAAGACGCCCCAGAGGCGCGATTGTGCGCCTGACCTTCAGTGGGACGCCCCCTCCCACGTGCGTCGCTAGCTCCACGGTGCAAGTGGGTGCGCCCACTCAATTCTCCAACGACGACCTCGCGGGCTTGGCCTCGTTTGAGGAACGCGTACTTCGCGCTGTTGCTCGCGCAGACGCCCTGAGATTGCTGACGGGCCCAGCTGTGCACCCCCTACGCCGCTCCTCAATCGAGAGTGGTCTACAAGAGGAGCACATGCAAGTCGACGAGCGATCGCTCGACGCGCTGGTCGGCCGCATTGTTGCGGCGACGGCGCAACGTGACGCCTACCTGCAGGCTCGGGAAGAACTCGTCGTTGTGGCTCACACCGCACCCGCAGGTAGCTAGTCGCGGCTCGCGGCCCGCATTGAGCTGCGGGTTGCCCGAAGTGCCTGCCGGGTCAGGCCGGCCGTGGCCGCGTCTGGTGCATGCGCGAGCCAGGGGCCGATGACGTGCTCCTTGGCTGGCCGCCGCTGGCACCTGGTCATGCTGCCGCAACGGCGCAGATTCGCCGAGTGCGATCACAGCGTCGCTGGTCGGCGTTACGTCGTCATCGAACCGGGCCGGCGTGGCGCCCCACGTCCAGAGTGGCTCGCGGGTTTGCCCGGCGTCATGGTGAGGGGTCGAGGTTCTGCCTGGAGCGCCCTACGATGCGCCATGCCCGACCCGCTGCCTGTGACGAAGGAGGAATGGCTCGCCGCGTTCCGGACCGAGGGTGAACGACTGCGCGACCTGTACAACAGCAAGCTAGTCGCCGCGGTCGCGCTGCAGGAATGGGTGAAGCACCGCGACGAAGACCCGGTGAAGGTCGCGCAAGCGTGGGCCGCAAGGCAGGGGCCGACGAGTGCAAAGCGTTGACGCCAGCGCTGGGTCGCCCGCTACACCGCGCGGCTCATGGGGCGCTGTCACAGCCCGCTCCACGGCGGCACTGACTGGGGAAGACATCGCCCGCGGGCTGCGCTAAACCCTCGGCCATCTCGCAAGCTCAGACGTATACCCCCACGCTAATACAGCCCTGTAGACGCTGGTGCGGGGCCCATCCACCGCATCGCCTGGCTTGGGTGTTCGCTCCTTCCTCGATTGCTCTATGCCGCGACCCCGGTGTCGCCTGCGAGTACGGCATCACCTGCGACGCCCACGAAGTTCGAGGCGATGTGTGCTCACGCGCCCTCTCAGAGTGCGCTCGTCGCGTCCGTTGCCGGCACAGCGAGAGGCGCAAACCTCGCCCTGACAACCATCCTCGCGCAAACAGGTGTTCGAGCGGTCGTTCATAGCAGCGGCGCCTACATCCTCTCTGGCCATGCCGGGTATGTCGGCGGCACGCTCGGTGCGGCTTCAGCGTCCCTGTGCGATCCTGATGATCTCATTCGTCGTTGCGGGTGTCGCAACAACTTTCGAGCTCGTCTGTGCCCGAACCAATCATCCAAAATTGGTCGAGCAGGTCATCGACACCGCCATCGCGTTCCGGCGTCGCTTTGCCAACTTCGCGACCGCGACTAGGGACACCGCAGCGGGGGCTGTGATTTCGGCGTCCGCGACATACACGAGCGTGTCGGTGAGCGCGAGACGCAACACCCGCGGAATCTCCGACTACATCAACGAGCGCGTGGGGAAGATTTCTTTGCCCCAATGGAAGCGAACGGCCATTGCCGCCCCGGCCGTCCGTCGTTGATCGATTCGACCTTGCACCCCTTATGCCGCACCTCGATTTGACAGGCGCATCGTCAGGCGTTTTTTCCAGCGTCCCGACGGGGGTGCTTATAGGGC
>Ga0075370_10000332_pt1 | contig 17059 bp, 15 predicted proteins | sample EndMethybrTD3035_FD_71398 | JGI IMG/M metagenome (GOLD analysis project Ga0075370, IMG submission 71398) | Populus endosphere microbial communities from Tennessee, USA - Endosphere MetaG P. TD hybrid TD303-5 | ecosystem: Host-associated > Plants > Roots > Endosphere | place: USA: Tennessee... | reverse complement strand
AAGTAATGGTATTCTCTCTTCTTCTATCTTTAACCAAGTAAATCTTATGTCTCCAGGAAATATCCGATAATCCGAGCTCGTTAATTTATCTAACCGAGGAATAGAGGGAATCATTTCATAATCTTGATTAAAATAAGGCCTTAAAGCATCATAGCGTTGTAATAAACGATTAAAGTTGATCCAACCTTTATTTATTAAACGTTCCACAATCGTGATAAATAAAGCCGTGCGGTCTTTTAATACGATTTTTTTTGTAACTTCATCATAATCTAAAATTTCATGGCTATTAAACTCGAGATCGTCGCCTAGCACAGTTAAAAAATTATTAACGACTTCCAGCTCTAATGGAGTACTCACTCCTTCGGTAGGGAAATGAATATTTTCCTTTTGATAGAACTGTTCGGCAATAAACTTAATTAAATAGTTTACATTAAATTCGGCTTTAAAATTCTCATTAAATTGCTGATAAATATCCTTTATATACTGGTGCTTAATTGGATTCTGAACATTCTCAAAAATACTGACGCGATCGTCTTGTATCATTAACGATTCTAATTTTAACTCAACTAACAACTTATTAATAAGATAATTATGCGCGTGAATTTCATTGCCGATAGGAGAAATACCGACTACCCTACATAAAAATTCTAAATAATGGTGATTAGCTCTAAATCGATTCCGTACAACTTTTCTAGCCAAGAAAATAAGCGATGTTTTTATCAAACTCAGTAAACCAAACTCACCATAATTTTTCAGAGTTTCTGCTATCTCTGAAAAACGAGAAAAGCAACCTTCGGCACACATCCTCAAGTTCCCGTCGGTGGTTAACTCGATAAGTTGATTTTGACGAAACTCTAAATCAATATCTTTGATATCATCATCATTGTCATGACAAACTAACAAAGCAATAGTTTCTATTGCTCTTTTTCCATCCGCATAGAACAATGACGTCTTCTCGGGAAAACCATTCTGTAGTAATTTTTTAATGAAATAATCTAGTTCGCTCTTGACAGTTTCTTTTTTACGTTTCAAGCTCAGTTTTTTTTCCCCTTGTTCGTTAATTTCCTCACTAGGTACCGTTCTAATCACTTCTAACTCATACTTGTTCGCCCAATCTTCTAAATAAGTAAAACATTGGGTTAATTCTTGTCGTATCTCCGCAATCGCTGCACGACCTGTTTCTGTGTTGGAATAGGCATTAAATTCAGAATGACTGTCTTTATAATAATGAGGGTAAATTCCTTCGGGAAGTTGATAGATTTTTTTTGCAATCTGGGTATTCAACCGCTCTTCAGTCCATATTTTTTCTTCCGAGTAAAAATAAAAATTCAGTAATTTTTCTGAGAGTGATGTATCAGGAAAAGATAAATAATAATTATCTGGATAGCTCACCGGTCGATTAATTTCTTGCTCTGGTTGTGGATTTGGCATCGCTCTTCTCCTTATATTGTGAGTCAATAGAACAGTCTGATAAATTGTTTAAAACAAAAATATTTTTTCTTTAGCGAAAGATTTTTTACCCAAAAGAAGTTGAATAGATATTCCTTCCTTCATGTTATAAATTTCATAATAACTGAAAATAATTAAGTTAATAACGATTAAAAATTCTTTATGCGATTTTGTCTAGGATCACAGCTAAATATTGACCGATTAATCTTGCTCCTAATGGAATAATTCCCGCTGCGCAACATTAAATTGCCCACCCACTGACATAAAATAACACTAAAATATCACTGCAATCATGATTGTTCCAATAGTTAATTGTCGCCATTCCTCCGTACAGATCCGCCCAATTACCAAAGAGCTAAATCCCCAACATAATCCCAGTGACAATATTAGAAACCGCACAACCTGCCATTCGGCAAATTTGCCCATATCCCATCAATAAAGAACCAAACGCCGCCACTAAACAAGTGCTTATAAAAGTTGCTAACGGCGGAAAACCGGCCAGCTTTAACATATTCGGTATAACCACCACAGAATACAGCATGGCTAAAAAAATAGTTACGCCAGCCATCACTTCACGCTGTAAGGTACTACCCCGTGATGGATTTTAAAATAGAATTCCAATAAGCTTTTCTTTTCCGGATCATTTTTTTCCTCTACAGAAAGTATTAGCTTTTTGCACCTCAGGAATCACTTAAGATTTATTTTTTGGTAAGTATGAAAAGAAATTTGAACAAATAAAAGAAGAATCGGATATTGATTATATTCTTAATAAAATTTTTCCTATTAAGGATACGCAAATTATTAACTTAATTTATGAAAATAAGGCATAGACAGTTTTTCAAATAAAAACCAAATTTTCAGAATTTGGTTTTTTAATGTATAATACCTGTCTCATACTCATAAATTAAATATTTTACTAGGTTGTGATAATGACTAAAAGTATAATAACAACAGAAAAATTAAGACAAACCGTTGATTTTGGAAAAGTAGCGGGTTTAATTTCTTCTGCTGATGTTAAATCTATTATATCTATATCTCAGATGACTGAAACTAAAATTATCCAAAAATCTGTAATAGATTTAGCCGAATTATCTGATCATCAGCTAAAAATGTTAATTGATATTCAAAAAAATAAAATTAAAAATTTAACCGCAACATATGATGAAGTGTTAAGGCAGTTAAAAAATGAGGATTACTTTTGGCCAAGGCTTAAACATACACTGGTTAGTAATCTGTTATTTGCAGGTGCTAGCGTGCCGTTAACGCTATTAGTATTGTTCATGATTGGGTCGGCACCAATGGTTGCGCCAATAACAACACTATTTATTTTATCAACTTTTGCCATTGTATTTTTGTCTGTTTTTATTCTTAGTACGCCGTTAAACTGGTTAATTTCTCCAAAAAATAGTCCAAAATTAACTACGGAGAAAAACATTTATGAAAAAACACTAGCAAATGAAAACACGCTACTGAATGTCTTTACACAAGCAGAGGATAATAAACGCTTAATGCTTGAAAAAGACACTACATATGAAAGAGAAGTAGTTCTTTTTAATGCTAATAACTCAAATAGATTATTTAAAACTCCTAATACGGTTAACAATTCAGGTGTGAATAATTCGCATAGCTTTAATGAAAGACCAAGATACACAAATTAGCTTTTAAAATAAAGCAAAAACACGATAGCCGAAATTTTAGTGCACCTAGCAACTTACTTTAAGCTTCTTTGCAAATAGCAAGAGCACACCAAATCCGATTAAAAAAACTACCTAATATTTTAATAATATATTTTTCTGTTTTCTCTAACAACTGTGCAACTCGGGGATGCGACAAAATAAAAACTAAACTACTAAACCATCTAAATCCATCGTAGTGAAAAATCCTGAATAATCCAATCGTAAAAAGTTGTGCAGGCATTTTTTTTCTCTAATCATATTTTGAAGATGTGTTTGCATGGGCATCAACAGAAGAATAACAAATACGAAGCCCCGTATAATTAACTATCCAAATAACGGTAGATAGCTGCAGCAGTGTGAAAAGAGCCAAAAACCAGCAAGCGATCATTTTTTTGTAACTGGCAATAAGCCTGTTGAAATGCTAAATTGGGTGAAGAGAACTCTAAAATTGTTTGATCGACTTCAAGATCTAATAATGATTGTTTTAATTTTTCAGCCTTCGCGCCCCGTTCTTCCATTAAATCACAGACATACCAATGATCAACATGGTGCTTTAAAGGACGTAAGGTATTGCTAATATCTTTATTCGCCAACATACCTGCTATCGCATGCGTATTTCCTAAACAGGGAGTATTGGCTAAACGTTTTGATAAACATTCTCCACCCGCAGGATTATGTGCGACATCAATAATAATTTGACATGCATTTTTTTCAATAATATGGAATCGACCCGGTATAAAAACGCGCTTCAAACCTTCTTGTATGGCAAGCGGAGTAATAATGAAATGTTCACCGAGTAATTCAACCGCTTGCAAAACTGTCGCCGCATTCTGACAATCTATGTTAGGTAACGGCAAATCACGCAAAATAAGTTGTTGGCTCATCCATGTCCAGGATTGAACCTGTATTTTGTAATCAAATTCTATGCCTTGCCGATATAAGGGACACGCTAAAGATTGAGCGGTGTTCAGTATCGATTGCGGCGGTGCAAAATCACCACAAACACACGGTCGATTCGGACGCATGATACCGGCTTTTTCGAAACCGATTTTTTCTCGTGTATCACCCAACCAATCCATGTGATCGAGATCTATCATGCTAATAATAGCCAGGTCCGCATCGACACAATTGACGGCATCTAAACGGCCACCTAAACCTACTTCTAGAATAATCGCATCTAATGCAGCTTGTTTGAAAGTCCATAAAGCCGCTAAGGTAGCAAATTCAAAATAAGTCAATGGAATATCAGCACGATTTTTTTCAATATGCAGAAAAGCTTGGCACAAATCGTAATCACTAATGCAGTGTCCCGCTATTTGAATACGTTCCTGATAACGAATAAGATGCGGTGATGTGTAGGTACCCACTCGGTAACCCGCAGCACTTAAAATAGCAGCGATCAAGGCAACATTAGAACCTTTACCATTCGTTCCAGCAACCGTCACAACCGGACAATTAAAATTGACGACTGCTAAGCGCTCTGCGACTTGTGCAATGCGCTCTAAACCTAAATCGATGCTATTTGGATGACACTTATCAATATAAGTTAACCAATCAGATAATGTCCATGCACTCAAATTCAATTCATTAGATATCATCATTAGCAATGGCGGTTAGTGTATAACGTCCTTGGTTTGCGGCCATGAGTTTATTTAATAATGAAGCAATTTTATCCTTTAATCCCCTTCTATCGACAATCATATCGATGGCACCATGTGTTAACAAAAATTCACTGCGTTGAAATCCTTCCGGTAACACTTGACGTACCGTTTGTTCAATGACGCGTGGACCGGCAAAACCTATTAAAGCTTTAGGTTCCGCAATAATAATATCGCCGAGATTAGCAAAACTTGCCGATACACCACCCATGGTAGGATCGGTTAATACTGAAATAAAAGGAAGTCCTTTTTGTTTCAGTTTCCCCAAGACAGCACTGGTTTTTGCCATTTGCATTAATGAGAATAAACCTTCTTGCATGCGTGCTCCGCCACTTGCAGAAATACAGATAAAAGGAATATCTTCCTCTATCGCTCTTAATACGCCTTGTACAAAACGTTCACCGACTGCAGCGCCCATCGATCCACCCATAAAATCAAACTCGAAGGCTGCGCAAACAACTGCTCTATCCTGTAATTTTCCTTGCATAACTAATAAGGCTTCTTTTTCGCCCGTTTTTTTCATTGCTGAATGCAAACGATCTTTATATTTAAATTGATCTTTAAATTTAAGTCTATCTACTGCTTCTATTGGATTAGCTATTTCTTGAGCGGTTTCAGGATCTAAAAGCTGTGCTAAACGTTTACGCGCCTTAACGCGATGATGATGGTTACATGTAGGACAAACCATCAGATTACGTTCAAATTCTGCACAATATAATACCGCGCCACAGGACTCACATTTAATCCAGCTATTTTCAGGAATTTTCGTGGTGTTTCGAACCACGGTTTGAATTCCTTTTATGACCTTTTTTAACCAACTCATAAGCTTCCTATAACCTCTCACCCACTAAATAAAAATTTTTCTCAATCAATCCTGAAGTATATACCCTCTTCACCGGGATATACGCAAATTAACCACCAATTTTCAACAATTCCCAATAATATTGATAAATACTTTCTGCTACACCAACATCATCTTGAACCCGACCCCGCTGTAAGGTTTTTTTATCGGGATAGATCATCGAATTATTTAAAGGGACTTTAGGCATCATTTTGTATGCAGTAAGGTTAGGAGTCGCAAAACCCGTCGCTAAACTTATTTTTTTAGCAATATCCGGCCTTAGTATAAAATTGATAAAAGTATAGGCATTATTTAGATGTGATGCGCCTATAGGAATTGCCATACTATCGATAGAAATCACAAAGCCTTCTTTAGGATAAATAAAACGTAAAGCAGAATTTTCTTGTGCGGCTTGATAAACATCACCATTCCAAGCCATACCCAGCATCAAATCTTCATCGATAAAAAGTGATTTCACGCCATCGTTATTAAACAAACGCACATTCGGCATTAATTGTTTTAATTTTAAATAAGCTAAACGAATATGTTCAGGATGGGTGTCATTGGGTGAAAAACCTAACACCATCAATGCCATAGAAAAAACTTCATGGACATCATCTAATAACAATAATTGATTTCGATAAATAGGATTCCAAAGAGTTGACCAAGCTTGTAATCGCTGCGAAGCAGGGTATTTACTATTCACAACAATTCCCGTTGAGCTCCAAAAATACGGGATACTGTAATGATTACCCGGATCATACGATTTATTGAGTAACGCTGGATTTAGATGCTTAAAATTAGGTAAACGGGATTTATCTAAAGCCTGCAACATGCCTTGTTGACGCATTCGATCCACATAGTAAGTAGAAGGTACAATAACATCGTATCCGGTACGCGGATTGGCTTTGAGTTTCGCATACAAGGTTTCATTACTATCATAAGTAGTATAATTGACTTTGATTCCGGTTTCTTGTGTAAACTCTTTTAATACATCACTAGAAATATAGTTTGACCAATTATAAATATTAACAATATTTTCTGCCGTATAGGCAGGGCTAGCAAGCATGCTAAACCATAAGATAAAAAAACAAACACGCCGCATAATTATTGATTAACCTTTTTAGGTAATGCGAGTTGGAAGGCTATTACGATAAATAGCGTAATAGCAAACATCACTGAACATAATGCATTTAATTCAGGTTTTAATCCAAGACGCACTAAGGAATAGATATACAAGGGTAAAATTTGAAAATCAGGACCGGTAACAAAAAAACTAATAATCACGTCATCTAATGATAAAGTAAAACTTAATAACCAGCCCGCTAGTATAGCCGGCCATAACATAGGGATAATGATCCGACGAAAACTCATAAAGTCAGTCGCACCTAAATCACGCGCCGCTTCAAAAATATATTTATCTAAACCGGTCAGTCGACTATAAATTGTGACGGCCACAAAAGGAATACAAAAAGTAATATGTGATAATAACAATGTCCAAAAACCTAAACGCATATGCAATAAAAAAAATAGAATAAGTAACGAAATTCCCATCACAATATCGGGCGAGACTATCAATACAAACAATAAACCATGCAATAAATGCTTACCAAAAAAACGATAACGATACAGACAAGTTGCGGCAATAGTTCCTATCAATGTAGCAAAACTAGCCGCTAACACACCCACTTCCAACGAATGCAAGGCGACCACGGCAAGATCGCTATCATCACCTAGCTGTTTATACCAATCTAAGGTAAACCCATGCCAAAGCAATGAATAAGTCGAATTATTGAAGGAATAAATAATCAACAAAACAATAGGAAAATAAAAAAAGCAGTAGATTACTGCCAAATAACTAAATCTCGCCAAGCGGTTCATCGTGATATTGTCCTATTTTGTTGGCACGTCGATACAGTAACAACAACACACCCATCGCTAAAGTAAGCACCATACTCACCGCAGAACCTAATGGCCAATTATTTGCGGATAAAAATTCGTTTTGAATAAGATTCCCAACCAACAGTGACTTTGCACCGCCTAAAATATCCGGAATATAAAACATACTCATCGCTGGCAGGAATACTAAAATAATCCCTCCCATAATACCCGGAAATGTTAACGGTAAAATGACGCGTGTAAAAGTAGTTAGGGTATTTGCTCCTAAATCGCGCGCTGCATCGATAAATTGTGTATCTAATTTTTCAATATTGGCATATAAAGGCAAAATCATGAATGGAAGTAAGCTATACACTAAACCGATAATAACCGCCGTAGTCGTATATAAAATGGTTAATGGATGATGAATAATCCCAAGCGTTAATAAGATAGAATTGAGTAAGCCTTTCGCTTTCAATATGGAGATAATTGCATAAGTACGGATTAATGAACTCGTCCAAAAAGGAATAATCACCAAAAATAATAATAAATTCTTGTATTTAAAATCGAGTCTTGCTAGAAGGTAAGCAAACGGATAACTGAGCACTAAACAAATTAAACTACAGAGTCCCGCTACGTAAAAGGAATGCCAAAAAACTCTGAAATAAATAGGATTTAATAATGCTTGATAATTTTGTAACGAAAATTGCCAATGAAAAAGGTTGACTGGATCATTCTTCAGAAAACTAGTTATCAATACCAATAGCGTCGGCAATAAAGCAAATACAGACAGCCATAGCCAAACCATACTAATGCTGGTTCCTTTAAACAGACGATCAACTTTCATCGGGTAAAATAACCTCCCACCCGGATATCCAATGTACCCAAACCGACTCACCACTATGGAAATCTAATTTTTCATCATCTTCATTAAAAAATTGAGTGGCAGCCAATAAATTTTGACTTTGCAAGCGCACCATCAAATCCACGGTTGAACCTTTATAAATAACTTGCTCAACCACGCCGGGGAACATTTGCGAAGTATCTGTCACTTCAGCAGGTGACCAGACCTCGAGATCTTCAGGCCTAACTAAAGTATAAACTTTTTGATTCTTGGAAAAATGACGGCGATTTTTTAATGTAAATTCTTTACCTTCGATTATTGCATGAAACACATCTTCATCAGCCGAAATAATTTGGGTTTCGAAAATATTCACTTCACCGATAAAACGGGCAACACGTAAACTATGTGGTTCTTCATAGACTTCGCGCGGTGTGCCAATTTGTTCGATACGTCCTTCATGCATGACCACAACCCGATCCGACATCGACAAAGCTTCTTCTTGATCATGTGTGACAAAAATAAACGTAATACCTAATTGCGTTTGCAGTTGTTTTAGTTCGAGCTGCATGGTTTTGCGCAACCGATAATCTAAAGAACTTAACGGTTCATCCAATAAAAGTATACTCGGTTTATTCACCACCGCTCGAGCAATCGCCACACGCTGCTGTTGGCCACCACTGAGCTGATAAGGTTTACGCTCGCTTAAGTGAGACAATTTCACCATATTTAATGCATCGTTAACTTGCTGTTGAATCTCAACTTTCGATAAGCCACCTTTGCAACGCAAACCAAACGCAATATTGTCAAAGACATTCAAATGAGGAAATAAAGCATAGCTTTGAAAAACGGTATTGACATGGCGTGCTTGCGGCGATAATCCTTTGACATCAATGCCATTAATACAAATAACCCCGCCATCGGGTTGCTCAAAACCTGAAATCAAACGCAATAACGTTGTTTTTCCACAACCGCTAGGGCCCAACAAGGTCAAAAATTCACCATGTCTCACCTCGAAGTTAATATCTTCTAATACGTCTTCGCCATCGAAACGTTTAGTGACTCCTTTAAGTTCAAGGACATTGCCGTTCATTACACAGGTAACCTCACTTTCATGATGAATACTCTTCACACTTGAATTTTTGTCTGCATTGCCGCTCAACTCGCAATCCTTATGTATCTTGAATACATTCTGCTTACTTCATTCTCACAGCACTTGCCAAAAATCCAATTGCTGTAAGTATAAGACTAAAATTGCAAGGGATTATGCAATAGAGCTTCACTAAATCCAAGTATTTTATTAAAAGGCATTCATCATCATGGCGAACGCCGAAAGAGATGCAGCAATCCCGCTAAAATAACTTTGCATTTAAATCATTCTAAAAAAATTATTTTCCGACTCAGGCAACGCAAATTTTTCTGGATAAAAAACTTGGCATAAATACAACCCGTTAGGTGCAGCTGTTATGTCTGCGGCTTTTCGATCCTGTGCCAATAAAACTTCATTAGCCCACTCGATGGGTTTTTTACCTGCACCTATCGACATTAATACCGCACTCATATTACGTACCATATGATATAAAAAAGCATTGGCTTGGATATCGATGATGACATAGTTGCCTTCACGTTTCACGTTAATATGCTGTACTTCACGTCGTGCACTCTTAGCTTGACAACCTGCCGCGCGAAATGAACTAAAATCATGCTCACCCAGCAGATACTGTGCAGCAAACTGCATATCCTTTTCATTTAAAGGAAAGTAATGATGCGTTGTGTATTGATTCCATAGTGCATTTTTTAAAGGATGATTATAAATAATATAATAATAACGACGTGCTGTGGCAGAAAATCGCGCATGAAAAGTACTATCCACAACCTGCACCCAATTAACACGTATATCGGGCGGTAAATGACTATTACAACCTAACAACCAAGCACGCTGCGACCGCTGCACCCTGCTATCAAAGTGCACCACTTGACCTAAGGCATGTACACCTTTATCGGTACGTCCGGCACAGCTTAAGCTTATAGGATGATCCGCAACTTGACTAACCGCCTGCTCTAAACAGGTTTGTATACACGCTAATCCTCTTTGTGACTGCCAGCCATGGTAAGCGCTGCCTTGATAAGAGATACCTAATGCAATTCTCATACTTAATACTCTTCGCACTTGAATTTTTGTCTGTGTTGCCCGCTCAATTTGCAATCCTCATGTATCTTGAATACATTCCGGTTGCTCATTTTCGTGGCGCCTTGACAAAAAATCAATTGCTGTGAGTATATTTCCTTATACGTTATTCTTTGACGGAATGCTTGCAGCAGAAATCATTGCTTTAAATTGCTGTAAACGGGCTTGAGCCGCCTGGGCAGCTTTTGAATCTGGGTATTGTTGGATTATTTTTTCAAACAATTCCATCGCCATGGGCTTATCCCCTTTGGCAAAATAAGCTAAACCACACTGCAACATCGCATCAGGAACGCGTGCATCTTGATTATAATGACTAATAAAACGTTTAAAAAAGTTAATCGCTGGATCAGCTTGTCCTTGTAACAAATACAACTGACCTAAAAAATAATCAGCATTCGCAACATTTAAATCATTCGGAAATTTTTTATTGAATGTCTCAAAGGCTTCTATCGCTTCATTGTATTGTTTAGTTTTTAATAGCTGAAAAGCCACCTGATAAGCACGTTCCCCCGCCGCCGTAGGTGCTGCATTGGGTATCATCGACTTTCTATCTTTTGAAATTGGGTTCTTACTGCTACTCAAGTCGACTAACGGACGTGGAACCAATGTGCTATTAGCTGACGGACTCGAAACACGGAGTGGTTTTCCAGAATAGATGGCGCTTGGATTATTTCGCGGCACTAAGCGTTTTTCTAATGCTAAGTATTGATTACGCACTTGCTCTTCTAATACTTTGATCGCATGTTGTTGTGAATCAATTTTGCCTTGTAAGCTTTGTAGTTGCTGTTGCAGGTCGTCAACCTGTACCAACAAGGGATTGAGATTAATAATTTGGCGCTCTAAAATTGTGACGCGTTGTTCCAAAGAAAATGAAGCTGAATTACGTGGTATCGTTGGAGTACTCGGCGCTGCGGGATTCGGTGCTACGTTGGGAACTGAGCCTGTGGTAGACTCATTGACTTGAGTCGTAGGGTTTGCTGGGTTAGCCATCGCAGCCGGAGCCTCATCATCATCGTCATACGCATCAACCACAGGCGCCAGTGCATACGTGAGTGAGCTTAGTAATAAGCCCACATAGCATAAACAAACCTTAATTGACTTAATAACAAGCCTCGAATTTACCCTTAGCATAGTTAATCCCTAGTATTACATTTTATCGGTAATAACCGGAGTTTGATACTGTAAATCAGCATGTCGATTTTTTGCATAATCCGCTTCGCTATGGCCAAACGCTACCGGCTTTTCTGCTCCATAACTGACCGTTAAGATTTGATTTGCGCTAACACCCTTTGCGATTAAAAATTGTTGTACGCTTAAGGCACGACGTCGACCTAAAGCAATGTTATATTCACGGCTACCTCTTTCGTCGGTGTTACCTGTTATCAATATTTTAGCTTGTGGATGACTAATTAGGTAATGAGCCTGTACTTGCAACGAAGGTTTATCTTCATCACGGACGAAACTTTTATCAAAATCAAAGTAATAGGTTTGATTACCGACTTGCATTGGATGCGTGTTCTCATCGCCGTAAAAACTACCGACATCCCCCGCTCCTTGCGTCAGTGCACTATCGGCATGTGTCGGGCTAGCCGAGGTTTCACCTAATTCACTTTGGTCAGCTGTGGAACAAGCCGCTAAACTTAATAACGTTGCTGCGATGGTGCTCATTTTGAACAATTTTTTTATTAACATATACTAACCTCACTTAAAATAGTTAACTCGATAAAAAAGGTGACCAAACCGGATCTTGTACATCACCTACTGGTGTAGGCAAGCGACAATTTATTCTTCCATCGATTGAAGCCATGCCTAACAAGCCATGCTCACCGGGTTTTGATTCAAATAAAACCATTTGTCCATTCGGTGCAAAACTAGGAGATGCATCAAAACCGGAATGGGTAATGTTGAGTAAAGTACCGTCGTCTAAATCTTGCACCGCTATATTATACATTCCTTGTTCACGATTGAGTACCACTATCATTTTTCCATCGGGTGAAAAAGAAGCCCGTGCATTATAACTGCCATCAAAAGTAATGCGTTGCAATCGTTTATTACGCAAATTTATTTGATAGATTTGTGGTCCACCCCCTCTATCCGAAGTAAATAATAATGATCGACCATCCGCTGACCAAGTGGGTTCAGTGTCAATAGAAAAACCAAAACTCACCTGACGTAAATCTTTACTGGCTATATTCATTAAATAAATTTTCGGTGTGACAGAATTTTTAGATAAGGCTAAAGCCAAGGTTCTATCATCCGGAGACCATGCGGGCGCACCATTAATACCCGGATAATCACTAACACATTGGCGTTGCCCATTTGCGATGGTTTGAATATAGATACGTGGCATAATTTTTTCAAAAGAAACATAGGCAATACGTTTACCATCATGCGACCATGCAGGAGACATAATGGGTTGTGTCGAAGTTAATAAGGGTTTGGCGTTATATCCATCCATATCTGCCACTTGCAAACTATAAACTCGATGATTATTCTCACGAGTGACAAGCACATAAGCGATACGTGTTGAAAAAATCCCTTTCACTCCGGTTAATTTTTCGTAAATCAGATCACTAATATGATGTCCTAGCGCACGTAATTGCAGATATTTCACCGTAAATTCTCGTTGCAGCAAAATTTGTTGTCGACCCTGCGCAACCTGTATTAAATTAATGTGTACACGATATTGCTCCTGCCCTAGTACCGTTATCTTTCCCGAGAGGACATCATCAACGTGATGTGCCCGCCAATATACTACGCCCGCTTTGTCCGCTTGTGCTAAGTTTTTCGCTAGCGTTACCTTAAATTGGCCACTATGACTTAAATCTGATTGAATGACCTGTGTAACATCGTTTTCTGGAGCAAATCTTACCTCACTGGCAAAAGGTACGATTGCAATCGGTAGCTGATTTGCTACTCCTTGTGTTAATTCAAGATTTAATGCTGCCCAAGCATTATGACTCAGCAATAAACTACTGAGTAACAAGACATTGATAAATATCAAAATAAATTTTTTCAGTGTATGATAGGACTTTTCTAAACACAGCTCGTTCATTTATTGTTCTCCATTCACTCTATTCTTAGATAATATCCACATTCTTTGCAAAACAGGATGGTAAAATGCGCCGATGACATGCAAAATAAATGATGCAATCAATAAATAAGCCAATATCTCATGTGCTTTTGCAAAAAATTTGGACACCAGCTGATTATCAGCTAAAGGTGGCACGGTAAAAATACCATAAAAACTAATCGCATGATCGCCGAGTGTTGACATAAAAAATCCGGTTAACGGTATCGTCAACATCAATAGATACAGCGCCGTAATATTAAATTTGGCTAACTGGCGCTGCCATAATGGAATCGATGGCGGTAATTTTGGTGTCTTATTTATAAAACACCAAGTCAGTCTTAAGATCAGTAAACCAAATAAAAGCAAACCGGTCGCTTTATGTAAACTAAATAAAATATCGCTAAAATGAGAAGCAGGGATATTGATCATGGTAAAAGCTAGCATAAACATTCCAGTAATCAGTACTGCCATCAGCCAATGAAAAAATTTAGCGATAGTGCCATATACCGTTACCGTATTTTTTAACATCTTAAACTTCTCTGTATGAAGAAAACATTCATGAATTATAGGACAAGCTCATCTTAAGTTCATTTATTAACTTAATAATATATTCATATTAATATAAACTTTTTTAATAGCATCAATATTTTTAACAAGAAATTCTTAAAAAAGAACTCAAAAAAAAACGCGCAGAGCAACATGATTTAAGTAAATATTCAGATTCAGAAAAAATAGCTTATATTTATCTTAATTGGAAATTTCATATAATAAAAACGGAAAACCGGATCAAAATAAAACCGTCAGATTTAGGATTAATTAAGCAACATGAGTTTGTTGTTCTAAAATTACAGGCACCATCAACCCTTTCCTGAGTTGATGGTGAACTTTATCTAAGCAAAGAATGTTTAATTAATACGACGACAATAAGTTTCTTTAATACCACAAGCAACAAAAACTGCTAACAATAAACTAGCGAGCAAAAGTAATAAAGCCGTTCGGAAATCACTATTAGAATACAAAGGTAAACCGTGCTCCATCGTACCATTCCAATTTTTCTGTAACATCCAACCAATGAGCGGTTGAAATCCCGCACCAATAATCACCGAGGCCATATTCGCAAATGCCACTGACGTTCCGGCAACTGCTTGTGGATTAATTTCAGAAGCCACCGCATAACTGGTTGCGACGCCGGTATTGGCAAATCCATATAAAAATAACAAACTAAATAAAATACCCAAGGGTAACCCAGGCAATAAAATAACCAAACTGGCGAATAATAAACTAAAACTTGCCGATAAAATGAGTATAAGCTTGCGTCGTTGAATTTTGTCAGAAATCCAACCGATTAAAGGACCCCCAATCGTCCAACCGATAAAGATTAAACCGATCCCCATCGCAGCGACTTCGTTACTTAAGTCATAGGTTTGACGAAAAAATTTAACGCCCCATAATTCTGCCAATGCAGCGGTGGGTGCAAACAGTAAACCAGCCAATAAAGCGTTCCACCAACTCTGTGGATTTCGCAATACACGCTGCAAACCTGACCAAGGTGACTGTATTAAAGTTTTTTTAACTTTGGTTTGAGCCACTGGAAATTTCGGATCACGTACCAAGATTGCCACCAACACCGACAATAAAATCATTAAGCTCGCAATAAAGGATAAAGCGTTACGCCAACCCAGGTTTTCTACTAAATAAGCCATTGGCATTTGACCTACTGCAGCGCCCAGCATACCTAAGGCCTGCGTCAAGCCTGCTAACAAGCCAAACTTTTGCGCCGGAAACCACAGCGTTGCAACTTTCAATGCACTTACAAAAGCGAATGCTGCACCAAAACCCATCATTAAACGCGCAAACGCAGCAATTTCTAGACGTGTCGTGCTCGCAAAAATAAGACAAGATACCCCACAAAGGAAGATCATGCTGGTCAATAACCAACGTAAACTAAACCGATCGACTAAAATACCAACTGGGATTTGCATACCGACATAAGTATAATAAAAAAAGGCCGATAAACTGCCCAACGCTAAGGCTTGCACTTTAAAATCATGCATCAACGAATCGACCATCACACTGGGCGCCACTCTGGCAAAATACTCAATAAAAAAAGCACTCGCCGCCAAACCCCAGATTAGCCAAGGGTAATAAGGATGTTGCAAACATCTATTGATAAATTGATTATTCGACATTTTTTGTGTAATCCCAAAACTTAAGTGTATGAAATAGACTAAATCAGTTTCTTGCTCTGCAAACACAATCCCTGTGCCGGCTTGTAAGCCCCTGTATTCCCTTACTTTAGGATTTTCAAAACCTCTTTAATAATCCCCTCTTGTTTTTTTGAGCATAACATATTAACAGTGAAAAAAATTTTGTCTATGTCAATGCGTAAACGACTTGTTTATTTCACGCACGAAATAAACCTGATAGGATAAACTTTGCTATATTTTATCCACTATAATGGGGCAGTATTTATAATAATATTTTGTTTATTCCAGAATTTATTTTAATTTATGAAAAAAAAATTCAAATATGGCGTGCTTTTAGTCACTCTTTGTCTGCAGATTCCAGCATATGCCTATAACGAAGAAAAAATAAACGCATTAGCACAGCGCTTTATGCAACACAACCAAGTTCCAGGAATGTCTATAGCGGTCATCGATCAGAATAAAATTCATTTTTACAATCTAGGCTGGGCCGATCCGTTAAAAAAAATTCCTACCAGCAAGCAAACTATCTATACGGTGGGCTCGTTTACTAAAATCTTTACTGCAACACTCGCCGCTCGCGCGGCGGTGGAAAAAAAATTAAATTTAAATGCAGCTTTTATTACTTATTTCCCGGAATTAAGACAAAATTCCCATTTAAAATCGATCACATTGAATGAATTACTCACCCACACTTCAGACTTTCCTTTTGATTTCAAACCCCGACCTAAAAACTTTGCTGAACTTACACAAGCTTTACAACACTATCGAACTTCAAAAATACCTGGTACGGAATATAGCTATTCGAACGCAGGGATTGGTATCGTCGGCTATGTGTTACAGAATATTTATCATCAGAATTATCAAACGATTTTAAGGACTAAAGTTTTTATTCCTTTACAGATGCATTCAACGTATTTACAAATACCAGCGGTCAAGGAAAAATATCTTGCTGTCGGTCATGACGCAAAAAATAATGTCGTCGCTTACAATAAAAACCTTGAAACCTGGTTTGCAGCCGCTTCGTTAAAATCAAGCATTTCCGATCTCGCCAACTATTTATATGCGCAAATCAATCCAGAGACACTGGGTGACAAAAATCTGAGTAAAGCAATAAATTTGGTCCATCAAAATAGAGCGTGCTTTGCGGATAAGCTTTCCTGTGAACAATTGGCTTGGCAAGCCCATCGTTTATCCGTTATAAAAACTTCAATTGGCGACACCTACTTTATTGCTTTCGACAAAGAAGGA
>Ga0075370_10000331_pt1 | contig 17083 bp, 10 predicted proteins | sample EndMethybrTD3035_FD_71398 | JGI IMG/M metagenome (GOLD analysis project Ga0075370, IMG submission 71398) | Populus endosphere microbial communities from Tennessee, USA - Endosphere MetaG P. TD hybrid TD303-5 | ecosystem: Host-associated > Plants > Roots > Endosphere | place: USA: Tennessee... | reverse complement strand
TGATGAACCATGCGACGACGGAAATATTCTTCGACAACATGCGCGTTCCGGCGGCAAACCTGATCGGTGAGGAAGGCAAAGGCTTCCGCTACATCCTTTCAGGGATGAATGCGGAGCGGCTGTTGATAGCCGCAGAGTGCATTGGCGATGCCAAGTGGTTCATCGAGAAGGCATCTGCCTACGCCAAGGAGCGTGTCCTCTTTGGCCGCGCCATCGGTCAGAACCAGGGCGTGCAATTCCCGATAGCACGTGCCTATGCGCAGATGCGTGCGGCTGAGCTGCTCGTCCATGACGGTATCGCGAAATACGAGGCGGGAGATAATGCCGGGGCCGAGGCGAACATGGCCAAGATGCTCGCCGCCGAGGCAAGCTGGGCGGCTGGAGAGGCTTGCATTCAGACACATGGCGGTTTCGGCTTCGCCGCCGAATACGATATCGAGCGCAAGTTTCGTGAGACGCGGCTCTACCAAGTCGCCCCGATCAGCACCAATATGATCCTCTCCTACGTTGCGGAACATGTGCTCAAGATGCCGCGCAGCTATTGAGCCCGGCTCCATCGAATTGAGCTCTGCGCCTCCCGCGAGATAGGCCTGGCGCTTGCTATTTACGCGCCCGGTCAATCACGGCGACGCAATGATCGTTCGCGACGTCGAGCGAGATCCCTGCGCTTAGCGGTCGATCCCGCGCCTCCTGAGAAGCACTGCTCCGCTTCGTGGAACCACATCCCCCTCCAAGCGATTGCGGAGCTCAGGAGGGCAACCTTCGCGCAGACGCCTCCATGATCTGCCTGCCATCGCCGGCGAAGGCACCCAGCTCAATGCTGTCGCCATCGCCGCGCAGCACGAGATGCATGTCCTCACCGGCCACCGCTGGCGAGGTTCCCCGAAAGTTGAACTGACTCAGCGAATTATCGCCGAAGCACTCTTGTGCGAGGCTCAGCAGAAGCGTCGCGGTGAGGGGCCCGTGAACGACCAGGCCTCGGTAACCCTCTTCCCGTGTCGCGTAAGGCAAATCGTAGTGGATACGGTGGCTGTTGAAAGTCAGAGCCGAATAGCGGAAGAGCAAAGGCTCACTGGGGCGCAGTACCCTGTGCTCATCCCATGCCGACGGATCGAAGCGGGTTTCGCCAAGAGGCGGCGGCGAAGTCGCTCCGCCTGATGGCGCCGCCGCGCGATAGACGATCGACTGCGTTTCTCGCACGGCAACGGCGCTATCGGCATAGGTCACGTGCGCCACTTCGGCGAAGACAAGCGTGCCGCTGTTGCCTCGTTTTTCGACGATGGATGCGATATGGGACTTGCGCGTTATCGCCTGGCCCGGATGCAATGCCTTGACGAAGTCGACCTTACTCGCGCCCCACATCCGGCGAGGCAATGCGATCGGCGGCAGGAAGCTGTCGGGGCTTTCGTCGCGCAGAGGGTGGCCGTCAGCGCCGAGCGCTCCAGTCGGAGCATCCGGCAGGCACAGGCACCAATGAAAACCTTGCGGCACGCTGCCGTCGGCTGGTGCGCCGCGGTCTAGTGCCGCGAGCCACCGTGCGACCGAGCACTTGTCGACTTGATCGCTCCGACATTCTTCGCGGCCGATCCATGCTTCCCATTCGGTCATCGGGTCTATCCTTTGCTGGCCACGCCGACGATGCCGGCGTCGATCAGGCGGCCGATCTCGCCTGACGTCAGAGAAAGTCGATCGGCCAAGACTTCTTGGCTGTGTTCGCCATTGCGCGGGGCAGGGAGGGGCGGCAGTCGCTCGGCCTGCGGGATCGTCGAAAACGAACCTGCGGCAGGATAGACGAAGCCGCTGGGATTCTGGGCAGTACCGAAGATCGGGTTATCGGCCACCAGCGTAGGGTCCTGTACCGCGTCGTGCATCGTGCGGTATGGCGAGTGAACGATCCCCCCACCGTCGAAGGCGACCGCGAGATCGGCATGATCGCGCTTCGCGATGGCGTCCGCGAAGAGTGGATAGAGGGCATCGCGATGTTCGAAACGCAAGCCATCGTCCTTAGCGAATGAGACCTGACGCTGGGCTTCCAGCGCCGCGACGGCCTCGCCGAGCTCGAGCGCGGCGATGAGGTTCGTCCATTGGCGCGGCGTGACCACGACGATCATCGTGCGCTGCCTGTCGCGGGTCAGGAAGTCGCGCCCGAACAGGCCATAGACCGCGTTTCCGAGGCGCGGCCGGTTATCGCCCGAATAGAGGACTTCCGCAATTCCGCCGAGATTTGCGACCGTTCCGATCGCCACGTCGGAAAGCGGGATGCGAACCTCACCGCCTTCGCCGCTCACAGCGCGTCGCTGGATCGCCGCGAGCAGCGCGAATGCCGCATATGCGCCCGTCAACAAGTCCCATGCTGGCAGCACGTGATTGACCGGATCCGGACCCACGCCCGTCAGCATCGGGTAGCCGACACTGTTGTTGACCGTGTAGTCGAGCGCTGGAGTGCCATCGGCCCATCCCATCACACGTACGGTGATGAGGTCGGAATGGCCCTCGGCGAGCTTGGCATGTGACAGGAACCCGTCGACGGGAAAATTGGTGACGAACTGACCCGTCGCGCGAACCAGTCGCTGGAGCAATTCGCGTCCCTCCGGACGACCGAGGTCGAGGGCGACAGATTTCTTGGCGCGATTGAGGTTCTCCCAATAGAGGGAGTCGTTGTTGGCCGTGACCGGCCATCTCTTGAAGTCTGGGCCACCACCAATTTGATCGACGCGAATGACTTCGGCACCGAACTGTGCGCAGTAAAGTCCCGCCGTCGGTGATGCCACGAAAGAAGAGGCTTCTATTACTGAAAGTCCCGATAACAATTTATACATTCAATGATCTCCGGGGGCATTCTATAGAGGGTAACTGAGCGAAAGGGGGTGGATGCCGCGGGGAAGGGCCGTTCATTTTGAAAGGAAGCCCAAAATTGGGTCTACGATGGGCGAAGCGGCATAGGCGCAGCTTTCATTCTGTTCTGGCTCGCTGCGCCCCCTTCGAACCCATCCTTTGACGCAAGTGCAGATTCCGCCGCATGGTTTGCCGCGATGTAACCCCACACGAAGGAAGGCCCGACACTGGAACCGGCGCCAGGATAGACGCGTCCCATAACGCTCGCTGTCGAGACTCCCGTGGCATAGAGACCTTCGATGACCGATCCGTCGTCCCGCAGGACCCGCGCATTTGTGTCGGTGACGACACCGCCGAAAGTGCCCACATCGCCCGGGTAAAACTGGTAGGCAAAGAAGGGCCCCTTCTCGATCGCGCCCATTGTCGGCGAGGGGCGATGTGCACTATCGCCGAGAAACCGGTCATAGGCACGCCCGCCGCGGCCGAAGTCATCGTCAACGCCGCTGCGGGCAAAGCGATTGAACCTCTCGACCTGCGCATCGAGCGTGGCAGGCGCGATATTGCATGCTGAAGCGAGCTCGCGGATGGAATTGGCACGCTTGAGCCAGCCTTGATCGTACCAGACCTGCGGTTTGGCAGTGCCCGGCATCGTGCCGGCGACCATGTATTTCGCGACATACTGGCTGTCGAAGATGATCCAGCTTGGCACCGCGGGCGCGATCGCGTGCCGCGCGCGCATCGCCTGGCAGAAAGCCATGTGGGACTGGGTTTCGTTCAAATAACGTTCGCCGCTCTGGTCAACTACCATCGAATGCGGCTTGGCGAGTTCCGAGACGACCGCGGCGATCCCGTCGGGGTTCCCGGGCGGAAGAGCTACCTGGTTACCGTCCATCTCGTCCATCTGTGCCAAGGATGCACCGACCTTGGTCATTTCGACGATCATTTCGCCGGTGTCGCTGGCAATCGCGCCCGTCCACGCAGTCGACGTTCCGGGAAGATAGGTATCCCGCATTTCCTGGTTCTGGGCAAAGCCGCCGGCATTGACCAGGACCCCGTGCCGGGCAAAGATCGTTCTCTCTCTTCCGTCAATCCGCGCGACCACGCCTCTTACTGCGCCGCCTTCGTCGGTAATCAGCCGATCCACGGCAGCGTTCGTCCGCATGTCGATGCCCATTTGCATCGATCGGAGCAGCATCCCGCCCTGCAGTGCGCTGCCGCCTCCCAGCCAGCGCCTGCGAAGGATCTTGGCGACAACCGCGCGAAGGGCCACACGCGCCATTGTTCGCTTTCCGCGCCAGGTCGTTCTGAAAAGCGGTAGGTCCCACATTTCCGAAGATTTTACCGGCACCGGCATGAAGTTGGGTCTCAGCTTGTCGAGCATTGCGCCCAGCTGCCCACCGTCAAACAGTTCTGCGTAGACGGCCCGCCCCTGTTCGATCGCTCCGGGTAGGTTCGTGTAGTAGTCGGGCCAATAGGGGTGACGCTGAAGTTTGATGCCTTGTTGTACGAGGAAATCCACCAGCTTGGGAGCTTCGTTCACATAGGCCAGTCGCCGATCGCGCGAGGCGCCAGGAGCATCGGTCTGATTGTCGGCCAGGGCGTCGAGATACAGCATGGCATTCTCCGTGCTGTCGCCGATCCCGGCTTCGCGCAGGAAGCGATTGTTCGGAATCCACATTATGCCGCCCGATTTCGCCGTGGTTCCGCCGAAGAGGTCGGTCTTTTCGAGGATCAGAGGGGTTAGCCCATGCATCTTGGCGACCAGGGCTGCGCACATCGAGCCACCGCCGCTGCCGACGATCACAAAATCGAACGTCTCGGTTTCCTGTGTCATTTCCTCTCCCTCCACCATGGGTTGGTGACATCGGCAAATTAGCTCGGTTCCTTTCGAGATCTAACTGGCAAACTGCGGCCGAGTGTCGGAGATCCCTTACCGGAAATTCGAAATTGCTCAGTACCCCTGCGATGGATCGACCGTGTGCAGCAGCGGGTCGCCGGAGCGATAACGGTCGAGGTTGTAGAGGAACCGCTCGGCCCCGCGCTCAAGTATCTTGTCCTGCGAGCGGCCCGAAAGGTGCATGGATAAATGTACATTGTCGAAGGACCACAGCGGATGGTCACGCGGCAGAGGCTCCGGATCGGTAACGTCGAGAAAGGCGGCTCCAAGACGGCCTTCTCGCAGCGAGCCGAGCATTGCTTCCGTATCGATCACGAACCCGCGAGCAAAATTGAGTATGGCGGCACCCGGCTTCATCGCAGCAAATTCTGGCGCACCAACCAGGCCGTTTGTCTCCGCCGTTGCCGCGACGGTCACTACGACCCAGTCGAATTGACCTAGCCTGCCGCGCCAATCATCGGGCCCGAGTTGGCCGGGAGACGGATTGCGCCGCATCGTCGTTACCTCGACGCCAAAGGGCTCGAGGATCCGCGCGACGCGTCCGCCGATACCGCCGGCACCGAGAACGAGCGCATTGCTGCCATGGAGTTCGCCTTTACCCGGGGCGTCGTGCAGCCATTCGCCGCGATCCTGGGCGCGAACGACGGCACGGTAGCCCTTTGCGATCGTGAGCATGCCCAGCACGACGTATTCGGCGATGGTAATGGAATTGATGCCTGCGCCATTGGTGAGGACGAGACCTCGTTCACGGATCTTGTCCAGCGGGAATGTTTCGACCCCGGCGGCAACGGTGTTGAGCCACTTTAGCTTCCGGCCGGTTTGCAGAGCCTCACTGACGATGTTGAACTGCCACGCGTCGAGCCAGCCGATTTCAGCATCGGGTATGAGCTCAAGAATATCCCGAGCGCTGGCATACCAGCGCGGCTCGACCCAATCGGGCAGCCGATGCTCGAGGAGGGGCCGGGTCTGGGCGCTGACCAGGGCGATCGTCTTCGTCACTGCCCTTCGCCCGCGTTCATTGTTTTTCAGTCCCCTGCAGGGCGATCATCCTCGTAGATGGCCCGTGGGCACAGCACGGGCCATTTCCGATCTTATGGACGTTCAGAAATGGACTCCGGCGGAAATGCCATATTGCCGCGGAGCCGAAGGTCCGTATTTCACGCCAGCAGCAGTTGCAGTCGCAAGATAGGAGTAATATTTTTCGCCGAAGATATTATTGACGAAAACGCGAATGTTGTAGTTTCCATTGGGCGCAGTCCATCTCAGCGACGAGTTGACCAGATCGTAAGTTGGTTGCTTCGCAAGATACAGGTTATCCGGGTCGGAGAAGTAATTGCCACCGTGTTGCCAGTTCGCCGAAATATCGAACCCACCAAACGAAGTAGGAACCTTGTAGATTGCCGAGACGGTGCTGGTGAACGGCGGCGTGAACACCGTCTTGTTACCCGCCAGGTTGCACAGGCGCTGTGCTGCGCCGTTGATGCTGTCGGCCGGATAGGTCGTTCCTGCAGGGCATCCGGCCGGGATGGCAATGGGGGCGTTCGGCGGGAGAGGGAAGTAGGTCGGCCCATTGGCGAAGGTGTCATACTTGCCGTCGAGCACCGAAATGCTCGCCGACAACTCCAAATTCGAAGTCGGCGCGACTGTCAGGTCTACATCGATTCCCTTGATCGTCGCTTTGCCGCCGTTGATTAGGATGGCGCCGATATTCGGGGGCGGGGCCGTGCCGCCGACCTGGATGTTGCTGTAGTCGTAGTAGAAGGCCTCGGCGTTGAGGCGAACGCGGTGTCCGAACCATTCGCTCTTGAAGCCGACGGAGAAGGCGTCGAGCTTTTCGGGCTGTGCGGCCGGCAGCGGGGCGATCGTACTGAAAGAGTAGCCGGACAGATTGTAGACGCCGCTTTTGAATCCGCGGTTATATGCGATGTACGCCATGAGATCCGGCGTGAACTTGTGGTCCAATGCGATGCGCCCGGTCACGTCCTTGAACGTCGTCGTCGAGCCGAAGACAGGTGAGGCCGAAGGCACGCCATTTTGCACCAGGGGTACCCCGGCGGCCGTGGCGATTTCGGAATGGGCATTCTGCTCCTTCCGAGAATCCAGCGTGTAGCGGAAGCCAATCGTCAGGTTCGTTTCAGGAAGGATCTCCGCGGTCGTCTGAGCATAGGCCGACACCGAATTGGTGACCTGGGTCGATTGGACGAAATTGTAGTATCCGGGCCCATTGCCGCCGGGCACCGTCGAACTCTGCGCTACCGCGGTACCGATCGAGATGCCTTTGTAGAACGACGTGTCGTGCATATAGAACGCGCCGATGATCCAGCTCAGCTTGGAATGTTCGGGCGACATCAGCTGGAATTCTTGGGTAAAGGTGTGTCCCCAGTTGGGCACGGTCGCAAAGATCTGGTTTGTCGGGGAGGCGTCGTTGTCGACGTCGAGCGTGGTGTCGATTTCCCCGTAGGCGCTGATGCTCCGGAGCGTCGCATTGGTGAAGTCGCGTTCGAGTTTTAGGCTTACCTGGTCAAACTTGTTGACGTAGATGCTCTTGAAGTTCGCCGCCGCGTCATAGAACCCGGCGCCGAGCGCTTCAGGCGAATAATTGTTGTAGCCGTAAGAGCCGGGCACGACGCGAAGCGCCATTCCCTGATCTGACTTGCGGTATGCATGGACATAGCTCAGCAGCGCGCTGAAATCGGTCGTCGGCTTATAGAGGACCTTTCCTCGGACGCCCCAAGCCTTGTCGGTAAATACGTCTGCGCCGGTGAGGACATTGTGGCCCCAGCCATTGCTCTGATCCGTACCGAACGCGGAAATATTGATTGCCAGCGTGTCGGAGATCGGAACCGATGCGTAGAGCTGCCCGCTCTTGGTGTCGTAATTGGCGTAGCCGACGTTGAGATCAATCGTTGGTTCGGTCAGGCTGGGATCCTTGGTGTGGATATGAATCACACCTCCGGTCGCATTGCGGCCGAACAAGGTGCCCTGTGGCCCTTTCAAAGCTTCGATCGATGAGATGTTGTTGAATTCGAAAATCGCGCCTTTGCCGGACGGAATGTAAACATCGTCCATGAAAATAGCGACGGACGGCTCGTTGCCCGTGATACTCCCGCTCGTGCCCACGCCACGCAGGAACGGAACCGCGCCGCTGGAATTGCGCTGGAATTGAAAGCCCGGCACGACCTGGGTCAAGTTTTGCGGGTTCGAGACACCGAGCAGGACGGCATCGTCACCAGAAACTGCCGTCACCGCAATCGGTACCGATTGCTGATTTTCGCTTCGACGCTGAGCCGTCACCACGATTTCACCAAGGCCCGTATCTTCGGAAGCTTCCGCCGCGGCCGTTGTGGCGGGCGGTGGTGTCTGTGCGGTCGCCGTAGCCGGAGCTAATGCAATTGCGGCGAGTACGCATGGCCGCGAAAGGTTCCTCAGACTCATCACTTCCCCCAAAAAAACTTGATTGCCGAAATAAATTGTAGCGCTCGCTCTAGTTGCTTGACGGCCTCGTGTCAACGCCTGGTGGCGCCTGGCATCGGTATGCGTTTGCCTTGTGTTGCACATCGGCAGGCTTCGCTTGCTGAAATTCCGAGGCTTATCAAAAAGTCCTGCTTGGGGGCATGTCGTGCGGCGCCGAGCGCGCATGGGCCTAGATTTGGCGGTCGTGAACCGGATTTGCGTCTCAGCGCCCAATCGCCGCGGCACCGTCGTTCCGCCGAGGGGCGGTGTGCTCCGACTCGGTTCGGCAGGCTCACTCGCGCGTCACAAAGCGGCCAAGGCCATTATTCTCGTCGTGCTGAGATTTCTGGCGTCGACTGCCCGACACCGGGCAAGGCCTGCTGTCCAAAAATAGGCTCCTTTAAGCGATCGTTGTCGGCGCGACGCGCCTGCTTCCTCCCGCGCAGAGACGATGCATCTCTTGGCAACGGCGCCCAACCCGCCGTGAGGGGCAGGGCATCGAATCGTCGCGGAATCGAGAAGCTCAACGTTGCGTTCACGCCAGCGCAGGTCTTGGCATGTCGAGCGGAAGACTGCTGCCGCGTTCTACAGCGGCTGCAGCTGGCCTAGGTTGACAGGCATACGAACGGGGCATAAGCATGTTTGAAGCGAGCGCTACAGTGGTTCGTAAAAGCGATTCTGCTGGCTTGCTGAAAATTTTGCGAACCCGATGAGTTCTACCAGGCACTCACAAGCCTGGCGGAAGATTTTCGATCCGTTTTAATCGGACTGGGGTTTGAAGGAGAGCGAGTGGCCGTGCGGGACCTCTACAGTCGAAGCTTTGACCTTGGCGATTTTGGAATCGATCGAGACGGGGCTTCAGAGCCGCTGGCCAGCGCAATCGAAGGGTTGTCGTAGAACATGAACCGCACTCAAGATCGCTCGTCGCTTCTCCTGACTCTGCTGACGGCCGGCTATTGCCTTGCCTTTCTCGACAGGCTCTTAATGGCGGTGGTCGCTGAACCCGTAAAGGCGGAGTTTGGACTTTCCGACAAAGAGTTGTTCCTGCTGACGGGTCTGGCATTTGTGCTCGTTTACGGAGCGTTTGGCGTCCTGTCCGGCTGGCTACTCGACCGCTTTAATAGAAGTTTGATTGTGGCCTGGGGATTGGGCATCTGGAGTGTTGCCACGACGGCCTGCGGTATTTCCCAGAACTTCATCCATCTGGCAATCGCAAGAGCCGGTGTCGGAACGGGCGAGTCCGTGATCGTTCCTGCTGCCATGTCGCTGATATCGGAGAATTACTCGGCGCAAAAGCGACCACTCGCAGTGGGCATATTTTACGCCGGCGGCATGGTCGGGGTCTTCCTGGCCTGGGTGCTGGGCGGATGGATCTCAGAGCACTATGGTTGGCGACATGCTTTCTACATCGCCGGAGTTCCGGGGATCGTGCTGGCCTTGATCATCGCCTGGGTAAGAGTGGAAAAGCCTCGCGAGCCAGCCAAGAGCGTCGACACCGCACAGCGCGCTTCCACGTTTCGTCAATTATATCGCAACCGACCATTCGTCTGGCTGACATGGGGTTCATCGCTGCTCACTTTCGTGAACATTGGTTTGGTCAGCATGCTTGGTATATTTTTCATACGCAGTCATAGCATGACTCTCAGCGAGGTAGGATTTATTTTTGGACCTGTCATGGCTGCCGGGATGGCGTGCGGCCTGGTTGGTGGTGGGTGGCTCGGAAACCGCCTCGCGCGGCGCGGGATTGATACCTTGATTCTCTTTACGGCGTGGACCGCCTTCTTACTCTTTCCAATCTATATGCTTCTTCTGCTTGCCCCATCGAAGGAACTCGCGCTTGCAGCGATGTTCGTCGGCGCGATGGTGAGCACATTCTATTCTCCCTCCCATTCTGCCTCTTATCTTGCCGTATGTGCGCCTGACACGAGGGCCACAGCGGCTGGCGTTCACGGGTTTTTGAACTCGCTCATCGGCGGCGGCGTGATTCCGTTTCTTGTTGGCGTATTGAGTGACTATTGGCGCCCGCAATTTGGGCCCGATAGTCTGAAATTTGCCATGATGGTGGGTCTCTCGTCCTTTGTGATTGCCGGGCTGATGTTTCTGCAGGCACGGCGCGAGCTATCACACGAAGCTTACGATGAAGGCGCACCGGCGCCTGCTTAGATGTCTGCGCCCGTTCTCCATTATCGGAACGGGGATATGGCGCTCAAGGTCGCTTTGAAGAGCTCTCCCAGCGGCATGGCAATGCCGCCTCCTCGCCGCGAGGCCAGGCTTTGGCCCTGGCCTCGCGGCTTTTTATCGCTAGTGGGTGAGCTGTGGCAGATAGGAGGGCGGTGATTGGTCGAGCCTAGCGGGGGCGGGGCACTCTCCTCGAAGGTGTGGCGCACACAATCGAGATGTACTGCCCTAGCGCAGCAAGAGGTTCCTTAACTTTTGCAACTTGCTGCGGTGAGCGCCCTGCAATCAGCGGTTCGAGCAGAGCATTCATCCATGGCACCTGTTGGGTGGGCTCTTGCCGCGCCTGAAGTAATTTAACTTTAAATAAGAAGTGTGCGGCGAATGGCTGCCAGTTCCTTATCACTCAGACCTAACTCGCGATGTAGGTAGCCGTCGATGGAGCCATATTTCTGGTCCAGACTCGCAAACATCGCTCGGATGTACTGTGGGTCGGAGGCCAGCAATGCATCAAGCGTTTCCGACGGAAGCCTTGCCAATTCACCGATGGCCTTCGCGTTGTCGCCCGAAAACACCTTCCGATAGTCGGTTACCTTGTCGGACAATGCATAGTCTGCAATGACAGTTTCGCGTGATACTCCAAGCGCGGACAGGATAAGGGCTGCGGCAACCCCAGTGCGATCTTTACCGGCGGTGCAGTTGAATATTAGCGGTGTTTCGCCGGCAGCCAATCGCTTGAAGATCTCCCGATAGGCAGGTGCCTGATCAATGGGCAACTTGCGGTAGACACCCTCCATGGCGATCCTGGCCTGCGCTGCCGTAGTACTGGGACTCACGGGAAAGGCGTCGAGATTGGCGCTGCTCATTTCGTGGTCTCGCGCCCAGTAGTCGATACCTTGCACCTGAACCCATCTGTTTGGCTCGGTCCGACGTTCGGGGTTTGTCCGCAGATCACAGACCATCTTGATTCCCAGACTGGAGAGATAGCTTAGATCCGCGGCGGTCAGGTTGGTCATGCTACCGGAACGGAAGAGCATTCCCCACCTGATATGCCGCCCGTCCTTGGTCTCGTAACCGCCAAGGTCCCTGAAATTCCGTCCTCCCCGAAGCGGCAGGACACGTTCCGCAGTCCAAACGCCGCTACCATGCTTGTCTGCGACAAAGAAATAGGGTCGGGCGGCAGCTGGCAAGACGACCTCGGCACGCCCATCGCGGTCATCGCCCACAATCAGTCGGCTTGCTTTAACCGATACATAGGGTGCGTTTGTCATATAGATATCGACTGGGCCGGTCGAGCCAGTCCAAGTCAGTTCAATTGCGCCAGACTGGCCGCGCTCGGCGTTCGCTGCGGTCAAGGGAGACCGCGTGTCGCCGCCGCACTCACTGAGAGCGGCGGCGATCACGAAGAGCGGGATGGTTCGCATGAACATCCGGAACTCTCCTCTTCAGAACCGTACGGTTGCTTCGACGCCATAGGTTCGCGGTTCATTGAAGGCGCCGATGACCCCGATCGCCGGGTAGGGGCTGCGGGCACGGAAGAACGCGTGTTCTTCATTCAATAGATTGCGCGACCAGAGCGCGACCTCGAGGTGTCCGCCGGACAGCGGTATCTGGCTGATCGACAGGCGGCCATTCACGAGGAAGGACCTATCGCCTAGCGTGGCTTCGCTGGCCTGGGGTTGGGCGCGACCCGACGCACTGGCATCAAGATGTACATTGAGGGCGAAGTCCCCTAGCGGCTGTTCGAAATCAATCGCCACTGATCCAGAATGTTTAGGCGTGAAGATGACGTATGCTTGTTGCGGGGCATTGTTGTTGAAGGGATTGAGAGCAAGCGGAAGCTTGGCATCGGTATAAGAGTAGCTGGCCGAGAGCGTCAGACCGCGCACGGGTGCGAGAGTGGCATCAAGTTCTACCCCTTTGATCGTGCCCGTGCCGTCAGCATTGACGGTCTCGATGGTCGTGCGCCCAGTTCCGTTGAAGTTCGGTGCAAGGAAGTCGATCTGGATGTCGGTATAGCGCGTTGAATAAGCGGCCAGATTCACCCGAGCCTTTCGGCCCCAGAATTCTGTCTTCAGGCCTGCTTCGAAGGTGGACACCCTTTCCGCACCGAACGCCCTGTAGGTAAGTGAGCGTGAGTTGGCCCCTCCTGCCCGATAAGCTGTGCCCCATTTGCCGTAGGCATGTATGCCAGGCAACGGATCTATTATCAGCGTCACCATGGGATCGAAATGGTCACTCTGGATGTCGAAACTGTAAGGGGTGTTGGCGCCGTTCACCTTGTAGAGGAGCCCGGACTTTTTATCGTGCGTGTAACGGCCGCCCAAGGTGATGCTGGCCAGGCCAGTCAGCGCCGCCGGCCGCCAGGTAAGCTGACCGAACGCGGCAAAGCTGTCGGCTTTAGTGGTGCTGGCGCGGTCCGGAAATGGCGTCGCGGCTCCGGCGGAAAGCGGGCTGATGAGCGTGGCGGCCGTGCCGTCTAGGTTCCAGCGAAGAGTTGATGGCGACCATGCATCGTCATCCCCTGCCTCATGGTAGTAATAGAGACCGGCTACGTAGCTGAGTTCCGCGCCTGATCCAACGAGTTGAAATTCCTGGCTATACTGGTGCTGGCGAAGCGAGGCTAGCGAGTTGCGAGCAAAGTTCCCATTGGGCCGAAAGGCGCCGGTATGGGCGCCTGCACTGTTATCCACCTGCGTTTGATCGAGACCGCGATAGGAAGAGATCGACCTGAAATCCAGGTTGTCGGCGAGTGTCCATTTGGCGTGCATCGAAACGCCCCACGTCTCGCCGACACTCCCGCCCTGGGGAACGCCGATGTCCGCGCGCTTTGCGCGATCGCTCTGGATTTGAACGAGCGGCGCGAGCGCTGCAGCTGCGGGATTTTTTTCCAGTAGTTGAAGATAGTAAGGCGTTGTAACGTCATGGGAATAGTCAGCGTCGAGTTGTACGCTGAAGCTGGTTGAGGGCTCCCAGAGCCCCGCGCCATGAACGCCCCAGCGGTTGTACCGATTGAAATCACTTTCTCCGGGCATCGGATTGTCGACGGTTCCTCCGCGGCGGGTGATGATGCCGTCAAACTTAAGGCTGAGATCTCCCATCCGTGCGAGATCGAGGTGCGCATCGGCGTCGTATCCATCGAAGTTCCGAACACCCGCCGAGGCACGCAGCCCCAATTCACCCGACGGCCTGTGCGAGACGATGTTTAGCGCGCCACCAACCGAATTGCGCCCGAACAATGTTCCTTGCGGCCCCTTGAGGACTTCGATCCGCTCGATATCTAGAAGAGCGGCGCCAAGCCCCTGGGCGCGACCGAGATAGACGCCGTCGATATATGTGCCAACGCTCTGGTCGCGGCTCGGCTGATTGGCATCGAACGGGACGATGCCGCGAATGCCAATGATCAGGGCCGAGTTGCGTGGCCCGGCGGGCGCAATCCGGAGCGAAGGAATGGAGCCGTCCGCCAGATCGAGCAGGCTCTTGACCTGACGGTTCTTAAGATCCTCCGCGCCGAGTACGCTGATTGCGATCGGTGTTCGCTGAAGATTCGTTTCGCGCTTCTCTGCAGTCACGACAATATCGGCCAGTCCTGCGTCGATTTCAGGGGGCGCGGTCGATGTTCCTGCAGATGAAGGGGCAGCCTCAAGCGAAGCAGCAGTCGGCAGCAACTTCCCATCACGGCCGCCATCTCGAACCACGAAATTTCCGAGATCGCCACGGCTCCAGGTCAAGCCCGTGTGTTGGAGAAGTCGGCTGATAGCTGTCTCCGGTGTGAATGACCCATTTAGGCCTGGGCTGTTCTTGCCGCGTACCAGATCGGGCAGAAACGCCACGTCCACACCGCTCTGCTCGGCGAATTGACTGAGGGCCCGGCCAAGTGGCTGGGCCGAAATGTTGTAGCTGCGACTTGCGGTAGCCGCTTGCGCAATTGCAATGCCGTCCTTGCCGAACGGCACCATTGAGGCGCTGGTAAGCAAAAACCCAAGCGTGATCTTACGGATGTCCATCAAAATTCCCCTCCAGAGTGCGGAATATTTGTCCCACTCTGTCCGGAGAGACGCAGGCGGTTGGATGTCCCTCAATCAGATCCTGAAATTTATTTCAGTCGGCTGAGCGGAGTTCCACGTCCGAAGGTGTGGACGTTGCCTTGACCGGAAACAGGTCAGTGACCGACGAGACGAATGAGCGCGATTGCCCTGCGCGAAACGCGCCGCTTATCCTGAGACCCGCAATGCGAGGGTCGGCAATCCGAATGGGCGTTGTCGAGTAGCGATTCATCTCTGCCACGGCTTCGGCCAGCGGGGTTTCTTCAAAGCGCACTCGGCCTTCCCGCCAGCTCAAGAGACCAGCGATGTCCGACGTTTTGATCGTCACCCGACCCGACCCCTTTTCGGCAAAAAGGATCTGTCCGGCATTGAGAACGGCGTGCGATCCGCCCTTTTCGCCAGCGGACGAAGCGCGAGTTGGCCGAACATTTACCCGCCCTTCGAGTAAGGCGACGCGGACGCCCTCGCGCTTCATCTCAACGTCGAACTGGGTACCGACGGCGATCACCTCTCGGTCTCCCACGGTGACTATAAATGGCCTCGACTTGTCTTTGGCTACCTCGAAGAACGCTTGCCCTGACAGGAGCGTGACGTTGCGGCTGCCCGGGCCAAAGGAGATGCGAACCTTTGAGTTCGTGTTGAGCGTGATATCCGAGCCATCCTCCAGTGCGTAGGTCGAACGCGCGCCCACCGCGGTCTGGAGAATGGTCGCGTCCGCCGATGCGGAGCCGGCAACCGGGAACGGATGGATCCGATCGAGCAAATAGAGGCTGGCGGTCAACGTAAATGCGAGAAAAAGGGTCGCTGCCACTTTGCCGGTCGTCACCGCAAAGCGCCTAGGGGGTCTGGCGGACAGCGCCTCGTTGCGCATTGAGACTATGACGGGATCCGACTTCAACGTCCCCAGGAAATTCCAAGCGCGGGCGACCTCGTCATAAGCAACACGATTTGCAGCACTTGCCTCGAGCCAGACCTTGAGGTCCGTATCATCCAATTCAGTCAGGCCGGCGCGAACCCGACCGAACCAGCATGCCGCTTGTTCGGCAGCCGCGGAAATCGCGCCCTGTCGAATTTCGTGCACCGTGTTCACATCAGGCCCTTTGTCCACTCGGTAACTTCGCGCAAGGCGCGCATCATATATTTTTCGACCGAACTGATCGAGACGCCAAGGCGCTGGGCAATCTCAGCATAGCTCAGGTCCTCAAATCGATGCAGAACAAATGCCATTCGCACATGATCTGGTAAAGATTCCAGGCACCTGTGAACGGCCTCCACCTGCTCCCTTGCTATCAAGACGCGCTCAGTCGAGAAGTCCTCAACCGCGTGAACGGCCTCATCGTAGCTGACGTGGGACGATTGTTGCCGCGAACCGCCTCTGCGATGATGATCGATCAAGACGCTCCGGGCGGTGCGGAACAAGTAGCGCTCTGTCTGAGCAATGTCTCCGCCTGTTTTGCGCCGCGCTAGCCTCGCGAAGACTTGCTGCGTCAGGTCCTCGCTCTCGTGGCTGAGCGAACTGGTACGGCGTGCAAAAAAGCGATTGAGAACGCCTCGATATCGACGTGAAATTTCATCGAGAAATGAGATGGAATTTTGCGCCACAGATCCATTGACGATGCGCGGGGGCGAAGGTCCGCTCGGATCCATCTCCAGTCAAACCTCACCGGGCTATTTGTAGCGCTCGCTGCAGAGCGCCACTATCCGTCGGATGTGACCATGTCAAGCATATGAGCCTTGCCAAAGGTGTGATCCGTGCCGTGATTCTTGGTCCGCCGTGGTCGCAGGCGATGTGTTCGTTGCGGCATAGGGGGACTGATCGGCCAAATTGCGACGCCAGTCAGAACTCACCGTCACTCTAATTAGCGGCCGCGACTAGTGCGAAGCCCTTATGCCAATGGCTGCTGGTATGTCGCGCGCGAGGTATACGTGGGGGCGCTGGCTGAGATACTGCGAGGCCCGTTCATGTACCGGGAATTCAGAAAGCTCTTGAGAGGGGCATGGCCTAGGCGGCGTTTAACGCCGCCTGCGCCGCAGCCAGCCTGGCGATCGGCACGCGGTAGGGCGAGGCGCTGACGTAGTCGAGGCCCTGGGCCTCGCAGAACGCGATCGAGGCCGGATCGCCGCCGTGCTCGCCGCAGATACCGAGTTTTATATCAGGTCGCGTGGTGCGCCCTCGCTCGGCTGCGATCTGGACCAGCTGGCCGACACCATCGATGTCGAGGCTGACGAAGGGATCGCGCGGGTAGATGCCCTGTTCGACATAGGGCCCGAGGAAGCGGGCGGCGTCGTCCCTCGAAACGCCCAGAGTAGTCTGGGTCAAATCATTGGTACCGAACGAGAAGAACTTGGCTTCCTCGGCGATCTCGCCGGCCATCAGCGCGGCGCGCGGAAGTTCGATCATCGTGCCGACGAGATATTCGAGCTTGCGGCCCTTTTCCTCGAACACCTTGGTTGCGGTACGGTCGACGAGCGCGCGCAGGATCTCGAGCTCGCGCTTGGTCGCGACCAGCGGGATCATGACCTCGGGCACCACCGCCTCGCCCGAGGCCTCGGCGACGTCGCAGGCCGCCTCGAAGATGGCGCGGGCCTGCATCTCGTAGATCTCGGGGAAGGTGATGCCGAGGCGGCAGCCGCGATGGCCGAGCATCGGATTGAACTCGTGCAGCTCGCCCGCGCG
>Ga0075370_10000329_pt1 | contig 17142 bp, 14 predicted proteins | sample EndMethybrTD3035_FD_71398 | JGI IMG/M metagenome (GOLD analysis project Ga0075370, IMG submission 71398) | Populus endosphere microbial communities from Tennessee, USA - Endosphere MetaG P. TD hybrid TD303-5 | ecosystem: Host-associated > Plants > Roots > Endosphere | place: USA: Tennessee... | reverse complement strand
TCCCACTGGGCCATCGCCGTGGCATTGCCCAGCGGCGTATACCCCGGGGTGGTGGGCAGCTGCGTGCCCTTCATGGCCGCGGGCATCTGGCCCGCGATGACCGAGGTGGACGCGTGTTCGTGGCCGGCCACCACCGATTCGACGCCGATGAAGAGCGGCAGCTCCTTGAGGCGCGCCAGGTACTCCAGCAACGGGTACTGATACTCCTGGATCGACTGCCAGCGCCACATGTTTCCGTTGCCGCCGACGCCGCCGTTCAGGCCCTTGAGGTTGGCGGCGCCGATGGAGTTGGTCCAGGTGGTGGTCGGCTGCGCGCCCGTGTAGGGATAGGCAGGCGTGCCCAGGCTCTCGTCCTCGGCCAGGGTGCAGTTGCGGTTGCCGCTGCCGCCGTGGCCGGCCTGGACGAACCAGTCGAGCCCCCAGGGTGTGTCAACGGTGTCCGTGGCCTTCTTGACCAGCTTCTGCATCGAGATCGAGCCGTCCGAGCAGGTGGTGTGGTTGTGGAAGTCGCCCGTGACGTAGGTACCGGTCTTCTTGTCGCGCGCCGAGGCGATGCCGGGGGCGGCGATCAGCGCGGTGGCGCCGATCGCAGCCACGGCGGCGAGGGCGATCTGGTTTCTTGTCATTCCGATTCTCATCGAGGTGCTCCGGGTGGGGTGTGTAGGTAAGCCGCTCTGCGCAAAGACGTATCGCGCAGGCGCGGCGCCTGGAAGCTATCGCGATGGAATGTCGGCACAGTGACAACTTTTTGTTTCTTCTTCTTTGGCAGGCCCGCGCCCGTCGATCCGCCGGGACCCAGGGTCAGCGAAACCTCGTGTACTCGACGGTGAGCTGAGTGGGAATGGGCCCGGTCTTCTCGAACACGAGCGTCAGGGGGTACTGCCGTCCGACTTCGAGGGGATGCCTCAGGGCGGTGAGTCGCAGATGCACGCCGGTCTCGCTCAGCTCGGGCGATTGGCCTTCCTGGACCAGGAAGTCGATGGCCCGTCGCTCGCCCCGGCCGCCCAGTTCGACGCCTTCGGCCAGCGGAGAGCTCGCGTCGACGAGCCGGTCGCTGCGCACGACGTCCTTGAAGCCCATGCTGACGACCGCCGAAGTCGCACCCTGCGCCGAGGCCCGGGTCCACGGGTGGACGATCGTGAGGTTGTCGCTGTAGAACTCGCAGGCCCGCGCCGAGGGCAGGAGCAGCGAGCCGGCCAGCGCGAAGCCCGCGTGGAAGACGCCGCGGCGATGAACGATGTGACCCATGCGATGTGACCCATGACGAGAGATTCCTGCTGGAGCTCGGCCTCGTGCGCAGGAGCGGCCGAGCGTGTTGAGACGCCTCGCACCCTAGCGGGATCCTGTGACGACTTGACGACGGCGAACCGGCCTCAAGGTGTCCTGGCGCGGAGTCCGGCGGCTGCCTGCGCGGCCTCCGGCCGCGCCGGTTGCAGCTGCTGGAGCTCGGCCAGGAGGGACAGCGCCGCCGCGGTGTCGGTGCGCGCCGATGCAAGCGCCATCTGCAGCAAGGGGTCGTACGCCGGCCGGAAATCGGGACTCGTACGCAAGATGGCCAGCAGCGGCTCGCGTACCTGCGCCAGCATGCGCTGGACGTCCCCGGAGGGGTGCACGCCCCGTCCCGCCTCCAGGAATCGCTGCCGGGCTCTCCAGTAGTCGGCCAGCCGTCGGGACCAGGCGGCATCCGAGCCGGCGCCCAGCAGTTCTGCCGGCTCCAGCCTCAGCTCGCGCAGCAGTGCGAACAGCCTGTCCTGCGGCAGCGAGTCCGGCGCGTAGGTGATGCGCGGGGCGCCATAGCTCACGACCGGGCGGTCGTCGGTGTTGGCCGGTGCTTTTCCGGCGAATCGCAGCAAGGCCGCGGGGCCGGCCACGAATCCGCCCAGCAGCTCGAACTCGTCGGCGATCCCGAAATCCGCCAGGCGCTGCGGCAGGCGCGTGGTGGCAAGACCTTGCTTCAGCCCTGCGAGATCGAATGCCTCCTCGTCCTCGCGCGCGATGAGTCCGAGGACGGGCGTCTCGAGGCTGTGGGTGGCGAGCGTCGCCCATCCATGGGGATTCGCCACCATGAAGGCCTGCGCGATGCTGCGCAGCGAATCGAGGTCGAGTTGATGCAGGGGAAGCCATTGACAGAATACCCCGTGCGGCCTGAGCAGATGGCGTACCGCCTGGAAGTGCTCGACCGTGTACAGGGAACCGGTGCCGCTGCGCGCCGGATGGTAGTTGTCGGCCACGATCACGTCGTAACGCTGCGGGCTCGTCCTCGCGAAACGGCGAGCGTCGGCGGCCATCACGTGCAGCCGATCTTCGGACGCGGCGCCGTCGGGCCCGCCGGCGAAGAGCGCGGAGGCGGCAATGACTTCGGGCAGCAGTTCCACCGCATCCACCTGCAACGTCGGGTCCCTCGCTGCGGCCCGCGCCGTGACGCCCGTGCCCAGGCCGAGGAACAACGCACGCCGGGGCGCCGGATGCAAGAGCAACGGGAGCAAGGCCTGCCGCGCATCGGCGCGCATGGTGGCGCTGCTGCCCTCCTGCTGGCGGTTGTTGATCCGCAGCCGGGCCACGCCCGCCGCGTCCTCGACGACGCTCACGGATGCCGCGGCGCCGTCGCGGTAGCTGAGCACGCGGCCTCCTTCAGGGACGTCGACGAAGGCCAGGGCCGGTGCCAGCACAGCGAGCGCGAGCGTTGCCCCCGCGGGCGTCCAGAAGGCGAGCGCCGACGACATGCGGGGCAGCGTCATCGCCAGGTAGGACGCAGCGACGATCAGGAGTGCGTCCTTCGGCCCCAGCGCCGGCACGAGCACCACGCCGAACAGCAGCGGCGCGGCCGCAGCGCCCAAGGTGTTGAAGCCCAAGGCCCGGCCGAAGCTGTGATGGGCCGATCGCGCTTCGATGCAGAGATGGCTGAACAGCGCGCCCATCACCACCGTAGGCGGCAGAAAGGCGACGAGCGCCAGCGCGGCCTCGGCCGAGAGCGCGGAAGCCATGCCGGGACCGAGCAGCCCGGTCACGAAATCCCTGAGCGGCTCGGCTGCCCACAGCGCTGCGGTCCCCAGCAGGCAGGCCGCCGCCTGCAGGCACAGCAGGCGGTCGCGCAGCTTCGTCGGCTGGCCTGCTTGCGCCGCGAAACGGCGCTGATAAGCGGCGGCGCCCAGTGCCGTGCCCACCAGGTAGACGGCAAGCAGCATCGCGAAGGTGTAGACCGTGTCCTCGGCCACCTGGCTGAGCACGCGCACGACCAGCACCTCGTAGCCGATGCCCAGCAGGCCCGTGATCGAGAGCAGCACCAGGGGGCGGCGGTCCTGCCCGCGGGAGGTCGCAGGCCTGACATCGGCGACCGGCTCGTTCGCCCAGAGCCCCAGCGCCACGGCGGCGCACAGCAGGTTCAGCAGCGCACACAGGCCTGCGGTGCGCGCCAGCCCGAGCTCCGGCACGAGCCAGAAGGCGCAGACGAGCACGCCCGCCACAGCGCCAAGCGTGTTGCAGGCGTAGAGGCCGGCGATGCGATCTCCGCTGCGAACCTGATGCGCCGTCACGCGCTCCATCGCGGGCAGGGTCGCACCCATCGCGGCCGTGGCCGGCAACAGCGCGCAGAAGGTCCCGAAGAAGGCCACCGTCCATTGCCACGCCGGCGCCGGCTGAACGCCGGTGAGGCCGAGAAGGACATCGCTCGCGGGAGCCAGCAGCAGCGCCAGCGAGACACTCCAGATCGCCATCGTCGCTTCGCACAGTCCGTACCAGCGCCCAGGATGGCTGCTGCGATCGATCCGGGGACCCAGGACCAGTGCGCCCACGGCCAAGCCACCGAAGAAAGCGGCGATGACAGCAAGGACCGCGGCCGACTCGTGGCCCAGCCACAGCGCACATTGCTGCGTCCAGACGATCTGATAGCCGAGCCCGGCGAAGCCGGATGCCGCCATCAGGCCATAGGCGGCGCGGCGGCGCATGCCCTGCGAACGGGTGCGGTGCGGACTGAGCGGAACGGCAGACAAGCGGCCAGCCTAGCCGCGCAGTTTGTCAGTTTGAAGACGACGCGCGCTCAGCCGCCGAAAGTGATCTTGTAGCCCCAGGAATCCAGTCGAGCCGGGATGGCGTTGAACGCCATCGTGATGCGCTGCTCGCCGGGATTGGGCGGCACCGCATGCATCAGGTAGCTGGGAAACAGCACGAGGTCACCGGGCTGGGGCGCCGGGCTGACCCACTTGTCGGCGCTGTACGGTCCTGGCGCCGTTTGCTTGTGATCGTTCCTGAAGGCGAAGTCCGAGCCGCCGGGCGATTTCATGAAGACGGTCTGCGCGTCCGGATGGGTCGTGGTCAGATACACCACGCCCGATGCGAAGCTGTTCGCATGGTTGTGCATGACCTGGCGGCCACCGGTGTTCAGCACGTTCACCCACATCTCCTTGATGGACCACCCGATGCGCTCTCCAAACAGGAGCGCACCGAAATCCACGAGCTTGGGTGTGATCAGGTTCGCGCATTCGACCAGCAGCGGACTGTCTGCGGGCTGCAGCATCTCGGTATGCGACAGGTTGGCCGAGGAATTGTTGGCGCGCAGGGCCGCCGCGGCGAAGTGCCGTACCAGGCCGTCGACCAACTCGGGCCCGAGTGCCGCCGGCACACGCAGGAACGGGGTGGGAAAGAGACCGATGATTTCATCCATGCGGCGAATTCTCGCTGCTGAATTTGACGGGACGGCAGAGACGAGGCGCAGCACGCTCGAGTGGGGTCGACGTGCGTTCGGTTCATGGGTGTGTCACGGGGGCTGAACACAATGCCCGCTCAGGCTTTTCTTCCATGCACCTCACCATTCAAAAAAGCCCTGCAGGGGCAGTCCTGCTTGCACTCGCTGCGATCGTTCCGGCCGCGCATGCGGAAATCGACTTCAACACGCTCGAAGCCCCCCGGGAGAGCGCGTCTGCTCTACCGAATGACGAGACGTCATCCACACGGCAGGGCGCGAGCACTGTCGAGGCGGCGCCCGACAGAAGTCTGGGCGGGGCGGTCTTCAATCCTTTCTCGCGACCCGCAGAGCCGCCGTCCCCTGCGCCCGCAGCCGTCGCGCGTCCTCCGGCAGCGCCCGAGTCCGACTCGTCGGTGGCCTTGACATTGATCATGGCCGGTGCTGGCGCGATCCTGGTGGGCTGCTTTCTGCGTCGCCCTCGATGACCCATGTCCGGGATAGGCCATGGGCGCTCGCGGGTCCGGCAACAGGCCCGGTCTGTTCGGCGGCCTTCTCCCGCCGCGCAATCCCGGCCGCGGTGCTCGGCGACCGCACTACTGCAAGCTGTCCGCCAGTTCGCGCAAGGTTTGCTGCGGGCGGTCTTCGATCGGCACTCCGTGGGACACCAGGATGCGCTTGAGCGTGTCGATCTCCGCCCACTTCAGGAGCTGCTGCCGCAGGGCGGCCTTGTCGTGGACCATCAGCAGCTTCACCGGACGCGGGATGTGCGGCTCGTCGCCCGCAAAGCCCATCTTGCGCAGGAACCAGCCGCCAAAGCCCGATTCCCCGGGCATGTTGCCGATGACATCGTTGAGCACCAGCGTCGTGCCGTTCGTCGTGCCCACGACGAGGGCAGCCTCTCGTTCGTCCGTGCCGGGCACGGTCACGAATTGCACGTTCGGATCCTCCCATTGCGGGTCGGCCGTATCGACCGCAACCACCTCTTCGACCTTCTTGCTCGCGCCGCGCGGCGCCACCACGCGGATGGAGGGATAGCGCTCCTTCCATGACTTCGCGTCGAGCCGGTGATGATCGTTCGGCACGATCAGGAATGAAGGCGGCCCATACGCTTCGAGCTCTTGCATCTGCGCCGCGTCGAGCGAGATGGCGCTGAAGATGACGAGCCGCGCATCCTTGAGCCGCACGACAGTCATGCGTCGCGGGATGTCCACCAGCGGCATGTGAAGGTCTCCGGTCACCGTCAGGATGCCCTCGTCGACCTGCGTGAGCTGGCCGTGAGGCAGCACCTTCCACTGCTCGAAAGACTTGGTCATGTTGTCCATCCTTTCAAACGTGCCCCGCACAGCCGCATCGTACTCGGCAAACTCGGCGTCGACGTTTGAAGATTGATGCCGGAGCCGCTTCTATGCTGGAGTCGACTCGGGCCTGGGAGCGAGGCGGCGCTTCATGGCAGCGATCTGCTTCCTGAAGGCAGCGGACGCGCGTCGGGTTGCCTCGATTTCCCCGCGGACTTCTCTCCGAGTTCGGAATCCGCGATTCGCTCACCTTCGTCCAGCGACAGCAGCGAGGTGTGAACCTTCGCCGGCAATTCAGCGAGCGACTTCGCGTCGATCTTGTCCACGAACTTCCATCCCTGAGGAAGCTTGACGAAGACGAAGGCCGTCGGAAGGTCCACGAAGATGTCGAAGTCGCGAACCTCGACAGGCCCGGCATGGGCCGAGAGAGACGCCAAGGCGAGGCCGGCAGCGAACAAGGTTTTGGGGTTGATCATGGGGGCTCCTCAAGGTACCAAGCCCCGACCGTAGCTCGACACTGCGGAACGGGCATCCACCCGGTTGCGTAGTACGCAAGGGCAGCCTCGTCGGCCAGGCGCCTTCAACTTCCGCCCGTTGACTTCGTCCGACTCTCGGACAGCACACGCAGGAAGTTGGCACGCAGCCAGCCGTGTGCCGGGTCGGCCGACTGGCGCGGGTGCCATGCCATGACCATGACCTCCGGTGCCGTGGCGAATGCCAAGGGCAGCACCTGCAGGCCCAGCCCGGGCGCCATGGCCGCAGCCACCCGTTCGCTGAGGGTGGCCACCAGGTCGCTGCGCGCCGCAATGATGGCCGACACGTTGGCCTGGGGGACCTTCAGTACCAGGTCACGCCTCAGGTCCAGCGCAGCCAGCGCATCGTCCACCGGCGACGGGGCGCCCGCGCGGCGCAACACGCCGACGTGCATGGCTGAGGCGTAGCGACGCGCGGTCAAGGGCCGGCCTGCCAGTGCGTGGCCCTTGCGCACGACGGCCACCTGTCGCTGGCGCAGCAGTTCCACCTGTTCGATCTCGGGCTCCCGCGGCCGAAAGTGGCCCACGTCCAGGTCCACGCGTCCGTCCCGCAAGGCGTCGGGGTCGTCCGAGGTTTCCGGGACGAAGGTGAGCGTGGCGAGCGGCATGTCCCTGCGCAGGGCCTGGGCCAACGGGGCGCCGAACCCGATGGCCAGGCCCTCCGGGGCGCGCAGGACGAATGCGCGCTGCAGCGCCGCCAGGTCGGATGAGCGCGAGCGATCCATCAGCGCGTGGGCCTGCGCCACCCACAGCGCCACCGGCTCGCGCAGTTCCAGAGCCCTCGGCGTCGGCACCATCCGGCGGCCCGCGCGCACGAGCAGCGGGTCGCCCGCCACCTCGCGCAAGCGTGCAAGTGCGTGGCTGGTGGCCGGGACGCTCAGGTGCAGACGCTGGGCCGCTGCGGTCACGTTGCCGGCGGCAAGCACGGCATCGAGGACGCGCAACAGATTCAGGTCGTATGTTTTCATGCCGTGCAATTGTGCCTTCCATAGATTGCACTGTTCAACATTGCAGACCTTGGCCACACTGACCCAGGAATCCCCGAACCACCGGCGCAACCCCATGAAAGCATCCTCGACCTCGACGACATTTGCCGCCCTGGCGCTCATGCTGGTGCTGTCCGGCCTGGACCAGACCATCCTGTCCACCGCGCTGCCCCGTATCGTCTCTGCGCTGCAGGGCCGCGACCTGGCGCCGTGGGTGTTCTCGGCTTACCTGCTTGCATCGACCGCGGTGATACCGCTGTACGGCAAGCTGGCGGATCGATTCGGCGTGCGCCCGCTGCTGCTGACCGCCGCGGCGATCTTCGTGCTGGGTTCCCTGGCCTGCGCGGCGGCCACCGACATGCGGTTACTCGTCGGTGCACGCGCCCTTCAGGGCCTCGGCGGCGGCGGGCTCATGACGCTGACGATGCTGGCCGTGGCAGCGCTCTATCCCGCCAGCGAACGTGCGCGCCGCATGGGGCTGCTCGGCGCGGCCTACGGCATCTCCACCCTCGTGGGTCCGTTGGTGGGCGGCATGCTGTTGGAAGCGGCGTCATGGCAATGGGCCTTCCTGATCAATCTGCCCGGTTCGTTGCTGGCGCTGATCGTCCTGTCGCAGGCGCCCTTCGGCGCACCGCCGCGGCCACGCCACAAACTCGTTCCTCTGACGCTGTTTCGCATCCCCACCTTTGCCATTGCCGCCGCACTCTCCCTGTCGAGCGGGGTGGCCTTGTTCACCTGCGTCGTCTTCCTGCCTCTGTATCTGCAGCAGGGCCTGGGCATGGACGCGATTCGCTCGGCCTTGCACATGCTTCCGCTGATGCTCGGGATCACCGTGGGCGGGCAGGTCGCCGGCCGGACGCTGCGCGCAGGACTGGCGCCGCGCCGCCTGGCGGGCTTTGCGGCGCTGGGGCTGAAGCTGGGATTCGTGCTGCTGTGCTGGACGCTTCAGCGGGCGCACACCCTGGACTGGGCCCTGTCCGCCGCCTTGTTGCCGGTGGGGCTGGGGCTGGGTCTGCTGTTCCCTCTCGTGACCCTGCTGTCGCAGCGCAGCGCACCGGCTACGCACATCGGCACGGCGACGGCGACACCGGTGATGCTGCGCGCCTTGGGCGGAGCGCTCGGCGTGGCCTTGCTCGGCGAGGTCTTGCGGCAGCACATGGCGCAGGCGGCGCTGGCAGGCCTGCATTCTCAGGCGGAAGCCACGCAGGCGCTCGCCGCAGGCGTCGGCAGCGTGTGCGCCTGGGCGGCCGGGACCGGCGTGCTGGCGCTGCTGGTGTCGCGTGCGCTGCGGGCGCCGGCGCTCGCTCCCGCCACGGCGACAGGCTGACCGGCTACTTCGCCTGCCGTCTCAGAGCCTCCAGATACTCGGCCAGATCGAGCGAGCCGTCCTTGTCGGGATTGGCCGCGTCGAAGGTCTTCTTCCCCTTGATACCCGCCTTGCCCGCCTCCTTGCGGTCGAGCGTCCCATCCTTGTCGGGATTCGCACGCTCGAACTGCCAGGTGATGGCGGCCAGGAACTCCTTCTTGTCCAGGGTTCCGTCCTTGTCGGGATTTGCATGGTCGAACGCTGCGCGCGTGATGCCGAACTTGCGCGCTTCGGCACGGCTCACCGTTCCATCATTGTCGGGGTCCGCCTTCTTGAAAGCGGCGTCGACCTGGGCGTCCGATGGATCGGCCGCTCGGGCCATGGGGACCAGACTTGCCACCATGACGACGGAGAGCAATAGCGCCTTCATTGGATTCTCCTTGCAAAGTGGTCAAGACTTTATTCGCTTGCCGGCTGTCCGGGAATAGGGCGAGGGAGTCCGGTCAGCGAGGTACCGAGGGAGCGGATGAGGCGGTCTGCCGCATGCCGCGCACCGCGTGATCCAGCCCGGTGAAGGCAAAGTCGACTTCCGGCTCCAGCCCGCTCACGATGCGGGCGATGGACTGGCCCGAGCCGCAGGCATGGGTCCAGCCCAGCGTGCCGTGGCCGGTGTTGAGGAACAGGTTGGGCAGCCGCGTGCGGCCGATCAGCGGCACGTTGCTCGGCGTAGCGGGCCGCAGGCCGGTCCAGAACTGTGGCTGCGTCGTGTCGCCCGCGCCGGGGAAGAGCTCTTCCACGCGCCGCACGATGGCCTCGCAGCGCACCCGGTTCAGGTCGCGGTCGTAGCCGTTGAGCTCGGCCGTGCCCGCAATGCGCAGCCGGTCACCGCTTTCCGAGGTGTAGCGCGAAAAGACCAGCTTGTATTCATCGTCGGTGAGCGAGACCTGGTGCGCCTTGGACGCATCCTTCACGGGCAGCGTGACCGAATAGCCCTTGGCCGGATAGATCGGCAGCCGGATGCCCAGCGGCGCGACGTAGAGCGGCGACAGCGAGCCCATCGCGAGCACGATCGCATCGCCACGGATGCGCTGGAAGCGGCCTTCGCTGTCGGTGGCTTCCACGTGGTCGATGCGGCCGCCGGCCTCGCGCAGCGCCGTGACCGTGTGGCTCATGCGGAACTCCACGCCGTCGGCTCGCGCCAGTGCGACCAGCTCGCGCGCGAAGCGGTTCGCATCGCCCGATTCGTCCTCGGCCGTGTAGGTGGCGCCGGCCAGCCGGGGCCGGATGTGGGCCAGTGCCGGCTCGATGCGCACCGCCTCGTCGGCCGAGACCACGCGGCGCTCGCAGCCCAGCGCCCGCATCTGCTCGGCCGGCGCGAGCGCGGCGTCGAACTCTTTCTGCGTCGTGTAGAAGTGAAGGATGCCCTGGGTGCGCTGCTCGTACTGCAGTCCCTTGTCGCGGCGCAGCTGCTGCAGCAGTGCGCGGCTGTACGTGCCCAGGCGCACGATCTGCTCGATGTTGTGCCGCGTGCGCGCCGGCGTGCATTCGCGCAGGAAGGCCAGGCCCCAGAGCCACTGGCGCAGGTCGGCACGCAGTCGGAAGAGCAGCGGCGCATCCTCCTTGCCGAGCCACTGCAACAGCTTCAGCGGTGCGCCGGGATTGGCCCAGGGCTCGGCATGGCTCACCGAGATCTGGCCGCCGTTGGCGAAGCTGGTTTCGGCGGCCGGCGTGGCCTGCCGGTCGATCACGGTCACTTCGTGGCCGAGTTGGCGAAGGTAATAGGCCGAGGTGACGCCGAGCAGGCCGGCGCCGAGAACGATCACGCGCATTGCAGGAACCTTTCAGGTTGCAGCGCTCGGACGCGTTGAAAGCAACGGCAGCTCGTGAAGAAAAAAAGCAACCGGCGCACGCGCCCGAGTTGCCGCTCCCCCTGTCCTCGGTACCTGAGAGATTCATCCCCTGCACCCGCAGCGGACTTGCTCCTTCGGTGCGTCGCGTGGTGCGACGGCTCTCCAGACGGCTTTGACAGTGATGCAGTACGGGCCCGTTGTGGCGAGCCGACCTGAGCGTTTATGGGAGTTTGCGCCTTCGGTGGGGCCGCTCGCGCGACCCGCTCTCCTGCGAGGTCGAGTCTAGTCGCATCGCTCTCGGATGTCCATGCGCGCATGGGGCCCCGGGCTGCAAGGCCTGTGTGACACATTGTTCCAGTCCTGGGACATCGGCCCTTTGCGCCATGCGCCCGGGTGCGGTCCGGCCCAGTGGGCGCGCCGGCGGAACGGCCCTTGCTTTGAAAAGCCCATGACCGCCTCCGACACCGCCCTGGCTCCCTGGCGCAACCTGCGCGTGCGTACCGTGCGCGTGGGCGCGCCCGGGCGGCTGCACCTGGGCTTTCTCGATCCGGCCGGCACGCTGGGCCGCGCCTTCGGCAGCGTGGGGCTGGTGATCGACGGCTTCTCGACCGAGGTGGAACTGGCGGGGGCTGACTTGGACTGCGTGATGGCGGAAACGCCCGCCGCGCAGGCGGAGCTCGCTCGTGCGGGCGCCTTGCTCAAGCAATTGCGCGAGCACAGCGGCCGCCATGCACCCTTGTGCCTGCGGCTGCTGCAGGTGCTGCCGCCGCACGCGGGCTTCGGCTCCGGCACCCAGCTCGCCTGCGCCATCGGTCGCGCCTTCGCCCAGTGGCATGGGCTCGACCTCACGACCCCCACGCTGGCGCAATGGCTCGGCCGCGGGCTGCGCTCGGGCGTCGGCATCGCGGGCTTCGACGCCGGCGGCTTGCTCGTCGACGGCGGTCCCGGCCCCGACGGCCTGCCCGCGCCGCTGCTCTCGCGCGTGGACTTCCCCGAGGCGTGGCGCATCGTCGTGGTCCAGGACCCTTCGCACCTGGGCCTGTCGGGCGGCGCGGAGAAAGAGGCTATCGCCGCCTTGCCGCCCCTGCCGCAGGCCAGCGCCGCCGACATCTGCCACCAGGTCCTGATGCGCATCCTGCCGGGTGCGGCGCGCGCGGAATTCGCACCGTTCGCTGCAGGCGTGCAACGCATGCAGCAGCTGCTCGGCGAGCACTTCGCGCCGGCGCAGGGCGGTGCCTTCACGAGCCCGGCGGTGGGCCGGCTGCTGCAGTGGATCGCCGATGCGAGGCGCGAGCACGGCGCCGCCATCGGCCAGAGCTCGTGGGGTCCGACGGGCTTCGCGATCCTGCCTTCGCAGGCGCACGCCGAGCTCATGGTCGAGGCCGCGCAGGCCGCCGGACAGGTCGATCCCCGGCTGAAGCTGCGCATCGTCTCCGGCCGCAACCTTCCGGCCACGGTGCGCGAAGGCACGGCCGAGCTGCGCAGCGATTGAAAGCGCCGCCGGCGCATCGCCCATCCCACGACAACCCTCACACCCGAAGGCATCCATGGAACGTCCCCGCATCCTCCACATGTTCACACCCGGCCGCCAGATGAGCCCCTTCGACATCAACATGGCGGCGGACGCGGGCTACCAGATCATCGCGCCGTACTGCGAGGTGGACCTCGACCGCATCGCCGCGTTGACGCAGGACACCATCTTCTCGCGCGGGCCGAAGGGCGTCGCGCGCACCGGCATCTTCATCGGCGGGCGCGATGCGCAGCTGGCCGCCGACATGCTCGAGCGCGCGAAGAGCTCGATGGTCAAGCCCTTCATCGTCTCTCTGATGGCCGACCCGAGCGGTGCCTACACCACGGCCGCAGCCATGGTGGCCTGCGTCGAGGCCGCGCTGAAGCGCCAGCAGCCGCAGGGCCTGGAGGGCCGGCGCGTGGTGATCCTGGGCGGCACGGGCCCGGTGGGGCGCGTGGCCGGCGTGATCGCGGCGCAGTCCGGCGCCGAGGTCTACCTGTCCAGCCGCAACGGCATCGACGCGGCCGAGCAGGCCGCGCGCGAGACCGGGCAGCGCTTCGGTGTCAGCTTGCACGGCCTGTCCGGCGGCGACCCGGCGGCCGTGCGGCGCTCCATCGCCGAGGCGGATGTCCTGCTCGCCTGCGCGGCGGCGGGCGTCCAGGTGGTGTCGGCCGAAGCGCTCGGCGCCGCCACCCGGCTCCAGGTCGCGGCCGACGTGAATGCGGTGCCGCCGGAAGGCATTGCCGGCCTCGGCGTGATGGACAACGCCAAGCCGCTGGCCGGCACGCAGGCCGTGGGCATCGGCGCGCTGGCGATCGGCAACGTCAAGTACCAGACGCAGCATCGCCTGCTGGTGCAGATGTGCGAGGCCGAGAAGGCGCAGGTGCTGAGCTTCCCCGAGGCCTTTGCGGTGGCCCGCGCCTTCCTGGCCGAGCAGGCCGGCACCACGGCTTGAGAAGCCGAGGCGCGCTCGAGCGATGCAGACACTCGCCGTCGCCGCCATCTCCGCGCGTGCCATGGCGCAGGCGGCGGCGCACGACGGCTTCGACGTGGTGGCGCTCGATCTGTTCGGCGACCTCGATACGCGTCGCGCGTCTTCGCGCTGGCTGCCGATCGGCGCGCCGGGAAGCCTGCACATCGATGCGGCGCAAGTCCTGGCCGCGCTGCACGAGCTGGCGCGCGAACGCGATGGCGGCAGGCCGGTCGTGGGTTGGGTGCCGGGCGGCGGGTTCGAGGGGGAGCCCGAGCTGCTCGCGCAGGGCGCCGAAGTGCTGCCGCTGATCGGCACGGCCGCGGCGGCAGTGCGCCGCCTGCGCGATCCGGCGCTCTTCTTCGGCTTCCTCGATGCGCAGCGCCTGCCACATCCGGCGGTGCGCTTCGGGGCTCCCGCAGATCCTGAAGGGTGGCTCATGAAGGACGCACACGGCTGCGGCGGCTGGCATGTTCGCCGTCCGCCCTGGCCGCAGGACGAGCGGCCCTCCGCGCATCGCTACTACCAGCGCGAGATGCCGGGGCTGCCGATGTCGGCCACCTTCATCGCCAATGGTCGCGATGTGCACGTGCTGGGCTTCAATGAATTGAGCGTGCGCCGCTTCGGGACGCGGCCCTTCGTCTTCTGCGGCGCGGTCGGCCCGGTCCCCATGGCGGCCGACATGGCGCGCCGCGTGACGGGCATGGCGATGGCGCTCGCGGCGGAGTTCGAGCTGCGCGGCCTGTGCAGCCTGGACTTCGTGCGCGACGGCGATGCCATCGGCGTGCTCGAGATCAATCCGCGGCCGCCGGCGAGCATGAGTCTTTACCGCCGGCCCTCCGGCTCGGGCCTGATGCAGGCGCACCTGCGCGCCTGCCTGGATGGCGAACTGCCGCCGGCACCGCGCGCGCATGCACAGGACATCGAAGGCATGGAGATCGTCTACGCACGGCGGCCCCTGCAGCTCGACGCCGCTGCAGCACGGCAGCTCGCGGCATGGCCCGGCATTCACGACCTGCCCGACGCCGGCCAGCGCTTCGACGTCGACGACCCGGTGTGCACCCTGAGCGCCGGCGGCCACGATGCCGGCCAGGTGCGCATGCGCCTGGATGAAGGCCGCGAGCGGCTGCTTCGATCATTGGAGAACTTGGCATGAGCAACAACCCCTCGCCGGCAGCCGTCGCGAGTTTGAGCGTCAACCGACTGGCGCGTCCTCTGGTCGAGCGCCTGCTGGCCGATGCCGACGCACTCGCTGTGCAGCTGCGCCGCGACGACACCGGCGTCGCCATCGTCGATGCCGGCATCGAGGCGCGCGGCAGCGTGGAAGCCGGGCTGCGGGTGGGCGAGATCTGCATGGGCGGATTGGGGCAGGTGCACCTGCGCGCCGGCAGCAGCGCCGAAGGGTGGCCGACCTGGGTCGACGTGCGCAGCTCCCAGCCGGTGCTGGCGTGCCTGGGAAGCCAGTACGCGGGCTGGAGCCTGTCCGCGAGCAAGGAGGAGACCGGCGGCAAGAAGTTCTTCTCGCTCGGCTCCGGTCCGGCGCGCGCGCTGGCCGTCAAGGAAACGCTCTTCGCCGAGCTGGGCTACCGCGATCGCGCGGAATCCGGCGTGCTGGTGCTGGAAGTCGATCGCCCGCCGCCAAAGGTCGTGATCGACAAGCTGCTGCGCGACTGCGACCTGCCCGCGCAGGCGCTGACGCTGATCCTCACGCCCACCACCAGCCTCGCGGGCACGACGCAAGTGGTCTCGCGGGTGCTCGAAACGGCGCTGCACAAGGCGCACGCGCTGGGCTTTGCGCTGGCGGACATCGTCGATGGCGCTGCGACCGCGCCGCTGCCATCGCCCGGCAGCGAAGGCGTCGAGGCCATGGGCCGCACCAACGACGCCATCCTGTACGGCGGCCGCGTGCATCTCACCGTTCGCGGCGACGACGATGCGGCCCGCGCGCTGGCGCGGGCGCTGCCCTCGCGCAACTCGCGCGATTACGGGCGTTCGTTTGCGGAGATCTTCAAGGAGGCGGCATACGACTTCTACAAGATCGATGGCGCGCTCTTCGCCCCGGCCGAGGTGTGGGTCAGCAGCCTGGCCAGCGGCCGCACCTGGCACGGCGGGGCCTCCGACATGGCGCTGCTGCGGCGCCTGTGGCTGCAGGAGGCCTCGGACGACGGATCGACGGCGCAAGTGAGGCCGTCATGACCCTTCGCGTGGCCATCATGAGCGACGAGACGGGCTGGCACACGCGCCAGCTTCAGGCCGCGCTGCGGGCGCGCGGCGCGCTGGGACGCTGCGTCGACCTGGCCACGTGCCAGATCGACACCACGGCCGCCTGGCATGGCCTGGTCATTCCCGGCTTCGGGCGCGAACTGCCCGACGCAGTGCTGGTGCGGGGCATCGCCGGCGGCAGCTTCGAGCAGGTCACGAAGCGCCTCGGCGTGCTGCACGCCCTGCGCGAGCTCGGCGTGCCGGTCTACAACGACGCCCGCGCGATCGAGCGGTCGGTCGACAAGTCGATGACCAGCCTGCTGCTGCATGCCGCGCGCATTCCCGCTCCCGCCACCTGGGCAACGGAATCTGCCGCCCAGGCCCGGCGCATCGCGATGCGCGAAACGGCCGCGGGCCATGCGCTGGTGCTCAAGCCCTTGTTCGGTTCGCAGGGCAAGGACCTGCAGCTGGTCGGCGAGGTCGACGGCGTGCACCACCCCATGCCGGACATCGATGCGCGTTATGCGGGGCTGGCCTATCTGCAGCGCTTCGTGCCGCCGGTGGCAGCGCCCGGCTACGACTGGCGCGTGCTGGTGGTGGGCGGGCGCGCGCTGACCGCGATGCGGCGCGTGAGCGCGCACTGGGTGCACAACGTGGCGCAGGGCGCGCGCTGCGAGCCGGCCGAGCTGGAGCAGCCGCTCGCGCAGCTGGCCGAACGCGCCGCGCGCGCGCTGGACATGGACTATGCCGGCGTGGACCTCATCGCGGCGGCGAGCGGGCCGCGCGTCCAGGTGCTGGAAGTCAATGGCGTGGCTGCATGGCAGGGCCTGCAGCGCGTGACGCGCTTCAACATCGCCGGCGCCATCGTCGACGACCTGCTCGACCGCAAGATGGCGCAGGCGCGCCCCCACTTGCAGGAGGGCATGCCGCCGGAGCGCCGCGCCTGATGGGCCAGCGGCAGGCGCCCATCGAACGCGCCCGCGCCGCGTTCCTGCGGGCCTGCTGGCTCGATGTCGCGGTGCGCAAGCCGGGCAACGTCAGCCTCGCCTCGCCGGGGCACGGGATGCAGGCCTCGATGTTCATCGCCAGCGCGCAGGCCGCGGCAGGGCCGCTGTTCGAGCCTGGCTTGGGCGTGGGCGCGCGCATCGAAGGCGCCGTGGCCGCGACCTGGAGCGTCGCCGGATGCAACACCAACCTCGGCATCCTGCTGCTGTGCGCGCCGATCGCACTGGCGCTGGAGCGCTGCCCCGGCGCCGCGACCGGCGCGGACCTGCATGCCGCCGTCGAGTCCGTGCTGGCCGGCCTGGACATCGACGACGCGCGCGCAGCCTACCGCGCCATTGCACGCGCACACCCCGGCGGCCTCGGAAGCGCGCCCGCCGAGGACGTGCACGACCTGCCGAGCGTGAACCTGCGCGCCGCGATGGCACTGGCCGCGGACCGCGATCTCATCGCGCGGCAGTACCGCGACGGCTTCGCGGACCTCTTCGCGCTGGCCTTCGAAGCGTCGGCCTGCGCGATGGCCAGCGCCGAAGGGCGGCAGGACCCCACAGATGCACAGCCCGATGCCGCCACCGTGGCTTGCGTCCAACGCCTCTACCTGGCCTGCCTGAGCGGCGCGGCCGATTCACACATTGTTCGAATTCACGGCGAGGCGGTGGCACAGACTGTCATGGCGGCGGCGCAGGCCTGGCGCGCGCGCCAGCGGGCAGGCGCGGTGCTGGATGCCGACCCCGGCTTCGCCGCCTGGGACCTGTCGTTGAAGGCCGCCCGCATCAACCCGGGGACCAGCGCCGATTTCACGGTCGC
>Ga0075370_10000328_pt1 | contig 17156 bp, 13 predicted proteins | sample EndMethybrTD3035_FD_71398 | JGI IMG/M metagenome (GOLD analysis project Ga0075370, IMG submission 71398) | Populus endosphere microbial communities from Tennessee, USA - Endosphere MetaG P. TD hybrid TD303-5 | ecosystem: Host-associated > Plants > Roots > Endosphere | place: USA: Tennessee... | reverse complement strand
GCATAGAGCGCACCGATCTGGCCGCCGTAGGTCTTACGGCTCCAAAAGTCGTGCTCGGCATCGACTTGTTCGAACAGGCCGCCGGCGCTGAGCCGCAGGCGCGCGGACATCTGCTGCGCCGCGTCGAGCGAACCGCTGACATAGGTGCCGCTCTGGTCTTCGGCGGTCGGGCGCAAGCGCGAATTGTCGTAGCTGCGCTTCTCGACCACGACCTGACCCGAGAAGCTGGTCGTGAGCGACGAGCGGTAGAGGAATTCGGCGCCGACCCCAAAGGCGGTGAAGTAGCGCGCATGGCCGAGCGCCAGGAACGTGCCGGTCACGAGCGGGCGCACAAAGCCGCTGGGCGCATTGGCCGGGCCGGTGAAGAACCGCGGGCCCAGCCTTCCGCCAAGGTAGGTCGCGTCGAGTTCAGTCGTCTTGTCGTAATTGGTCTGCGCCACCGAAAGGTCGGCGACGACGTCGTTGCCGCGCTGGCTGTCGAGGCCGTAGCGGAGCTGGACCGTACCGCCCACCGCCCCCGAGACGTCGGTGCCGCGCGGGATGTTGAGATCGTCGCCCGAGACGATAATCGGCACGCCGCCGGCTCCGACGATGCTTACCGCGCCGGGCGAGCCGTTCGGGTTCGACTGCACCTGGCCGCTGGCGAACAGCGATCCCGAGATCTTGAAGCCGCCAGTAGCACCCTCCGCGCTGGCAAGCGCGATACGCGCGCGTTCACGTGCCAGCGGCGGCGCGTCGCGCGAATTGACCGCCTGGCGCAGATACGAGCGCGCCAAATCGGTATTGCCTGCGCGCAGGTAAAGCAGGCCAAGCTCCAGCTTGACATTGTCAAGGTCGGGGTTGTTCTGCAGCACGCGTTCGAGCGCGGCGATGGCGCCGACGATATTGCCCGCCGCGGCAGCTTCGGCGGCATAGCGGAACGACTTTTCGGCATCGTCCGCATTGGATAGTTCCAGCGAACGACCGTCGCTGGTCTGTGCCCTCAAGGCGTCCGAACACGACAACGCCGCAACTGCTACGAGCACGCTTCCCCCGAGTACGCGCCGCACCGAGCTTCCTTTCATCCAGAAATTTGAACAGGACCGGTCGCGCGACCCCTCGCCGAATCTCAAGCCCCGAGCCACCCTAAGGACGGCGGCGAACCGGGTTAAACCACTTATAGGAAAATAAGAAAACCCGTTTCTTTACAATGCCGCCTTCAAGCATGTTAGATGCTTGGCATGTTCATGGGGCCCATTCGCGTCCTTGTTGCAGCGACACTTGCCGGCTTGCCTTCGGCGGCGCTGGCCGATCCGGTCGCGAGCATCCAGACTGCGCGTGCCAGTGCGGCGCGCTGTGACATTGCTGCGGCCCTGAGCACCAGCCTGGCCTCGCTCGGCGAAGCTCAGGCCCAATGGCCCGCCAACGACCCCCGTCTGCTGATCGTCCACCAGGATGTCGCCACTTTCGCGAACCGCGCGCTCGACTTCCGCCGTGCCGAGAGCAGCGCGCGCATCGCGCTCGAAATGGCCTCACGCAAGACCCCTTCGAGCCCGCTCGAAATGGCGCTGATAGGCCAGAATCTGGCGGTCGCGCTGGCCGGCCAGGGCAAGCGGCAGGAAGCAGCCGCGCTGTTCGAAGAGGTGCTCGCGCAGGCGTCCGCGGCAGGAACGCCGGCGATCATCGCCAATGCCGAGCTTGCCTACAGCGACTTCGAATATGGCGCCGGCAGGCCTGCCAGCGGCCTGCGGCACATCGAAAACGCCGGGGCCGTCTCAGCGCTGGGGATTGTCGCGCCCGAGCTCAAAGCGGCGATACTGATGCGGCTAGCGGCGGCCTATCGCCGCGAGCTGGCTTTCGACAAAGCCGACAAAGCTCTCGTCGATGCCCTGGCAATAACTAGCGTGACCGCTTCATCGCGGTTCGATCTGGTGCGCGCAGACATCGCCTACGAGAAGGGCCATCTCACCCAGTCGCTCGGCATTGTCGAAAGCATTGAAAACGCGCGGCCCGCTTTCGATGCCTGCGACCCCACCTTTATTGCCGATGTCGCCCAGCGGCGCGGCACTCTCCACATGGTTCGCCGTGAGCTTCCTGAGGCGGCGGCCGCCTTCACGGCAGCGCTTGCTTCGTTGAGTGCGGTCAAGCTCGGCGACAACCAGCGCATAGGCGAGATCACTTACGGCCTCGCCGTCATCTCGGGGATGTCGAAGGATTTCGACCAGTCCGCGCAGCTGTTCGACAATGCCGCGGCATCATTTCGCCGGATCTACGGCGGCGATAGCGAAGCCGAGGCCCTCGTGCTGATGGAAAAGGCCCTGATGCTTGGCGAAGCGCAGCGGCCTGACGAAGCTGTGGCCACCGCGCGGTCCGCCCTGGCAATGGTTCTGGGCAAGGTCGAACAGGCGCCGCTAACGCGCTCCTATGCCCATGCCTCGCTCGGCCTGTCGCTCCAGAAGGCTGGAGACCCGCGCGCGGCGCGTCTCGAACTGGAGATTGCCCTCACAGCTTTCGAGAAGGCGCGGGGCGCGGATTCCTTCGACCTGGCACCAGGCCTGCGCGCGCTGGGCACGATCGCGCGCGACACTGGCGATCTGCGTGCCGCGGAGCGCTATTTTATGCGCGCGCTCACGATCGAGCGGCGGTGGGATGGCGAAAGCGCGGTCTCGCTCGGAACCACCCTGTCTAGCCTTGCCGACGTGCTCGAGCGCCGCGGCGATCACGCCAGTGCGCTCGCCCGCAGCGGCGAGGCAATCGCACTCCTCGAGCGGCGCCTGGCGATTGGCGAGGCACGGCCGTGGAACGACGCCCAGTCCGAGCGGATTGCCGCGCGCTCTATCCTCACGGGCGATCTTTCTCTCACGGCGCCTGGGCTCGGGCCGGGCAAACTGATCGAAGACGCCCACATCGTCGATCGCATGTTGACCGCCGCCCAGCTTGCCAACGCCACCACCACAGGAAGCGCCATCGCCCAGATGACGACGCGGCTCCAGGCAAGCAGCAACGCGCTCGGTTCGATGTTGGGGCAGCGCAACGACCTTTCCGCCGAGTGGCGGGCGATTCAGGACCAGCTTGTCGGCAGCCTGGCACTGGGCGGGAATGGCAACGACGCGCTTCGCGATGCACTGCTCAAGCGCCAGCAGGAGGTCGCGGCGCAGCTCGGCGCAATCGACCGGCAACTGACCCAGCGCGATCCGAAGCTCGATCTGCTGGTCAAGTCGCGCGTCGTCAGCCTGGCCGCGCTTCAAGCCGTACTCAGGCCCAAGGAGGCGTTGCTGGTTTTGACGCCCGACAAAGCGGCGACCTTCGTGATCGTAGTAAGGCGCGGCACGGCTGCGGCATTCCGCTCGGTATTGACCTTGGACCAAGCGACCGATTTGGTCGGCCGCGCCCGCGCCGCCCTCGATCCGCGGCGCTGGGGCGTGGACCTGCCGATTTTCGATGCCGAGGCTGCCTATGCGCTCTACCGCGAGCTGATTGAGCCCGTTCAGCCGATTCTGGCGGGCAGCGAGGAGGTGCTGTCCGTCACCGAGGGCCCGATGTCGAGCCTGCCGCTGTCGGTGCTCCTGACGGCTCCGCCGCCTAAACTCACCGGCGACGAGGACGAATACAAGGCTTTGCCATGGCTGATCCGACGCTTCGCCTTCGCGACCTATCCTTCGGTGGCTTCGGTTGTCGCGCTGCGGGGGCTGGGTAAAGCCGGCGCGGCGCCCAGTACAATGTTGGGCATCGGCGATCCGGTCTTCGAGGGCAAACCAGGCAACGCAATTCAAGGCGGCGGCCAGATCCTCAGCGGCATGGCTCGGACGCGCCTTGCCGACCCCGGAACGCTTCGAAACCTGCAGGCGCTTCCCGATACGCGGGCCGAGCTTATGACGATGGCCGGAACCTTTGCGCCCGGCCAGGCCAAGCTGGTACTGGGTGCCGATGCGAACGAGACGGCGATCAGGTCCGCGCCGCTCGATCGCTATGGCATTATCGTCTTTGCGACCCACGGCATCGTAGCCGGCGAGCTTTCGGGCTATGCCGAGCCCGGTCTGGCGCTGACCCCGCCCGCCTTGGCATCGCCAAGTGATGACGGACTGCTGTCTGCTAGCGAGGTGGCCACGCTCAAGCTGCGGTCGCGCTGGGTGATACTGTCCGCGTGCAACACCGCCGCCGGCAACGGCGAACCGAACGGTGAGCCGCTGTCGGGCCTTGCCAAATCGTTCTTCTATGCAGGGGCGCAGTCGCTGCTCGTGTCGCATTGGTCGGTCGAATCCGAGGCCGCGGCCAAGCTAACCTCGGAAACGGTCGCGCTCACTGCTGGCGGGAAGCCTGCTAGTCTGGCACTGCGCGAAGTCGAGCTACGCTTCATCAACAACGACGATGGCAGCTATAGAACCCACCCGTTTTTCTGGGCGCCCTTCGCTCTTATCGGTGATTAAATAGCTTGGAAAGGTGCGCTAAGCTCGCATCTGGGCCGGATTGGTGCGATGCTTTGCTCGATGAGCGCGGCGTGGAAGCTGCGCGCGTCGCTGCGCAATTGCCTTCAGAGCGAAGCTGGGCGGAGCTGAAGCATGGGAAGCCGGCAGGAGCGGGCGAGGTGCTGGCTGAGCGCGTCGCTTGTCGAGCAAGGTAAAGGTCGACTTCTCCCTATCCATGCTCGACCATTGCGGCTTCGGCGGAGGGGAGCACTAGCAACGGCCTGTCGGCCATGCGCTTCGGTTCATCTTTGCGGACTGAAGGATTAGCATCCGCACGAGCTTGCCTGGTGAAACCGGCCAGAATTTTATGCGGCAGCTGCCCTGCTGGAATGGAGAACCCCGGCCCGCATCATTGCCAAAACTTATCGAATCAGAGGACTAAGGGTTAACATCGACAACCCAGAGATTAATATAATGCAACGCCCTAGGGAGCGATGTCCTGACATCAGCGTTCATGTATTGTCCCGCGCAACGACCGGCGCGGGCGACCCCCGTGCCCGATCCCAGCGAGATCGGCACCATACTCGCCCCCGCGTGATCGCGGGGGCTTTTTTGTGCTGAACGCTGCGACGTCCAATGGGCAAATGGTGGGCGCAGGCATCCCTAACTCACTGGATGCGATGCACATTGCCGCTGCTCGCCGGGCCATTTTCGCGACCGGTGATGACGTAAATGTGACCGCGATAATCCGCTTGCCTGCGGTACGCCAGGATCACGCAGCCGAGCATCAGGTTGAGCACGACAAGACCGAGCACGAGCGCCATGCTTCCCTCCGAGGCCGGTACGGCCAACGGTTAAACGCCGATCAACTTTGTCGGTTGCATTGAAAAAAAACTTAATGCGGGAACTCCCGAACGCAAACCCGGTTTGTGAACCGGGCGAGATGTAACGAGCCGGCCGGACAGCGGCTGGGCGTTCGTCCCCCCGATTGTCAGCACGAAGAAGACGTGTCCGGAGGTTCCGATGCCAAGTCAGCTCAAAATTGCTTTCGCCGCCACTATCGCAGCTTCGGCGTTTGCCGCACCGCCCGCGCATGCAGCACTCATCTTCGACAGCAGCATTCTGGTGAGTGCTCAGGGATTCGGCAACAATCCTCGTCTGCTCACAATCCAAGGCAACGGAACGGAATCCGGGTGCGTTGGTGTTGGATCTGGCGGAACGCTGTTAGGCGGATCGGGGACCTGTATAGCCGATGCGCTGGTTCACGACGGGAACGGGCTAAGCAACACAGGTGGAAGCGAGGTTAACCCGCTCTCCGACAATCAGAAGTTCGGAATTCCGACGATTGCGCAGCTGGGATGGAAGCAGGCGTCGGATATCGGCCTCGTATTCAACGCAACCGAGCCTGGCGGCAACTCCGTCAACGTGCAGGACATCACGCTGAAGTTCTACAACGGCACGACGCTGCTGGGCGCGATCGACGGCTCGCAATCGTTTGCCAATTCCAACCCGGGCAACGGCGTCGCGGGCTTTGCCTTCAAAGTCGACGCGGCAGAACAAAGCTTTTTGAACGGCCTTATCTTCAATCAGCAGGGTTTCGGCAATTACCGGATCGCGCTCGAGTCGACTATCGCGGATGCCGCCGGGGGGCCTGAAAGCTGGCTCGCCGTAAATCTCGGGAATGCGGTGCCCGAACCCGCGACCTGGGGGATGATGATCCTGGGTGTCGGAATGGTCGGTGGGGTGATGCGCCGCCGGCACGGCCAGCAGGTTCGATTCAAGCTAGCCTGATCCAAGGGCGACTGGGACGAAGAGGACGCAAGGGAGCGTCCTCTTCTTTTGCTGTATCGCGCCGCCGCAAACGGTTCACAGACATTGTTTCTTCCCAAAGTCGGAACGAGGTCTGGCTGAACTTTGTTCGATCAGGAGAGGCCGTGCCGGCGATCCACCCCCCGTTGGCCGTCTCCAAGGCGCTCCGCCGTCGGTTTCGGCCGGGCGCCCCTGAATTGCTTGAGGGAGCAGTATGGGCAACGAACACAAGAGAAGATTTCCAAAGGCTTCTAGGACGATAGTCAACGGTACGAGACCGAGCGTCCCTGTCACCAACCACGATGGCGACGTTCGCAGGCTCGACGAAATCGAAGCCGACCTCATCCAGCTTGCGCTTAGTATAAACGGCGGCTCGATAGCTGATGCGGCGCGGCGCTTGGGGATCGGTCGCTCGACCCTCTACCGCAAGCTGGAAGCTCAAGGATGGTTTGCGCCTTGAATCGAAAGCCCGTTCGGGCTGAACCTTGAGCCCCTCTCGTCCAGGATCCAGGAAAGACCACATTGTCTGAAGGCTTGCCACACCCCCCTTTGGTCAGGGCCTTTCGCGCCCCCGTTCCGCCCGGTCGCCCTACGCTGCGACTGTTCGAAGAGGATGGCCATATAAGGCCCATGCCCGAAATCGAGAACGACCTCATTGGTCTGGCGCTTCGCCTCTACGGCGGCTCATTAGTCGAGACCGCCCAGCGCCTGGGGATCGGCCGGACTACGCTCTACCGCAGATTGCTCAAAAAGCGGCCGAGGAAGCGCTAATCAAATTTTGCACTACTTCGCCACGGTCCAGCTGAGTTGAAATGAATATGGCGGACGGCCAGAGGCGGGAATGATTTCGATAAAAGTCATCGAGCACGCTTTCGGACTTGACCATGCGGGGCCTGCCATGCGGGACATTGGCCATCAGCTCAGGAAAGAGGGATATTCCAGTATCGCACTCGACCTTTTCCGACTCGCAACCCGCAAATAACTGGTCGCAGTCCTAAGCAACAGAGCGGCCGGCCAAAATTCCTCAAGCGAACTGGCCAGAAAAAGCCCCGCCGAGGCGGGGCAAGGTAAGGATCGTCGATAATTCCGTCGAATGCCCTTCTTTTTTAAAGGCAACCGATCGTGGGGCGCCGCCACAACAATGAACGGGAATTCAAAGGGTCGCGACGGCGGCAGCCGCTTACCTATTCGCGCATAAAAGTTAACGCTTCCTGCAGGTTGCTAAATTGCAATGCCAATTCCGACACGAGCAGCCTACTCAAGCCGAGGTAGGGCGTCGACCAACCGCATAGGCCGATTGACCCGCGCTCACTCTCTGAATTTCGGGCGAGCAGTGCCGTTCTAATTGCCGACTGGCCGTTTGCTCGATCGGCCGTTCGATTAACCTTAGAGGCTGCATGCACCGGCGTGCGGCCTCTTTGGCTTGGAGCTAGCCGGTTTGCATAACTTGGCGGGAATCTTCCGACCCTTCCGCTTCAATAATACGTTCGATACTGCTTATCAGCCGAAGATCCTCGCGGATAATCTCTGCCGACACGTCCTCAGATTTTTCCCCGATCCTAGCGGTTATCGTTACGTTTCCGGACATCAGGACTTGAACATGGGCAAGCTTGCGTGCTCGCTCGTCGAGCAGAAATTGTTCCCATTCCATGCGCCGGCTCCCACTCGATCCTGCTTTGCTTGCCAGGTCGTCGTGCCCGCGACCGGCAAGGCTAGCGGGCGGCACCGGCCTCAGGGCCCGAGAGGCAGTACCTGACGATAGCCAAATTAGTTACGGGCGACATTTGGCCAAGTTCCCAGGAAATTGGTGATACCGCATTGTATTTTCCCAATCGCCGGCGGATCGTTTGCCGCCGCGTCGTCATGGCAAGACTGTGCTCTTCGGTTTGCAAAGTCGGGAGACACACTGCTGGTGGGGGGAACACCGGCCCATAACAAATAGGGGATGACCTTAAACCCCCGCTTCGGCGGGGGTTTCTTATGCCCGAGTGTCTGCCTACTCGGCTGTTACCAAGCGACGGCCTGCGCATTCTCTGAATTGCCCAATCTATAATCATGGCATCGTGCGGTGATGGCACCGCAACCCGTTACCGGCCAAGCCAAACGCCGCTGGCCTACGAAGTCGTAGCACTTCAGATTTGCGACGGCCCATCGGTCCAGTTCGACGCGGTCGCGATGCTTTTAGACCAACGGCACCAATCTGCTCACGATTACGCGGGGCAAGGATCTCGCCAAGAACGCATTCGCCCAGTGGCATTGATCGCGATTGGCGCCGAAGCCCAAGCGATCTTCACTGCGGCGGGAATAGCTGATTATTTTGACGAAGCCTGCCTCCCCCTTGGAAAAGATGTTGATCCGGCAGCATTCTTTCCGGCCTTGCGCGCCGCGCGCTCGAGTACGGTCAGTCGGCCTTGAAGCGCAGCCAGACGCCCAACTAACGGCGGAGCGGTATCTGCCGGTCCAAATCGTTACGGATCGTGGTCGCGGCGACACCGCCCTCGCCCATGGCATGGCTGATCTGGTCCAGCCCGAGCACGACATCACCAGCCGCATAAAAGCCTGGCACGTTGGTGCGCTGGTGCGCATCGACAGTCAGACAGCCTTCCTCCGAACGCGCGGCGCCAAGCTGTCCCGCAAGGTCGGAACTGATGTCCGATCCGAGCGCGGGATAGAGACTATCGAACGTCAGCGTATCCTCTTCCATATCGAGCGCGATCTTCTCCGGGAGGAGGCGGATCGCATTGCAATTGCCCGCAATACGAATTCCAGCTTCGATCAACGACTGCCGCTGCTCGGGGGAGAGATCATGGGCCAATCCCGGCGCGACCAGAGTGACATCGGCGCTGTAGCTGCGGATAAACAGGGCCTCGTCGCAGCCGCGTTGCCCGGTCCCCATCACGGCGACACGCCGATCAGTAACCTCGTAGCCGTCGCAGATTGGGCAATATCGCAGCTGACCGCCGGCGAGCGCCAACGCATGTGTCCGGTCATCGATCATCGTTGGTCGGCGATTGACGACGCCGGTCGCGAGCAAAACTGAGCGCGCCTGGATGCACCTGTCATCCGCGAGCCGGACGACGAAACCACGCTCTCCCTGCGACAAGGCCTCGACGGTCTGCTCCATAAGCGTAGCACCGTAGCGCTTCGCTTGTTCGCGCATCCTCGCCAACAGATCGCGCCCGGCTATTCCGTCGGGAAAACCGGCATGGTTGCGGGTGAGCGGGATAAGGCTCGCGCGGCTCCTGCCCGCGTCGATGACCGTCGCGGCGAGATGAAAGCGCGCCAGATAGATCGCAGCGGTGAGCCCCGCCGGACCGCCGCCAACGATCAAACAATCGGTTATAGCTTTTGCAGGGTCAATTCGCGCGGTCATGGTAAACCTGCGTAAACTACCGATGCCGATATGTCGCTAGTTACGCGCCATCTGGGCACACAAGCCCGGCCGTGCGTGCCGCGAGCCTAACGCCCAGGACCTCGCGGTCGAAATTGCCCTCGCGCCTTTTGAATTCCTCGCTCTCTTCCTCTTGGACATGATAACGGGATGCCCGCAGAGGAGGGTCACTTTGGAGCCGAAGAGCCGGTCGCAGCTTCATCGTCTGAATTTCGGCGATGACCTGAATGGCAGGGCAAACTCGCAAGGATCCGGTGGCGAGTGGCACGACAATTGCGGCCGAGGCGGCAAAGGCGATCCCGCGCGCCGTTGAACCTGCGCGAAAATAGCAGAGGCCGGATTCGAATGGTCGGGCGGTACGCACAACAGACAGCGGGAACGCACGACACGTCCATTACTCGGCACGCACTGACGAGAACGAGGCCCAAGCCGGGGCCGATCACTTCGGTAGCTCCCTTACTTCCGGTGCTCGCCGGGACCGGCAAGACCCTCTGGCCGAATGCAAATCCAGCGCTCTGCGCCGGATCACGCGCATCCTGCGCCAGCAGAGACTGCGAGCCCGGCCGCGCCATCGTCGATTGTCCAAGGATCATGGCGAACGCTCGGCCATCGCTGGCGATGTGCTGGATCGCCAGCGCGCACCCAACGACGCCGACCAGTAGTGGAAGGCTGGCCGCACTTTTGTCTGCGCCGCGGAAGGGTGGCTTTAAATTGTCGCTGTCGCAATCTGCTCTCCGCACGGTAAGCCACATTTGGGCGGGCTGCCGGCAAAGCGTGAGTTTCCGCGCGCAATCACGCTAGCCTCCTTGTGAGCCATCGCCTACACCACGACATAGCTGTTTCGGAACGAGAAAATTATCATGGCGCTAGTGAAGAAGTCGGCCCTCGGCACCCGAAGCAAGGCATCGGTCCCGGCCGCTGCGCCGCTCATCTCCTCGCCCAAGCTTACGACCACGCCAAGGCGTCGCGCATCGGGCAAGGCGCACACCGCGATCGAAAGGATCGATCAGGCGACGCTCGAACTTTCCAGCGGGCTCGGAGAAGCCGCATCGGCCGCCGCAGAGCTCCAGCGCGCGGTCGATCAGATTTCAAGCGGAGCTGAGGAGGCCGCGGGCGCAGCCCAGGAATCGCTGGGCCTTATAGCCTCGCTCGCGACCAACTTTCGCGAAGCCCGCGAACGCGCAGAAGGCTCAAGGCGGCAGGCGGAGTCCGTCCAGAGCACATTCACCGAAATCGGAAGCCAGATCGAAAGTTCGGTTGCAGCGATAGAACTTACGGCCCAGCGCCAGATAGGGACTGTCGAACTCACCAACGCCTTGGTAGCAACCGCCGAGTTCATCGGCGAGATCGGCACGAGCGTTGCCGATATTTCCGATCAGACGAGCCTGTTGGCACTGAACGCGACGATCGAAGCCGCCCGTGCGGGTCAAAACGGCGCAGGATTTGCAGTGGTAGCGGATGAAATACGTGCGCTAGCCGAAGCTTCTGAAGCTGACGCACGTGATATCCAAAATCTAGCCTCGGGCATCGCTGATGACGTGAGAACGATTGCCGCAAGGGTTAGCGCTGCCTCGGACGTAGCCAGTTCCGAAGCGGAAGCGGGTGGCAGCGTTGTCGCGCAGCTCCGGAAGGCGCGCGGCGACCTCGCCCGCCTGAACGGCGGCATACAAGAAATACTCCTGGCGGCGGTAGAAGCAGAGACCGCAATGCGCGAAGCGGAACGCGGCGCGGAGCAGATCGCAAGTGCCGCGGAAGAACAGTCTGCTGCTGCGGCTGAAGCCCAGCAGGCGATCGAACAGCAAAGCGCTTCTCTGGACCAGAGCCAGCAAACGGCCGAAGCTCTCGGAAGCCTGACCGAGCGGCTGCAGGGCGGCGAAAACGGTCAAACCGCTATCGAAGAGGTCGTCGCCGCAGCCGAGGAGCTTTCTGCGACGGTGCAGGAACTCTCGGGTGCCTCGGCGCAGATCCTTGTGGCGCTCGAGCAGATCGGCAGGGGCACCCAAATTCAAGCCTCGGCGACGCTTCAAGCAAATAGTGCCATGGCACAGATCGAAAAATCGGCAGAACTCGCCCAAGCCAGCGCCACTTCCGCCGCAGACCAGTTCGGGGAAATCGTCGGATCGGTCGGCGAAGGACGTCAGACAATGGGGCGCCTGGCTGGAGGAATCGCAACGTCGCTCAGCGCGGTAAACGCCGTTCTCGACCTCCTCACGGCGCTCAACGTGACTACCCGCAAGGTCGAGAAGATCACCGACAATCTCGCTCTTGTATCGGTCCAGACCAACATGCTCGCAGTCAGCGGTGCGGTCGAGGCCACCCGCGCGGGCGAAGCGGGGCGCGGCTTTGCTACTGTGGCCCGCGATATACGGAAACTGTCACGCGACGCTGCTGCGAATGCAGAACAGGCTAAGGATCTCGTTCGCGTAGCCCAGGATCAAATCGTTGCGGTGCGGCGCGATCTCGATCAGATCGTGGGTGCTTCGGAGTCTGAAATCGCCCGGAACCGGGCTTTGATCGATCGTTTCGGCCTAGTAACGGCCGATCTCGAAGCCGCGCAGACGATGAACGGCGCGATCTCTGCGGGCAGCGAGGACATTCTTCGCTCTGTTCGCGAGATACGCAGCGGCACAAGCCAGATCGCCGACGCGGCCGAACTCGCGTCTGGCGCATCGCGCGAAGCGGCGGTAGCTGCGCGCCAGCAAGCGCAAGCGTCCGAAGAATTGGCAGCTGCGATCGAGGAGATCGCGTCCATCGCCGCCACTCTCGTGACGCGAGGCAGCTAACCCTTTGGATAAGGATGCCGCCTCGACTGCCCAGTTGCTGACCTTCAGCGTGGATGGCCAAAGCTTCGGGCTCAGGTCGGAACTCGTGCGGGAGATAGCCCGCATGCCGCAGCTAACCCGGGTCCCTCACGCGCCCGCAACGTTGCTTGGTCTCGCCAACTGGCGCGGTAACGTCATCTCGGTTCTTTCCATGGCCCGACTGCTCCATCGCGCCCCTGGCATACCTGAGCGCATTATAGTCATTGAAGCGGGCGAGCGGCTGGGCTTGGCCGTCGACGAAGAAAGCCAAGTGCAGGTCTCAGAGCGGGCCGAGGCCACAATCGAGATCGACGTCGCCGCGCTGATCGCAAAGAACATGCCTGCTAAGTCCGCTCGCCGAGCGCGGAACACTGACGTCCGCCATGGTTCGAAAGCCGAGCCCCGGGACGAGATCGAAGTAATTGCGCTTGTCGCCTTCGCGATTGGCAGACAGGAATTCGCCCTGCCTTTGGCAGCGGTAGACGAAGTCCTGCGAGTGCCGGCTGATATTGCATGGATGCCAGATGCCGATGAAGTCGTGCTTGGCAGCGCTGCCGTGCGGGGAAACGTGCTGCCGCTTCTTTCACTTCACGCTCTGCTGGGCCTCACCGCGACCGGAGAAAGCGCGCGTGCGCGGGTCCTTGTCGTCCGTATCGGCGCGCACCGCGTCGGCTTGCTGGTCGACGAGATGCGGTCGATCCTGCGCGTCTCCGAAGCCATGATCGACGTAGTGCCGCAAGTCCTTTCACGCGGAAAGGCCGAAGCGCGTATCCAGGCGATCTGCCGGCTCGACCACGGCGAAAGACTGGTTTCGGTGTTGGCTGCCACTCAACTCCTTCGCGACGACATCACGGCCCGGTTGCTCAACAGTGGCACGGGGGAGCACGGCATTATGGCGCACGACGAAGGCGAGAACACCACAGAGCAGTTCTTGCTCTTTCGCATCGGCGACGAGGAGTTCGGCCTGCCGCTCGGAGCAGTAGAAGAAGTCGCTCAATTGCCGGCCAAGCTCACGCCCCTGCCCAAGGCGCAAGCTTTCGTGCTGGGCGTAATGAATTTGCGCGGACAGGTCATCCCGGTGATCGACCAGGCGCAACGCTTCGGAGCGGGTACGTGTCGATCGGCGCGGAGGCGCGTGATTGTGACCCGTATCGGCGACCTGCAGGCCGGTTTCATTGTCGATGCTGTGTCCGAGGTTGTGCAGGTAGCAGCCAGCGCGCTACGCGCAGCTCCCGAATTCGGCAACGAAGCGACGCGCATTTTCGAGCGTCTTGCCAACCTCTCCGATGAGAAGCGAATCATTCTGATCGTCAATCCGCGCGAGTTGCTCGATCGCGCCGAACAGGACCTGCTCCGAGGCCTCGGCACGAAGACCGCAAAGACCAGCCTGTGATCAAACTGCTGGTGGTCGACGATTCGCCGCTGATGCGCAGGCTGCTGACGGAGATATTTACTGCCGCGGGCGACTTCGCAATCACCGTGGCCCGGAGCGGCGTAGAGGCGATGGAAATGTTGAATGAGGTCGCCCCGGACGTGGTGACGCTCGACATCAACATGCCCGGAATGGATGGCCTCGCCTGCCTGGATCGGATCATGGTGGTGCGGCCTTGTCCGGTCGTGATGGTATCGTCGATGACCGCAGCAGGCGCCGACGAAACACTCGAGGCCATGTCTCTCGGCGCCATTGATTTCATTGCGAAGCCCAAGGGCGCCGTCTCGCTGGAAATCGATGCGCTGGCACCCGAACTCGTCGACAGGGTGCGAGCGGCGGCGAGCGCGCGTATCCCGCAGACCCGGCGCCTTCGCGAGCGGGTCAGAGCCCGCGCGGCCGTTCCGGTTAACGCGGCGAGGACGCGGGCAATGCCGCGGTCGATTTCTTTGCCCGTTCAGATGGCAAAAACCGGGGTCGTTGTGGTCGGGTCGTCTACCGGCGGCCCACCCGCTCTCGACGCTTTCCTGGGGGAGCTGCCAGCCGATTTTCCCTGGCCGATCATCGTCGCCCAGCACATGCCTGCAAGCTTCACGGGCCCGCTTTCGCGCAGACTCGACAAGCTTTGCGCCCTAGCCGTTCGCGAGGTTACACGCACCACGCCGGTGGAGCCCGGGCACGTCTACATTGGCAAAGGAGACGCGGACTTGATCCTCTCGCGCAGGGGAGGAGGACTCGTTGCGACGCCTGCTCCGATCAGCCCCGCACATTTCTGGCACCCAAGCGTTGATCGCCTTGTCGAAAGCGCGATGCGATTGCTCTCCGCTGACAGTTTGATTGGAGTGCTGATGACGGGAATGGGATCGGATGGCGCTGCCGCGATGAACGAGCTCAAGCAACGCGGCGGCTATACCGTTGCAGAATCGGCCGAAACTGCGATCATTTGGGGCATGCCCGGGGCTCTTGTCGCGCTTGGGGGAGCCTCGGCCGTGCGCCCCCTCGACCAGATAGCCGGCGCGGTTATGGCTCTCGTTAACCGGTGAGCGGTGAGTTCGGCCCCGGACGAACACATCCCGCATTGACCAGCGACGAGATAGCCCGCGTCGGCCGCCTGCTTTATCGCTGGACGGGAATGATCTTCGGAGAGAACAAGCGCTACTACATCGAACGACGGATTGGCGACCGCATGACGCGCAGTCACATCGCCGATCTGGCCACCTATCTGGCCTTCGCCGCCTCGCATCTTGAAGAACGCGAAGCGCTGATCAACGCGTTCACCATCAACGAAACCTACTTCTATCGCGAGGAGCATCAGCTTCAGGCACTGAGTGCAGAGATCCTCCCGGAAATCGTTCGAGCAAAGCGGCCCGGCGATCTTGTACGGATATGGTCGATGCCCTGCTCGACTGGCGAGGAGGCCTATTCGCTCGCGATTTGGTTGCTGGAGAACTGGCCGCTGGTCGATGCCTACAACGTCGAAATCGTCGGCTCCGACGTCGACACTTCGGCGCTCAAACATGCTCAAGAGGGCCGCTTCGGCATGCGCTCGCTCGCGCGCCTTCCTGCAAAGGTCAGGGAAAGTTATTTCGAAGCCGAGCGCGGACACCGGCGGAAAATCATCGATGACCTGCGCGAATCTGTGCGATTTGTCGGAGCTAACATCGTCGACCGTGGTTCACTGACCGGGCTTGGCCGTTTCGATGTCATACTCTGCCGAAATCTCCTTATCTATTTCGACGACGAAGCCAGGCTCCTAGCCGTGAACAACCTGTACGAGAGCATGAACGCAGGAGCCTTCATCTGCCTGGGTCACAGCGAGTCCATGGCTCGGATCACCGACCGCTTCGAGCTTGTTCGCCTTAATGGCGCAATCGTCTATCGTAAGCCATGATGGATGACCTGCTCGAACAGTTTTTGATCGAAAGCCGCGAGCTGGTCGCAGTGGCATCGAGCGATTTCGCTGCGCTCGCGCGAAACCCCCAAGGAACCGCATCGATCGACAGCGCCTTCCGCGCAATCCATACGCTGAAAGGCTCGGTTGCGATCTTCGCAATGCAGCCAGCCGAGCAAGTCCTGCACGCCGCCGAAGACATCCTCGAACGAGCGCGGAAAGGAACCACTGAGCTCGATGCAGCGACAGTCGCCTCGCTCGTAACTTGCCTCGATCAGATCGATCGTTGGGTCGACGATCTCGAGCAAAGGGGCGCGCTTGGTCCGGAGGCGTCAGACATCGCCGGCCAGATGATCGAGAGGCTTGCCTTGGCCTCGCCTGTATTGCCAGATGCCGATAAATGCGTGGGGAGCGCGGGGGAGACATGGGTGACCGCCCTGCTGGCCCGTGAAGCGAATGTTCTCGCCGGTTCAGACCAGACGCTGACGGCCTTTCGCTATACGCCGGATGCGGACTGCTTTTTCCGGGGAGACGATCCCCTCGCGGTAGTCGGTGCCGTTCCCGAGCTCCTGTCCCTCGCAATTTTGCCAGTCCAAGGCCGATGGCCCACAGCGGCTGACCTGGAACCCTTCTCCTGCATTTCCGTCCTAGAGGGCATCAGCGCAGCACCACGCGATGTGGTCGCCGCGGTTTTTCGCATGATGCCCGACCAGGTGACATTCGCGGTGCTCGGTCAGACATCTAACCCTAGCCAAGGCCCCGCGGAGGAACGCGAAGTCCATGGCATCCGTACATTCCGCATCGATAGCGCGCGCGTCGATGCCCTCGGCGACGCTCTGGGCGAGCTGCTGGTAGCGCTCAACGGCATTCCGCCTCTGGCCGATCAAGCCGCGGCCATCGACCGCGGTCTGGCGGCAAATATCCGCTCGGTTCAAGCCAATCTCGAACGGGTTACGAGCGAGCTCCATACCTCGGTCAGTGCGGTGCGTGCCGTGTCCCTGGAACCAACGCTGCGGCGCCTTCCGCGGCTGGTTCGGGAAATAGCCGACAGCCTCGGCAAGTCCATTACGTTCGAGATAACAGGACAACACATCGAGATTGACAAGCAGATCGCAGACGGCCTTTTCGAGCCGCTGCTCCATCTTGTGCGAAACGCTATCGACCACGGAATCGAGAGCAGCGAACTTCGCGCCGCTTCCGGCAAGCCCGCTGCGGGCGTAGTGTCGCTCGGCTTTCACCGCGACGGCGATGTGATCGTCGCGCGCCTGTTCGACGATGGCGCAGGAATGGATCCTGCGCGTATCCGGCAGGCTGCAGTGGAGCGCGGCGCTCTTACTCCGGAGGCCGCCGAAAGCCTCAGTGACGCTGCCGCCCTGCGTCTCATTTTTGCGTCTGGATTCTCGACGGCCGAAAAGTTGACCGAGCTATCGGGCCGAGGCGTCGGCATGAA
>Ga0075370_10000326_pt1 | contig 17238 bp, 14 predicted proteins | sample EndMethybrTD3035_FD_71398 | JGI IMG/M metagenome (GOLD analysis project Ga0075370, IMG submission 71398) | Populus endosphere microbial communities from Tennessee, USA - Endosphere MetaG P. TD hybrid TD303-5 | ecosystem: Host-associated > Plants > Roots > Endosphere | place: USA: Tennessee... | reverse complement strand
GCGTGACAGGCCGGTATTCTAACCAACTGAACTACCACTCCATGTGGCTTCCGAGGCGCGCGCCTCTGGTCGATTCACGCGCTTCGCAAGTGCCACAAAAACTTGGCGTCCCCTAGGGGATTCGAACCCCTGTAATCACCGTGAAAGGGTGGTGTCCTAGGCCTCTAGACGAAGGGGACTGCAAAACCTTCGCGACCCGAGTTGCGCTGTGCTGCCCGGCTTTTGGTGGAGGTAAGCGGGATCGAACCGCTGACCTCTTGCATGCCATGCAAGCGCTCTCCCAGCTGAGCTATACCCCCGTGCTGAATACTTCCTACAGCAAGCTGGTGCAGCCATCACAACTCAAGCGAGACTGCGATTATAGCCAGCTTTTCAACGCCTTAGCAAACGCTCCCGCACGGCTTCGCGAGGGAACAGTTCGAGAACTGCGTCGATGGAAGGCGTCTGCGCACGACCGCACACGAGCACGCGCACCGCGTGCGCAAGCTGCGGCATCTTGAGCGTGTGGGCGTTGAGCGTCTCCTTGATCGCGGCAGCGATCGCCGCCTTGTTCCACTCGATGGCGGAGAGCTTTTCGCGCAAGGTGTCGAGTGCCGGCAGCACGGCGGGCGTGACGTGTGCGGAGATGTCGTCGGCCGACGGCAGCGCCGGCGTGAAGTACATCGCGAGCCAGTCGGCGAGCTCGACCGTGGTGGTGCAGCGGTCCTTGAACAGCGCGCACATGCGTTCAAGCGGCGCGCGCTCGTCGACCGACACGCTGCGCCGGGCAAACTGCGCTGCGACTAGCTTGGCGAGCGCGGCATCGGTGCTGTGCTTCAGGTAATGCGCGTTCACCCATGAGAGCTTCGCGGCGTCCCACTGCGCCGGGCTCTTCGAGAGGTGGCTGCCGTCGAACCACTGCACGAGCTGCTCGCGGCTGAACAGCTCTTCGTCGCCGTGGCTCCAACCCAACCTCGCGAGATAGTTGATCATCGCTTCGGGCAGGTAGCCGTTCTCCTCATACGCCGTCACGCTGACGGCTCCGCGCCGCTTCGACAGCTTCTGCCCGTCGTCGCCGAGGATCACTGGCAGGTGGCCGAACAACGGCAGCGGCGCACCGAGCGCATTGAAGATGTTGATCTGCCACGGCGTGTTGTTGACGTGCTCGTCACCGCGAAACACGTGCGTGATCGCCATGTCCCAGTCGTCGACGACGACCGCGAAGTTGTAGGTCGGAACGCCGAGGCCACCGGGCTGCGCCGACGGCCGCGCGATGATGAGGTCATCGATCTCGCGGTTGCTGATCGTGATGGGGCCCTTCACGAGGTCGTCCCAGGTGACATCGCCGTCGACCGGATTGCGAAAGCGCACGACCGGTTCAACGCCCTGTGGAACAGGCGGCAAGGTCTTGCCGGGCTCGGGGCGCCAGGTCCCGTCGTAGCGCCGTTTCTCGCCGCAGGCTTCCTGTGCCGCCTTCATCGCGTCTAGCTGTTCGGGCGTGCAGTAGCAGCGATAGGCACTGCCGGCGGCGAGCATCTGCTCGATCACGGCGTTGTAGCGATCGAGCCGCTGCATCTGGTAGATCGGGCCTTCGTCGTAATCGAGGCCCAGCCAATGCATGGAGGCGAGAATCTGGTCGGCCGCGTCTTGCGTGGAACGCGCGACGTCGGTGTCTTCGATGCGCAGCACGAACTGGCCGCCGTGATGGCGTGCATACGCCCAGGAGTACAGCGCGGTGCGGGCGGTGCCGAGATGCAGGAAGCCGGTCGGCGAGGGGGCGATGCGGGTGCGAACGGTGCGGGTCATCGGGCTCATCAGGTCGATTCGGTCGCGCTCTGCAGCGCAAGGCGCGAGCGGTCGTCGCCTTCTTCTTCATCGCTTTGGGCGGCGCGCTGCGCGGCCATCGCGTCGAAGTCGGCCGCGCTCACGTCGCCGGTGATGTAGACACCGTCGAAGCAAGACGCTTCGAAGCCATTCAGATTGGGGTTCAGCGCGCCGACCACGCGCTTCATCGCGTTCACGTCCTGGTAGATCAGGGCGTCGGCGCCGATGTACTCGCGCACCTCTTCGATGCTGCGGTTGTGCGCGATCAGCTCTTCCTTGGTCGGCATGTCGATGCCGTAGACATTCGGATAGCGCACCGGCGGCGCCGCCGAGGCCATGTAGACCTTGCGGGCACCGGCCTCACGCGCCATCTGCACGATCTCCTTGCTGGTGTTGCCGCGCACGATCGAGTCGTCCACCAGCAGCACGTTGCGCCCCTTGAACTCGACGCCGATCGCATTGAGCTTCTGGCGCACCGACTTCTTGCGTACGCCCTGCCCCGGCATGATGAAGGTGCGGCCGACATAGCGGTTCTTCACGAAGCCTTCGCGGTAGGGCTTGCCGATGCGCTGCGCGAGCTGCATCGCCGACGGGCGGCTCGATTCCGGAATCGGAATCACGACATCGATGTCGCTCGGCTTGATCGTCGAGATCAGGCGCTGCGCGAGCGTCTCGCCCATGTTCAGGCGCGCCTGGTAGACCGACACGCCATCCATGATCGAGTCGGGCCGCGCCAGGTAGACGAACTCGAACATGCATGGGTTCAAGCTCGGGTTCTCGGCGCACTGTTGCGCGTGCACGCGCCCTTCGAGGTCGATGAACAGCGCCTCTCCCGGCGCCACGTCGCGCACGACCCTGTGCCCGGTGCCCTCGATGGCGACCGACTCGCTGGCGACCATCACGTCGCGACCTTCCGGGCCATCGCCTTCGCCGTAGCACAGCGGGCGGATCCCATACGGATCGCGGAAGGCGAGCAGCCCGTGCCCCGCGATCAGCGCCACCACGGCATAGGAACCCCTGATGCGCTTGTGCACGGCGCGCACCGCGGTGAACACGGTCTCGGGCGTGAGCGGCTCCTTGCCCCGCACCGCCAGCTCGAGTTCATGCGCGAGTACGTTGATCAGCACCTCGGTATCGCTCGTGGTGTTGATGTGGCGACGGTCGACGTCGAACAGCTCATCCTTCAGCGCGAGCGCGTTCGTGAGGTTGCCGTTGTGCACGAGAACAATGCCGAACGGCGCGTTCACGTAGAACGGCTGAGCCTCTTCCTCGCTGTACGCATTGCCCGCCGTGGGGTAGCGCACCTGGCCAAGGCCCACGGTGCCGGGGAGCCCGCGCATGTTGCGCGTGCGAAAGACGTCGCGCACCATCCCGCGGGCCTTGTGCATGTAGCACTTCGTGCCTTCCATCGTCACGATGCCGGCCGCATCCTGGCCGCGGTGCTGCAACAACAGCAACGCGTCGTAGATCAGCTGATTGACCGGGCTTCTGGAAATGACGCCAACGATGCCGCACATGCGATATGCCCCAAACGACCCAACGATTCAATGGCGATGCGTGTCGATCACGCGTCGCGAGATGCAGTTCCGTCGCCCCACAACGCGGGCTTCAGTTCCTGCCAGACGGAATTCAACCAGACCACGCCGACCGAGTGGTGCCACGCCTGCGATTTGCCCAGAGGTGTGAAACCCACGAACAGCACGACCAACAACAACACGACCCCGCCGCGCACCACGCCGAACCCTGCCCCGAGCACCCGATCGATCGGGCTCAGCGGCGTTGCGCGGATCAGCGTGCGTACCAGCCTCGCCCCGATGCCCCAGATCAGCAGCACGACGAGGAACACACATGCGAACGCGATGACGTGATTCAAGGTGCTGCCCGCACCGCCAAGCGTGATGTAGGGCAGAGCAACAGGCGTCAGCCAGAGCGCGAAGAACCAGGCGACGAACCAGCCAACCAGCGAGAGCACCTCGAACACGACGCCGCGAACGAGCCCCACAACGACCGAAAGCAGCAGGAAAGCCAGCATCGCGATGTCGATCCAGCCGATCTCGAGTGCCATGCCCTGCCCCTACAAGGTGAGCACGACAGCGGTCAGCCCGCCGCCCTTGGCCTTGGCCAGCGCCTTGTCGGCTTCGTCGCGGCTCGCGAACGGGCCGATACGCACGCGAATGCGGTTGCCGGCCGATGTGCTCGCGACCTGGGTATAGGTCTTGAGGCCGAGCTTCTCGGCCTTCTGTCGCATCTCGCGTGCGGCCGCGGCGTCGGCGAACGCACCGATCTGCACGACGAAACGGCCGGCCTCGGGCTTCGCGGCGGGTGCGTCCTTGCCCTCGAGCAAAGCTTTCGCACGCGCTGACTCGCTCGTCTGCACGGGCGGCGCCACTTTTGCCTCGACCGGCTTGGCGGGCTTGGTCTCCGCCGGCTTGCTTTCTGGCGATTTTGGCTCGGGTGGCTTGGTGGCTGCGTGAACGGGAGCCGTCGACGCGGTGCGCTCAGCGGGTTTCGCGGTGTTCGCAGCGGAAGCTGCAGGCGCTGTGCGGCCGGCGGCTTCGTCTCGCGATTCGGTGATCACATCATCGGCGGGCGCGGCCACCGTGCTCGCGGCAGGTTGCGGCGTGCTCGGCGCCTGCGGGCGCGTTGCAGGGCCGCGTGCGGGCGGCATCACGAGCGGCGGCGCGCCTTCCTTGCGCGGAATCTCTATCGGAATGTCGACGGGGATCGGACGCGGCTGGGTTTCGAAGACGAGCGGGAAGCCGATGATGCCGATCACCACGAGCACGGCCGCTCCGATGAGGCGCTGCCTCGCGCGTACTCGGGCTCGCATGACCTCGTCGGCAGGTTCGCTGCCGGTCCGGCCTCCGCCGGCTGCGGGAGGAGGAGCCTCGGTCTTGCGCTTGAAAATGGACAACAACCCCATGCGTGGAAGTCTCGAGAGTCTCGGATTTGGCGGCCGGCGCGCCGCGGCAATCAGGGCCTTCGCGAGCGGCGCTCAGGTGGCGTGCTGGCCGGTCAGCCGAGGCAGTCCGTCTTTCAGAACACCGCCCACGGTGAGGAAGGAACCGAACACGACGATTCTATCAGTGGGGTCGCATTGCTCGACCGCCTCACGCAGTGCGTCAGCAGGCGACGCATGGCACGAGACCTCCACCGGGCCGGGGCCTTTCAGTCCCTTCTGCGCAAGGCTCGCTTGGCGCGCCGCCAGCGCAGCCGCCCGTTCGGCGCGCGGACGCGGCAGGTCGGTGAAGTGCCAGTGGTCGACGAGCGGCGCCATGCGCGTGAGGATCGTGTCGATGTCCTTGTCGTGCATCACGCCGAGGACGGCGTGCGTGCGCGGGAAGAAGCCCATCTGGTCGAGGTTCTGCGCGAGGGTCGAAACCGAATGGGGGTTGTGCGCAACGTCGAGCACGAGCGTCGGCTGACCCGGCACGATCTGGAAGCGCCCCGCCAGCTCGATCTGCGCAAACCCGGTTCGCACGGCCTGTGCGCTGATCGGCAGCCGCTGATGCAATGCCTCGAACACGGCGAGCACGCCGGCCGCGTTCAACAACTGGTTGGCGCCGCGCAGTGCCGGGTAAGCGAGTGCATTGAAGCGCTTGTGGCGACCGGCCCAGCTCCACTGCTGCTTGTCGCCGGAGTAGTTGAAATCACGCCCGAAACGCCAGAGGTCGGCTCCCACCTCCCGCGCACGATCGATGATGCTTTGCGGCGGCATCGGGTCGCTCACGATCACCGGTCGGCCGGCCCGCATGATGCCGGCCTTCTCGAAGCCGATCGCTTCTCGCGTGTTTCCAAGGTACTCGGTGTGGTCGATGTCGATGCTCGTGATCACGGCGCAGTCGGCGTCGACGACGTTGACCGCATCGAGGCGCCCGCCGAGACCGACCTCGAGGATCACCAGGTCGAGCGGTGCTTGCGACAGCAATCGCGCGATCGCGAGCGTCGTGAACTCGAAGTAGGTCAGGCCAAGGCCTTCGGCAACGCGCACCGCTTCGACCGCCTCGAAGTGCGGCAGCAGTGCATCGGCCTCGACCATGCGGCCGTTGACGCGGCAGCGTTCCTCGAAATGCACCAGGTGCGGTTTCGAATACAGGCCGACGCGATAGCCGGCCGCCAACGCAATCGATTCGAGCATCGCGCAGGTCGAGCCCTTGCCATTCGTGCCGGCGACGACGATCACCGGCACGTCGAACGCGAGCCCGAGCCGCGCAGCCACGCGCCGCGAGCGCTCGAGCGTCATGTCGATCTCTTTGGGGTGCAGGCGTTCGCAGCGCTCCAGCCAGTCGGCGAGCGTGGTGGGGAGACTCATGATGATGTCGGTGCCGTTCGGGCCGAGCTTGCCGAAGGACTCGGCGCGAACGGTGATCTCTCGAGGTTTACGCCACCGCGTCGGCGCTTTGCCGCTGCAGCATTGCGATTTGCATCGCGATGCGGTCGCGCAATTGGCGACGGTCGACGATCATGTCGATCGCGCCGGTCTGCAGCAGGAACTCGGAGCGCTGAAAGCCCTCCGGCAACTTCTCGCGCACGGTGTTCTCGATCACGCGCGGGCCGGCGAAGCCGATCAGCGCGCCGGGCTCGGCGATCACGATGTCGCCGACGAAGGCGAAGCTCGCCGACACGCCGCCCATCGTCGGGTCGGTGAGCACGCTGATGTAGGGCAGCTTCGCCTTCGCGAGGCGCGTCAACGCGGAGTTGGTCTTCGCCATCTGCATCAGGCTCAGCAAGCCTTCCTGCATGCGCGCACCACCGGTCGCCGTGAAGCTGACGAACGGTGTCTTCTGTTCAAGCGCGGCGTCCACGCCGCGAACGAATCGCTCGCCAACGACCGATCCCATCGAGCCGCCCATGAACTCGAACTCGAAGCACGCGGCCACGATCGGCACGCTGCGTACCGCTCCGCCCATCACGACGAGCGCATCGGTTTCACCCGTCTGCTCGAGCGCGTCTTTCAGGCGTTCGGGGTACTTCTTGCTGTCCTTGAACTTCAGCGCGTCGACCGGGAGCACCTCCTGGCCGATCTCGTAGCGGCCTTCGGCGTCGAGGAACGAATCGAGCCGCGCGCGAGCGCCGATGCGGTGGTGGTGCGAGCACTTCGGGCAGACGTAGACGTTCTGCTCGAGGTCGGTCTTGTAGAGCACCGTTTCGCAGGCCGGGCACTTGATCCACAGCCCTTCGGGCACGGAACGGCGTTGCCCGCCTTCGTTCGGTTGGATCTTCGGGGGCAGCAGTTTTTCGAGCCAGCTCATGAAGGTCGGTCCTTTCAGGGGCGGTTTGAATCGAGCGCGGCGCGGATCGTCGCGATGAAGTCGCCCGCCGCGGAGGCGACATTGTCGCGCGAACGGGTTTCGAGGGCCTGCACGAGCGCCGTGCCGATGACGACGGCGTCCGACACGTCGGCGACGGCGCGCGCGCTTGCTCCGTCACGAATGCCGAAGCCGACGCCGACCGGCAGCTTCACGTGCACCTTGATGCGCGGGATCATTGCCGCCACAGCCGCCGTGTCTAGATTCCCTGCCCCGGTCACGCCCTTGAGCGACACGTAGTAGACGTAGCCGCTCGCGATGCGCCCGACGTGGGCGATGCGTGCATCGGTCGAGGTCGGCGCGAGCAGGAAGATCGGGTCGAGGCCATTGGCTTTCAGCGTCGCGGCAAAACCTTCGCACTCCTCGGGCGGGTAGTCGACGACGAGCACGCCATCGACGCCAGCCGACTTCGCATCGACGACGAAGCGCTCGATGCCGTAGCGCTCGACAGGGTTCGCATAGCCCATCAGCACGACGGGCGTGGTGTCGTCGCTCTTGCGGAACGTGCGCACCATCTCGAGCACCTGCGGCATCCCGATGCCGCGCGCGAGCGCTCGCTCGCCGGCCTTCTGGATCACGGGGCCGTCGGCCATGGGGTCGGAGAACGGCACGCCGAGCTCGATCACGTCGGCGCCGGCCTTCGCCATCGCGTGCATGATCTCCGCGGTCGCGTCGGCGAAGGGGTCGCCGGCCGTCACGTAGGGGATCAGTGCCTTTCGGCCCTTCGCCTGGAGCGCACCGAAGGTTGCGGCGATGCGGCTCATGACAGACCTTTCAGGCCGGCAAGCGACGCAACGGTGTTGATGTCCTTGTCGCCCCGGCCCGACAGGTTCACGAGCAGTAACTGGTCGGTGCGCATCGTCGGCGCGAGCTTCATTGCGTAGGCCACCGCATGCGATGACTCGAGCGCCGGGATGATGCCTTCGGTGCGGCACAAGTAGTGAAACGCCTTCAACGCCTCGTCGTCGGTGATGCCGACGTACTCGGCGCGGCCGATGTCCTTCAGGTACGCATGCTCGGGGCCGACGCCAGGGTAGTCGAGGCCGGCGGAGATCGAGTGCGTCTCGATGATCTGGCCGTTCGCGTCTTGCAGCAGATAGGTGCGGTTGCCGTGCAGCACGCCAGGCGAGCCGGCGCTCAACGAGGCGGCATGCTTGCCGCTTGCAAGGCCCTCGCCTGCCGCCTCGACACCGATCAGCCGCGTAGCCGCATGGTCGATGTACGGATAGAAGATGCCCATCGCATTGCTGCCGCCGCCGACGCATGCGATCACCGCGTCGGGCTGGCGCCCGGTCATCTCGGGCATCTGCACGAGGCACTCGTCACCGATCACGCGCTGGAAGTCGCGCACCATCGTCGGGTACGGATGCGGGCCTGCCACCGTGCCGATGATGTAGAACGTGTTCTCGACGTTCGTGACCCAATCGCGCAGCGCCTCGTTCAGCGCGTCCTTGAGCGTCTTAGAGCCGCTCTCGACAGGCACGACCTTCGCACCGAGCAGGTTCATGCGGTAGACATTCGGCGACTGGCGCTTCACGTCTTCGCTGCCCATGTAGACGATGCACTCGAGCCCGTAGCGGGCGCAGATCGTCGCGGTCGCGACGCCGTGCTGGCCGGCGCCGGTTTCGGCGATGACGCGCGGCTTGCCCATGCGACGCGCGAGCATCGCCTGGCCGATCGTGTTGTTGACCTTGTGCGCGCCGGTGTGGTTGAGATCTTCGCGCTTGAGGTAAATCTGCGCCCCGCCGAGCTCGCGGCTCATGCGTGCCGCGTGGTAGATGGGGCTCGGCCGTCCGACGAAGTGCGCGAGCTCGCTCTTGAACTCGGCAATGAACGCCGGATCGTTCTGCACCTCGGCATAGCAGCGCTTCAGTTCATCGAGCGCGTGCACGAGGGTCTCGGCGACAAAGCTGCCGCCGAAATAGGTTCCATTGACAGGGCCGAAGTGGCCCGAGGCATCGGGTTGCTGGTAGTTCGACATGATCGCTTCAGTGTTCAAGCCAGCGATGCAGCAATGCGGGCATCGGCCTCGCGCACGGCATCGCAGAACCGGCGGATCGAATCGGCATCCTTGATGCCCTTTCGGGGCGATTCGACGGATTCGACGCCGGAGCTGACGTCAACGGCCCAAGGCCGCAGCGCCGTGATGCCTTGGATCACATTTCCGGCATGCAACCCACCAGACAAAACGACTGGACGGGGCACGGCGGAGGGAACGAGCGACCAATCGAAGACCTTTCCGCTGCCGCCATAGCCCTCGAAGTGGGCGTCGAGCAGCAAGGCATGAGCGTCGGAGAACCGGGAGGCGAAGTCTAACAAATCGAAGCCGGCAGCCATGCGCGCGGCGCGCAGGTAGGGCCGGCGGGCGGCGCGGCACTGCTGGGGCGTTTCGTCGCCATGGAACTGCAGCAGCAGCTGGGGAATGGCGCGTACAGCTGCGCTTACCTCGTCGGGCTGGGCGTTGACGAACAGCCCGACCGGCATCACGAACGCCGGCAAGCGGGCTGCGAGCTCGACGGCGCGCTCGAGCGTGATGTGGCGCGGGCTCTTGTCGTACAGCACGAAGCCGACCGCGTCAGCGCCCGCGGCCACGGCGGCATCGACATCAGCCTCTCGCGTCAGGCCGCAGATCTTGATGCGGGTTCTCTCGTTCATCACGGCAGCCAGTCGAGTTCGGCCGGTGCGTTCGGCACCTCGAAAGCGGGATCGTAGTACGGTCCGACGAAGTAGAGGCCATCGGGGGCGAAGGTCGGCGCGGCGACGCTGCGATCCCTCGCGGCAAGCACGTCGGCGAGCCAGGCCCGGTCGCGCACGCCGGCGCCGATCGCCACCAGGCAGCCCATGATGTTGCGCACCATGTGGTGCAGGAATGCATTGGCATCGAACTCGAAGCGCCAGTACGCGCCGCGTCGCGACACTTCGATCGAACGCAGAGTCTTCACCGGTGACGCGGCCTGGCATTCGGCGGATCGAAACGCGCTGAAGTCGTGCTCGCCGATCAACAGGCTGCTCGCATCGCGCATTCGGTCACCGTCGAGTGGCCGAAAGCTCCACCCGACCAGCCCAGTCTCGAGCGCCGGGCGCATCGGCGACTCGCGCAACACATAGACGTAGCGACGACCGATGGCTCCGAAGCGCGCGTGGAAGTCTTCGGGCATCACGCGTGCCCAGTTGACGGCGATGTCGTCCGGCAGGAAGCGATTGGTACCGCGAACCCAGGAGAACGGCTCGCGCACGGCGCTGGTCTCGACGTGCACGACCTGGTTCAGCGCGTGCACGCCGGCGTCTGTGCGACCAGCGCAGTGAGTGCGCAAGGGCTGGTCGGCGAAGCGTGCGAGTGCGGACTCGAGCGCATCCTGGACGGTTCGGCCACCCGGCTGGCTTTGCCAGCCGCGGTAGGCCTGTCCGCGATAGCTGATGCCCAGTGCGACCTTCACGGTCCGACCGAGCTGCGCGAGCGAGCTTAGCCGAGATCGGCGAGCATGCTCTGCGCGCGCGTCTTCACAGTGCCGCTCGCCTTCGCGATGACTTCCTGCAGCAGATCGCGAGCGCCGTCGGTATCGCCGATTTGGCGGAATTCCTCGGCGAGCTCGAGCTTGCGCGAAAGCGGATCGTCGTGATCGTCATCGAGCGGCGGAAGATCGATCGCGCCCAGGCCTGATTCGCGGCCGAGCGGCGCCGGGGCGCTCGCGGTCGGCTTGACCAGCGGCGCTTCGGTGGGCAGGTCGAGGTCGAGCGAGATGTCCGACAGGTCGAACGAGTGAGCCTCGGGCTGCGGCGGCGCCGGAGCGCGGCTTGGCGAGAAGTCGAGCTCGGTCATGTCGTTGTCGGACAACTTGACGCTCGGTGCCAATGTCTGCGTCGAGTCGAGCGCGCCTGGCGCGGTGGACGGACCACCGAGGTCCAGATCGAGATCGAGGCCCATGTCGCCGCTGTCGGGCGGGACCGGCGGAGCGCCCGACATTGACGCGGCACCGTACTGCGACGGCGACGGCAGCACGGATTGCGGCATGGTGCTGGCGCCGAGCGGTTCGACCAGTTCGCCACTCTCCGTGTGGCGCACGATCGGCGCGCCGCCCGGCTTGAAGAGCGGGTTGTCCGGATCGATCTGGGCACCCAGCTCCTGGGCCTTCGCCCAGTCTTCGCCCTCGCCTCGCGTCAGCGTGTAGAGCTGAGTCGCCAGCAGTTCGAACCCCTTCGTGTCGCGGCGCTTTGCGTAGACCTCGAGCAACTTGGTGCGGATCGCCATGCGGTCCGGGTTGCTGCGCATCGCCTCCTTCAGGATTTCTTCTGCCTGAAGGTCGCGGCCATAGGCCAGGTACACATCGGCTTCGGCGACCGGGTCGACGTCGCCGATCGCATCGAGCTGGCTCAGCGAGTAGCTCATCGACGACGAGTTGCCGCCGGCATCACGCGTGTCGATGCGCTGACCGCCGCTGGCGCCGAAGAACGAGTCGGGCTGCAGGCGGCTCTCGAGGAACGAGGTCTCGCCGCTGTCTTTCTTCGCGTTCTTCGCGAAGCGATAGACGCCGAAGATGCCGAGCAGCGCCACGACGAGACCGCCAAGGCCGAGCAGCAGCGGGTTGTCGTTGAGCAGCGAGTCGAAGAACGACGGCTCTTCGACCGGCACTGCCGGCTTGGCCGGCGGCTTGGCAGCAGCCTGAACCGGCGCCGAGGCAGGAGCCGGCGGCGTGGGTGCGGCGGCAATCGGGGCTGACGCGGGCGCGGCGGCAACCGTCACGGCGGGCACCGAGGCCGGCAGCGCAGGCATCGAGGCGGCAGCGGTCGGCGCGGGAGCCGGCGCTGCGGCAGGAGCAGACGCTGCGGCCGGGGCAGCGGCCACGACCGGCGCCGGTGCCGGCGCGGGTGGCGCAACCGGGGCCGGCGCAGGTGCTGGTGCGGGAGCTGGCTTCACGGCCGCTGCTGGCGCAGGCGCCGGCGCCACCGGTGCCGGCGCGGGCGTCGGGGTGGGCTTCGTGATGGCAACGGCAGGAGCCGATGCCGGCGCGGCCGACGGAGCAGCAGCGGCACCTGGCTTCGCTGCGGACGCGGCACCCGAAAGCTTCTTCAGTTCATCGACGTTCTTTGCGAGTTCGGCGACACGCACGTCGGAGGCTTTCTTCGCGCTCTCTTTCGAGATCGCCGCCTCGGGTGACTTCGCACCCGGCGTGCCCTTGCTGAGCGTCAGCTTGTCGGGCGTGGGCGCGGCAGCCTGCTTGCGATCTTCGACCTGGGCCTGGACCTTGCCGCTTGCCTGGCGCGTCGAGCCTTCGGTCTTCGCGGCGGGCACCGCACCGGCCAGGCGCTGGCGGTACGCGCCGAAGTCGGCGCTCTGCGCCTGGATGACCTGGCGCGCTTCGCTTGCGGTGGTTGCGTTCGCCGACTCGGCGCTCGGAACAGCCAGCACGACACCCGACTTGAGCCGGTTCATGTTGTTGTCCATGAACGCCTGCGGATTCGCGCGATACAGCGCGACCAGCATCTGGTCGAGCGAGACGCCGGAGCGTTGGGTGCGTCCCGCGATCTTCGACAGCGTGTCGCCCTGGCGCACGCGGTACTCGTCTCCACTCTCAGGGCCGGCCTTCGTGGCCGGCGCTGCTGCAGCGCGTTGGCTGGCAACAGCGCGCGGTTCAGTCGACTTGGCGCTCGGCGCAGCGGGTTCGGCACTCGGGACGCGGGCCGGCGCCGGGCGCGGCTGAGCCACTGGTCGCGCTGTCTCGGGTGCCGGGCTCGCCGCAGCCATCGCGGGGGCGGTGGACGGGGCAGGAGCGCGAGCCGTTGCCGGCGGATCGAACAGCAGCGTGTATTCGCGGGTCAGCTTGCCCGTCGACCAATTGATCTCGAGAATGACGTCGACGAACGGCTCCTGCACGCCTCGATCGCTCGTCAGCCGCAGATAGGGACGACCATCGGCGCGCCGCTCGAGCGAGACTCGCGTGGCCGGCAGCACCGCGTTGTAGTCGACCCCCGCAGCCTTGTAGGCATCGGGCGACGCCACCTTGACCTGCAGGTTCGCCGCCTCTTCGGGCGAAAGGCTGGTCACGTCGATTTCGGCGCGCAAAGTCTCGCCGAGCGAGGACTGCACCTGCAGCCTGCCCAGACCAAGCGCCCACGCCCCTTGAGCGGCCAGCAACAACGCGGCAGCCGCCGCCACCCCAGTCAGGGCAAAGCGCCCCGAGATCGTCGAGTTTCTGTTCAAGGCGTCTCCCAAATAGACGATGCAGGCATTACTTCAAGCCCGCTGTGATCGGACCACTCAGCGACGCTCACGCCGCAGCTTCCTGATGTGTAGAGCAATGTATCGAGCATTAGGCCAGAAATCACAATAGCATCAATAACATACACTGACAAGCTCATGCATTGTCTGACATTCTGTCGATATCTGTGACGAGAAGACTGCGGCACCGAATTGTTGCAAGGCGACAACGATGCCCGAAACCCGCGCTTCCGAGCATCGCGTCCGCCTGCGGTTCAAGCCTCGACCAGGATCCGCAGCATGCGGCGCAGCGGTTCGGCCGCGCCCCATAGCAGCTGGTCGCCGATCGTGAAGGCGCCCAGGTATTGCGGGCCCATCGCCATCTTGCGCAGCCGGCCGACCGGGATCGTCATCGTCCCGGTCACAGCAACTGGCGTCAGTTCGCGAATCGTGTCTTCCTTCGTGTTCGGAACGACCTTCACCCATTCGTTGTCGGCCGCAATCATGGCTTGCACATCGGCCAGTGGGACGTCTTTCTTGAGCTTGAAAAGTAACGCCTGGCTGTGACAGCGCATGGCACCGACGCGCACGCAGAAGCCATCGACCGGCACTGCCGGCGTGCCGAAGCCGGGCCCCTGGCCGAGGATCTTGTTGGTTTCGGCCGGACCCTTCCACTCTTCCTTGCTGGAGCCGTCACCGAGATCCTTGTCGATCCACGGGATCAGGCTGCCGCCCAGCGGTACGCCGAAGTTCTCGATCTCGGCCGGCGACAGCGTGCGCTGCTTCTCGGCGACGAGGCGGTCGATCTCGAGGATGGCGCTCTTCGGATCGTCAAGCAGCGAGCGCACCGACGCGTTCAGCGTGCCGTACTGCGTGAGGAGCTCGCGCATGTGCGCCGCGCCGCCGCCGGATGCAGCCTGGTAGGTCATCGTGTTCATCCACTCGACCAGCCCGGCCTTGAAGAGAGCACCGACCCCCATCAGCATGCAACTCACCGTGCAGTTGCCGCCGATCCAGTTGCGACCTCCCTTGGCGAGGGCCGACTTGATCACGGGCATGTTGACCGGGTCGAGCACGATGACCGCGTCGTCTTTCATGCGCAGCGTTGACGCCGCGTCGATCCAGTGCCCCTTCCAGCCGGCCTCGCGCAGCTTCGGGTACACCTCGCTCGTGTAGTCGCCGCCTTGTGCGGTGACGATGATCTCGCACTGCTTCAGCGCGGCGATGTCGTGAGCGTCGTGGAGCTTCTTCTCGTTCTTCGCCAGGTCTGCAGGGGCGTCACCGCCCGCGTTGCTCGTACTGAAGAACTTCGGCTCGATGAAGGCGAAGTCGCCCTCGGAGCGCATACGGTCCATCAGCACGGAGCCGACCATCCCGCGCCATCCGACCAATCCTGTAAGTGCTGTCATCGTCGTTGCCCTGTCGTCGTTGAAAAACCTCTTAGTCCACCGGCTCGTTCGCCGGGGAGACAGGGGCGAGACGAACCGGAGCTGAACTAGCCCTTAATCGTCTTGGTTTTGACCGCGCCAGCGAGCGCGGCGACCACGGCGTCACCCATTTCGCGGGTGCCGATCTTGGTCGTGCCTTCGGACCAGATGTCCGCGGTGCGCAGCCCGGAGGCGAGCACGTGCTGCACTGCCGACTCGATACGGTCGGCAGCTTCGGCTTGGTTGAGCGAGAAGCGAAGCATCATGGCAGCGGAGAGGATTGTAGCCAGAGGGTTCGCAAGATTCTTGCCCGCGATGTCCGGCGCACTGCCATGGCTGGGCTCGTAGAGCCCCTTTCCGGTTGAATTCAACGACGCCGACGGCAGCATGCCGATCGAGCCGGTCAGCATCGCGGCTTCGTCCGACAGGATGTCGCCGAACATGTTGCCGGTCACGATCACGTCGAACTTCTTGGGTGCGCGCACCAGCTGCATCGCCGCGTTGTCGACGTACATGTGGTCGAGCGCCACGTCCGGGTACTGGGCGTGGACTTCGGTGACGATGTCTTTCCAGAACTGGAACGTCTCGAGCACGTTGGCCTTGTCGACGCTCGTGAGCCGCTTGCTGCGCTTGCGCGCAGCCTGGAACGCGACGTGAGCGATTCGCTCGATCTCGGGGCGCGTGTAGCGCATCGTGTCGAATGCCTCCGGCGCGCCTGCGAACGCGCCATCGGGCGATTCGCGTCGGCCGCGCGGCTGGCCGAAGTAGATGTCGCCGGTCAGCTCACGAATGATCAGGATGTCGAGCCCTGCAACCAGCTCGGGCTTCAGGCTCGATGCGTGCGTGAGCTGCTCGTAGCAGATCGCCGGGCGGAAGTTCGCGAAGAGGCCGAGGCTCTTGCGAAGGCCGAGGATCGCCTGTTCGGGGCGCAGTGCGCGTTCGAGCGTGTCGTACTTCCAGTCGCCGACCGCACCGAACAGCACGGCATCGGCCGCCTGCGCGAGGCGCAGCGTCGCTTCAGGCAGCGGATGGCCGTGCGCGTCGTATGCCGCGCCACCGACGAGGGCCTGCTCGGCCTCGAACTTCAGGTCGAGCGTCTGCAGCACGCGCAGCGCTTGCGCGACGATTTCAGTGCCGATGCCGTCACCGGGCAGGATCGCGATCTTCACGGGTCATCTTCCTTCTTGGACGCCGGCACCTCGCCGGCGGTGGGCAGCTCAAATCGTGTGGGCAAGCCAGGGTTTGCTCAGCAGCCGCTCGGCCTCGAACGTGCGGATCTTGTCTGCGTGGCGCAGCGTCAGGCCGATGTCGTCGAAGCCTCCGAGCAGGCAGTACTTGCGAAACGCCTGCACGTCGAACGCGATGCTGCTGCCGTCGGGCTTGACGATCAGCTGCTTCTCGAGATCGATCGTCAGCGAGTAGCCGATGAACGCGGCGACTTCGTCGAACAGCTTCGACACCTCGTGCTCAGGCAGCACGATCGGCAGCAGGCCGTTCTTGAAGCAGTTGTTGAAGAAGATGTCGGCGTAGCTCGGTGCGATCAGCGCCCGAAAACCGAACTGGTCGAGCGCCCACGGCGCGTGCTCGCGCGACGAGCCGCAGCCGAAGTTCTTGCGCGCCAGCAGCACAGAAGCACCCTTGTAGCGCGGCTGGTTGAGCACGAAGTCTGGGTTCGGGCGGCGCGAGGCCGGGTCCTGCCCCGGCTCACCGGGATCGAGATAGCGCCACTCGTCGAACAGGTTCGGACCGAAGCCGCTCTTCTTGATCGATTTCAGGAACTGCTTCGGAATGATCGCGTCGGTGTCGACGTTCTCGCGGTCCATCGGAGCCACGAGGCCGGTGTGAATGCGAAACGGTGTCATGGTTGGCTTCCCGCGCTCAGAGGAGACGACGCACGTCGACGAAGTGGCCCTCGATGGCGGCCGCGGCAGCCATCGCCGGGCTGACGAGGTGGGTTCGCCCGCCGGCGCCCTGGCGGCCTTCGAAGTTGCGATTGCTCGTGGACGCGCAGCGTTCGCCCGGCTCGAGCCGGTCGGCGTTCATCGCCAGGCACATCGAGCAGCCCGGCTCGCGCCACTCGAAGCCGGCGCCCTTGAAGATCTTGTCGAGCCCTTCGCGTTCGGCCTGTTCCTTCACGAGACCCGAGCCGGGTACGACCATCGCGAGCTTCACGTTCGATGAGATGCGGCTGCCCAGCCGCTTCACGACGGCCGCCGCCTCGCGCAGGTCTTCGATGCGCGAGTTCGTGCACGAGCCGATGAAGACCTTGTCGATAAGGATGTCGGCGATCAGCTTGTTCGGCTCGAGCGCCATGTATTGGAGCGCGCGCTCGATCGCGCCGCGCTTGCTCGGGTCTTTCTCGCGGTCGGGATCGGGCACGCGCGCGTCGATCGAGACGACCATCTCGGGCGACGTGCCCCAGGTGACCTGCGGCGTGATCGCGCTCGCATCGAGCTCGACGACGGCGTCCCAGCTTGCGTCTGCGTCGGAGTGCAGCGTGCGC
>Ga0075370_10000325_pt1 | contig 17244 bp, 14 predicted proteins | sample EndMethybrTD3035_FD_71398 | JGI IMG/M metagenome (GOLD analysis project Ga0075370, IMG submission 71398) | Populus endosphere microbial communities from Tennessee, USA - Endosphere MetaG P. TD hybrid TD303-5 | ecosystem: Host-associated > Plants > Roots > Endosphere | place: USA: Tennessee... | reverse complement strand
TTCCTCGATGCACACGACGGGCAAAAGGGGCGGGGAGGAAAGTAGGTGTGGCCGCAGTCCCGGCAGGTCTGCAGGCGAAGTTCACCCAGACGGGTACCCTCCCAAAAATGGGCGGTCTCAGGCGTGGGTACGGGCAGCGGACGGCCGGCGTTCATCGCGGCTGGGCGTCAGGCGGGCTTGCCTGCCATCAGCAGGGCCTGGTCGTACGTGAGTACCGTTTCGCCGCGCTGGTTCTTTGTGGTGATCGTCATCGCCACGACGCCACGGCCGGGCTTGGAAGACTCGCGTACGCTCGTAATCTTCGCCGACGTCAGCACCGTGTCGCCAAATCGGACCGGGTTGGTGAAGCGCACGTTGTCCATGCCGAGGAAGCCGAGCGTCGTCCCTTCGAACATCCCGGTCTGGTTCATCTGGCCCGAAGTGACGGCCAGGGTGAGCAGTCCGTGGCCGATGCGCGTGCCGAACATCCCCTTTTCGGCATAGACCTGGTTCACGTGGTTCGGATTGAAGTCACCCGACAGGCCGGCGAACAAGTTGACGTCGCCGCTCTCGATCGTTCGGCCCGACGTCTCGATGATCTCGCCGACTTCGAATTCATTCCAATACTTTGCGTTTCGCGATTTGCTCATGGGAAGCTCCTGGTTGAGATGAGAGAAGAAAATAGCGGCAAATGCCGCAATGGTCAGCCTGCGACCTTCGAGGCCATCGCGTGTGCGATGGGCACCGGGTCGCGCACACCGGCACTCGGCTGCGTGCCATGTTTGGAGAAGCGCGGAACCGGACCGGCCTGGACGACACCGCCCACATCGATGAACGAGCCGCGGGCTGCGAGGTGATGGTGCAGGGGTGCCTCTGAAACACCCAGAACGGGAGATAGGCAGTGGTCGCCGCTCTCCAGCAGCGTCGCCCATTCATCGCGGGTACGCGTCTTGAAAATCTGCTCGAACGATGCGCGCAGGGCGGGCCAATGCGAAGGGGCGTCGCGTTGAGGTGGCGGCACGAGCCCTATGGCTTCGCACAACCGCACGTAGAACGGTTCTTCGAGCGGCCCAATCGAGATGTGCTTGCCGTCGGCGCATTCGTAGGGGCGGTAGTGCGGCAGCCCGCCATCGAAGATGTTGGACTCTCGCGTTTCGGTCCATTGCCCATCCGCGACCTGCTCGTGGATTGCAGTCATCAGCGAGATGACGCCATCGCACATCGCTGCGTCGACCACCTGGCCCTGACCGGTGCGCCGAGCGGCCATCAAGGCGGCGAGCATGCCGGACACCAGGAACATGGATCCGCCGGCGAAGTCTCCAATGAGGTTGAGCGGAAGAACGGGACGATCGCGGGGTCCGATGGCAGCCAGCGCGCCGGTCACCGCGATGAAGTTGATGTCGTGCCCGGCGGTCGACTTCAAGGGGCCCGTTTGACCCCAGCCGGTGACGCGTCCGTACACCAGCCGTGGATTTTCTTTCAACAGGGCTTCTGGACCCAGGCCCAGGCGTTCCATCGTGCCGGGGCGGAAACCCTCGATCAGCGCGTCCGCGTTGCGCACAAGGGTGTGCACATAGGCGAGGTCTTCCGGGTTCTTCAGGTCGGCCGCATACCGCTCGGAACGGCCCCGCTGCGAGATTGCAGTTGCTGATGCGGGTTGGGCGTCGGGGCGTTCTATGCGGATGACTGTCGCACCCATGTCGGCGAGCAGCATTGCTGCATATGGTCCGGGGCCAAGGCCTGCAAATTCGATGACCGTGAGGTCAGTCAAAGGACCTGTGCTCATTCGGGCTCGCTCCGGTCACGCAGGGCGCGGCGATCCAGCTTGCCGGTGAGGCCGGTAGGCAGGGCGCTGAGAAAGTGAAATGCCTTCGGTACTTTGTAGCCGCTTACTTGACGAACGTCTTTCAGGTACGACTTCAGATCGTCTGAAGTCAGTCCCGCGCCGTTCGCAACGACGTATGCCACGATACGCTGCCCGAATTTCGCATCGGCGCGTCCCACGACCGCGCATGACGCGACTTTGTCATGGGTCATGATTTCCGCCTCGATCTCCTCGGCGTGGACCTTGATGCCCCCGGTATTGATCACGTTGTCCGCTCGACCGTTGACCCAAAGGTAGCCGTCTTCGTCGAGGTGACCCAGGTCCCCGCTGCGCCACCAGCCATGGACGAACTTCTTGGCGGTCAAGGCTGGGTCGCGCCAGTAGCCGAGTGCCACCGAGGGCCCGGTAACGACGATTTCACCAGTCTGGCCCGAGGCAAGCACATCGTCGATCGAGCCGTCGGGATCGACGATGCGCACGTCAGCACCTACCGTCGGTAGACCCGTCGAGCCGATCTTTCGGCCATCCACCAGATCCTCGGAGGCGATCATGATCGCGCAGCCATTGCCTGATTCGCCCGCCATGTAACCTGGGGCTATGCGTTTGCAGATGCGTGTCGTCAAACGTGTCACGTCTTCCGCGGTGGGTGACTCGCCGCCGACGCCGATCAGTCGCAAGCTAGTCAAGTCGCGGTTCGTCGTATCGAGATCGAGCACCATGCGCCACATGGTGGGCACCATGGGTAGGATCGTGACACGCTCACGCTCGACCAGGTCGACCACATGGGTTGGCTCAAAGCGGCGGACGAAGTAGAGGCGCGATTTGCCGGCTATCGCTGGCAGCACGAACATCACCCAACCCGCGAACGATGGGTTCATGGTGAGCAGGAGCGTGTCGTGCCTGCGGATGCCCTCCAGGATCCCCGGGCCTGCGACAGCACAGGCCAGCAGCGTAGCCTGGCTGTGCATGACGCCCTTCGGTTGGCCGGTGCTGCCGGATGAGAGAACGATAGACGCTAGAGATGCTGCGTCCGGGCGTTCGCGTTCATAGTCGAGCGGGGTGGCATTGCTGATGAACGCCTCCCAACTGCCGGCCTCGTCATCAAGCGCAAGCGCGCGGATCGGCAGGCCGCATTCGTGCACGGCGGCGTTGACAAGCGAAGTGAACGCCGCATCGTGCACGACCAGCTTGGCACCCAGCCACTGCAAGGTTTCGGCGATTCGCTCAACCGAGTCGTTGCGTACGTGCAGGCTGGAAGCCACGTACCCACCTGCGATCGTGCCGAACCACGATACGGCATGCGAGGCTGAACCCAGGCACAGAAAGGCCACGACATCGCCCGGCGTCAGCGAGGCGCTGCGTAATGCGGAGGCAAAGCGCAGGGAACCGTCTAGGGCCTGCTCGCCCGTGAAGCTTGCGCCCTGGTCGTCGGCGAACAGTGTCCGCGCGCCTTTCCAACGGCAGGTGCGCACGTACAGGTCCGCGAGCGAATCGCACGTTGCGAAGCGGGTGGTCATGGAAGTCTCCTTCTGAAACGGTGGAGTACGGTCACTCGACAACGTGAGCGAGGGAAGTGACACGGCTTCGGGTTCGGTTTGAAACTGATTCTGGGGGGTGCACTGCACATTGCGGCGGCTATTCCCACCTCTTCTTGACCCGAAATATAGATTAGCCTATTTGGCGTGTCAATAGGGCTATCTGGTAAGGGTCATATGAACAGCGGTCGGCATTGCACGCTCCCCAATGGAGTGGCTCTTGTTCAGACGGAAAAAGGGCCGCGAAAGCGGCCGGAAGCCTGCGGACCGCCAGTGCCCGGGACTGCAAGGTGCGCGCGTGTCAATCCAGGCGCACGTTGGCGGCCTTGATCAGGTCGCGGTAATACTCGTAGTCCTGCCGGAAGTACATATCAAACATTTTGGGTGTGCCACCGGCTGGAGTGACGCCGAATCCCTTGAGCCATGCTGCGTACTCGGGCTTGCTCACCGCAGTGGTGACGTCCCTGGCGATCTTGTCGACGATCGAGCTGGGTGTCTTTGCCGGCGCAAACAGACCCATCCATTGGTCCCGCGTGAAACCACCCAGCCCAGCTTCTTCCAGAGTGGGCACTTGCGGCAAAACCGTGGAGCGCGTGGCGCCAGTGGAACCGATCATCAGAACCTTGCCGCTGTCCAAACCTATGCGAGCAGTGGTGTAGGGGAGCAGGCCCGAGTCGATCTCGCCAGTCATGAGTCCCTGCACGACGAGAGCCGTGCTCTTGTAGGGGACGTGAAGGATGTCGACCTTGGCCTTTTTTTGCAAGGCGGTCAAGAGCAAGTGCGAGGTGGAGCCATTTCCGTACGAGCCGAACGAAAGCTTTCCAGGCTTGCCGCGCGCCAGTTCGATGAATTCGGCGATTGTGGTCGCACCCAGGGCCTTGGTAACGGCCAGGTACAAGGGCTCAGTGGACACGCGAACGACGGGGGCCAGGTCAGCGAGCGTGTCGAAGGGCATCTTCGCATGCAGATGCGGGTTTTGCGCGATGGTTGCGATTTGCGCCAGAAGCGTGTAGCCGTCGGGCTTGGCGCGCGCGACCTCACCGGTGCCGATGATCGAGTCGCCCCCTCCCTTATTGTCGACGACCACGGGCTGTCCCCATAGTGCTTCAAGTTCACGCGCCAGACGCCGCGCCGCGGCGTCGATGCCTCCCCCCGCGCCGTAGGGCACGACCAGTCGCACCGGACGGTTGGGAAATTCCGGTTCCGCACCCAAGGCCTGTTGAGCCAGCAGCGGAAGGGATGTCAGGCAAAAAGTCGCTTGTCGACGGTTGAGTTTCACTGAGAGCTCCTGCGCGGCGAATGCCGCAGATTGGGGGGGGAGAAGGGGGAAGAGGACGCCTCGCACATTGCAGTTCTTCCCGACCCTTCTTGATCCAAATATAGATTTATCTATCTGCTAGGTCAATGGGACTATCAGTAAAACTGTTCGCGTCCACAGGTTTCTTCAAGGCATTCGTTGGGTGCGTCGAGGTGCACCAGCAGATGCGCAGCGAGGTCGCGTGCCGGCCGCCAGTGAATGCGGCCAGGAGCGTCCAGGAGGGAGCAGTCCGCGCTGCGCGGACATCACACTTCGTCGTTCATACCGCAACCCAAGCGCCAGTTATGGTGTCAATGTGAGCCGTGTACTCAGTCCAATTGCGGGTTGGCGGCCTTGATCAGGTCACGGAAGTAATCGCAGTCCTGCAGGACAACCGCCTCGAAGGCTTCGGGCGTCCCGGCGGACGGCGCGGCGCCACCTCCTCGAGCCAGGTCCCGAGCGCAGCCCTATTGACTGCAGTCTCGGTTGGGTTTTGAGAGCATGACCACCACTTGCGACGGGGCAAGCGATATCGACGGCTCAGGCAGATGAGCGGCTACGGCTCATTACTTCTGAGAGAGCCCATTTAAGAGCATCTCGAGCAGGTTGTCCGATATCTCTGCCACTGCCTGATCGGTCTGCACCTCGACGTTGTGGACGATGCGGATAAGCGGCGCCATGGAAAAGATGAATGAACACGCGTTGACGATGGCGTTGGTTGCGATGTAGGTGGGAATGAGCTTGGTCGTTCCTGTCGCGTTTGCCTGGCGCAGGGTTTCGTCCAGGGCCAGCAGGCGGGCCCGCACGAAGGTGTCTACCAACCACTTCAGCCTGGGGCTCTCCGCCAGGGTTTCGTGTACGAGGATTCGCGCGAGATTCGGCTGGTAGGCGCTTAGCGCGATAAATCGGCGGACCATCACCTTTAGCCGCATCAGCGGGTCGAGGTCCCGCAACTCGCTCATGTGAAGGGGAAAGCGCTGATCCAGGTCCGCCATCATGAACGTGATGCTCTCTCGCCAGAGTTCTTCCTTGGTACCAAAATGGTAGTGGATGATTGCCTGCGACATGTCGGCCGCGCGGGCGATCTCCCCCGTGGAAACCGCTTCAAATCCGTGCTGCGCAAACTTCGTGCTGGCAATCAGCAGGATGCGCTGTCTAGCTGTGCCCGACGGCTCCTTGCCCGGATCGGGCGACTTGCGCGGCGCGGTCGAACGGGCGCTCGCTGGCGGTTTGCGGATACGTGTCGCAACGAGCTTACGTTCAGGCATGAAGGCTCCTAGGGCTGAGTGGTATGGACCGACCTACGGCGGACTGAAGCTCAGGCCTCAGGGGGCAAGGAGGGCCGACCAGCAATCATAGCGAGACCGACCAGCCTGGCTGTTCGGAGGCCGGTCTGTTTCTTTCCGGATGGCCAGCAATACTAAGTAAAAACCCTCATAGTACCGATTACATAAACGGCCATACTGTTTGAGCGACCAGTTTCTACGACTGGCCTTATTGTTTTACAGGGCAACGACATGAGAGCGTGGTTGGCAGAGCTGCAGGCCCATCAGGGCGTCCTTCCCTGGGGGCCGGCATGAGACCCCTCGATGTCGACGCACTCCTGGCCTGGCCTTTTCGCGACGTTCCCGTGGCGTACGGCGAGGAGCGGACCATGCTTCATGCGCTGGCTGTGGGTTTAGGCGGCGATCCTGTCGACGAGCGGCAGTTGCGCTACGTGTACGAGCCAAAACTGAAGGCATTTCCCACGCTTGCGCTGGCGATCGGCTTGACCGATGACGCCGGCTACTTGCATGACCAGCGAATCGGGATCGACTTCCACCGCATGTTGCACGGGCAGACTGGCTTGCGCTGGCACAAGCCCTTGGCCGCGGCTGCCGAGATGACCAGCAGGTTCGCTATCGAAAGCGTGACTGATCGTGGGGTGGACAAGGGCGCAGTGCTTCGCTTCAGCCGCACGCTGCGCGACCGCGCCAGCGGCGACCTGGTGGTCACGGAGACGGGTGTGTACCTGCTGCGTGGCAATGGCGGCTTCTCGCCGGGCATGGGAACCGCCGGGCCATCGACAGCCCCTGCACCCGTGCCACCGACACCTTGCAGCCAGTCCATCGAGCTCGCCACGTTGCCCCAATCCGCCTTGCTCTACCGGCTGGCGGCAGGTGACAGCACTGGGCTGCATGCAAGCCCAAGTCTTGCGCAGCAGGCTGGCTTCGAGCGGCCGGTGCTGCAGGGAGCATGCAGTTTCGGTGTGACCGCCCATGGCCTCATTTCAATGTTGTGCGACTACGACGGCGACCGATTGCTGGCCATGGACGCGCGCTTTACATCCCCAGTCTTTCCCGGTGACCACCTGAAGGTGGAGGTCTGGCGTACGGGGCCTGGGAAAGCTGCGTTCCGCACTACCTCCCTGCCCAGACGCGTGGTCGTGCTGGACAACGGCTCTTGCGAGTTCGAAGCTTCGTGATCCCGAGCTGCCAAGTCCTGTTTATGCAGATGCCGGAAATCGGTGAACGCATCTGGCGCAAGTAGCAGCGCCAAGCCGCCGAGCGCATTATTTTTTGTCTATCAAGGAGAGCCTGTGAACGTTTCGAAAGCCCTGGAATCGCGGACTGCCGTGCGCGCGTATTTGGATAAGCCGGTTCCCTCCGACCTGCTCCAGGAGATCCTCGTCACTGCGGCCCGGTCCCCTTCGGGAGGGAACCTCCAACCCTGGCATGTGTGGGCGTTCACGGGCGATCATCTGAGCCGGTTCAAAGCCACGATTGCGGAGAAGTCGCGAGCTCAGCCGATGGGGGAGGGTACAGAATACAAGATCTATCCTGACAGTCTCGCAGAGCCTTACAGGACGCGCCGATTCAAGAATGGCGAAGATCTCTACCGCGCCCTGGGCATCCCACGTGAAGACAAGGCGGCGCGTCTCGGGCAGTTCGCAAAGAACTTCGGGTTCTTCGGCGCCCCCGTCGGGCTCATATTCGCGATCGACCGCGAGATGGAGCCGGGCCAGTGGGCCGATCTTGGCATGTACATGCAATCCGTGATGCTTCTTGCTCAAGAGCATGGCTTGAGTACGTGCCCGCAGGAGGCCTGGGCGTTGTGGCACAAGACCATCCAAGAATTCGTCGATCTTCCCAAGAATCTCATGGTTTTTGCCGGTATGGCGCTCGGCTATGCCGACAGCAGCCATCCCATTAACTCTTGGCGTAGCGATCGGGCGCCTGCTTCCGAATTCATGACGATCCTGGCCTAAGGGAGTGGGACTTCGCATGAACTGCACTGGACCACTCGATGGCTATCGCGTTGTCGAGTTTGCAGGCAAGGGGCCAGGTCCTTTGTGCGGCATGCTGCTTGGAGACATGGGCGCGGAAGTGATACGCATCGAAAGGCCGGTGGAACGCACCGGCGGCCGGCAGTCGGACGAGGCACTCGATATCGTCCACAGGAACCGCCGCTCCGTGGTGCTCGACCTCCGGCAGCCGCAGGCCAGGATCGCCGCCTTACGTATCGCAGCGTCGGCCGACGGATTGATCGAAGGGTTCCGCCCTGGCGTCATGGAGCGGCTGGGCCTCGGTCCCGAGACGTGCCTGTCGGCCAATCCGCGCCTCGTGTATGGGCGAGTCACCGGCTGGGGACAAACCGGTCCGTTGGCGGCGCGTGCTGGACACGACATCAATTACCTCGGACTCACCGGAGCGCTGCACGCCATCGGCCCGCGCGACGGAGCCCCGGTTCCACCGCTCAATCTGGTAGCTGATAACGGCGGGGGCGCAATGTACCTGGCTTTCGGACTGGTGTGCGGTTTGCTTGAGGCGAAGAAATCCGGCAAGGGGCAGGTGATCGACGTGGCCATGACCGATGCGGTTTCGAGCTTGATGACCCCGATCCATGGCATCTACAACGCCGGTTTGTGGCAGGACAGGCGCGGCGCCAATCTGCTGGACGGCGGCGCGCCCTTCTATGGTGTGCACGAGACCCGCGATGGTGGGTACATGGCGGTCGGTCCCATCGAACCCGCGTTCTTCGCGGAGTTCATCCAGCGGCTCGGTCTGCCTGAGGGTGAATTCGCTGAGCGCATGAATCCAGCCAATTGGCCAGTGCATGGCATCCTGATCCAGGCGGCATTCCGACAGAAGACGCGTGCCGAATGGGAGGCAGTGTTCGAAGGCACTGACGCCTGCGTCACGCCCGTGCTGTCTTTGAGCGAGGCGCCCCAGCACCCACACAACCAGGCACGCGGTACCTTTGCTGAAGTGGACGGTGTCGTGCAGCCCGCCGTAGCACCGCGGTTCTCGCGAACGCCCGGCGCGGTGCGTTCCGCGGCGCCGCAGGCCGGGGTGGACGGACGCGCAGTTCTTGAAGAGGTCGGGTTCACCCAGGAGGAGATCGACGCGCTCCTCGAATCAGTTTAGTGCGCGGCATGGACGACTCGATCACGCTGCCCAGAACCCTGTTCTCGCGAGAGCACGATCAGTTTCGTGATCAGGTGCGTCGCTTCGTTGCGCGGGAAATCGTGCCGCATCACCGCGAGTGGGAGCAGGCGCAAAAGGTGCCGCGCGAACTGTGGCAAAAGGCGGGTGCATTGGGTCTCTTGTGCTGCACTGTGCCCGAGGCATGGGGCGGGGCAGGGGCCGACTTTCTGTATAGCGCCATTGTGCTGGAGGAACTTGCCAGTGCACATGCGCCCGGTCCAGGTTTCGGCATTCATTCCGAAATGGCTGTCCCCTATATCGTGAACTTCGGCACCGATGCACAAAAGAGGCAATGGCTGCCGCGGCTCGTGAGCGGGGACGCCATCGCGGGAATTGCGATGACCGAGCCAAGCGCTGGCAGCGACCTGCATGCCGTCCGCTGCTGCGCGCGGCCGGAGGACGACGGCTGGCGCTTGTCTGGCCAAAAAGTCTTCATCTCCAACGGTCAACTGGCTGACCTATTCATCGTGGCGGCCAAGATCGCGGGGAGCGAGAAGCTCTCCGTGTTCATCGTGGATGCGGCCAGCCCGGGGGTGGCAAGGGGCCGCAACCTTGAGAAGCTCGGCAATCACGCGCAGGACACCTCCGAACTTTTCTTCAGCGAGGTCAGGCTGCCAGCGGAGAGCTTGCTTGGAGAGGCAGGGCAAGGCTTTGAATTTCTCATGCACGGGCTTGCGCGTGAGCGACTCACGATCTGCGTGAACTGCCAGGCGCGCGCCGAAGCCGTGCTTCGCGACACCGTGGCCTACGTGGGCGACCGTCAGGTCTTCGGCGCGCCGCTGTCGCAAATGCAGAACACGCGCTTCGTTCTCGGCACGATCAAGGCCGACCTGATCGCGGGGAGAGCGCTGGTCGATCGGCTGCTGCTGGACCATGTGAACAGCTGCCTAGACAGTGCCACTGCCGCGGCGGCGAAGCTCTGGGTGACCGAAGTGCTCGGCCGAACCGTTGATGCATGTCTCCAGCTGCATGGCGGATGGGGCTACATGCGCGAGTACGCCATCTCACGGGCATATGCGGATGCGCGCGCGGAACGCATTGCCGGCGGCAGCTCCGAGGTAATGAAGGAGATCGTCGCACGGACTCTGTGGCCTCGCCGCCGACGTCAGTCAACGGTCGGCTAGGGAGGGCCGCCGTAGTGACGTCTGGCCATAAGGAAAAATGACGCTCCATTTAGGCAGGAGGACTCCTTGTCGTCGGGACAGCGCCGAGGTCGTTCGTCTTCATGCTGCGGCCATTAAAGATAAATGAGGATTTACTTTTATTTGGTTTGCAGGTTTAATACAGGTAACGAACGGAGCAACGGCCAAGGCGCTGTCCTGGTGCGAAGCCAGTTCGCAGTCGGTCGAACAAAGGGAACACATCTTGGAAGCTTTCATCTACGACGCCGTCCGGACACCACGCGGACGCGGCAAGGCCAGCGGAGCGCTGCACACGTTGGCGCCGCTCGAACTAGGCGCTGCCGTCCTCAAGGCGCTGCCGCAGCGCGGTGCCTTCTCACCTGACCTGGTAGACGAGGTCATCTTCGGCTGCGTCGAAGCAGTGGACGACCAGGGGGCCAACCTGGCGCGCTCTGCCGTGCTGGAAGCCGGCTGGGGCGACACGGTTCCAGGATTCATGGTCGCGAGATTCTGCGGCTCCGCCCTGGATGCGGTGAACACCGGCGCCGCCAAGGTCATGGCAGGACAGGCCGACTGCATTGTCGCCGGCGGCGTCGAGATGAACTCTCTTGTTCCGATGCTGGTGGGCACGGGCGGCCCCTCGGTCAGCGACGTGTTCTTCAATGACCGTGTCATGCAGACGCCGCAGGGAGTAGCCGCCGATCTGATTGCCACGCTCGAAGGCTTCTCCCGCTCGGATGTGGACGAGTTTGCGGCGGCATCGCACCGCCGAGCTTACGAAGCGCAGCGCGCTGGAGCGTTCCAGCGTGCTCTGGTGCCGGTCCACGACCGGGTCGGCCGCCTGTTGCTTACCGAGGATGAGCTAGTCCGAGCCGACGTCACAGCCGAAAGTCTGGGAAAGCTGAAGGCTTCATTTGCCGAGAGCGGGCAAAAAATGGGCTTCGATGCCACGGTCCGCTATCGCTATCCGCAGGTCGACCGCATCGACCACATACATCACGCAGGCAATTCGTCAGGCATTGCTGATGGCGCATCGGCCGTGCTCCTCGGTAGCGAACGTGCTGGACGTAGCCTCGGCCTGACACCGCGCGCGCGCATAGTGGCTACCGCTAGCGCAGCCACTGACCCGTGCATCATGCTCACGGCTCCGGTGCCGGCCACTCGCAAGTGCCTCGAGCGTGCGGGGCTGACGGTAGAGGACATCGACCTGTTCGAAGTTAACGAAGCCTTTGCGTCCGTAGTACTTCATTTCATGCGCCACATGAAGGTGCCCCACGAAAAGGTCAACGTGGTAGGGGGGGCCATTGCGCTCGGCCACCCGGTGGGTGCGACAGGCGGCATGTTGGTGGGGACCGTGGTCGACGAATTGGAGCGCCGCAACGCCAAACGCGCGCTGGTGACCATGTGTACCGGCCTGGGCATGGCGGTCGCGACCATCGTCGAGCGCGTCTGAACAACCACTACAGGAAGCAAAAAGTGATTGACTATTCGGTAGGCAGCGACGGCATCGCTCAAATCATCTGGAACAACCCTAACGGGCCGGTGAACATCAAGAATGCCGAGTCACGGGCCGCGTTTGTGAAGGCCGTCGATGCCGCGGTATCCGACGCAACCGTCACGGGCATCGTCATCAGCTCAGCCAAACGAGACTTTCTGGCTGGTGGGGACATCGATGAGATCTACTCTGCGGCCAGTCCGGAAGCAGCCATCGCCAACGTGCGCGACGTTGGGGCATGTCTGCGACGCATGGAGCGCGCGGGCAAGCCCGTCGTAGCTGCGCTCAACGGCTCTGCACTGGGCGGCGGACTGGAACTCGCGCTCGCCTGCCACTATCGCCTGGCGGCCGATGACCAGCGCCTGCGCATCGGATTGCCTGAGTCGACCCTGGGCCTCATCCCCGGCGCAGGCGGCACCCAACGCTTGCCTCGGCTGATCGGAATCGCGGCTGCATCGAAACTGATGCTCGATGGGAAGGCCATGAATGTTCATGAGGCGAAGTCGCTGGGCATCGTAGACGCGATCGTGCCTGCCGACCAACTTATCGAGGCCGCCCGCGCCTGGGCGTTGTCGCACCCGAACGCCGTGCAGCCTTGGGATGCCAAGGGCTTCCGTTACCGCGACTTCGACCCTCAATCGCGTGAAGGCCGCTGGTTCTTCTTCTATGGCTGGCCGAAGCTGCGCGGCAAGTCGCCGGCGGGCGATCTGGCTGCCGGCGCCTTGCTGCATGTGCTGGCGCAAGGGCTGGAGCGCGGCATCGACGCTGGTCTGGAAATTGAGGCGCGCTACTTCGGAATGGTGGCCGCTTCGCCATCCGCGAAAAACCGAATCCGCACCAGCTTCATGGCGGCGAACGCCGCGCGCAAGCTTGCGCGTCGGCCCGCGGGGGAAGCTACCTTCGAGCCGCGCCGTGTTGGCGTGATCGGTGCCGGTCTGATGGGCGCGGGCGTCGCGCTGGTCTGCGCGCGTTCCGGACTGCAGACGGTCCTCATCGACACGACGGACGAAGCCGCGCAGCGCGGCAAGGCTCGAATCGCCAAAACCTTCGACGGCGCCGTTGAACGCAAGCTGATGACGCCTCAAGCGCGCGATGCCGCTCTGGCCCGTCTCGAAGCGGGCAACAACATGGCGGCGCTGGCAGGCTGTGACCTGGTCGTCGAGGCGGTCGTCGAATCGGCCGAAGTGAAGTCTCAGGTCTTCCGCAAGATCGCCGAGGCGGCAGGGCCCCAGGTGCTGATCGCATCCAATACATCGTCGCTGTCCATCAATGCACTGGCGAAAGGGCTGGAGCAGCCGGCCAACTTCGTTGGGCTGCACTTCTTCGCCCCGGTCGACCGCATGCAATTGGTCGAGGTCATCCTGGGCAGCGAGACATCGCCGCGCACCCATGCGCACGCGCTGGACTTCGTCAAGCTGCTGGGTAAGACGGCGGTCGTGGTGAATGACGGCCCGGGCTTCTACACTTCGCGGGTGGTGGCTGCCTACACGCGCGAAGCCCTCACGATGCTCGACGAAGGCGTCTCGCCGGCGCTCATCGACAACGCTGCGTTCATCGCGGGCATGCCCATTGGCCCGCTGGCCATGGCCGACCTCACGTCCTACGACCTGTTGACCGACATTCTTTCCAGCCTGCAGCGCGAGGGTCGCGGCACGGCCTGTGAATCCGACAAGGCGTTGTCCGCGGCGAAGAAGCTGGTCAAGGCCGCACGTGTGGGCCGCAAGGGGCAGGGCGGTGTGTATGACTATCCCGAAAGCGGCAAGGTCTTGTGGGCAGGGCTCAGCGAGGTGTTTCCGCCACTGCAGCAGCAGCCTGAAGCGGACGAAGTGGTGCAGCGCTTGATGCACGTGCAGTCGCTAGAGACGATCCATGCGATTGACGAGGGCATCGCCGAAGACGCGATGGAGATCGATCTGGCCTCGGTGCTCGGCTGGAGCTATCCGGCCTGGCGCGGCGGCGTGCTTGCGCATGTGGACGACACGGGTCTCAAGGAGTTCGTGGACCAGTGCGACGTGCTGGCCGAGCGGCACGGTCGCCGCTTCCTCAGCCCTGCTTCGTTGCGTCGCCGCGCGGAAACGGGCGAGACGTTCCATGTGCATTGAGGCGAAAGGGTGGGCATGACAGCCGATTTCAGCATCGAGCAGGGTGCGCAAGTGCTGTCCGAGGTCATGCCCGGCTGCGTGCGCGAACTTGGCCTCACCGTCGAGCACCTGGGCGAGGGGCGTGCGACGCTGCGCATGCCGCCCTCGGCCATGGCTTGTCGAGAGGGCGGCATCTTTTCGGGCCAGGCGGTGACGGCGCTGGCCGATACCGCCATGTGCTTTGCCATCTGGACCGATGGACGCGGCCGCCGACCTGTGGCGACGATCGATTTGCACGTGACGTTTCTTCGAGGCGGTGGGCAGGAAGACCTTCTGGCCAAAGCAGAAATCGTTCGGTCGGGCCGCACGCTTTCGTTCTGCAAGGTTTCGCTGGTGCTGGCCGATTCGGGCAAGGATGTCGCTTCCGCAGTGGCCACATTCAGCCTGCCGGCATAAGGCGCTCCCGTTCGCCATCAAGATCAAAGACAAGTACCCATGATCGAACGCACTCTCTTCAGCCCCGAGCATGAGGCTTTCCGTGACAGCTTCCGCCGCTTCCTAGACAAGGAAATTGCGCCCTACCACGCTGCCTGGGAGGAGCAGGGCTACGTCGATCGCGCGGTATGGAAGAAGGCGGGCGACAACGGCTATCTGTGCATGTCGCTGCCCGAGGAATATGGCGGTTCCGGCGCAGACAAACTCTATTCGGTGATCCAGATGGAAGAGCTGGCGCGCGGCGGCTACAGTGGGGTCGGATTCAATCTGCACAGCGAAATCGTCGGTCCGTACATCTTGCGCTACGGCACGGAAGATCAGAAGAAGAGATTCCTGCCCAGGCTCGCGAGCGGCGAGATCATTGGCGCCATCGCCATGAGCGAGCCGGACGCTGGCAGCGACCTGCAGGGCATCAAGAGCACCGCGATCAAGCAGGCCGACGGCAACTACCTTCTGAACGGCAGCAAGACGTACATCACTAACGGCTGGCACACGGACCTGGTCATCGTCGTCGCCAAGACAAACCCCACGGCCGGCGCAAAGGGCACGAGCCTCCTGCTGGTCGAACGCGGCATGAAGGGTTTGACGTACGGCAAGCCGCTCAGGAAGCTGGGCTTGAAGGCGCAAGATACCGGCGAGCTATTCTTCGATGACGTCAGCGTTCCCGCCAGCAACCTGCTGGGCGGCGAGGCGTTGGAGAACAAGGGCTTCATCTGCCTTATGGAGCAACTGCCCTGGGAGCGCACCCAGATCGCGATCAGTGCCGTGGCCACTGCGCAGACCGCGATCGACCAGACGGTCGAGTACGTCAAGGATCGCAAGGTGTTCGGCCGCGCGGTCGCCGATTACCAGAACACCCGATTTGTCCTCGCTGAACTGCAAACGCAGGTGCAGATCGCCCGTGTGTTCGTCGACAAGTGCATGGACCTGGTGCGTGAGGAAAAGCTCGACGCCGCGACCGCCAGCATGGCCAAGTACTGGGCCACTGACTTGCAGTGCAAGGTGCTGGACGAATGCGTGCAACTGCACGGCGGTTACGGCTACATGTGGGACTGCCCGATCACCCGTGCCTACGCCGATGCGCGGGTGCATCGCATCTACGGCGGCACCAACGAGATCATGAAAGAGGTGATCTCCAGAGCGATGGGACTGGCTGGGCGCTGACCCGCCCAACGTCGAGAGTGCGTCGCCATGGCGGCCCCACTCCACGACATTCGAAAAATACGTTCAAGCTGGAGTTGAAGGTGAACAAAACTGATTTCGAATTGCGCTTTACTCGCGGCAAGCATCCCTCCGGGGGCGGCTACGTCGGACTCCGGCCCGGGTACAGGGTCGACGAGAAGCTGGGCATGGTCTGCGAGTACGACGTGCCGGTCACGATGCGCGACGGCGTGAAGATCTACGTCAACATCTTCCGTCCCAGGGCAGAGGGAAAGTACCCCGTGGTGCTGGCGTGGGCGCCTTACGGCAAGCACGAAGGCGCGGATGACTACTACGCGATGCTCCCGGGCTGTGGCGGATCGAAGGCATTGCATTCGGAGTACGCCCGCTTCGAAGGGCCGGACCCGGCAGATTGGTGTCCCTATGGCTTCATCATCGTCTACGTCGATCCGCGCGGCGCCTGGGGTTCCGAGGGCGACCTGACCTTCATGAGCCCGCAAGAAGCACTCGATGGCTACGACGTCGTCGAGTGGGCGGGAACCCAGGCCTGGAGCAACGGCAAGGTCGGCATGAACGGCGTCTCCTATCTGGGCTGGACCCAGTGGAAGATTGCCGCGATGAATCCCCCGCATCTGGCGGCGATCAATCCCTGGGAAGGCGTGAGCGACTTCTATCGCGAACTGGTCTTTCACGGGGGCATCCGCAGCAATTTCACCGCGATGTTTCCGGGCACGATGTGCCGCCCCCGCAAACGCGCGGAGGATCTGCTGGCAATGGCTAAGGAGCATCCGCTGTTCGACCACTATTGGGCCAGCAAGAATGCCGATCTGTCGAAGATCACTGTCCCTGCGTTCGTCGTCGCGAGCTGGTCGGACCATGGCCTGCATACGCGAGGCACATTCGAAGGCTTCAAGAAGATCTCTTCGAAGGAGAAGTGGCTCAGGGTCCATGGTCGCAAGAAGTGGGTCGACTACTACGATCACGTGGACATGCAGAGGCAGTTCTTCGACAGATTCCTGAAGGGCATCGACAACGAAGTGAAGTACTGGCCTAGGGTCAACCTGGAGGTGCGTCAGAGGTACAACGTCGGCAACTACCGCCAAGAGAGCGAGTGGCCGCTCGCCCGCACGCAGTACACCAAGTTGTTTCTGAACGCTGGCAGCAATAGTCTGAGTTCGTCGCCGGTGAAGGAAGTAGAGCAAAGCCGTTATAGCGTTGATGACCTGGACGACAAGACTCAAAACGCATTCTTTGAGTTCGACTTCAAAGAAAGAACAGAACTTACAGGCCATAGCAAGCTGAAGCTCTGGGTCGAAGCGGCTGGCAGTGACGACATGGAATTGTTTGTGGTGTTCGACAAGTTTGATCGGACGGGGGACCGCGTCCCGTTCCCGTCACAGAGTGGCTTCGACCACGGCCCCGTCGCATACGGGTGGCTGCGAGTGTCCCATCGGGAGCTAGACGAAAAACTCTCGACTCCGCATCAACCGGTTCTGAAGCACCAACGGGAGATCAAGCTTAAGCCTGGGGAGATTGTGCCGGTGGAAATTGAACTTTGGCCCGCAAGCATTCTGTTTGAACCTGGCGAAACGCTGCGGGTGACGGTCCTCGGAAGCGATCTGCATGCGCACGTGGCTTGGAATCACAATGCAACGCCCCCTGTTAACCGGGGGGCGCACATCATCCATACCGGCGGCAGATTTGACTCGCATGTCCTCGTACCGGTCATCCCTGCGGGATGAAACCATACCAAGATGAGCAGCCTTAACCAGCGGTGCGATCGCGGAAC
>Ga0075370_10000324_pt1 | contig 17247 bp, 14 predicted proteins | sample EndMethybrTD3035_FD_71398 | JGI IMG/M metagenome (GOLD analysis project Ga0075370, IMG submission 71398) | Populus endosphere microbial communities from Tennessee, USA - Endosphere MetaG P. TD hybrid TD303-5 | ecosystem: Host-associated > Plants > Roots > Endosphere | place: USA: Tennessee... | reverse complement strand
CCAAATGGGTCGGCGAGGTGCATGACCCGGACCGCCTGCCCGAATACGTTGCGCGCGCCTTCCACACCGCGCTGCAGGGCCGGCCCGGGCCGGTGGTGCTGGTGCTGCCCGAAGACATGCTGAGCGCGCCCACCACGGCCCCGGTGCTGCCGCGTGTAGAGCCGGCGCAAGCCTGGCCGGCGCCGGGGGCGCTGCGCGAGTTGCGCACCATGCTGCTGGCTGCTCGCCAGCCGTTCGTGATCGTCGGCGGCAGCGGCTGGACGGCGAGCGCCTGCGAGGCGATGCAGCGATTTGCGGAAAGCTGGCAGCTACCCGTCGGCTGCGCGTTCCGCTTCCAGGATCTGTTCGACAACCGCCATCCGAACTACGCCGGCGACGTCGGCATCGGCATCAATCCGAACCTCGCGCAGCGCGTGCGCGATGCCGACCTGATCATCGCTGTCGGCCCCCGCCTGGGCGAGATGACGACCGGCGGCTACACGCTTCTCGAAGCGCCGCTGCCGCGGCAGAAGCTGGTGCACATCCATGCGGGACCCGAGGAACTCGGGCGCGTCTATGCGGCACAGCTGATGCTGCAATCGTCGATGGCGAACGCCGCGAAGGCGCTCGAGACGCTTGCCGCGCCCACCTCGCTGCCGTGGCGGGCCTGGACGGAGGCGGCGCATGCCGACTACGAAGCCAACCTCGTGTCGACGCCGGTCGACCCGCTCGACATGGCCGAGGTGATCAAGACGATCCAGCGCCTCGCACCGGCCGACAGCGTGCTCACCAACGGTGCCGGCAACTACAGCGGCTGGCTGCATCGCTACTACCGCTATCCGGCCCTGCAGCACGGCGGGCGAACCCAGCTCGCGCCGACCGCGGGTGCGATGGGCTACGGGGTGCCGGCCGCAGTCGCGGCAGCGCTGCTGTGCCCCGGCCGCACCGTGATCAACATCGCCGGCGACGGCGACTTCCTGATGACGGGGCAGGAGCTCGCCACCGCCACCGGCTACGGCGCCGGCTCAAAGAGCAGTGCCGGCGGCCGCTTGATCAGCATCGTGGTCGACAACGCCACGTACGGCACGATCCGCATGCACCAGGAGCGCGAGTACCCCGGGCGCGTCAGCGGCAGCGACCTCTTCAACCCCGACTTCGCGGCGCTCGCCCGAGCCTATGGATGGAACGCGCGCAGCGTCGAGACGACGGCGCAGTTCGAGCCGGCGTTCGCGGCAGCGCTCGCCGACGATCGGCCGAACCTGCTGCACCTGAAGCTCGATGCCGAGGTCAGCACTTCGCGCACGACGCTCAGTGCGATCCGCCGCATCGCCCGATCTCGACAAAACGCTTCCTGAGCCTTGCGAGGCATGCAGCGGTGAGCGACGCGAACGACACCACGGCTGAGCTTGAGCAGCTGCGCGAAGCGCTGCGCTTTCTGGCGCACGACGTGCGCGAGGGACATTCATCGACGCTCGCGCTGATCGAGATGCACCGTGCCTGTCCCGAATCGATGCCCCCGAAAGAGCTGACGCAGCGACTCGAACTCTGCGCACGCCGTGCGCTGAGGCGGATCGACGACTTCGTCACGCTCGCCCGAGCCCGTTCGCTGTCGTCGTGCGCCGAGGAGCTGGATTTGCTCGACTTGCTGTTCGACGCGGTCGCCGAAGCTTGGCACGCGAGCGAGGAGTGCGGAGTTCGGCTGAAGGTCGTCGATGTGCCCGATGTTGCGGTCTTGCACGCCGACCGCAGCCAGCTTCGCTCGGCTGTGGCGAGGCTTGTCAGGCACGCACTTGAGCGCGCCCACCGCGGCAGCGAGTTGCGCTGCGCTGTGCGTGAGCAAGGTGCACGATGGTGCATCGAGATCGACGAGGTAAGAGTCGGAGTGCCTGCGGTGTCGGCGCGGGCGGAGTTGTCGATCGCCTCGACAGATACCTCCCATGCCTGGGCGTTCGTGGAACTCGTCGCACGGCGCATGGCCGGCAGCGCCGCACAGTGGGATGAGCCAGGGTACGGCATTCGATTGCGTGTGTTCCTACCACGAGCCTGAAACGAGCACCAGCCGATCCGCAAGACAAGATGTGCCGCTCTTGTCAAAGTCGCGATTTGGTCTTTGTTCGGTCAAATTGCCAGCCCCTTCATCGGCCGGTTTGAGCCTCCAATTACCGCCTTGCAGTGCTGCACCCAGGTGGGTTCGGCCTCTTGGAGGGACGTTCGATGCGAGTGGCTGTACTGGATGACGATCAGGTTCACCTGGAGTTCGCGCGACAGGTGTTGGAGGGAATCGGCCACGACTTTCATGGCTTCTCCGACGGCAGGTCGTTGCTGCGCGCGTTGCGGCGCGAAACGTTCGATCTGCTGATCCTCGACTGGGAACTGCCCGACATCAGCGGCATCGAGGTGATGCGCTGGGCTCGGGAGAACCTCGAGCAGCCGGTGCCCATCCTGTTCGTCTCGAATCGCAGCGCCGAGTCCGACGTGATCGAAGGCCTGTCGGCCGGTGCCGACGACTTCATGGTCAAGCCGATCCGCGTAGGCGAGTTGACGGCGCGCGTTGGCGCATTGCTGCGGCGCGCGTATCCGAGCAGGCACAGCGGAGGATTCGAGATCGATCGCTATCGCTTCGATCCGGCGACCGCACAGATTCACGTCGGCGAGCAGGCCGTCGTGCTCAAGCAGAAGGAGTTCGACCTCGCGGTGTTCCTGTTCAGGAACATCGGCCGCCTGCTCTCGCGAAAGCACCTGCTGGAGGCCGTGTGGGGCATCGAGGCCGAGGTGTCGTCTCGCTCACTGGACACCCACATCTCCAGACTGCGCAGCAAACTCGGGCTCACGCCCGAGCAGGGCTACCGGCTCACAGCCGTGTACAGCGTGGGCTACCGCCTCGAGACGACGAGCCCCTCTGCCGCAGCCATGGAGGCAGACTGCAGCGTCGCCGTGGCCTGACGCTCAGCCCTGCGCGCCTGAGTTGAACTCGATCTGGTTGCAGAAGGCAACCTGCAAGCCACCCGGTGCCGACAGCGACAGTATTCCCTCCGATGCCTTGTTGACATTCACCATGATCGTCATGCTGAAGACCACGCCAAGGAGCCGATCCGGCGACCCGAGCAGCCGAGACATTCCAAGCTTCAGAAGATTCGAGCGGGCCTGTTCGTCCCCTTGTCCGAGTGGCGGGCTCACGTCCAAGTTCAGGGGCAGCCTGATAAGCACTTGGTAACTCACGACCTCGCCGTCGGCGTCGATCGCCTTTGTCAACGTGAAGGTAATTCCCTTCAGGCCTCCAACGGTCTTGAAGCTGCACAGCGCAGCGTTGCCGTCAGCGCGAATGAGCATGTCCGGTATCCAATGCATGTTCGCCTGCGACAAGACCGCGGCCAGCACCTGGACAGCTTTGGCGTCCCCGTCCGTGAATGCATAGAGCGCCTGGACGGTCGCGACAGGCTTGTTCTTCTTCGATTGGAACGACCCGATCGTGCAGCTCATGCGGGCAAAGTCACCTTGAGTGCCTGCCGGGAGCACAACGGACAGCAGCTCATCCGGCACGTGACCGACGTCCTCCGGCATGTCGTTGCCTTCGTCGTGGTTTTGCGCCGATACCACCAGGCTCTTGACACTCTCTCCTTGGGCCCCCTCGGTGGCCGTCTTCAGTTGCCTATTCATTGACAGCGTCAGTGTCTCGGCGAACGTTCGACCTCTGAAGCCGACCAGCCGTCCAGCGGCCCCGTACGGAACGCTGCTGACGACCTGCTGGCCCGTCACGCTGTAGTCCGCACCGATCGACAGACCCTGCGGCGCATTCGCCACGAAGATGGCAGCGGCGGGACCGAACTGATCGAGCACGCCTTTGAGAAACGGGGCGCCGATCGTCATGAGCATCCGAGGGGGAGCGAACCTTGCCACTGCTGGGGGTTCAAGAATCGCCGCGACGTCGGACGCGTTGAATTGCATCAGCAGCTCGCGGATGGAGCTCGTACTCCACTCGCCGAGCGCGTGCCCCGGCGTTTGGAAAGCCAGCTTCAGCACCTTGTCGGTCGCAGCGTCCGTGACGTGCGACGCCATCAATTCGTGCCTGAGCACCTCGCCCTCGATGACTCGTTCGAGCATTGCCTGCCGAGTCTCGTCGGATTGCGGGGCGGGCTGGCCGCGCTCGAACGCCTCCAATGCCAGCAGGATCTTGATGCACAGTGCATCCCGTTCGTCCGGCGCGATGGGAGGACCGAGGTAAGCATCCATCCGTGCCAGGATGAACTCGCGGCGGCCGAGCTTGGGAATCTCGTCGTAGTGCTCGGCCGGCTGGCTGTGCGTCGTCAGTTGTCCCTTCTTGCCTACACCAGGCTGGCTGTGCAGCATTCGCGCCGGCGGCATCGCGTGCGAGTTCGAAGCCGGTTTGGGAGCTTGTCTGGGGAGCAACTGGCCCGTCCCTCTTTGCAGCGGCCCTCTCGCCGTCGGCGTGGAGCGGACCTTCGCCTTCACAATCCTGTTGGCTGCGTCTGCGCGATCGAAAAGCAGCTTGATCTCCCCGACAGTCAACGGAACCTTGTAGGCCTCGATGCCCAAATCTGCAGCCGCGCGACGCAATGTCAGCTCGGCCTTGTCACCGAAACTCGACTCAAAGTCCTTCTGGAGCTCCTTCCACACACGCTGCAACTGCTTCTTTTCAGTCGTCTCGTTCATCTTGTCGAACGCAGGCGCCTCGCTCATCTCGCGCGCGTGCAGCGTCGTTAGGCCGTGGGTGCGCTTCGCCACAAGATATTCGCGATCCTCGAAGTCGTCCAATTGCATCTTCAGGGGATTACGGGGCTGATTCCGAACTTCCATTGCGAACCTCGATGTTCAGTTGATGCCGTCGAATGGGCTCATGCCAAAGCGCTGCCTTGGATCAAGTCAGGATGCCGCGGCGCCGTCTCTGCGTTGTCTTCATAGGCCTGGATGCTTTCGCGCCAGGCGCGCACCGCGACCACGAAGTGCCCCAGAGACTCGGCGAAGTCGTGCAGCGTCAGCCCGATCGCGTGGCAATCGAGCAGCAACCACAGGCTTTGATCGCCGTCGGACATGACCACGCGTGCTCCACCAGTGGCTTGCCATGCGCTGGCATAGCGCAGCAGGAGTTCATAGAAGCGCGCGCGCTCCTTCTCGGGCGGCATGCCGATGTCGGCTGAAAGCATGAGCTTGCCGGAGGGCACGTCGAGCTCGGCGAAGATGATGGTGTCTTCGTCGACCGCGAGCTGCCATATTCGCTCGCCCTCATAGGCGCCAACGAAAGCGAGATCGACCAGCGGCCCGATTTCCTTCATCAGCCCTTCGACGCTTTGCTCAACGGCCATGCGAACCTCCTGGTGCAGGACGGAGCCGGCGCGTCCGTCAATCGACAGATGAGTGACCGGATTGCCCCGGCAGTTCCATGCCGGCGTGCGGTCGTGAACTGCTTCGAGCCACGACCCAGTCGAGGTACTCGCCAAGCCAGGCGCGACAGCTCACGACGTCGGTCTCGTGCGTAGGCACGCTGCTGGCAAGGACTCTTGCGCCCGACTCGGCATGCGTGCCCATCGTCCAGGTGCGCTCCTGAGGATCGGTGTGCTGCAGCCAGGTCCACGCGTCGACGCTGCCGGCGCAAGGTGCTTGCGCGTCTGCCTCGTCGTCACCCCAAACGAGGCACAGGCGACGCTCGGCCGGCAACTCCAGCACGCGCACGATCAGGCGCTCATTCACCAGCAGGCGCAGAACATCGCTTGCTCGGCAACGTTCGTCATCGATGAGCAAGCCGTCGTGACGCAGGACCTCGGCCAGCACGCTCCAGGCCCGTGTCACTTGAACTCCTTGTCGTTGGCCGCAGGCAGCTCCTTCATTCGCGCCTGCAAGCGTTCTGCCAGCGCGCTTGCATCGGCGAACACGCCCTGCGGAAGCTGCGCCAGCGACTGCAGTGTCTCGCTGAAGGCATTCCTGTCCAGCACCGGGTCGCCGTGTAGCGCCGTTTCGAGCAGCTTCACGATCGTCGCCAACGGCTTGTCGAGGCCGCGCCCGACGCAACCGACCGAGAGGCGCAACAGCACTCGCGCATTGAAGCTGCGCCACAGCGGGCGCTGGTCGCTCAGCAGCGACGGGCTCGCGCTTTGGATCACCGCGAGATGCTTGTCGAAGTTGTCGGACGACAAGACGAAGTCGGCCACCAGATCGGCAACGACGGCCACGGCTCGGGCGGGTGACTCCGCGGGAGGTGTCTTGGCCTTCCCATGCAGCCAGGTGATCACGAGCAATTCGGGCACGGTGGCCACGTAGAAAGCGCGAAACCTCTTCTCCAGCAGCGGCCGCAGGCCGTCGCGCCACGACGTGAAGGGCAGGGGCAGCGTGAGCTCTTGCGGCCCCAGCAAATCCGCATCGGCGATGATCGGCCCGAGCTGATACAGCTCCATCAGCGCTCCTGACGCCGACGAGACAAACGGGCAGCTCGCCACGGCCTGGGTCCATGCACCCAGCGCCTGATGCAGGACCAGGGCCCATGCCGGATGCGGTATGAGATAGCCGCCCAGACTCTCGGCAATCTCTACGAGGCGAACATCCGGTCTCTTGCGATCTGGCTTCAGGTCTGCCTGAACATGCCGGGTCTGGTTGATCAGATCGATGAGCGTGAGGAGATCAGCCACGCTTTGCGAAGCCTCGGTGCCGGCGCCCGCAATCTCCTGCAGCGAGGCAATGCAGGAGCCCAAGGTGGCACCTGATGTATCGCCGGCGATGTCGTCTCGAATGGCGAGGGCCGCGTAGAACAGCGCCAGTTCCGACACCTCCTCGGCGCTGGCGCCTGGATCGGCGTTCAGCTGCAGCAACTGCCGGCCGATCCAGTGAAGCAGTTGCCTGCAGTTCGCAGCCTCGAGGCGCGCGGCCGACACCACCACCTGCACGACGAAATCCACCGGGACCGGCGCATCGATGCGAGACAGGCCGGCGAGGATGGCAGCCTCGTCGCCGCTGAAGAGATCGACGCCTTCGTCGGCATCGCTGGGCTCCGCCCCTGTCGCGACGAGGCACACTCGGTCGAGGCTGTTCGCAGCGTCCGACCTTGCCCACGTCAGCAGCGCGCAGTAGCAGAGGTTGGCTTGGACAAGGGAGAACGCGTCCAGCGTCTTGCCGGGCGCAAGCCACAGGGTCCCGTCCTGAACGACGAGCAGCGGTTCGTCCCCGCCGAGCAAGTGGTCGAAGGCCGCCAGCAAGCCGTCGGTCTCGACCAATTCAGCGGCTTCGTCTTCGCTCAGGCTCAGCCACGTCGAAAGCATGTGAACGCGTTGCGCGCGGCTCGATAGGCTCTCCTGTGCAACGCCCGACGGCGAGACCGGCACATGCCCGGCCTGGACCGCGTCGAGCACCGCATCACGCGTGTCAGGTGCGGTCGTGACGGTGATCGAATGCAGGTTGCCTGCGGGTGTTCTCAGCTCGATCGATGCGTGGTTGTTCGCGGGGCGCGCGGTGAGGTCTCCCGCGGCACGCGTGGGGCTCGATGTTCGCACCGATGCCCTGGACAGCTTGTGTTCCATCTGGCGCTCATGATCGTTGTGGACCGACTGGCGCCTCCGCTTTACGCGAGATGAAAACGCCTCCCACCCGATGAGTGACTCGCCTGACGGATTCGTTCCGCCGTACCGCCGCAGCGGCGATCACGTGCCCGTGCGTCGCCAGAGCAGCAGCAGCACGCCGGCCAGCACGACGCTCACGGCCGCCCATTCGAAGCCGGTGACCGTCTCGCCCGCCACCGCAACGCCCAGCAACATTGCGATCACGGGGTTCACGAAGGTGTAGCTCGACGCAAGTGCCGCGGACGCCCGCGCGAGCAGCAGCATGTATGCGTTGAACGCGATCAGCGATCCGAACACGACGAGGTAGATCCACGCGGCAATGGCGCTGGGTTCCGGTGGCCATTGAACGTGCTCGTGCTGGCTGGCCGAGACGAGCAGCAGCACGACGCCGCCGCAGATCATCTCGCTCGCGAAGCCGGTTGCGCCCGGTGCGAGAGGCCAGCGGCGCTGGCTCAGCACGCTGCCGAGCGACCAGGTCACGCAGGCGATGGAGATCGCGGCGAGCCCCGCGGGCGAGGCGCCGAAGCCGGCGCCCTGTGTGAGCATCACGACGCCGACGAGCCCGAGCACGATGCCCGCGACCTCGATGCGGCGCGGCACGACGCCCCAGAACAGGTTCAGCGCCGCGATCATCAGCGGCACGACGGCGATGAACGCGACCACGAGCCCGGAGCCGACCGACACCTCTGCGTACGCGGTGCCACCCATGCCGCCGCCCAGCATCAGCGTGCCGATTGCGAGCGCGTGCAGCCACTGGCGCCGAGTGGGCCATGGCGCGCCGCGCCAGCGCATCCATGCCATCAGCACGACACCGGCGAACAGGAAGCGCGTGCCCATTTGCAGGAATGGCGGGAAGCTGACGAGCGCGAACTTGATCGCGAGATAGGTGGAGCCCCAGACCAGCCAGGTCGCGGCGAGGCAGAGCAACAGCAGCGGGGGCAGTGATCCGGCACGCGGTGCGGATGAACCGGTTGAAGCGGGTGAAGCGGGTGAAGCGGGTGAAGCGGGTGAAGCGAGCGTCGACATGAGCGGGCAAGTGCGTTGAGCAATGTCGCTCATCGTATGAACGCGAGCCGCGAAAGGCCATGCACAAATCAAGCTTGCCGGCGCACAATGCCGTCGATTCCAAGGAGATTCATGGCCAGTACCTTGAAGGTGGATCTAGACCACCATGACACCCGGATCCTTGCCGAACTGCAGGCCGACGCGCGCCTCACGATGGCGGAGCTCGGCCGCCGTGTGCACCTGAGCCAGCCGGCGGTGACCGAGCGGGTGCGCAAGCTCGAAGCCTGCGGCGTGATCACCGGCTACCGCGCGACGGTCGACCTCGGCAAGCTCGGCTACGGCATCCGGGCCCTGATCAGGGTCGGGCGTGCCGAGTACGCGCGCGTGGTCAAGCTCGTGCAGCAGACGCCCGAGTGCGTCAATGCCTTCAACGTGACGGGCGACGACAGCTGGGTCCTCGAGATCGCGGTGATCGACGTGGCGCACCTCGATGCCGTCGTCACGAAGTTCTGCATCCTCACCGAGACCGCGACCTCGATCATCCTGAACCCGGCACGCGAGCATCAGCCTATGCTGCCGCCGCTGAGCGAGAGCGTGAAACCACCGATCAGGAAAGTGATCAACGCATGAGCAGCGCAAACCCCATCCTCGTCACCGGCGACCTGTGCGACCTTCACAAGGGTGACCTGCACGGCAGCTTCCGGGTGCTGCCGCCGGTGTTCCGCGACTACGGCAAGCGCAAGCGCTTTGCGGGGCGCGTGGTCACCGTGAAGTGCTTCGAAGACAACTCGTTCGTCAAAGCCGCGCTCGAGGAACCCGGCGAGGGCAGGGTGCTCGTCGTCGACGGCGGAGGATCGCTGAGGCGCGCACTGGTTGGCGGCAAGATCGGCGCATCGGCCGCGAAGAACGGCTGGGCGGGCATCGTGGTCGATGGCTGCGTGCGCGACAGCGCAGAGCTGATCGAATGCGATGTCGGCATCCGCGCGCTCGGGCTCGTGCCCATGCCGACCGAGCGGCTCAATGTGGGGCAGCGGGACATCGCGATCCACATCCACGGCGCGTGGATCCTGCCGGGCGAATGGCTGGTCGCCGATGAAGACGGGATCGTCGTGATGGCGCAGCCGGAGTGAATCACCGTTCGCACCGGGACTTCGACAGGCTCAGTCCGAACGGCGCGGGGCCTCCAGTATCTCGAGCACCCGATCGAGCCCACCGCTCGTGATCGACACCATCGCCTGGTCTCGCACCGCCGGCTTCGCGTGGTACGCCACGCTCAAACCTGCCTCGCCCATCATCGGCAAGTCGTTTGCGCCGTCGCCGACGGCGATGGCCTTCGACGGCTCGATGCCGAGCTGCGCGCAGGTCTCGAGCAGCATCTTGCGCTTCTCGGCACCGTCGCAGATGTCGCCCCAGGGCTGGTCGACGAGGCGGCCGGTCAGCTCTCCGTCGACGATCTCGAGCACGTTGCTGCGCGTGAAATCGAGGCACAGCCGGTCGCGGATGCGATCGGTGAAGAACGTGAAGCCGCCCGAGACGAGCAGCGTCTTCAGCCCCGCCGCCTGGCACGCCCGCACCAGTTCGTCCGCTCCGGGGTTGAGCTGCAGCCGCTCGTTGTAGACGCCATGCAGCGCCGTTTCCGGCACGCCCTTGAGCAGCGCGACGCGCTGGCGCAGGCTCTCCTTGTAGTCGGTGATCTCGCCGCGCATCGCCGCCTCGGTGATCGCTGCCACCTCGGCCTTGCGGCCTGCGGCATCGGCGATCTCGTCGACGCATTCGATGTTGATCAGGGTCGAGTCCATGTCGAACGCGACCAGCTTGAAATCGACAAGCCGCAGCGGCGGCGCGAAGCGGCGAACCGTGAGGCCCGGTGCAAATTCGACAACGGTGTTCGGGGGCGATCGGGTCATGCCGGCTCCGGCGTGGGAGATGAGGTGGTCGGGGTGCCGAGCGAACGCAGCACGTCGCGGATCAGCTGGGCACGGTCCTTGGCGAGCGGCGTATCGCGCTCGATGCGCAGCTTGTCGTTGCCTGCCAGCTTGATGTGTCGGTTCTTCTGCACGAGCTCGATGATGCGCAGCGCGTCGACCGGCGGGTTCGGACGGAAGCTGATCACCATCAGCTTGTCGCCCGCATCGATCTTGGTCACGCCGTAGGGCTTGGCGAGCACGCGCAGGCGGTGCACGTCGAACAGGGTCTGCCCTTGCGGCGGCAGTTTGCCGAAGCGGTCGGTGATTTCTTCGAGCATGGCGTCGATCTGGTCGGTCTTGCTCGCGCTTGCCAGGCGCTTGTACAGCGAGAGCCGGGTGTGCACGTCGCCGCAGTAGGCGTCGGGCAGCAAGGCGGGCGCATGCAGGTTGATCTCGGTGGTGGCCGACAAGGGCGAGAGCAGGTCCGGCTCATGCCCCGCCTTCAGCGAGCGCACCGCTTCCGAGAGCATGTCGTTGTAGAGCTGGAAGCCCACCTCCATCATGTTGCCGCTCTGGTTGTCGCCCAGCACCTCGCCGGCGCCACGGATCTCGAGGTCGTGCATCGCGAGATAGAAGCCCGAGCCGAGCTCTTCCATCTGCTGGATCGCCTCCAGCCGTTGCGCCGCCTGCTTGGTGAGCCCTTCGACGTCGGGCACGAGCAGATAGGCATACGCCTGGTGGTGCGAGCGGCCGACCCGGCCGCGCAACTGATGCAGCTGTGCGAGGCCGAACTTGTCGGCGCGGCTGATCACGATGGTGTTGGCGCTCGGCACGTCGATGCCGGTCTCGATGATGGTCGAGCACAGCAGCACGTTGTGACGCTGTGCCACGAAGTCGCGCATCACGGCCTCGAGCTGGCGCTCGGGCATCTGGCCGTGCGCGATCGCGATGCGCGCCTCGGGCAGAAGCTCGGCGAGCTTGTCGTGGCGTGCCTGAATGGTCTCGACCTCGTTGTGCAGGAAGTACACCTGCCCGCCGCGCTTGAGCTCGCGCAGCACCGCCTCGCGGATCGTGCCGCTGCTCTCGTTGCGCACGAAGGTCTTGATCGCCAGGCGCCGCTGCGGTGCGGTGGCGATCACGCTCAGGTCACGCAGCCCTTCGAGCGCCATGCCCAGCGTGCGCGGGATTGGCGTGGCGGTGAGCGTCAGCACGTCGACCTCGGCGCGCATCGCCTTGATCGCCTCCTTGTGGCGCACGCCGAAGCGGTGCTCCTCGTCGATCACGAGCAGGCCGAGGCGCTTGAACTTCACGTCCTTGCTGAGCAGCTTGTGCGTGCCGATCACGATGTCGACCGTGCCGTCTTCCAGCCCGTCCAGCGCCGCCTTCACCTCCTTCGGCGAGCGGAAGCGCGAGAGTTCGGCGACCCGCACCGGCCACTTGCCGAAGCGGTCGGCGATGTTCTGATAGTGCTGCTCGGCGAGCAGCGTGGTCGGCGCGAGGATGGCCACCTGCTTGCCGCCGTTGACGGCGACGAAAGCGGCGCGCAGCGCGACCTCGGTCTTGCCGAACCCGACATCGCCGCACACCAGCCGATCCATCGGCTTGGGCGAGACCATGTCCTGGATCACCGCGTGGATCGCCGCCTGCTGGTCGGCCGTCTCCTCGAAGCCGAAGCTCGCGGCGAAGGCCTCGTAGTCGTGCGGCGTGAAGCGGAACGCGAAGCCCTCGCGCGCGGCGCGGCGCGCATACAGGTTCAGCAGCTCGGCAGCGGTGTCGCGCACCTGCTCGGCAGCCTTGCGCTTGGCCTTGTCCCATTGGCCCGAGCCGAGCCGGTGCAGCGGCGCTTCTTCGGCGCTCACGCCGGTGTAGCGCGCGATCAGGTGCAGCTGCGCGACGGGGATCTTCAGCGTCGCGTTGTCGGCGTACTCCAGGTGCAGGAACTCGCTCGGACCATCGCCGAGATCCATGTTCACGAGCCCGACGTAGCGCCCGATGCCGTGGTTGACGTGCACGACCGGGTCGCCGACCTTCAGCTCCGACAGGTCCTTGATCAGCGCGTTGACGTCGCTGACCTGTTCCTGCTTGCGCCTGCGGCGCGACGTCGGCGCGCTCGCGAAGAGCTCGGTCTCGGTGACGAACTGGATCGCGATCTTCTCGTCCGGCTCGTGCCAGAAGAAGCCCTCGGCGAGCGGGGCCGCGGTGATAGCGAAGCGCTCGTCGCCGGTTTCGAATTCGGCCAGCGAGCCGACGCTCGGCGGCTCGATCCGGTTGTCGCGCAGCAGCTCCAGCAGGCTCTCGCGCCGACCTTCGCTCTCGGCCACGATGAGCACGCGGTGCGCGGTGCCGCTCACGTGGGCCTGCAAGCGCGCGAGCGGCTCGGGGGCGCCGCGGTCTACGCTCAGCTCAGGCAGCGGGCGAGCCCAGTCGACCGCTTCGTTGCCGCGCAGCGCGAGCTGCGCATGCACGTTGCACAGCGCGAAGAAATCTTCCGGCTTCAGGAACAGGTCTTCGGGCGGCAGAATCGGCCGCTCGCGGTCGTGCTGCAGGAAGCGATGGCGCTCGCGCGTGTCGGTCCAGAAGCGCTTCAGCGCCTCGTCGACCTCGCCGTGCAGCGCGAGCACCGCTGCTTCGCCCAGGTAGTCGAAGATCGTCGCCGTCGATTCGAAGAACAGCGGCAGGTAGTACTCGATGCCGGCGGTGGCGATGCCGGTGCCGATGTCCTTGTACAGGCGCACCTTGCTCGGGTCGCCTTCCATCTTCTCGCGCCAGCGCGCGCGGAACGCGGCGCGCGCCTCTTCATCCATCGGGAACTCGCGGCCCGGCAGCAGCCGAACCTCGGGCACCGGGTAGAGGCTGCGCTGGCTGTCGGGATCGAACGTGCGGATCGAATCGACTTCGTCGCCGAACAGGTCCACGCGGTACGGCACCGGCGAGCCCATCGGGAACAGGTCGATCAGCCCGCCGCGCACCGCGTACTCGCCGGGAGAGACAACCTGGCTCACGTGCGTGTACCCCGCAAGCGTGAGCTGCGCCTTCAGCGCTGCCTCGTCGAGCTTTTCCTTCTGTTTGAAGTGAAAGGTGTAGCCCGCCATGAACGCCGGCGGCGCGAGCCGCACGAGCGCGGTCGAGGCCGGCATCAGCACGACGTCGACGTCGCGCTGCTGGATGCGCCACAAGGTGGCGAGCCGCTCGGAGATCAGGTCCTGGTGCGGCGAGAACGTGTCGTACGGCAGCGTCTCCCAATCGGGGAACACGGCCACGCGCAGCCCCGGGGCGAAGAACGAGAGCTCGTCCTCGAGGCGTTGCGTATCGGCCGGCTCGGCCGTGACGATCGCAGTGATTCTGTGCGCCGCCGCCTGTGCCTGCGCGAAGCGTGCGAGGAGCAGCGCGTCGGCCGAACCGAGCGGGCGCGGCAGCGTGAATCGTTTGCCGGGGGCGATGACGGGAAGTTGCATGGGGCGGCGCCCGGAGACAGCAAAAGAAAAAAGCCCCGCGAGGCGTTCCCACCGGGGCGATACAGCGGGCGAATTATAGAATTCGCGCCCACATGACGCTCGCGACCGCCACTGATCCCGACGCTGCCGCTGCGGCACGTCTGTATGCGTTGGTACCGAGTGCCGGCGTCGGCGAGCGTTCCGGCGCGGCGGGGCCGAAGCAATATCAGATGCTCGGCGCGCGCAGCGTGCTGGGCCACACGCTGGCGGCGCTCGAGCAGGTCGCTCGGCTGAGCGAGGTGCTGGTCGTGGTGAGCTCGGGCGACACGCAGTTCGCAGCGCATCTCGCCGGCTTCAAGGCAAGCGCCGTGGCATGCGGCGGGGCCACGCGTGCGCAAAGCGTTCGCAACGGTCTCGATGCGCTGCTTGCGCGAGGCGCGCGTCGCTCCGACTGGGTGCTGGTGCACGACGCCGCGCGCTGCCTGGTGCGCCCGGCGTGGATCGATGCCTTGATCGACGTCTGCAAGGACGACCCGGTCGGCGGCCTGCTCGCGCTGCCTGTGGCCGACACGCTGAAGAGCGAACACGAAGGCCGTGTGGAGGCCACGCTCGATCGGCGCGGCAAGTGGCAGGCGCAGACGCCGCAGATGTTTCGCATCGGCATGCTGATCGATGCGCTGGATCACGCCGGCCCGGGCGTCACCGACGAAGCGAGCGCGATCGAGGCGGTCGGCCATGCGCCGCGCCTGGTGGCTGCCTCGCTCGAGAACTTCAAGGTCACGTATCCGGCAGACTTCGAACTCGCCGAACGACTCCTGAAAGCAAGAGCATGAACCGCATCAAACCGCCGCTGTGGCGCATCGGCGAAGGGTGGGACACGCATCAGCTCGTGACCGGACGCAAGCTCGTGCTCGGCGGCGTGGAGATTCCCCACACCCACGGCTTGCTGGGCCACTCGGATGCCGACGCGCTGTGCCACGCGATCACCGATGCGCTCTTCGGCGCCGCCGCGATGGGCGACATCGGCTTTCACTTTCCCGATACCGACCCGCAGTACAAGGGCTCCGACTCGCTGGCGCTGCTCGCGGAGGCGGCGCGCCGGGTGCGCGGCGCGAACTGGATGATCGGCAACGTCGATGCGACCATCATCGCGCAGGCTCCCAAGATGGCGCCGCACATCCTCGCGATGCGACAGCGCATCGCGACCGCGCTGATCGTCGGCATCGACCAGGTCAGCGTGAAGGCGAAGACGGCCGAGAAGATGGGCCCGGTCGGCAACGGCGAAGCCATCGAGGCACGTGCCGTGTGCCTGATCGCGAAATCCTGATCGCAAGAGCCGGCTGATTCAGTCGGCTCTTCGCGTCAAGGCTTCAGCACAGGCACGCCGGCCTGCCACTGCGCCCAGTTGCCGACGATGTGGTCGACCACACGTGAGCCCACCAGCTCGATGTTCTGCACTGTCTCGGCGAAGCCGCCCGCAGTCTGCCCAGGGGCCGGGTCGAGATGCTGCAAGGTCGTCTCGCTCGGATTGCCCTGGTCGAAGTTGACGGCGCCGCGCAGGCTCATCACGCGCTCGGAGCCGAACGTGCGCTTGATCACCAGCGTGATCGCGGCGGCCTCCATCTCGGTGATCACGTAGTCGTCCGCGCCGTAGAGCTTGGCGATGTACTGCGCCTGGGCCGACATGCCGGGGCCGTGGAAGAAGGTGTCGCCGGTCATGTGGGTGCCGGTGCCGACGAACGGCGCGCGGCGTGCCGCGGCGTCGGGGTAGCGCATGCGGTAGGTGCGGGCGGAGTCGGAGTCTTTGAGCGGCGTGTCGGCCGAGAGCTTCATCGCCCAGCCGACGAGCGCCGGGTTCAGCGGGAAGAGGCGCACCGATTCATAGCCTTTGCGCGGCATGAAGGTCGGCTCGCCGGGCTTGTTTTCTTCGGGCGCCCAGCGGTGGCCGAGGTCGTAGTCGATCAGCCAGGTGGCCCAGTTCACTTCGCCGATCGTGCCGCGCGAGGGCGGGGTGCCCGCCACGCCGGAGAGCACGTAGTAGGCCTGCGAGAAGTCGAATGCCGGGTTCAGCAGGATCGCCTGCATCGAAGACGACGAGCTGACCTTGCCCATTCCGAGCACCGCGCCGCACACGCCATCGGCATTGCAGTAGACCGGCCCGAGCGCTCCGCGCACGGCGATCTCGCGGCCGTCCTTCAGCCAGTAGCGCTCGTACCAGTGCTGGAACTCGCCGGCGCGGTCGCCGGTGTTCTTGCCGATCTCGAACATCGCGGCGATGAACACCTTGACCTTGACCGGGGCCGTGGTCTGGGCATGAGCCGCTGCACCCGAGAGGAGGGCCAGGCAGAGGATGAGCAGGCGGGAGAGGTTCATGTCTGTCCTGGGTTTGCGCTCGGGTCAGGGCGCTTTCTTGAGGCGGATGTGTGCCATCAACCCGCCGTCTGGCGCGTTGGCGAGCTCGAAGGTGCCGCCCATGCGCTGGATGGCCTTGTCGACGATCGCGAGCCCGAGGCCCGCGCCTGTTGCGGCCGTGCGCGCCGCGTCGCCGCGGAAGAACGGCGTCGTGAGCTGCGCGAGCTTCTTCGGGTCGGTGCCCGGCCCGTGGTCGCGCACGGTCAGGATCACCCACGGCCCGGTGCGCGCGTAGCTCACGTGTACGCGTGCGATGCCGGTGTCGGTGCTGCGGCCGTAGCGGCGCGCGTTCTCGAAAAGGTTCTGCAGCACGCGGCCGAGTTCGGTGTCGTCGGCGATCACCTTCGTGTCGATCGCCACGCGCGAGGTGATGCGGATCTGGCTCGTGTCGCGGAACGCCGCCATTTCGCGGTCGACCACGCTCGAGAGGTGCACGGGCACCATGCGCGTATCGCCCGGACGCGCGTAGTCCATGAACTTGTCGATGATGGCGTCGAGCTGGTCGATGTCGAGCGCCATGTTCTGCTTGGCTTCTTCGTCCTGCACGCTCATCTCGGCTTCCAGGCGGAGCCGGGCCAACGGGGTGCGCAGGTCGTGCGAGATGCCGGCCAGCATCACCGCGCGGTCTTGTTCGACCTTCGCGAGCTCGCGCGCCATCCGGTTGAAGCCGATGTTGACCTGGCGAACCTCGCTCGTCAGCGTGTTCTCGTCGAGGCGCGAATCGAACTCGCCTTCGCGGATGCGGCTCGCCGCGAACGAGAGTTCCTTCAGCGGCTGGTTGATCAGGCGTGCGATCGCGGCCGAGCCGAGCACCGTGGCGAGGAAGGCGATGCTGACCCACAGCGTCAGCGTGTTCCACGACATCGGGCCCACGCGGCTCAGCTCGGCCTGCAGCCAGTACGGATCTTTCTCGATCGAGAAGCCGACCCACAGGCCCGGCTTGTCGTT